>Ga0208199_1000117_pt1 | contig 31284 bp, 29 predicted proteins | sample Sb_taG_FD_187705 | JGI IMG/M metagenome (GOLD analysis project Ga0208199, IMG submission 187705) | Peat soil microbial communities from Weissenstadt, Germany - Sb_50d_1_NS metaG (SPAdes) (version 2) | ecosystem: Environmental > Terrestrial > Soil > Wetlands > Peat | place: Germany: Weissenstadt... | reverse complement strand
TCCCTGGCGTCCAGCTGCACGGCCTCGTACCCGTCGCGGGCCGCGGCGGCCCGCTGCGCCCGGCCCAGGTCGTAGTCGGCGATGACCAGCTCAGCGAAGGGTCGGCGGGCGGCGATCCGGGCGAGGGCGGTACCGACGCCGCCGGCCCCGACAAGGAGTATGCGCATGGGAGATTATCCTCTCTAGCGCGGTAACTGATCCACGAGACCCGTTGTCGCCCCCCATGTTACACAACTGAAATCGTTGCCGGAACGCGCAAATTATGCTAGAACCGTGGCATCGGGACGCTGGACGGTACCGCGTCCCGATGCCAGAATCGTCGCATTCGCCCTGATCCGCCGTGGCCGGCTGGTCATTTCGTCAGAAGGGTGAGGTATGGCCACCGCCGAGCAAGCCGTAGAGCCCCAGGAACAGCCGCTCGACAAGGGCCTCAAGTCCGGGGCCCTGGGTCTGATATCCAGCACCGTCATCGCCACGGCGTCAGTCGCCCCGGCGTACAGCATCGCGGCCACCCTGGTGTTCGTCGTACTGGCGGTCGGACTCCAGTCGCCGGCCGTGGCCGTGCTCGCGTTCGTCCCGATGCTGCTGACCTCGATCGGCTACAGCGAGCTGAATAAGGCCGACCCGGACTGCGGTACCACGTTCACCTGGGCGACGCGCGCGTTCGGGCCCAAGACCGGATGGGCCGGCGGCTGGGCCATCGTCGCCGCCGATGTGCTGGTCATGGCGAGCCTGGCCCAGGTAGCCGGCCAGTACGTGTTCCTGCTGTTCAACATTACCAGCATCGGCTCCAACCCGACCGCGTGGCAGGTGCTGGTGGCCGGCGTCATCTGGATCATCCTCATGACCGCCATCTGCTACGTCGGCATCGAGGTCTCGGCCAACTTCCAGAAGATCCTGCTGGGCATCGAGCTCACAATGCTGCTGGTCCTGTCGGTGGTCGCCCTGGTCAAGGTCGGATCCGGGCAAGCGCCGCCCGGTCATCTCACCCCGAGCATTTCTTGGCTCAACCCGTTCAAGATCTCCAGCTTCAGCGCGTTCGCCAGCGGGGTCGTCCTGATGGTCTTCATCTACTGGGGCTGGGACACGGCCGTCTCGGTCAACGAGGAGACCAAGGACCGCAACCGGACGCCTGGCCTGGCGGCCATCTTCTCCACCATCATCCTGCTGTTCACCTACGCCCTGGTGATCTTCTCCATGCAGGCCTTCGCCGGGGTCAAGACCACGGGTAACGGCCTGGGTAACGTAAACAATGCCGGTGACGTCCTGTCGGTCCAGGGCAGCGCCATCTTCGGCACGACCGGCTTCGGCCCCACCTTCTACCACCTGCTGCTGCTCATGGTGCTGTCCTCGGCGGCCGCGTCCACCCAGACCACCATCCTGCCCACCGCGCGGACCACGCTGTCGATGGCCGCCTACCGCGCGCTGCCCAAGTCCTTCTCCCGGATCCATCCCCGGTTCCTGACGCCCACGGTGTCCACAGTCATCATGGGAGTGGTCTCGATCGCGCTGTATGTGGGGCTGAATTACACGTCCAACGGCAGCGGGGTGATCGGCGACGCGGTGCTCGCGATCGGCCTGTACATCGCGTTCTACTACGGCCTGACCGGTTTCGCCTGCGCCTGGTACTACCGGAAGAACCTGACCAGCAGCGCGCGCAATCTGTGGATGCAAGGCATCCTGCCGGTGGCCGGCGCGCTGATGCTCTGGTTCCTCGGCGGCTGGGCCCTGTGGCTGGACTACGACGTGGCGACCGCGAACGACTACACGATGTGGACCGTCCCGGGCATCCACTGGCAGGTCGGCGGCGCCTTCGTGATCGCCGTGGCGGCCGCACTGGCCGGGGTGGTGTTCTTCCTCTACTGCCGGTACGTGCGGCCGGGCGCCCCCTTCTTCAGGAAGCAGACCCTGACCAGGGCGACTCCCACCCTCGTTCCGGACGAGTAAACCCAGCGGACCCGGGCCCGCGGCCGTTCCGGTCACGCGGCCCGGGTCATCATGACGAGCCGCGCTCCTGCGGCTCGTCATGATGGCCGCCCGTTAGGATGGCGGACGTGCTCGACGACGCAGAAATCACCCGGATCCTGGCCATTACCGCGCATCCCGACGACGTCGACTTCGGCGCGGCGGGCACGATCACACGGTGGACCGACGCGGGGATCGAGGTCACCTACTGCCTGGTGACCGACGGCGACGCCGGCGGGCTCGACGAGGACGTTCCCCGCGCCGAGATGCCCGCCTTGCGGCGGGCCGAGCAGGTCGCGGCGGCCAAATGCGTGGGCGTGCACGACGTGCGGTTTCTCGGCTACCCGGACGGCCGGGTCGAGGCCACGCTGGGCCTGCGCCGGGATCTCGCCCGGGTGATCAGGCAGGTCCGCCCGGATCGTGTCGTCTGCCCGAGCCCGGAGCGGAACTACGCCCGGATGGGGACCAGCCACCCCGACCACCGGGCGGTCGGCTCCGCGGCCCTGGACGCCGTGTACCCGGACGCCCGCAACCCGTTCGCCTTCCCGGAGCTGCGCGAGCGCGAGGGCCTAGCGCCGTGGAAGGTCCGCGAGGTCTGGCTCGCGGGCTCCCCGTCACCCACGCACTTCGTCGATGTGACCGCCACGTTCAGCCGGAAGATCGCCGCGCTGCGCGCGCACGAGAGCCAGACCGGGCACCTGGATGACCTGGAGGAGCGCATCCGGGGATGGCTCACCCGCGGGGCAGCCCTGGGCGGTTTGCCCGACGGCCGCCTGGCCGAGTCCTTCCAGGTCCTGGACATAGGGTTACGCCAGCTCCTCGACACAGGGTTACGGCAGGTCCTCAACACGGGATTACGGTAGGTCCTCGACACGGGGTTACGGCCAAATTCGGACCGAAGGTCCGAATAACCGGCCAGCGAGCCCGGGCCTATGTGCCCGGGCGAGCGCCGGTTGTATCGGCGAGCCCCGCAACCAGGGCGCGAAGCGCATTCGGGGGGCTCCGGGGGGTCGCCCCCCGGGAATTAGGAGCTAGTCTCCGAGGATCTGGTTGAGCATCTTCACCGTGTTGCCCGCGGGCTCGGCCTGCAGGCAGAGCTGCTCCATGACCTCGAGGTAGCTGTCGACGTCGGACGGCTTGTCCAGGTACATGGCGCTGGTCAGCTGCTCGATGTAGACGACGTCGTGCAGGTCTGGCTCGGCGAACCGCAGGATCGTGAACGGGCCGCCCATGGCGGAGTGCGGGCCGGCCGTGAACGGCAGGATCTGCAGGGTGACCGCGGGATGCTCGGCCATCTTGATCAGGTGCTGAAGCTGCCCGCGTGCGACGTCGCGGCCGCCGACCGGACGGCGCAGCGCACCCTCGTCGACGACCGCCCACAGCTGCGGCGGGTTGGGGCCGCCGAGGACCTCCTGGCGGCTGACCCGCAGCTCGGCCCGGCGGTCGATTTCGTCCTCGCTGACCGCTGAGCCCAGCCGGATCAGCGCCCGCGCGTAATCCTCGGTCTGCAGCAGCCCGGGGACGAACTGGACTTCGTACGTACGGAGGACAGACGCCGCGGCCTCCAGCCCGACGTACGGCTCGAGCCAGGTCGGCAGGACGTCGGAGTAGGCGTGCCACCAGCCGGGCGTGTTGGCTTCCCGGGCCAGGTTCAGCAGGGCGGCACGTTCTTCGCTGTCGGTCACGCCGTAGAGCGTCAGCAGGTCGCTCACGTCGCGCTCCTTAAAGCCCACGCGGCCGTGTTCCATCCGGCTGATCTTGGAGTGGGAGCCGCGGATGGCCTCGGCGGCCTGTTCCGCGCTGATCCCGCGCGACTCACGCAGCCGGTGCAGCTGACCGCCGAGCACCAGTCGCTGGACGGTCGGCCCGCCCGCGCGCGTGCCGAAGATACTGGGCGGGACATCCCAGGCCGAGTCTTCGGACGAGACCATCGGCACTCCTCGCATCGTTACGCCCTGAGCCTGGCGGGGTGTGGACAAGTCTCGCATGCATTCTCATGCCTGCGGAAGGGGCTTCTGTGACTATTCAACAGAAGTCCTGATCTCTCCGTGTTCCCGCAGGTCGTGAGCGTCACCTTTGTCGGTGTGTTTTTGACGTGTCGCCGCACGCCGGCTGGTGACGATGCTACTGCCGAGTGAACTGCTCTGCTTCGTGCAGTACCTGGTCAAACTCGCCATCCTTGGCACCTGCCAGAAATGCGGTGATCTCCGCCTGAGTGTAGAGCAGGACGGGACCTACCGGAAACCGCGAGTTCCGCATGGCGATCTCGCCACCCGGCAGCGCGGCCAGCTCCACGCATGCGCCGTTGGGGTTACTGTGCTGGCTCTTGTTCCAGCGGACGTCGCCGAGATCGCCCGCGGGCATGCCGTTGTACATCGTGACCATCCCTATCCTTCCCGCAGTCTCAACGCATCCGGACCTGCGCAAGGTCTACTCGCTGTAGTTCTAGGTTAACGAGAGGTGAGCAAGTGCCTGATGCGTTTCAATTGTCTGGTGGACCCCCGTGCATATATCCGTAGACCTGTGCACAGAGCGAATGAACGTGCATTTGGTCTTGCATTTGCACATATTATCAGGCAGCATGTCACTCAGCACGCAGTTAACACCGTGATGGGCAACCGTTTTGCCCCAGGACATGCAGGAAGCTGTTGCGTTGGCGCATCTCAGTGTCGCGACCGGTAGCGGAGATGATGACGAGGAAGTAGACGTCCCGTGGCCACCGGCGTCAGATGGAATGCCGCGGCTGCTGCCCGTGCCGTCAGCCTGGTGGGAGACCCCGGCGGTCACCACCCGGGCTCTCAGCGCGCGGCCGGAGGAGGCCAGGACCGCTCGGCGGTTCGTCCGCGAGATGCTGACCTGCTGGGGCCTCGAGGCGCTGGCGGACGACGCGGAAATGATCGTCGACGAACTCGTGGTCAATGCCGTCCTGCACGGCACCCGAGCGGGCCTGACGCAGGCTAGCCCGGGCGCGGTGCTGCGCCTGTGCCTGCTCCGGCGCGCGGGCGAGGTCATGCTGGCCGTCGTCGATCCCGGGAACGAGACCCCGATGCCCCGGCGGCCCGACTCGGGCGGGGAGAGCGGACGCGGCCTGCAGATCGTTGCCGCGCTCAGTCACGTCTGGGGCTGGAGCCCCATCGCCGGCCACGGCAAGGCGGTGTGGGCCGTGCTACGCGATCCCTGACAGAGGTTCCTCCGACGCGGTCACCAGCACGTGCTCGACCAAGGTGATCAGCACTTCCTTGGCCGACTCCTTGCTGCGCGCGTCACACAGGATGATCGGCAGGTCGGGGTCCAGGTCCAGGGCGAGCCTGACGTCCTCCTTCTCGTACCGCCGGGCGCCGTCGAAGCAGTTCAGGGCGACGATGAACGGTATCTGCCTGCGCTCGAAATAGTCGATGGCCGGGAAGCTGTCCGCCAGCCGCCGGGTGTCGGCCAGCACTACCGCGCCCAGCGCCCCGATGGCGAGCTCGTCCCACATGAACCAGAACCGCTGCTGGCCCGGAGTGCCGAACAGGTACAGAACCAGATCACTGCGGAGGCTGATCCGCCCGAAGTCCATCGCGACCGTCGTGGTGGTCTTGCCCTCCACGCCGGCCGTGCTGTCCGTGCGCAGGCTGCCCTCGGTCAGCGGCTCTTCGGTGCGCAGCGGCCTGATCTCGCTCACGGCGCCGACCAGCGTGGTCTTGCCCACCCCGAAGCCGCCGGCCAGGAGGATCTTGATGGCGCGGTACTGACGGTTCCCGCCTGCGGCGTCAGAGACCCCGTAGTCCATTTAGCACCTCCCTGAGAGTGTGCTTGTCGACCCGTTCTGCCATCACGACCGGGGTGCTGATCACGACCAGGCCCAGTTCCCTCAGGTCGGCCAGGATGATCCGGACCACCCCCAGCGGGAGGTCGACATCAGAGGCGATATCGGCGACCGTCGTCGGCACGCGGGCGAGCTGCAGCACGCTGATGTGCTCCGGCGCCAGCGAGGACGGGTCGCCGAAGATGCGCGTGGCCATCACGGTGGCGACCAGATCGAACGACTCACCGGTGTGCCTCGTGCGGCCCTGGGTCAGGGCATACGGCCGGACCACCGGCCCGGCCTCGGCGTCCAGCCACCGCTCATCGTTGGACGGCATGGCGCCTCTTAGCCCCGGCCGCGCAGCGGCGCGGTCGCGCGGGTATTGACCCGGATGTGCTCCTCGGACCGCTTGACCAGGACCGCCATCTCGTAGGCCACCAGGCCGAGATCGGCGCCCGGCCCGGTGATGACCGCCAGGCACGTTCCGCTCCCGGCCGCCGTCACCAGCAGGAAGCCCGATTCCATCTCGATGACGGTCTGCCGGGCCTCCCCGCCGCCGAAATGCCGGCTGGCGCCGCGAGCCAGCGACTGGAACCCGGCGGCCAGCGCGGCCAGGTGCTCGGCGTCGTCGCGTTCCAGCGTGTCCGACGCGCCGAGCGTCATCCCGTCCTGCGACAAGATCACGGCCTTGGTGATACTCGATACCCGCTGCACCAGATCGTCCAGCAGCCAGTCGAGCTGGCCGACGCGGGTCGACGTGCCCACATCAGGTTCCATCGGACTCCCCCCGTGGCTCGTCTGCGCCCGGGCCGTCCGGCAGTGCCCCCCGGTCGCCGTCGGCGCCCGGAGCCGGGCCAGATGACGGATCACCCGGTGCCGGGGCGGTCATCCGCTGTGACCGCCCCTCTTGCCAGCCGCGCTGCAGCGCCGACATCGTCTGGCGGATCTCGGCCGGTGTCGGCCCGCTGGCCGGGGCCGCGCCCGCGGCCGCGGCCGTGCCCGCGGAAGTCCGGCGGACCGGCGGGTTGTCGCGGAGCTGAGGGGCCAAGCTGGCCTGCCTGACCCGCCGCGGCAGCCCGTTCACGTCGCCGTCCGCATCCAGGCCGTCTGGCGGCCCCCCCGCGTCGCCGTCGGCGGGGATCGCCGGAAGCGGTCCGGTCTGGCGTGACAGCTCCCATGGCGGACCGGACGTCCTCCCGGGCCGGGGCGAGGCCGCCGGCGCCATCGGGGTGGCAGGCCCCGCGGGGGCACCCGGCGGGGCCGGCACGCCTGGGGTGGCCGAACCCCCTGCCGCACTGCGGCCGGTCCACCCCGGGAACGGCGCTGGCTGGTCCGAATAGGGCGCGGAACCCGCGTACGGCGGGGAACTGACGTAGGAGGCGGCCGCGGAGCCGGCGTCGGCCGGAACCGGCCCGGCGCCCCGGCTCTTATCGGCGCCTGGGCCGTCGTCGGCGCCTGGCCCGCGCCGCCGCGGCATGAACACGTCGAAGTCCGGGTGCCCGGCCGCGCCGTTCGCCGGGGCGGGGCTGGCCGTCTCACCGCGCGGGACTACCTCACCAGGTAGGACTGCCTCACCGCGGGGCACTGCCTCACCGCGGGGGGGCGCGGCGTGCGAGCCTCGGCTGGCGCTCTCCGGCGTGCCGCCCGGCGGCCGCCGCAGCGGCCCCGAGATGCGGAGTCCGGGAACCTCCGGGTTCCCGCGCAGCGGGCCGCCCGGTTGCGGCCCGCTGCGCGGGAACCCGGCCGGACCCGCCAGTTCCGTGGCAGGGTGATTCCCGTTGGTGACCGAACTCGCGGCCATACCGATCGCCGCGGGCTCGCCGGGGAGCCCGGCCCGGAACGCTTCCTCGGTAACCACCAGGTGGCCCGGGATGAGCACGATGGCCGCCGTGCCCCCGTAGGGGGACGCCTTCAGCGTGACCCGGATGCCGTGGCGCTTGGCGAGCTGGCTGACCACGAACAGCCCGAGCTGCTCGCTGTCGGACGGGTTGAACTCCGGCGGGCTGGCCAGCCGCTCGTTGAGCTCGGCCAGCCGTTGCGGGCTCATCCCCAGCCCGCGGTCCTCCACCTCGATCGCGAACCCGTTGGCCACCGTGTCCCCGGACACGCGAACCGACGTGTACGGCGGCGACAGGGTGGTGGCGTTCTCGATGAGCTCGGCCAGCAGGTGGATGACGTCGGCCACGGCGGAGCCGGCCAGCGCGGCCTGGCTCCGGGTGGCGACCGAGACCCGGGCGTAGTCCTCGACCTCGGCGATAGCGCCGCGCATCACGTCGACCATCCGGACCGGGCTGCTCCAGGACCGGCCGGGCGGCGCGCCGGCCAGGATGACCAGGCCCTCCGCGTGGCGGCGCATGCGCGTGGTCAGGTGGTCCAGGCGGAACAGGTCGTCCAGCGCCTCGGGGTCGGTGGCCCGCCGTTCCATCTGGTCGAGCAGGGTCAGCTGGCGGTGCAGCAGCGACTGGCTGCGCCGGGCCAGGCTGCGGAACACGTCGTTGAGGCCCTGCCGGAGCCTGGACTCGTCCACCGCGGCCCGGATAGCGGTCTGCCGGACCAGGTCGAACGCCTGCCCGACCCGGCCGATCTCGTCGCCACCGGTACGCAGTGCCGGCGCCTCGGCGTTCACGTCGACGTCCTCGCCGCGCCTGAGCCTGCCCACGACGTCGGGCAGCTGGACCTCGGCGAGCTGGAGAGCATTGCGCTCCAGGCCGCCCAGGCGACGGATGATCCCGCGGGCGACGAGCGTGGTGAACAGGATGGTAATGAGCAGCCCGAGCAAGCCGACGCTGCTGACGGCGGCGACCCGTACCCAGGCTGCGTGGCTGATCTGATGATCGGCGGCCAGGATGGCCTCCGAGACCGCGACGCCGCCGTTGAAGTAGTCCGTCAGCAGCGTACCGGCCGTCACCTGCCATTGCGCCGCGGTCACCGGCAGCTTGCCGACCGGAGTACCCGCGGCGATCGCCTGCTCGATGCTGGCGAGGTCTTGCTGCATGGCCCCGGATCCGGCCTTCGGGGCGTTATAGGCGGCCAGGTCGGCCGGGCCCAGGAGGTTATCCGCGTCCTGCAGGTTGGCCAGCCTGGCCGCGGCCAGGTTCGTGAACGCCACGCGGTCGGCCAGCGTTATCCGATGGCCGGCCAGCATCCCGGCGAGCAGCGCGTACTCCTGCGAGAGCTGCTCCCTGGCCTGCACGGTGGCGAGCAGCCCGACGGCCGGGCCCAGCTGGTCGGTGGGGACCACGCTGTCGGTCTGGATCAGGAACAGCTTGGTCGTAGCCGTCGGGCCCTGGCTGTAGGCGACGAGCGCAGCCAGCGGGCTGATGGCCCGCGCTTGGATCGCGCCACGGAGGGTCGGGAGCTGCCTCAGCCCGCCGAGGATGGTCTGGATCTGCTGTGCCCCGCCGGATGACTCGGTGCCGACGACGGCTGGGGAAGTCATGGCCGCGGTGAAGGCCGACTCGGCCTTGTTGGTCGCCGTGATCGCCGCCCGGTAGGCGGCCAGGTTGGCCGTGGTCGGCTTGAACAGGTAGACCACGGCGGCAGCGCGTTCGGACTCCACGAAGACGCCGAACTTCGCAGCCGGTATCCCGGACGCGTTGATCAGGTTGGGCACCCGGTCCACGCTGACGGCGTTATTGACTGAGGTGCCGACCACGTACGCGAGCAGCCCGGCCATGGCGACCAGGGGAATCGCCACCAGGAAGTAGATTCGGAGCCGGATGGACCGGCCGCGCGATCCCATGACACTCCCACGTTGCAGAGGCGCCGGCCTGCGAGGACCCCCCCGTCGCATCCGGCTGAACCTAACGGTCAAGACGGCCAGAATAGCCCATAACAGGCATCCGCCGGAGGCGAAGAATAATAATGCGGCGGCAAGCCGCTTCGCCGGTTGCTGTCATTGTGTCCTTTTCCGGCCGCTGCCCTTTACGGCCCAACGGGATGTGATTTTCGCGCCACGCTAAGTGCTTCTCGCGTGCGCAACTAGTGTACTTTCCGCGTGCGCACGCGTCCTGTCCGTAGCGGGCCTCGAGCAGAAGTACGAATCCGTACTTCAGGGGTATTCCGGGTTACTGTAGACCCGCGGCCGATACCAGGCAAGGGGAATGCCTGCCGGTACCGACCGTTCAGCGCTGCGCACGTCCTGCGTTTGTCGGCGCGACCGCCTACCCTATTCAGGTGGCTGCCCTCGCGATAGACGCCCTCCTCGACGGACTCAACCCGCAGCAGCGCGCTGCCGTCGTGCACGAGGGGAGCCCGCTGCTCATCGTGGCGGGCGCGGGCTCCGGGAAGACCCGCGTGCTCACCCACCGGATCGCCTACCTGCTGGCCGCGCGGGACGTGGCGCCGCACGAGATCCTGGCCATCACCTTCACCAACAAGGCGGCGGGCGAGATGGCGGCCAGGGTGGGCGCCCTGGTCGGCCCGCGAGCCAGGTCCATGTGGGTCATGACCTTCCACTCCGCCTGCGTGCGCATCCTGCGCCGGGAGGCCAGGCGGTTCGGCTATCCCTCGTCGTTCTCCATCTACGACCAGGCGGACTCGCAGCGGCTGATGGCGCTCACCTGCCGCGAGCTCGAGCTCGACCCCCGGCAGTTCCCGCCGAAGATGATGGCCGCCCAGGTGTCGAACCTGAAGAACGAGCTGATCGACCACGAGACGTTCGCCGCCCAGGCCAGGACGGCCCGGGACAAGGCCCTGGCCGAGGCGTACAGCGAATACCAGCGCCGGCTGTTCGCGGCGGGCGCGATGGACTTCGACGACCTGATCATGGTCACGGTCAACCTCTTCCAGGCCCTGCCCGAGGTGGCGGCCGAGTACCGCCGCCGGTTCCGGCATGTGCTCGTGGACGAGTACCAGGACACCAACCACGCTCAGTACATCCTCGTCCGGGAGCTTGTGTCCGGTAGTGCTCCTCTTTTTTCTGGCCTAACGGAGCGTGGTGACGGCACCCCGGACCCCCTCCCGCCCCCCGAGCTGTGCGTGGTCGGCGACGCGGACCAGTCCATCTACGCCTTTCGCGGCGCGACCATCCGCAACATCGTCGAATTCGAGCAGGACTACCCCGACGCCACCGTCATCCTGCTGGAGCAGAACTACCGCTCCACCCAGAACATCCTGGCCGCCGCCAACGCCGTCGTATCGCAGAACCAGGGCCGCAAGCCCAAGAACCTGTGGTCTGATCAGGGCGCAGGCCCGCCGATCGTCGGCTACGTGGCCGACAACGAGCACGACGAGGCCGCGTTCGTGGCCGAGGAGGTCGACCGGCTCGCCGACGCCGGGCTGGCCACCGCGGGCCAGGTGGCGGTGTTCTACCGGACGAACGCGCAGTCCCGGGTCTTCGAGGAGGTGTTCATCCGGGTGGGGCTGCCCTACCGGGTGGTCGGCGGGGTCAGGTTCTACGAGCGCCGCGAAGTCCGCGACCTGCTGGCCTACCTGCGGCTGATCGCCAACCCGGCGGACGAGGTGTCGCTGCGGCGGGTGCTGAACAACCCGAGGCGCGGCATCGGCGACCGGGCCGAGGAATACGTGGCCGCCCACGCCCAGCGGCAGGGAATGACCTTCGCCCAGGCCCTGGCTCGCCCGGCTGACGTGCCGGGGCTCGCCGCCCGGTCGGCCGCCGCCATCGAGGGCTTCAACACGCTCATGGCCGGCCTGCGGGAACTGGCCGAGACCGTGCCCGTCGCGGAACTCGCCGAGGCCGTCCTCGACCGCACCGGGTACGTCGAAGCGCTGGAATCCTCATCGGACCTGCAGGACGCCGGCCGGGTGGAGAACCTGGAGGAACTGGTGTCGGTGGCCCGCGAGTTCGACGGGTCAGAGAGGGGGGAAAGGGAGGCGGGTGCGGGCTCGCTCGCGGACTTCCTCGAGCAGGTGTCCCTGGTCGCCGACGCCGACGAGATCCCCGAGGGGGACGACCACGGCGGCCTGGTGACACTCATGACGCTGCACACGGCCAAGGGCCTGGAGTTCCCCGTGGTGTTCCTCACCGGGCTGGAAGAAGAGGTGTTCCCGCATCAGCGGTCGCTGACCAACGCGAAGGAACTCGAAGAGGAACGCCGGCTGGCCTACGTGGGCATCACCCGGGCCATGGAGCGCCTCTACCTGACCCGGGCCGTGGCCAGGAACTGGTGGGGCCGCCCGGCCTTCCACAAGCAGTCCAGGTTCCTGGCCGAGATCCCCTCCGGCCTCATCGAGTGGCGCCGCGACCAGGCGGCGGCGATGTCGGCGGTCGCGCCGGCGCAGGAGCGGATGGCGCGGATGCCGGGGACCCGGTCGCCGGGCAACCGCCCGGTACCGTCGCTGGCGCCCGGGGACATGGTCACCCACGACAAGTTCGGGCTCGGCACCGTGGTATCGACGGACGGTTACGGCGACCAGGCCGAGGCCAAGATCGACTTCGGGGCCGACTACGGGGTCAAGCACCTGGTGCTGCGCTACGCCCCGCTGGAGAAGTTGTAAGGCCCGGATCCGGGCCGCTGGCCGGGGGCCAAGCCGGGACGCTGGTCCGGGCGCGGCCCGGGAGGCTGATCCCGGGGGGATCCCGGCGGCCACTGGGGCCGCTGCGTTCCGGGCGGTGTTCCCGGCCGCCGGGGCGGGCCCGCCGGCGGCCGGGGCGCCGTGGCTGACCAGTCCGGAGCGGCCGGGCCTTGCTGGTCGCGGCGCCACATGTACCAGCGCACCGTGGTCAGCGCGATGGCCAGCAGGGTAGACAGCACCATCACGAAGAACCCGCTGGCGATCCACTGGGCCGCGCCGACGGCGATCTCCGTCATGCTCGCCGTCCGGTCGTAGACCACCCCGGCGGTCAGCGCCGCGATCAGGTAGGAAAGCGCCGGCACCGGGAAGATCATGCGCCCGGTCCGCGGCTGGACGGTCAGCGCCGCGGCGACGGTTCCGGCCAGCACGAACAGGCCCAGCACTGAACCGGGCTGGGACTTGGTCACGATGGTGGCGATCGCGCCGATCACCGCACTGCCGACGATGACGCAGGCCCCGAGCCCGCCGCGCAGCGAGCCCTCCCAGATCCGGCTCAGCCGCCCGCCTGCCGCTCGCGGGCGGTGGCCGGCCCCGCGTCCTCGCCGCTTCCCGGGTCCGTCCGCTGGCCCAGTCGCGGGCCGCCGGGGTGTCTCACCGGTTCGGGGCGTGAAGGTGGGCTGGGGCGCAACGGGCTGGGTGAGGCCCGTTTGGGCCGGCATCCGGGGGGCGGCCTCGTCCGCCGGGCCGCCCCGATGCCGGGGATCGTGCCCGCGCGTGTCGCGGCCGCGCGGCGTATCTCCCGGATCGCCGCCATACGGCCTGCTAGCGCGTATGTCGCGCCATCGTGGGTCGCTCATATGTGCTTCGGATGTTAGTCGCTGCGCGTAGGTAACGGGACCATGAAGGTAGGCTTCGTCCGACGGTAACCATCCACCCCTGGGATTCCTGAGGAAAAATGCGATGGTGAGGACAGGCTCGCCGGGTCCCCTGTGGGGTGCTGCCGGGAAGGCCGGATACGTCCTGAGCTGCATCGCCGCCTCTCTCGTCCTGGCCATAAGCGGCTTCTCCTACTTCGTGGTCAAGGACGTGAACGCCATCGGCGGGTCGCACGCCATCGTCAGCGGCCCGTCCATCGGCGCGCAGAACATCCTGCTCATGGGGCTGGAGAGCCGGACCGACTGGAACGGCAACATCCTGCCGGACGACGTGCTGAAGGCCCTGCACGCGTGCAACGCGGCGGAGATCGCGGCGGGCTGCGGCGGCAACGCTACCAACACGCTGATCCTCATCCACATCTTCGCGAACGGCGGCAAGGCGGTCGGCTTCTCCATCCCGCGCGACGACTGGGTCACGTTCCCCACCGCTTACGACGGGCAGACCCAGGGCAAGATCGACCAGGCGTACGGCCTGGCCCTGTCGGCCGAGGAGAGCCAGCTCCGGGCGCAGGACCCCGGCATGAGCCAGGACCAGGTCGCCTTCGAGGGCAACGAGGCGGGCCGGGCGGCCGAGGTGGCCACCGTGGAGCAGCTCACCGGAGTCCACATCGACCACTTCGCCGAGCTGAACCTGGACGGGTTCTACGAGCTGGCCAAGGTCGTCGGCGGCGTGGAAGTCTGTCTCCTCCACCCGGTCCCGTATGACCCTTACTCGGGTTTCTCCGCTGCCCACGCCGGCTACCAGCACCTGAACGCCAAGCAGGCGCTGGCCTTCGTCCGCCAGCGGCACGGCCTGGCCAACGGCGACTTCGACCGCACCAAGCGCCAGCAGGCGGTCATTGACTCGGTCACCAAGCAGCTGCGCGACGATGGCGTGCTGGGCGACCTGACCAAGCTGAACGACCTGCTCTCGGTGGCCAAGCAGTACCTGATCACCGACGCGGGCTGGAACCTGCTCGACTTCATCTCCCAGATGCGCGGGCTCAGCCTCGGCAACGTCACGTTCCGCACCCTGCCGGACGTCGCGCCCATCACGATCGACGGCCAGGACGCCAACCAGATCAACGTGCCCCAAATCCAGGCGATCGTGCAGGAGACGTTCAACCCGGCGCCCAAGCCGGCTTCCTCGCCGAGCCCCACGGCCGCGGCCACGGCGGGCAACAGCAATGTCACCGCGGACGTCTACAACGGCGGCAACACCCCGGGCCTGGCCGGGCAGGTCTCGGCCGCGCTGGTCAAGGACGGGTACACGGCCGGGAAGATCGGGAACACCAGCCCGCTCACCACCACCGAGGTCTTGTACGGGGCGGGCACCTCGGCCAGCGCGAGCACGATCGCGTCGCTGTTCGGCGTGACCGCCCAGCCGGGCTCGACGGTCGCGGCGGGCCACGTCGAGGTCCTGCTCGGCGCGGACGCCACCGTGCCCAGCACGGCTGCCTCGCCCTCGCCGTCGAGTTCGGCGGTGCCGATCCCGACCACCGGCGCGCAGGGCGGCGCGGTCACCGCCCAGAACGGCATTCCGTGCGTGAACTGAACACCTGCGTGTCCGGCTAGGGTGGGGGTATGGGGAAGATCCGGGTGATCGTCGCGAAGGTCGGGCTCGACGGCCACGACCGGGGGGCCAAGGTCGTGGCCCGGGCGCTGCGCGACGCCGGGGTGGAGGTCATCTACACCGGGCTGCATCAGACCCCGGAGCAGATCGTGGCCGCCGCCATCCAGGAGGATGTGGACGCGGTCGGCCTGTCCATTCTTTCCGGGGCGCACATGACGCTGTTCCGCCGCGTCATCGACCTGCTGGCCGAACGCGACGCCACGGACATCGTGGTGTTCGGCGGCGGCATCATCCCCGAGGCGGACATCGAGGAGCTCTACCGGATGGGCGTGGCCAGGATCTTCACCCCCGGAGCGCCCACCACCGAGATCGTCGCCTGGGTCCGGGCCGAGCTCGGCCACGAAGTCGCCGAGAGTCAGGCCTGAAGCGGGGGCCAGGGGCCGCCCGGCCCCAGCTTCACTGGATGTCGAACTCGTTCCCCTCCGGGTCGAGCATGCTGACCCGGGAACGTCTCGCCGATCTCGCTGCGGGCTGGTGATCAGCTAGCGGGGCACGGGGATGCCGGCGCTGGCGCGGTCGCGGCGTCGGCGGTGTCGAACAGGATCTGCTGGAGCGGGCGGGGCAGGTCGCCGTTCCACACCAGGGCCGCGGTCGCGGTCAGCGGCTGGCCGGCGATGCTGACCCGGGCCATGTCACCGGTGCCCACCGGGCGGAGTAGCCGGATCACGCCGGGCGGGACGTCGGCGGTGGCGGTGCGGCCGGTCAAGACCGCAAGCTCGGCATCCGCTCCCGGGCCCAGCTCCACCGCGCCCTGGCACCAGTGCCCGCGCACCACTGAGACCGCCCACCGTGGCTTAATGGGCCGATCACACTCGGCGGCGAGAGCGTGATCCAATAGGAGCCGTCGATAGTCCAATAGGCGGTTGCTCCTGGCACCTAACGGAGCCGGCGCTGTACGTCGAAATTAGGAAGCGACGTACTCTTCAGCGCGGACGTTCCGGCGTCGGCGCCCAGACCCACGGAGGTAACGCATGGGCACGATCACGACGGCCGATGGCACGGAGATCTTCTACAAGGACTGGGGTTCGGGCCAGCCGGTGGTCTTCAGTCACGGCTGGCCACTTTCGGCCGACGACTGGGACACCCAGATGCTGTTCTTCCTCCAGCACGGCTACCGCGTCATCGCCCATGACCGGCGCGGGCACGGCCGCTCCACCCAGACCAGCGGCGGTCACGACATGGATCACTACGCCGACGACCTGGCCGCGGTGACCGCCCATCTGGATCTGCGGGACGCGATCCATGTCGGGCACTCCACCGGCGGCGGCGAGGTCGCGCGCTACATCGGCCGGCACGGCGAGAGCCGGGTGGCCCGGGCGGTGCTGATCAGTTCGGTGCCGCCGCTCATGGTGCAGACCCCGGCCAATCCCGGCGGCCTGCCCAAGAGCGTCTTCGATGACCTGCAGGCCCAGCTGGCCGCCAACCGGTCGGTGTTCTACCGGGCCCTGCCGTCGGGCCCCTTCTACGGCTTCAACCGGCCCGGCGTGACACCGGTGGAAGCGATCATCGAGAACTGGTGGCGCCAGGGCATGATGGGCGGAGCCAAGCCCCAGTACGACGGCATCGTGGCCTTCTCCCAGACCGACTTCACCGAGGACCTCAAGAAGATCTCGGTGCCGGTCCTGGTCATGCACGGCGATGACGACCAGATCGTGCCCTACGCCGACTCCGGGCCGCTGTCCGCCAAACTCGTGCAGCACGGGACCCTGAAGACCTACCACGGATTCCCGCACGGCATGCCGACCACCCAGGCCGAGACGATCAACACCGACCTGCTGGCCTGGTTGCAGTCCTGACCGGCTTGGCGGCTGGGAATGGCCTTAGCCAGCTTGCCTTAGGCGGCGGCTATGCCGCTACAGGCGGCAGGTGTTGGCCGGAATCGGCGGGCGTCGTGTCTGCTGAACATGACACGTACCACGGACTTGACCGTGGTGCGGCAGGCAAGCGAAAGGAATGCCCGTCATGTTCAAGTCGACATCCACCCAATTGATTCTGCTCGGCATTCTGGCCGTCATCGTCGGGATCATCGCGATCGCCTGGCCGGGCGTCACCATCCTCGCGCTGGTCATCCTGTTCGCGATCTACGCGTTCATGGGCGCCGGGCTGCAGGCCACCAGGGCCTTCGCCAGCCGGGACGCCGGCCCGGTCGCCGGTCACCTGCTGCTCGGGCTGGTCGACCTGGCAGCCGGCGTGGTGGCCCTGGTCTGGCCCGCGCCCACCGCGTTCGTGCTGGTTATCGTCGTGGCAGCGTGGGCGCTGGTCGGCGGTGTCGCGGAGTTCTTCGCCGGTTTCCAGACCGGGGAGGCCGCGGGCACCCGTACGCTGTTCATCCTGTCCGGGCTGGTGTCGGTCGCGTTCGGCGTGCTGCTGTTCGCCCGCCCCGGCGTCGGCGCGGTCACGCTGGCCCTGCTGTTCGGCCTGTACGCCCTGATCTACGGGTTCTCCCAGATCACCGCGGGCATCCAGGTCCGCCACCTGGGCGGCGACGTGCGGTCACTGACGGAACTGCGCCACGCAGCCTGAGCGCCCGGTTCAGGCCGTCTCGCCGCAAGAGGGCGAACATCCCATGAGCGCCGCCAGGCCAGGCAGGTCTACCCCGGCCGAAGCCGGGCCTTCACCGGGCGAAGCCGCGAACAACGTGCAGGTCCGGCACGGACGCCTGCGGGACGCCGCGGCCAGGCGCGGCGTCCCGCTGGCCACCATCCTGGTGACCGTCGCGGTCGTGGTCCTCACGTATCTCGCGGGCAAGCTCGCCTACCGGATACGCGATGTCCTCCTGATGATCGCGGTCGCTAGCTTCGTCAGCCTGATCCTGAACCCCCTGGTGGTGGCCCTGCAGCGGTGGCGGATCCGGCGTCGCGGCTGGGCGGTGGCCATTGTGGCCACCTGGACGGTGCTCGTCTTCATCGGCCTGCTGGCGGCGTTCGGCTATCCGCTGGCGCACGGGGTGACCCATTTCTCGCAGCGGCTGCCCTCCTACGTGCAGGCCGCCGAGCACGGCCGCGGCTGGATCGGCCATCTGGTCACCCGCTTCCACCTGCAGGCCTGGGTCAACCGCAACGCACCCAAGCTGCAGAGCCTCGGGACCACCCTGGCCAAGCCGGCCTTGACCGCCGGCAAGGGCGCGGCGTCGTTGCTGGCGACGCTCGCGACGATCTTCGCCTTGATCGTGCTGTTCCTGCTCGAGGGCCCCAAGATGCGCCAGGGACTGCTCGGGTTGATGCCGCCGGAGCGGGCGGCGTACTGCACGCGGGTGGCGCGCGAGATCAGCCAGTCGGCGACCGGCTACGCGCTAGGTAACCTCCTGACCTCGCTGATCGCCGGCGTGGTCGTCTTCGTCACGCTCACCCTCCTCGGGGTTCCCTTCCCGCTGCTGTGGGCGCTATGGGTCACCCTGGTCGATTTCCTGCCCATGGTCGGCGGCGCACTGGCCGGCATCCCGACGGTCCTGTTCGCCCTCGGCCGCTCGCTCACCGCGGGCATCGTCACCGCGGCCGCTTTCCTCATCTACCAGCAGATCGAAAACCACGTGCTGAACCCCGTGATCATGAGCCGCACGGCCAACGTCAACCCGCTGCTCGTCCTGCTCTCACTCCTGGTCGGGACGTCGATCGGCGACTGGGTGGGCGGCTTCTTCGGCAGCTTCGTGGGGGCCCTGCTGGCCATCCCGGCTGCGGGCGCCCTTCAGGTCATCACCCGGGAACTGTGGCACGCCAGGTCCGCGACAACCTCTAGGTCACCGGCTGACCGGCCGATCGCGGGCACCGGCGGTCCGGCATGACCGCTCAGCAGAGCGCAGGCACCCCGCCGGACACGGGTGCAGGCCGGGCGCCGCCGCAACAGCAGGGCCGGCGACGCCCGGCCGTGCGACGCAGGGCTTAGCGGAAATGTCGACCTCGCCCATCGTCACGCGGCCTGTATCCGGCGGGCTCGGCCGGCCGCGGCGGCCGGCCGGGCAGGCGCTGCGGGCAGCGATACGACCATGGTCAGCCCCGCCGCCCGGGGTCTCCTCCGGTCCCACCGTGCCGCCCATCACCTCCGCCAGGCCGCGGGACACCACGAGTCCGAGCCCGATGCCTGTTCTGCCGCCCGCGTCGCCGAGGCGCTGGAAGGGCCGAAACACGTGCTTCCGGTCGGGCTGGCCGCCGCGAGCAGCGCCGCCCGGCCCCGATCGGCCTCGGTCGCCTGCCGGGTGAGGTCACGGCGGAGGACCAGGCCCCACGGGCCCCCGCGAGCCTTCACGACCCGGCTCCCCGGACGGTGAGGCCTGCGGCGGACGGACGCGGCGACGCACTGCCCCTACCGCAGCGGCAGGCCGCAGTCGCAGCCGGGGTCGATCACATCGACACGGCCCAGTACTACGGCCCTGGCATCGTCAACGATCTGATCCGCGAAGCGCTCTGCCCCTACCCCGACGGACTGGCGATCGTCAGCAAGGTCGCGGTCCGGCGAGACGACCGCGGTGCCGTTCTCCCGTTCGACGACCCGGACCAGCTGCGCGAAGGCATCGAGGACAACCTGCGCAGCCTGCGGGTCGGCCAGCTAGCAGCGGTTAACCTGCGGCTGCCCGGTGACGGGCGCGTCGACGCACGCTTCGATGACCAACTGGCCGCGATGGTCGCGGCCCGCGACGAGGGCCTCATCGCCGGGGTGGGCCTGAGTAACGTCAGCCTCGGACAGCTACGGCATGCCGTGGCCGGGACCGACATCGTCTGCGTGCAGAACCTTTTCCACCTGGCCGACCGCCGCGGGGCCCCTGTTCTCGGGGAGTGCCTCAGCCGTAGCATCGCGTTCGTGCCGTTCTGCCCGCTTGGCTGGCCGCGGGGCCAGGACAATCCCGTGCTCACCAGCCCGGTGGTCATCCAGACAGCCGGCCGCCTCGGGATCACCCCGGCGCAGGCCGCCCTCCAGTGGCTGCTGCAGCTGGCCCCCAACGTGCTCCTCATCCCCGGGACCGGTACGGTCGCTCACCTGCGGGAGAACCTGGCCGCCGAAAGCGTGACGCTCGATGACGAGGCGCTGCGCACATTGGACGGCGTCATACACCAGCGGCCATAGCCCCAGGCAATGCCGCGACAGGTACCATCACCTTTCCATTTGACGGCCGTCTGGGGTGGAGTGGAGAAAACCGAGGAAGGTGAATGTCATGAGCGGAAGCAGATTCTGGGCCAGGAACCAGGACCGTCGGCCGGAGAGCGAGATGGCGGACGGAGCCCTCGCCGGGACGCTTACCGCCGTGGACCGTTGTGACCGCTGCGGCGCCCGGGCCTACGTCCGGGTCCTGCTGCCCAGTGGCCTGGAATTGCTGTTCTGCGCGCATCACAACCAGCAGTACGCGTCCGCCCTGACGAAGATCGCCGTCGAAATCCGCGACGAGACCGGCCGTCTCGGGCGCGTCGCGGCGTAGCCTGACCGGTTCCCGTCAGCGCACACGCTGCCGGTTATGGCCCGCGGTGGCCTGCGTGCGAGAGGGCCGCAGCCGAGCGGTCAGCGGCATGCCGCGTTGCGCCAGCCGGCGCGCGTACTCCACGGCCGCAGCGGGGGCTGGCACGGCGGCCAGCTCGATGATCGCGGCTCGCAATGCCTCTCGCTACCGGTCCTGCGAGCCCATTTCTTTTATCGGAACGGGCCATGGTGCTTGCCCTCGGCACGCGGATCCGTGCGTACGCGCTGACGGAACACTGGTTCGCAGTGACCCGCGGCGTGCAGGCATCATGCCCGGAGAACGCGGTTGCCCCGCGTCCAGGGTAAGACCGGACTCGCCGGCGAGACAAAGGCTCACTGGCGACGTACGATCCGTCGATGGACAGGTCGAGTCAGTCCGCCGCGGACAGCGTCTCGGAGGTCTCGGAAGCGCTTGTTCCGCGCACCAGGGAGATCTCCGGGGACATTTACGAGCTGATCGTGCGGGATATCGCGCAGCTGCGCGACGATAAGCGGGTCCTGACGCTGCTGGAAGCCAGCGTCGGCGAGAACGTGGCCACCATGTTGCACATCCTGCAGCACGGCATCGACCTGGAGAAGGTGCACGCCCCGGCGGCGGCGGAGGAATACGCCCGGCGGCTGGCCCAACGTGGCGTAGCCGTCGCAGCGCTGTTGCGCGCCTACCGCATCGGGTCAGCCCGATTCCAGGACTGGTGCCTGCAGGAGCTGGGACGGAGGACCACAAACGCGTCGATCATCAGCGCGGCGGCCCTGCGCATCGCGGCCATCACGGCTTCTTACATCGACAAGGTGTCAGAAGAGGTCCTATCCGCCTACGAGTCCGAGAAGGAGAACTGGCTCAGGAACCAGAGCGCGGCCCGGGCGGCGCGCGTCCGGGCGCTGCTGCGGAACGAGCCGGTCGACGTGGATTCCTCCGAGGCCATCCTGGGCTACCGGCTCAGGCAACGCCACCTGGGTGTCGTGACCTGGCTGACCGGGGCGGCCGCAGTCGGCAATTCCATCGGACGCCTGGAGCACGCGACCGCGGAAATGGCGGCCGGGGCCCGCTGCGACGGGCGGCCGATGTTCATCCCGCAGGACGAATTCAGCGCGTGGGCCTGGCTGCCGCTGGGCGTCCGGCGCGATATCGCCGTCCCGGCCCCGGGCATCAAGAGCGTTCCGGGCTCTGAGCCGATCCGGTTCGCCGTCGGGGAACCCGCGCCCGGGGTCGCGGGTTTCCGCCGCACTCACCAGCAAGCGCTGAACGCCCAGGCCGTCGCCCTGGCGGCCGGACCATCCGGCCCGCTGGTGACCAGCTTCGGCGAGGTCGCGCCGCTGGCCCTGATGTCGGGCTCGATCGAGCTGCTGCAGGCCTGGGTCATCGAGACCCTGGGAGCCCTGGGCGCCGACGACGAGAACAACGCCCGGCTGCGCGACACGCTGCGGGTTTTCCTGCAGGAAAACGGCAGCTACAAGACCACGGCAGAACGTCTCATGCTGCACAAGAACACGGTCCAGTACCGGGTACGCAAGGCCGAGGAAGGGCTGGGGCGTTCCGTCAGCCAAAACCGCCTGCACATTGAGCTGGCCCTGCTAGCCAGCCAGTGGCTCGGCCCCGCGGTACTGCGCCCCGTCGATGAGCACGCAACACGCCCGTGAGCCCGTAGGTCTTGCTTGTACTTCTGGACGGCAAGCGAGTGCCTGATTTGACGCGAGACTGCCGGGGTTCCGCGGCGATCGGCTGGCGTTGCTGCCGTGGGCCGCCAGGTTGACAAGCCGGGTTATCGGTTGTATGCATGTCCTATGGTCATAGGTAAAGACGACGGCGCGCAGGGCGGCAGGGCCGGTGCTTCGCCTGCGAGCGGCGGCATGTATTCCGACCAGCACCTGCGCGTCTCCGACGCCGAGCGCGAGGCGGTCTCCGGCCGGCTGGCCGAGCACTTCGCTGCTGGCCGCCTCGACCAGGCCGAGTTCGACGACCGGGTCAGGCGGGCCATGAGCGCCAAGACCCGGGGCGACCTGAGGGGGCTGGTCGCCGACCTGTCGGAAACAGGGGCACCGGGCGGGCCAGAGCTTCCGCGGGGCAGCGGCGGCACGCCGGGGGACGGGCCGCGCGGGCAATCCGGGGCGGGGTCGCCGATCAAGTTCCGGCTGGATGCGGCCTCCGGGGTGCCGACCTACCTGCAGCTGGTGCACCAGGTCGAGCATGCGCTGCGACTGGGCTATCTCACGCTGGGCGACCAGCTTCCCAAGGTCAGGGACGTGGTCGCCTCGCTGGCGATCAACCCGAACACGGTGCTGAAGGCCTACAAGGAGCTGGAGACCAAGGGCCTGACGGCCGGCCGGCCCGGCCAGGGCACGTTCATCCAGGCCACGCTGAGCCAGGTCGCTCTCCCCGAGCTCGCCGGGCTGAGAAAGGCCCTACTCGGGTGGCTGACTGCCGCGGACGGGGCCGGGCTGGACGAGGACGGGATCGTGGCGCTGTTCACCAGCGCGCTGCGGGATTTCCATGAGCGCCGCAGCGGGTCACGCACCCGCGGCGGCGTAGCGAGCGGCGAAACGGAGGGCGTCGCATGAACATCATCGAGACCAGCGGCCTGGGCAAGCGGTACGGCGGCACGTGGGCGCTGCGCGAGTGCTCGCTGGCGATCCCGGCCGGGTACGTGGCCGCGCTGGTCGGCCCGAACGGCGCGGGCAAGACCACGCTGCTGAACCTGGCGGTCGGCCTGGCGGCGCCGTCCGCGGGCATTGTCACCGTGCTCGGCGGGCATCCCGCGGGTTCCCCGGCCGCGCTGGATGGCATCGCGTACGTGGCCCAGGACGCGCCGGTGTACAAGAACCTGTCCGTGGCCGACATGCTGCACCTGACCCGAAACCTGAACCGGCGGTTCGACCAGACCTATGCGGAAACACGCCTGGAGGAGCTGGCTATCCCGCTGAAGCGGAAGGCCGGCAGGCTGTCCGGCGGCCAGCAGGCGCAGCTCGCGCTGACCTTGGCCCTGGCCCGCCGGCCGCGGCTGCTGGTGCTTGATGAGCCGGTGGCGATGCTGGACCCGGTGGCCCGGCACGACTTCATGGCCATCGTGCTGACCGCGATGGCCGACGACGGCGTCTCGATCGTGCTGTCCTCGCACGTGCTGGCCGAGCTGGAGCGGGTGGCCGACTACCTCATCCTGCTGTCCCAGGGCCAGGTACAGGTGGCCGGCGAGGTCGACGACCTGCTGGCCTGCCACCGCGTGCTGACCGGCCCGGCCGCCGAGGCCGACAGATATACCGAACGGCCCGTGGTGCACGTCCGCCGCGCCGAGCGACCGGATGCGCCTCCCAGCCGCGCCGGTCCGGATGACCCGGTCCCGCCCGGCTGGGAGGCGCATCCGGTCGGCCTGGAGGAGCTCGCCCTGGCCTACCTGCGTGAGCCTGGGGCCGCCGCGCTGCCCGGCCCGGCCCGGCCGGCTGAAACCAGCGAACCGTCGGGGGTAAGGAAATGACCGCGCTGACCGTGCCCGCCCGCCCGGAACAGGACGCCGGCCTGCGGCCGCTGCCGTGGCGGCGGATGGCCTGGGTCACCTGGCGGCAGCACCGGATCGCGCTGGCCGGGGCGGCTACGCTGCTGGGCGGGCTGGCGCTCTACGCGTGGCTCACTGGCCTTCAGATCCACCGCGACTATACCGCCGCGGTCGCCTGCCACCCGGCCAGCTCGGGTGCCTGCGGGGCGCTGGCCGGCTACTTCATCTCCGACTGGCAGGGGGCGCAGATCATCTCGGTGGTGCTGCAAGCGGTGCCCGCGCTGATCGGTGCGTTCATCGGGGCGCCCGTGCTGGCCCGGGAGATGGAGACCGGCACCTTCCGGTACGCCTGGACCCAGGGCTTCGGCCGGTCGCGGTGGACGCTGGCCAAGCTGGTGCCGCTGGCGGTCGTGGTGGCCGCCGCGGCCGGGGCGTTCAGCGTGCTGATGTCCTGGTACTACCAGCCGTTCCTGGCCGGCCGCCTGCAATTCGGCGGCAGCCCGGTCCCGCTGGATGCCGGGCTGTTCGACCTGCGCGGGGTCGCGTTCGCCGCTTGGACGCTGGCCGCCTTCGCGATCGGCGCCCTGGCCGGCATGCTCAGCCGCCGCGTCGTCCCCGCCATCGTCGCCACCCTGGCCGCCTACACGGGGCTGGCCCTCGCGGCGGGGCTGTACCTGCGCCAGCACTACATGACGCCGCTGGTGGTCAAGAACGCGGACGCGCCCGGCTCCGCATGGACCATCAGCCAGGTGTGGTACGCCAAGGGCGGCCAGCCGGTCGGCCAGGACGTGCTCGCCCAGGTCCTCCAGGGGGCGCCGCAGCTGGGCGGCGGGAAGGGCGGGATCCCGCAGCAGGACCCCGACGTGAACCAGTACCTCGTCCAGCACGGGTACACGCTGTGGACGACCTACCAGCCGGGCAGCCGGTTCTGGCCCTTCCAGTGGATCGAGGGCGGCTGGCTGCTCGCGCTGTCGGTACTGCTCATCGCCGCCACCGTCTGGCTGGTCCGCCGCCGTGCCGCCTGACCTGACTCCATGTCCGGCCCTGGCCTAGGCGGTGCCAGCCCGGGCGGCTGATCGTTCCCGGGCCGGCTGCAGCACGGACGAGCCGAGCCAGTGGCTGGCTCGCAGGGCGAGTTCCAGGTCAAGCTGGTTCTCGCCCACCGGCCGGCCGAGGCTCTCCTCGGCCCTGCGGATCCGGTACTGGACCGTATTCTTGTGCAGCACCAGCCGTTCGGCGGTCGTCTTGTAGCTGCCCCCGCTCCGCAGGAAGGCCAGCAGGGTGTCACGCAGGCGCGCGTGGTGCTCGTCGTCGGTGGCCAGGCCTGCGAGCGTGGCGAGCACCCAGGCCCGCAGCAGATCGGCGGATCCGAGCATCATCGCGATGGGTGCGACCTCGCTGAACGCGACGGCTCGCGGCGGGGGAGGTCCCGCGGCGAGCGCGACCGCCTGGGCGGCGATGGCCTGCCGGTGGGTGACGCGGAACCCCGCCGTCCCGCGAGCCGCGTCGCCGAAGGCGAAATGGATGTCGCCGTCCACGCCGGCCGTGCTGGCCGTCGCGGCGTCGAACGTGTCCCGGATTCCCAGCGGCAGCCAGGCCCATGCGCTGGATTCGTCGCGGGGCAGGAAGACCGGATCGCCGGAGCAGGCCGCCTTCCCCGCCACGTGGCTGATCGCGTGCTCGAGCCGGGTGATGGTGTCTACGGCGGCCGCGGCGTCGCCCACCCAGCACACCAGGCCCACGTGGTACTGGCGCAGCCGGTAGCCCAAGGTGGCCTCCGTCACGCTCACATTGATCCGCTGACCCGACAGCAGGTCACGGATCCGGGCGGCCCGCGCGGCGCTGCGGTTCCGCAGCCACCTCTCCCGTTCGTGCGCGTAGGCCGCGACGATCTCCTCGGAGGTCTGGTCGACGTACCCGGCCACGATCCTGGACATGCCCAGCGTGGCGGCGGTGATCATCTGGGCGTCATCTGCCTGCCGGGCCAGCTCCTTGAGAAGCCAATCGGAGAAGCAGGTGTGCCCGAGCCGGTAGGCGCGCAGCAGCGCGGTCAGCGGCGTGCCCCGCTGCGCCTGCCGGCGCGCGTACTCCAAGGACGCGGCCGGCGCCCGCACGGCACTCAGGTCGATCTGGTGCTGCATGATCTGCAGGCAGGTATCGATGTTGCTGTGGACGCTCGAGGCCAGCAAGGCGAGCACCGGCTTGTCGCCGTGCAGCTCCGGGATCTCCCGCAGGATCATCTCATAGACATCCTCGGACACCGCGGCGGCCCGGCGGCTCACCGCAGCCGCGACGCTGGCCATCAGCTCGGCGACCGCGGGACCATCGATCTCCACCTGCGGATTCTTACACATTCCGGCGAGCATGCCGAGGGGCCACTGATAGCGCACTCCCACCGGGAAGGCCTGTGCCCGCGGGACCACGCCCGGTCCTAGGTTCGTGACGAGCGACCAATGGAAGAACGCGCCCCGCCCCCTACGCTCGGCTGGAGGACGGAGATCATGAGCGCTGACACCGATTCGACCAGGCCAGCTGCGGCCGATGCCGCCGCGGCGCCCTTACGGCCATTGACCCGGGAGGAGCCAACGATGACACAGGTCGCCAGCGAGCATCTCGGGGAATCCCTCGGGACCGACTTCTTCTCCGTCCGCGAGCAGTTCACCGACGAGCAATGGTCGCACTTCATCACCGTCCGGCGGTTCGTCGACGAGGAGGTCGTGCCGGCCGTCGGCCCGTACTGGGAACGGGCCGAGATCTGCTGGCCGCTGGTCAGGCGGCTGCCCGAGCTCGGCATCGTCGGCGAGGACATCAAGGGCTACGGGTGCGCCGAGATGAGCCCGATGGCGTGCGGGCTGGTCACGATGGAACTGCATCGCGGCGACGGCAGCCTCGGCGTGTTCCTCGGCGTGCACGCGGGCCTGGCCATGCTGTCGATCGCGATGTGCGGCTCGGAGGAGCAGAAGGCGCGCTGGCTGCCGGACATGGCCCGGATGGACAAGCTGGGGGCCTTCGCGCTGACCGAACCGCAGCACGGCTCGGACTCGGTCGCGCTGGAAACCTCGGCCCGGCCAGTGAAGGGGGATGGGGAGGTGGGTGGGGGCTGGGTGCTGAACGGCCGCAAGCGGTGGATTGGCCTGGGCACCGTCGCCGACCTGATCGTGGTCTGGGCTCGCAACACCGACGACGGCCAGGTCAACGGGTTCGTCGTGGAGAAGGGAACACCGGGGTATCAGGCCCGGGTCATCGAGGGGAAGGTGTCGCTGCGCTCGGTGTGGCAGGCCGACATCACGCTGGACGAGGTGCGGGTGCCGGCCGAGAACCGGCTGCCGGGGGCGCGCTCGTTCGGGGACACCACCCGGGTCCTGGCTACCACCCGGAGCACCTGCGCCTGGGCGGCGCTGGGCCACGCCACCGCCGCCTACGACACCGCCTTGCGCTACGCGCTGGAGCGGCGGCAGTTCGGCGAGCCGCTGGCCAGTTTCCAGATCATCCAGCAGCGGCTGGTGTCGATGCTGGCGGACCTGACCGCGATGCAGCTGTACTGCCTGCAGATCGGCCGCCTGGCCGAGGCCGGCCAGCTGACCCCGACCGTGGCCGGGCTGGCCAAGATGCACAACACCCGCAAGGCCCGCGCGATCGCCGCCGAGGCACGGGACATGCTGGGCGGCAACGGCATCCTGCTCGACTACCAGGTCATGCGGCACATGGTGGACATGGAGGCGATCCACACCTTCGAGGGCACCGAGACCATGCAGACCCTTATCGTCGGCCGTGCCATCACCGGCATCGGAGCCTTCACGTAGCTATCAGCGTGCCGTGACCGTCGGCCCCGGTCAGGGCTTTCCGGATGGCGGGGCAGCGGCCGGTCGGTGATGATGGACGGCATGGGAACTTCGGCGGACGCGGGTGACATGCCGCTCGCGCCGGGACGCACACCGTACCTGCCTGAGCCGACGGGTCCGTGCCCGGTCGGTACCACGTCCTTGTACCTGAAAGACGTCTCGCGTCCCGATCCCTGGGCCGCGGGGGTGAACGCACGAGAGCTGATGGTCTCTGTGTGGTATCCGGCGGCGCCGTCGCAGGGGCGGCGAGCCCGGTACATGACGCCGGCGGAGTCGGAACTCCAGCTGACCAGCAGGGGCATCGCCGGCGTCGCGCAGGACGTGCTGAGCACGGTCCGGACCAACGCGGTCGTCGATGCCACACCGGCAGGGCGTCAGCACGCCCTGCCGCTCGTGGTGCTCTCACCTGGCTTCACCAATGCCCGCAGCGCGCTCACCGCACTGGCCGAGGACCTGGCCAGCCACGGCTACGTCGTGGCCGGGATTGATCACACGTACGAGAGCTTCGCCACGGCCTTTCCCGACGGGCGGGTCACCACCTGCCTGGCCCGTGAGGCACGCCGGCGGGGCGAGGGGTTCTGGGAGAAGGCGGTGGCAGGCCGGGCCGCCGATGTCTCCTTCGTGCTCGATGACCTGACCGGTGCACACCCGGCCTGGCCGGGCGCCGGGCTGATCGATCCGTCCCGGATGGCGATGGCCGGCCATTCCCTCGGCGGCGCGGCCGCCATCGGCGCCATGCTGGCCGACTCCCGCATCCGCGCCGGCATCGACATGGACGGCTCCACCCATGTCCCGATCCCGGACCAGGGCCTGTCACGGCCGTTTCTCTTCCTGGGCAAGCAAGCCAACTACACCCCGGGAAGCGGGGGTGCCGTGACCAGCTGGGAGCGCGACTGGAAACTCCTGACCGGGTGGAAGCGGTGGCTCGTGGTGGCCGGCGCCGTGCACGCCTCGTTCACCGACCTCGGGCTGCTGGCCGATCAGACCGGTATCGACACCGGTGCCGCCGTCCCCGGAGCCCGGTCCCTGGACATCACCCGCGCCTACGTCCGGGCCTTCTTCGACCAGCACCTGCGGAGCAGACCACCAGCCCTGCTGGACCAGCCGTCAGCACGCTACCCCGAGGTCAGGTTCTGTTCCCCGGAGACGGAAACCTGCGCCTGAAGGGTCATCAGCGGTGGTCATCGGTCCAGGTGATCTCGGCGGCGGCGACGTCGCTGACCAGGTTGTCCTGGGCCAGGCCGAGGTCCCAGGCGTGGTAGCCGTAGGTGGGTCCGAGGTCCTCGGTGACGGTCGGCCGGTGGTCCGCCGGGCCGGTGGCCTTGGTGACGTTCAGCCAGGAGGCGCCATCGCTCTGCTCGCAGCGGGCCGTGTACAGACCCGGGTAGGACACCCAGGGAGTCGGGGCCGCCTGAAGCAGCGAGGGGAAGACGGAGCCGAGGGTGGCCGGACCGCCCGAGAGCGCCCCGGGGTTGACGCACACGACTTGAAGCCCTGGCCTGGCCGTCTGGCCTGACTGCAGCGAAACTCCCTGCCCCGGACGGCCGAACAGCGAATCGGCGGGTGGCGTGGACGGGAAACTGGAATAGGCGATCACGCAGCCCGTCTCCCCCCGCCGGCTGCACGCCGGGATGTGCTTGAAGGTCCCGCCCACCAGCTGGCCGGCCGGCACCTCGACGTTGCCGCCGAGGATGATGGCGGTGACGAGCCTGGAGCGCAGCGCGGGCACATCATCGACGAGGCGCGCGAGGAGCACGTTGAGCATCGCCGCGCCCTGCGAGTCGCCGATCACCACGAACGGGCGGCCGTCAAGCTCGCGGGTGAGGAAGTCCTCGAAGCCGGCCTTGATGCTGTCGTACGCGGTCACGGTCTCCGCCGGGCCCAAGTTGAGGTCCGGGTGTGTCTCGAGGTCGGCGACGGTGACCTGCCGGTAGATCGGCGCGTAGACCTGGCAGACCGGGGAGAACGGTGTCGCCTGCACCAGCGCGGAGTTGATCTCGGCCTGCCCCCGTTTCAGGTCGGCGTTGACCGATGGCTCCCGGGAGACGGTGCCGTAGACGTAGAAGCAGGCGAAGGTGGTCGAGGCCGTCGGCTTCGGTGAGCTCACCGACGTGGCCCCCGTGGCGGTGACCGCGGTCGTCGCGAGGCTTTGCTGGCACGGATCGTTGGTCATTCCTGGCAGGCAGAGCCAGACCGTCGATGTGGCGGGCACCCGGCCGCTGCTCGCCGGCGAGGTCGCCGGCGAGGTCGCCGTCGATGAGCACGAGGCGGCGAGCAGGGTGGCCGCCAGCAGCCCCGCAGCGACCGCCGCGAACCGCGAGACCTGGTGTTTTGCCCCCGATCTGGATAGGCAAGTTACACGCTGCTTACCGGTCCTTTAAGTCGCAGCGGCCTGCGCCTTGCCGATGGGCACGATGTCGACCCGGTAGACGGCTTCCGACTCGCGCTTCATACCCGACTCGATGCCGCGTACCAGCGACTTGACCTGGGCGCCGCGGAGGTCATCGTCAACGTCAAGGCGGGCGGTAACCCAGGCTCGGCCCGGTCCGATGAATGTGACCAGGACTTCGCGAATGGCGGTCACTCCGGGGTAGGCGAGGAGGAAGGCCCGTATTCTCTGTTCCTCAGCCGGCGTGAGTGGCTGGGTGGCGCCATCATCATCGCGGTCCCCGTGAGGCGCGGGGGTCAGCGACCAGGCGCCGACCAGGAAGTCGTGGCTGCGTTTGATCAGCCGGAGGCTGGTGCGGATCAGCACCAGCCCGATGAGCACCGCGGCTACCCCCTGGGGTATGGACGATCCGGTGATCTGATTGAGGGCCAGGGCGGCCAGCGTGATCACGTCTCCCGAGACCGATACCGCGTCCTCGAGGAACACGGCCCGCAGCGTCGGGTCGGACGTGACCCTGGACTCGTCTATCAGGCCCCGGTGGTAACGGCGCCCCCGGTGGATCATCTGGCCCGCTGACTGGCGGAGTGACACCAGATCGAAGACGGCCGAGATGGCCAGCACGACGTAGGCCGCGGCGAACGAAGAGGTGACGCCGGGATGGATCAGCTCGTCGATGCCCTCGCGCAAGGAGAACGCCGCCCCGGCGACGAACACGCCAAGGGCCGCGATCAGCGCCCAGAAGTAGGCTTCCCGCCCGTACCCCAGGGGATGCCGGTCGTCGGCACGGCGGGTACTGCGGCGCTGGGCCACGAACAGGAACAGGTCGTTGGCGGTATCGGCGAGTGAGTGCGAAGCCTCGGCGGCCATCGCGGCCGAACCGGTGAAGACCGCCACCCCGACCTTGGCCAGCGCGACCGCGAGGCCTGACCCAAGGGCTACCAATACGGTCCGCATGCTGCTGTCGTTCGGCATAACGCGACCTCCACTCGCGCTTGCCTTTTCATCTTCATAGCATGCCAATTTGGCCGCGCGTTCATCGGGAGCGGGGCACGAACAACCGGTTCGGTTTCGTGTGCCTGGCACGATGCCCGGCCCTCTGGCGGCTGAGAAAGTGGGACATGACCGAGAAATCCACCGTCCGGACCGTGACCTACGATCTGCTGCGATCCCTGAGCGCCGGCACCACGACGGTCATCGTGGTGCGCACCCAACCCCAGAAGGCGATGCTCTAAGGATCTCAGTGCTGGCCGGAGCGCGCGCGTCGGGCAAGCCGCCGCGCGGCCGCTCAGTGCTAGCCGGAGCGCGCGCGTCGGCAAGCCGCCGCGCGGCCGCTCAGGCGTGGTCGAC
>Ga0208199_1000112_pt1 | contig 32083 bp, 30 predicted proteins | sample Sb_taG_FD_187705 | JGI IMG/M metagenome (GOLD analysis project Ga0208199, IMG submission 187705) | Peat soil microbial communities from Weissenstadt, Germany - Sb_50d_1_NS metaG (SPAdes) (version 2) | ecosystem: Environmental > Terrestrial > Soil > Wetlands > Peat | place: Germany: Weissenstadt... | reverse complement strand
GGCGGGTCGGTCAGCGTCCAGCCGTCTGGCGGGTTATGCAGGTGGACCCGCTGCCCGGGCTTGAGGCCGAGCTTGGCCGCCTGTGGCCGGCCCGAATACCCCGGCGTCGTCACCGGGTGCCCGCCGGCGCCGATGGGTTTGCCGTGGCGGGTACGTCTATCCCCTGAACCGGACTGATGGACATCATGGACAGGAGCATGGCATGTTCGCGAACACCAAGGCGTTCAGCGGGTTCGCCGTCGACGACCTCGAGGCGGCGAAGAAGTTCTACGGACAGACGCTCGGGCTGCGCACGTCCGAACAGTACGGGCTGCTGACGCTGCACCTGGCCGGCGGCCGGGACACGCTGGTCTACCCGAAACCGGATCACGTGCCCGCCAGCTACACGATCCTCAACTTCCAGGTCGACGACATCGACGCGGCCGTCGGCGAACTGGCCAGCCGCGGCGTGCCGATGGAAAGGTACGACGGCCTGGGACAGGACGAGAAGGGCATCAACCGGGCCGGGGGCCCGTACATCGCCTGGTTCAAGGACCCGGCGGGCAACATCCTGGCCGTGCTGCAGGAGCGCTAGCCCGAGCTTCCGGGGTGCCCGGCGATCGTGACCGCCGAGACATGGGTACCACCCGCCTCCCGTATCGGCGTGACCGGCGGGAGCATGAGCGTGCGCCCCGAGGCCGTGGTCAGCGGTCGATGGAGGCCATGTTCGCTTCGTCGTGGCGCTCGCCGGCGGCCGGCGTCAAGTTGTTGAGCCGCTCGAGCTGGTCGTCGCTCAGTTCGATGCCGTCGGCGGCGGTGTTCTCCTCGACGCGGGCGACCCGCCGGGTGCCGGGGATCGGAGCGATGTCCTCGCCCTGGGCGAGCAGCCAGGCCAGCGCGATCTGCGCCGGTGTAGCGCCGGCCTCGGCGGCGACGGCCTGGACCTCGTCGACGATGGCCAGGTTGCGCTGGAAGTTCTCGCCGGTGAAGCGGGGGTTGGTCTTGCGCCAGTCGTCGTCGGGGATGTCGTTGACGGTGCGGATCTGGCCGGTGAGGAAGCCGTGGCCGAGCGGGGAGTAAGGGACGAAGCCGATGCCCAGTCGGCGCAGGAGCGGTAGCAGCTCGGCCTCGGGGTCGCGGGTCCACAGCGAGTACTCGGTCTGCAGCGCGGCGAGCGGGTGGACGGCGTGGGCGCGGCGGATCGTGCCGGGGCCAGCCTCGGACAGGCCGATGTGAAGCACCTTGCCCTCGGTGACCAGTTCGGCCAGAGCGCCGACGGTCTCCTCGATGGGCGTGTTCGGGTCGACCCGGTGCTGGTAGTACAGATCGATGTGGTCGGTGCCCAGCCGGGTCAGTGAGCCCTCGACCGCGGCGCGGACGTTGGCCGCACTGCTGTCGGTGACGCCGGGCCCGCCACCGGAGTGGGAGACGAGGCCGAACTTCGTGGCCACCACGACCTGGTTGCGGCGGTCCTTGATCGCCTCGCCGATCAGTTCCTCGCTGTGGAACGGGCCGTAGATCTCGGCGGTGTCGATGTGGGTGACGCCCAGGTCCAGCGCGCGGTGGACGGCGCGGATCGACTCGGCGTCATCAAGGCCCCCGCCGCTGGTGTAGGTCCCGGCCATGGTCATGGCGCCCAGGCCGATCCGGGAGACATCCAACCCGCCCAGAGACACGTGCTTCATCGGGTAGCTCCTTTTCGTCGTTTCTTGAGCTCCAGGTAACGCCTCGTCGGCGACGCGAAGAAGTCGCTGCTGGACGGTGTACTGACAGCACACCCCTCGTCCTGAGAACTGCGCCTAGCCTGGAGGCGTGGACAACCGCGACGAGGTCAAGGCCTTCCTCAGCTCCCGCCGGGCCAAGGTCACCCCCGCGCAAGCCGGGCTGGCGAACTACGGCCGCAACCGCCGTGTGCCCGGTCTGCGCCGCAGCGAGGTCGCCGACCTGGCTGGAGTCAGCGTCGAGTACTACTCGCAACTGGAGCGGGGCAACCTCTCCGGCGTGTCCGAGAGCGTGCTCGACGCGCTCGGCCGGGCCCTGCATCTCAGCGAGGCCGAGCGGGAACACCTGCTCGATCTCGCCCGCGCCGCCGGCCCCGCGCGCCGCGCCCGCCGCCGGCCCTCGGCCCGGCAGGTCCGGCCCAACGTCGCCCGCATCCTCGACGGGATGACCAGGTGCCGGCCTTCGTCGAGAACGGGCGCCTGGACGTGCTCGCCGCGAACCCGCTCGCGCAGGCGCTGTACGCACCGGTGTTCGCCGACCCCTCCCGACCGGTGAACCTGGCCCGGTTCAACTTCCTCAACCCGCACGCCCGCACGTTCTGGGGCAACTGGGAACGCGCCGCCGATGACACCGTGGCCATGCTGCGCACCGAAGCCGGCCGCGACCCCTACGACAAGGCCCTCACCGACCTGGTGGGAGAGCTGTCCACCCGCAGCGACGAGTTCCGCGTCCGCTGGGGCGCCCACGACGTCCAACTGCACCGCACGGGGCTCAAGCACATCCGGCACCCCGTCGCCGGCGAACTGCACCTGTCCTACGAGGTGATGGAGCTGCCCGCCGACCCTGGCCTGGCTCTAGTCGCCTTCAGCGCCGAAGCAGGCTCATCCGACGACGACGCCCTCCGGTTCCTCGCCAGCTGGGCTGCCACCCACGAGCCAGGCGACGTCCTGGCGACGCCGAACCAAACGTAGTCCCGCAAAGCACAGGTCGTACCGGGACGGGGGCGGTGACCACCACACCTGCCGGAACCACCCAGACACTGCTGTGGGTAATGCGCCAAGCCGGTCCTCGAACACCACTGACCAGCGGAAAATATGAACAAGATCAACTTATCCCGGAAACTCGGGCTAGGAGCCGGCCGGGCACACGGGCCCGCGTGTAGCAGAACTCCAGGCCGCGGCGCAGGCTGCCGTCCGGCGCCCGCAGCGGTTCGAGTAGCGCGCCCGCCCGGGCGCGGGCCGCCCGCAGGTCCTGCTCCGGGATCTTCTCCCAGAACAAGGCGGGCGCCTGGTTCCAGCTCGCCGCCCACCAGGCGTCCGGGCCGGCGTACCTGACCTCCGCCACCTGCCGCCTGGTGCTGACGTCCTGGTAGCCGATGCGCCGCAGCATGGCCTCCATCGTGGCCACCGAATCGAACGGCGGCCGGTGCAGGAACCCGGCGAACCCGCCGTCCGCCGCGTAGGCGTCCACTGCGGCGATGACCGGGACCCAGTCCGGGTCCTCGGCGACGTTCCAGCTGAAGGCGAAGACGCCACCCGGCCGCAGTAGCTCCGCGTAGCGCCGGGCGGCGCGGCCCGGATCGGCCAGCAGGAACATCACGTTGCTGGCCAGCACCATGTCGAAGCTCGCGCCGGGATACGCCGGGTCCTCGGCGTCCCCTGGCTCGACGGTCACGTTGCCCAGGCCCAGCCGGACCGCCGCCGCGGCGGCTCGGGCCAGCATGCCGGCCGCGAGGTCGATCCCGGTCACGTGCCCGGTCGGCCCGGCCGGGCCGACCGGGCCGACCGCCCTGGCCGCGGCGAACAGGCAGGCGCCCGCGCCGCAGCCCACGTCGAGCACCGCCTGGCCTGGCCGCAGCCCGGCCACCTGGACCAGGAGATCGGACACCGGGCCGAAGAACCCGCCCGGCCCGGTGTCGTAGCCAGCGGCGAGCCCGTCGAACGCCGCCGTCACCCACTCCTTGAACGCAGCATCGGTCAACGCAGGGTCCACGGCCGCATCTCATCACGCCGCGGCGCGCGCTGGAAGGGCCCAGCCGGCGGGCCGGTGATCTCAGCCCGCGCCGGGCCGGGGTGCTAACCGGCGTGAAAAAAGGGGGGTTAACCGGTGTGCCAGGCCTTCGTACACCCGGTATTATACCGAGTATGCTACTCGATAGGTTGATCACATGAGCGTCCGGCATGCCCTGCTCGCGTTGCTCAGCGAGGGACCCAAGTACGGGCTGCAGCTGCGGGAGGAGTTCGAGGCGCGGACCGGCGAGGTCTGGCCGCTGAACGTCGGCCAGGTCTACACCACGCTGCAGCGGCTGGAGCGGGACGGGCTGGTCGAGTCCGACGGCGACGGCCAGGACGGCCCGCAGAAGGGCTTCCGGATCACCGCGGCCGGCTCGGATGAGCTGACCGGGTGGCTGCGCACGCCGTCGGACATGAGCTCGCCGCCGCGCGACGAGCTGGTGATGAAGGTCCTGGTGGCGCTGCGGGTGCCGGGCACCGACGTACGAGATGTGATCCAGGTGCACCGCAGGTACCTGGTGGAACTGATGCAGCAGTGGACTCGGATCAAGGAAACCGAGGCTGAGTCCGACATGAGCCTGGCCCTGGTGGTGGACGCGGAGCTGTTCCGGCTCGATGCCGTGGTCCGCTGGCTGGATACCGCGGACGGCCGCATCAAGCGGGCCGCCGCCGACCCGGTCCAGGCTGAGACAACAACGGGGACGACGCAGGCTGTGCCGAGCGCACGGCGAAGAATTGGAGCAAGAAAATGAGCGTGCTGGAAATGCGGCGCGTGTCGCGCATCTACGGCCTGGGGGCCGCCGAGGTGCGCGCGCTGCAAGACATCGACCTGACGGTCGACGCGGGTGCGATGGTGGCCGTGATGGGGCCGAGCGGATCGGGGAAGTCCACGCTGCTGACCATCGCCGGCAGCCTGGAGGATCCCAGCAGCGGCGAGGTGCGCGTCTGCGGGGAGGAGCTGACGACGCTGTCGCGCAACGCCAAGGCGCGGCTGCGCCGTCGCTCGATCGGCTACGTGTTCCAGGATTTCAACCTGCTGCCCGGGCTGACGGCGGCGGAGAACGTCGCGCTGCCGCTGGAGCTCGATGGCGTGCCGGCCAGGAAGGCCCGCGTGGCCGGGCTGAACGCCCTCGACGAACTCGGCCTGGCCGAGCGGGCGGCCAGCTTCCCCGACCAGCTGTCCGGCGGCGAACGGCAGCGGGTGGCGATCGCCCGCGCCGTGGTCGGCGAGCGCCAGCTGCTGCTGGCTGACGAGCCCTCGGGCGCGCTCGATTCGGTCAACGGCGAGGGTGTCATGCGGCTGATCCACGCCGCGTGCAAGCGGGGCGTGGCAGCGGTCGTGGTAACCCACGACGCCCAGCTGGCCTCGTGGGCCGACCGGGTGGTGTTCCTGCGCGACGGCCGGGTGACCGACCAGACCCTGCCCGCGCCTGGCCCCGAATCGCTGCTCACGCCGGGATCAGGCCAATGAGCCCGGGTCCAGCAGGCACCGCACTGCGCGAACGCCCGGCCTCGGCGGGAACTTCAAACGGGGGCGTTCCCGCCCGCCGGGCCGTGATCCGCTGGTCGTGGCGGATGTTCCGCCGCGAGTGGCGCCAGCAGCTGCTGGTCCTGGCGCTCATCGTGGTGGCGCTGGCGGCCACCGTCGTCGGGGCGGCGGTGGCCACCAACACGCCACCGCCGGCCGGCGCGGGCTTCGGCACCGCGCAGGACATGGCCACGTTCCCCGGCGGCCGGCAGCTGGCTAGCCAGATCGCCGCGCTGGAGCAGCGCTTCGGCCGCGTCGACGTCATCGAGAACCAGACGATCGCCATCCCGGGCTCGATCAACACCTACGACCTGCGCGCCCAGGATCCGAACGGCCCGTTCGGCGTTTCGATGCTCTCCCTGGTCGCCGGCCACTACCCGACTGGGCCCGGCCAGGTGGCCGTGACCGACGGCGTGGCCTCCGCCTTCAACCTCAGGATCGGTGACGTGTGGCACCAAGGCGGCACAGCGCGCCAGGTCACCGGCATCGTGCAGAACCCGCAGAGCCTGCTTGACGAGTTCGCCCTCGTCGCGCCGGGCCAGGTCAGCAGGCCAAGCCAGGTCACCGTGCTGTTCACCGCGCCGCCCGGTACGACCACCGCCTCCCTCGGCCAGTACGTGGTGACCCGGCATGATGCGGTGGCCAGCAACCCGCTCAATCCTGAGACCATCGTGCTGGCGCTGGCCACGGTCGGCATGCTGCTCATCGCCCTGGTCGCGGTGGGGGGCTTTACGGTGCTGGCCCAGCGCCGGCTGCGCTCGCTCGGCATGCTCGGCGCCCTGGGCGCCACCGACAGGAACGTCCGCCTCGTGGTCCGGGTCAACGGCATCCTGGTGGGTGTCGCGGGCGCGCTGGCCGGAACGATCCTAGGCCTGGCCGCCTGGCTGGCCTACCGGCCGAGGCTGCAATCCAGTGCCCACCACCTAATCGGCGCGTTCCAGCTGCCGTGGATCGTGATCGGCCCGGCGATGGCGCTGGCCGTCGTGGCCACCTACTTCGCCGCCTCGCGCCCGGCGCGGGCGGTCACCAGGATCCCCGTCGTCGCCGCCCTGTCCGGGCGGCCCGCACCGCCCAAGCAGGTGCACCGCTCGGCGGTGCCCGGCGTGATCCTGTTCGTGGTCGCCGCGGTCCTGTTCTGGTACACGGGCAAGAGCAGCAACGGCGGTGGAGCGCCCGAGCTCGTCGGCGGCTTCGTCGCGCTGATCGCCGCAGTGATCCTGCTGGCCCCGTTCAGCCTGGCGATCCTGGCCAGATCCGGCCGGCGGGCCCCGATCGCGGTGCGCCTGGCCCTGCGCGACCTGGCCCGGTACCGGGCCCGCTCGGGCTCGGCCCTCGCGGCCATCAGCCTCGGTGCGCTGATCGCCGTTCTGGTCTGCGTCCTGACCGCGCAGCGGTACGGGAACGTCCTGGACTACGCCGGGCCGAACCTGGCCTCGAACCAGATCATCGTGTACACGCCCAACGGCGGACCTGGCGGCGGCGGCCCCGGCAATGGCCCAGGCGGATCCAGCCCATCCGGCACCGCCAGCACACCGCAGGCCCAGGCGGCGGTCGCCCAGAGCATCGCCAGGGCCCTCGGCTCCAGCACCGTCATCGAACTCGACCAGGCCGGCGCCTCGCTGCAGCACGCTGCGGCCGGACGTTCCTGGTCCGGACCGATCTACGTGGCCACGCCCCAGCTCCTGCAGGCCTTCGGGATCAAGGCGTCCGACGTCAACCCCGACGCCGACATCCTCACCATGCGGCCCGGGCTGTCCGGCCTGTCGGAGATGCAACTCGTCTACGGCGGCTACTTCGGCCCAGGCGGCGCAGGCAACGCGGGGCCAGGCAACAGCCCAGGCAACGGGCCAGCCAGCTACCCGTGCCCGAAGGGCCAGTGCGTGGCCAACCCGGTGATCCAGGAGGTTGGTGCCCTTCCGTCCGGCACATCGGCGCCCAACACCGTGATCACCGAACACGCCATCGACACGCTTGGCCTGCACACCAGCATCCAGGGCTGGCTCATCCAGGCCCCGCACAATCCGACCGCGGCGCAGATCACCGACGCCCGGCTCACCGCGGCCGCAGCGGGCATGACGATCGAGACCAAGAACAGCGCGCCCTCGTCGGCGGAGATCCTCAACTACGCCACCGCGTTCGGGATCGCGCTGGCGCTGGGCATCCTGGCCATGACGATCGGCCTGATCCGCAGCGAGACCGCCAGGGACCTGCGCACCCTGACCGCCACCGGGGCGAGCAGCCTGACCCGCCGGGAGCTGACCGCCGCGACCGCCTTCGCGCTCGCCCTGGGCGGTGCCGTGCTCGGCACGGTGGCGGCCTACGTCGCCGCCATCGGCTACGCCTGGGACAACTCGCTTGACGGCCTGTCCGAACTGTCCAACGTGCCCACCCGGCAACTGCTGTTCATCCTGGTCGGCATGCCGGTGATCGCGGCGGTCGTCGGCTGGCTGATGGCCGGCCGGGAGCCGTCCGCCATCTCCAGGCAGCCCCTGGAGTAAGGCAAGTACCAGCACCGTTCGGGATAAAAGCCCCTTCCCGAGGGGGACCGTGCCCGGCCTACTGACGTAGGCCGGGCACGGACGGCTGGCCCTTGTCCTTGCGCTCCAGGATCTCCGCCGCGCCGCGGACCACGCACCGGAGCGGGTCCTCGACCAGGACCGTGCCGATGCCGGCCGCGGTCTCGATCCGGGCGGCCAGGCCGGGCAGCAGCGCGCCGCCGCCGGCCAGCCGGACCTTGCCGCGGACGACGTCCTCGGCCAGCCCGGCCGGGATCTCGGACAGCATCTCCTGCACCGTGCCGGTGATCGCCGCCACGATCGGCTCGAGGGCGGCCGCCACCAGTTTTCCCGGCACGTCCTCCGACCGCGGCGTTCGCTGCGCGACGTCAAGGCCGACCACCTCGGCGGAGCCCTGAGCCCCGCCGGTGATCCCGAGCGTGGTCTTCAGGTGCCGGGCCGCGCGCTGGCTGATGATCAGGCCGAGCTCGCTCCGCGCGGCCTGCACGATCGCGTCGTCCATGGCATTGCCGGCCTTGCGCAGCGACTGGGACCGAACCACCCGCCAGCCGGCCACCACCGCGACCTCCGTGGTGCCGCCGCCGATGTCGACCACGAAGCCGCCCGCCCCGCCGTCCAGGTCGAACCCGGCGCCAGCCGCGGCGGCTACCGGCTCGTCGATCAGCCGGACGTTGTACCTGGGCCGCCGGACACTCAGCGCCGCGATGATCGACCGGCGCTCGACCGGCGTGGCGCCGCTCGGCACGCACACCAGGGCGTTGGCCCGCACCAGGGGACCCAGCAGCGGGCTGCCGCGCTTGCGGGCCCGGCGCAGGAACGTGTGCAGCATGGCGGCGGTCGCGTCCAGGTCCGCGATGACCCCGTCCCGCAGCGGGTGGATCACCTGGATGTCCTGCGGCTCCTTGTCGGCCAGCGCGTCCGCCGCCGCGCCGACCGCCGCGACCTTGCCGATGGCCGTGTCGATGGCGATCGCCGTCGGCTCCTCGAGCACGATGCCGCGGCCAGCGACCCAGACGAGCGTGTTCACGGTGCCGAGATCGATCGCCACGCTACCGCGGAAGCGCATGATGCTCCCCTCTATCCCACGTGACGCCCTTCAACACCCGTACGACTTTGGCCTGGACGAGTTCGCTCTGTTTGATTTCCGGGCCCGCCCCGCCACGTGACGTTCGCTAAGCGTACCAACCGGTATTCTGCGCGGGCGAGCTGATGGATCCTGAGGGTGGCTTGTGGTTTTTTGATCTGATCACGGGTGTTATGGTCATCGAGGCCGGTGGAGGGAGACGTTTCATGCGTATACCGCGGCTGGTGGCGATGGCGATCGGTGTCTGCGGGCTCGCCGTCGCCGCTGCGGCCGCCGGGCCCGGGTCGGGGGATTGGAGTCCGGTTGCCGCGCACCCCGCGGCTGCGGGTCCTGCCGCATCTTCGGCTTCTGCCCTGGCCGACGTGGCCGTCCAGCCGGGCGTGCAGCGCGCCGGCCGCGTGCAGGCCAGTCCGCCGACCACTGCTAGCTGTGAGAAAGCCTACAAGGTCGCGTGCTACCAGCCGGCCCAAATCCAGCAGGCTTACGGCCTGCCCGCGGTGTACGCCAGCGGCGTGACCGGTAAGGGGAGCACGATCGTCATCGTCGACTCCTTCGGCTCGCCGACGATCAAGAGCGACCTGAGCGTGTTCGACGAGATCTTCGGCCTGCCCGCGCCGCCGTCGTTCCAGGTGATCCAGCCCGCGGGCAAGGTGCCCGCCTACGACCCGGCCAACTCCGGCATGGTGGGCTGGGCGGGCGAGACCACGCTGGACGTGGAGTACGCGCACACGGTCGCGCCGGGCGCCAGCATCGTGCTGGTCGAGACCCCGGTGTCGGAGACAGAAGGCGTGCATGGCTTCCCGCAGATCGTCGCGGCCGAGGAGTACGTGCTCAGGCACCACCTCGGCGACGTGATCAGCCAGAGCTTCAGCGCCACCGAGCAGACCTTCCCCAACGCCGCCGCGGTCCAGGCGCTGCGCGGCGCCTATCAGCTTGCCGCTCGGGACCACGTCACGGTGCTCGCCGCGGCGGGCGACTCCGGCGCCGCCGACGTCAAGCTGGACCAGAGCAGCTACTACCCGTTCCCGGCGACCTCCTGGCCGGACAGCGACCCCCTGGTGACCGCGGTCGGCGGCACGCAGCTGCACTTCAACGCGCACGGGACGCCCACCGCGTCGACCGTATGGAACGACACGTACAACGAGGCGACGATCGAGTACACCGACGGCAACGCGGGCCCGAACCCGCTGGCCGGCGGCGGCGGCAAGTCCATCTTCTTCAGCCGGCCTTCGTACCAGAACGCCGTGCGGAACGTGGTCGGCAGCCAGCGCGGCGTGCCCGACATCTCGATGAGCGCGGCCTGCGACGGGTCGGTGGTCACCTACGGCACCTACGGCGGCCAGCCGGCCGGCTGGACCCCGGAGTGCGGCACCAGTGAGGCCACGCCGTTGTTCGCGGGCATCGTCGCGCTGGCCGATCAGGAGGCGGGGCATTCCCTCGGCCTGATCAACCCGGCCCTGTACAAGCTGGCGGCCGAGGGCGCCCCCGGCATCGTCGACGTCAGGTCGGGCAATAACACGGTGTCGTTCAGCCAGGGCGGACATGAGTACACGGTGCGCGGTTTCACCGCGAAGCCCGGCTATGACCTGGCCTCGGGGGTCGGCACGGTGAACGCCGCGTACTTCGTACGGGAACTCGCCCTCGCGGCTGGTCACTGAAGGACTTTTTTCCGCCGAACGAGGCGTGGTCCGTGCCCTGGGAACGCTGTAGCCATCTGATGTTTACGTGTCGGCGGCCGGCGGGCGGTGCGGAGCGCGACGCGATCGGCCTGGTGGGACTGACCCGGCCGGACTGCCCGGGTCAATAGGTGTGAAGCATGGCTGTCGACGCCTCTGCGCGAGATACATTGTCTGCGTGTGGCGGCACCCATTAACGCCGCGTACTTCGTGCCTACCCCCGCTGTGACCTCGCATTTCCCGGTGGAATCACCCGTACCACTCCCCGCCTGCGGCGGTTAAGCCCTACCCGGGCGGGAAGTGGGAGAAACCACCCGGACAGGCGACACGCAAGGAGGAGAGGAAGCGATGGAGGACGTGCTCGATGTCCTGGCCGAGGACCACGAAGAGATAAGACAGGCGCTGGCCGAGCTTGAGAAGGGTCCGACCGCAGCGACCGGTGCTACCGAGGATCAGCTGATGCTGCGCAAGATCATGACCGAAGAGCTGATCATCGAGGTCTCCAAGCACGAGGAAATCGAGCTGACCTGGCTGTGGCCGGCCGTGCGCGAGCATGTGCCCGGCGGGCACCAGCTCGCCGACCGCGGCATCTGCGCCGAGCTCGAGATCGCCGCGCTGCTGGCCGAACTGGACAAGCTGGACGCCAGCCAGCCGGAGTTCGAGGATTTGCTCAGCCAGTTCACCCAGGTCGGCCGGGAGCATTTCGACTTCGAGGAGCGGCAGGCCTGGCCGCGGCTGCGCTCCGCCCTGGCCCCCCGGGCCGCGGCCGAACTTGGCGGCAAGATCCTCCTGGCCAGGCAGTCCCTGGCCGCCCGGCCCAGCCCGCAGGTGCCGTCCCAGAGTCCGCCGCGGTCTGGTGAGGGTGCTCGCCATGGTTCGTTCGGCTGAGAGAATGCTCTGTGATGAGCGTGAATCTGCAGCGCGCCTTCAGCTATCTATCAGGTTCGTGGTGCTCACTGGAGAGGGACAGGACCAGCCCGGGCCACGCCCGGTCGGCCCTGGCTTCCGAGCGACCCGGACGCCCACAGCTAAGGCGTGATTCAGATGCAGGATTACAGCGGCTACGGCCAGCCGCCCACGGGAGACTACTTCGGTTCGACCTCCCCCTTGCCTCCCATGCCTCCCCGTCCGCCCAGGCGCCGTATCGGCCTGCTGAGTTACCTGGCCGTCGCGCTGGCGGCGGGCGCGCTGGGAGCGGGCACGGTGGTGGCCCTCTATCACCCGGCGGCGAACTCCTCGCCGTCGGCACAGCCGAGCAGCAGCGCGGTCGCTCCCGCCCCGCTGCCCAGCACTGCGGTACCCGCGCCGAGCAGCGGCGGGTCCGGCGTGTCCGGGAGCATGAGCAGCGTCGAGCAGGGCCTGGTGATCATCAACACCACGCTGCAGTACAGCAGCGAGCAGGCCGCGGGCACCGGCATGGTGATCAACGCGAACGGCCTGGTGCTGACGAACAACCACGTCATCGAGAACGCCACCAAGATCACCGCCACGGTCGCCTCGACGGGCAAGAACTTCGTGGCCAAGGTCGTCGGCTACGACGTGACCGGCGACATCGCGCTGCTCCAGCTGCAGAACCCGTCCGGCCTGCACGCGGTCCCGATCGGCGATGCCAGCAAGGTCAAGACCGGGGACTCGGTGACCGCGCTCGGTAACGCCGAAGGGCGGAGCGCGATCCTCCCCGCGCCCGGTCAGGTCACCGGGCTCAACCAGACCATCACGGCCAGCGACCAGGGCGGGACGGTCAAGTCCGAGACGCTGCACGGGATGATCCAGACCAACGCGGACATCGTGGCCGGCGACTCCGGCGGCCCGCTGGTCAACTCGGCCGGCCGGGTCATCGGCATGGACACCGCGGGCAACAGCGTGAGCTTCACCCAGCAGCAGACGGTGGCCGGCTTCGCCATCCCGATCAACACCGCCTTGTCGGTCGCCCACCAGATCGCCGAGGGCCACGCCAGCTCCGCCATCGTGATCGGCTACCCGCCCTTCATCGGGATCTACGTCGGTCAGGGGACCGACCCCAACCCGCAGGACCAGGCCTCGCAGGAGCAGCAGAACAACAACGGCTTCGGTGGCTTCGGCGGGTTCGGTAACGGGAACGGCACCGGGAACGGCGGCACCTCGAGCTGCTACACCAGCAACGCCAACCTGTCCGTCCCGTCCACGATCGCGTCGGTGAACTCGGGCACGCTGGTCATCGGAACGATCTGCAACAGCCCGGCCGCGGCCGCGGGACTGACGGCCGGTTCGGTCATCACCGGGCTGAACGGCCAGACGGTCGGCTCGCCGCAGAGCCTGACCGACATCATGGCCAAGCTCCACCCGGGCGACACGGTGCCCGTCACCTGGGTCACCCCGTCCGGCCAGCGCAAGAACGGCAACCTGGCCCTCACCGCAGGCCCGCCCCTGTAAGGAGTCCCCCGGCCCCGCAAAACCCGGCCCCGCAAAACCTGGCGCCTGAGGCGGCGCCCCGCTAGTCGCCTCAGGCGCCTCGCCGTCCCCCGGGCCGTCCCCCGGGCCGCCCCCCGGGCCGCCCGGCGGCCTGACCCCATGGACCCCCAGGGCACGCCTCCGCACGTTGCCGCGGTGTGAATAATAAGGTTAAGGCGGCCCCGGGGGTTCAAAAGGCGGCGTTCGGTCGTCACACTAGGTCGTGTGTACGACTTCGACGTGCTGGTGATCGGCTCGGGGCCTGGCGGCCAGAAGGCAGCCATCGCTGCGGCGAAGCTCGAGCGGCGGGTGGCGATCGTCGAGCGCAAGGACATGATCGGCGGCGTCTGCCTGAACACGGGCACGATCCCGTCCAAGACCCTGCGTGAGGCGATCCTCTACCTGACCGGCCTGGACCAGCGCGAGATGTACGGCCAGAGTTACCGGGTCAAGGACGAGATCACCATCGCCGACCTGGCCGCCCGGACCGCCCATGTGGTCGGCCGCGAGATGGACGTGGTGCGCAACCAGCTCACCCGTAACCGGGTCACGGTGATGACCGGCACCGGCAGTTTCCTCGACCCGCACACCGTGGAGGTCGACGGCGGCGAGGGCCGGGTCCGCCGGGCCAGCGCGGACAAGATCGTGATTGCCACCGGCACCCGGCCCGCCCGCCCGGCCAGCGTCCAGTTCGACGAGCGCACCGTCATCGATTCCGACGGGATCGTCCACCTGCAGGCGGTCCCGCGCTCGATGGTGGTCGCGGGCGCCGGCGTGATCGGGATCGAGTACGCGTCCATGTTCGCGGCCCTCGGCACCAAGGTCACCGTCGTGGAGCAGCGGGACCGGATGCTCGAGTTCTGTGACGTCGAGGTGGTCGAGGCGCTCAAGTACCACCTGCGCGATCTCGCCGTCACGTTCCGGTTCGGCGAGACGGTATCCTCGGTCGAGGCGCGGCCCGAGGGTGCTATCGCGACGCTGCTGAGCGGGAAGAAGATCCCGGCCGACACCGTCCTGTACTCGGCCGGCCGGCAGGGGGCCAGCGATCACATCAACCTCGAGGCGGCCGACCTGACCGCCGACAAGCGCGGCCGTATCGTGGTGGACGAATTCTTCAGGACCGCGGTGCCGCACATCTACGCGGTCGGCGACGTGATCGGTTTCCCGGCGCTGGCGTCCACGTCCATGGAGCAGGGCCGGATCGCGGCGTATCACGCCTGCGGGGAGAAGCTGCACGCGGTCGGGGACCTGCATCCGATCGGCATCTACAGCATCCCCGAGATCAGCTTCGTGGGGCGGACCGAAGAGCAGCTCACCCAGGACAACGTGCCCTTCGAGGTCGGCATCTCGCGCTACCGGGAACTGGCCCGCGGGCAGATCATCGGCGATTCCTACGGGGTCCTGAAGCTCCTGGTGGCGCTGGACACCAGGAATCTGCTCGGCGTCCACGTGTTCGGCACCGGTGCCACCGAACTCATCCACATCGGCCAGGCCGTCATGGGCTGCGGCGGCACGGTGGACTACCTCGTGGACGCCGTCTTCAATTACCCCACCCTGGCCGAGGCCTACAAGGTGGCCGCCCTGGACGCGATGAACAAGATGCGGCAGATCGCCCGCTTCGCCTGAGGCGGTGCTGGCCGGGGGGGACGACCCCCCGGAACCCCCGCTGCGCTTCGCGCCCCGCTACGGTTCCCGCCGTAGTATCGCACGGCCGGAGGGGCCACGGCCCCTCGCGGACCGCGCGATCGCGGCTGGCGCCGCGTCAGCCGCCGTAGCGGGACATCGCCGGAAACAAACGGAAACATAGCCGTGATGCGCGGTAAACGTGCCCAGCGTACGCTTCGGTTGTGGCGGACATTTTCGATGGCTACCGGCTTGCCCAGGCCTGGGACGAGATGTTCGCGGCACCCGGCAAGCCCCGCGCGCCCTACGACGCGCTGGTATCCGTGCTGCAGCCGATGGATCCGGCCGAGCTGCGGTTCCGCGCCGACCAGCTGGCGCGCGTGTTCACCGACCGGGGGGTCACCTACGACTTCGCGGGGGAGGAGCGGCCCTTCCCGCTCGACCTGATCCCGCGGGTCATCGACGCGGTGGAATGGGACCTGGTGTCCCGGGGCGTGCGGCAGCGGGTCCGCACGCTGGAGGCCTTCCTGGCGGACGTCTACGGCCCCGGCCGTGTCTTCGAGGACGGGGTGATGCCGTGGCGGCTCATCTACACCTCGCCGCGCTTCCGCCGGGAGGTAGCCGACTTCGCGCCGCCGAACGGAGTCCGGGTCCACGTGGCCGGCATCGACCTCATCCGCGACGAGCAGGGGCGGTTCCGGGTCCTGGAAGACAACGTTCGGGTGCCGTCCGGCGTGAGCTACGTGATCGAGAACCGGCTGGCCATGACGCGGACGTTCCCCGCGCTGTTCGCGGACCAGAGCGTGCACCGGGTGGACGATTACCCGTCCCGACTGCTGGCCGCGCTGCGCGCCGCCGCGCCGCGCGGGGCGTCGGATCCGTGCGTGGTCGTTCTGACCCCGGGCGTGCACAACGCCGCCTACTTCGAGCACACGCTGCTCGCCCGGCTGATGGGCGTGGAGCTGGTGGAGGGAAGGGACCTGTTCTGCTCCCACAACCGGGTCTACGTGCACACCACCCGGGGGCGGCGCCCCGTCGACGTCATCTACCGCCGGGTCGACGACGAATTCCTCGACCCGCTGCAGTTCCGGCCCGATTCGGTGATCGGCTGCCCGGGGATGATCAACGCGGCGCGGGCGGGCTACGTCACCATCGCCAACGCGGTCGGCAACGGGGTGGCCGACGACAAGCTCGTCTACACCTATATCCCCGACCTCATCCGGTACTACCTGAGCGAGGAACCGATCCTCGACAACGTGGAGTCCTACCGGCTCGATGACCCGGAGATCCTCACCTGGGCCCTCGACTCGCTCGACGAGCTGGTGGTGAAGCCGGTGGACGGGGCGGGCGGCGCCGGCATCGTCATCGGCCCCAAGGCATCGGCGGCCGAGCTGGCGGTGCTGCGCGAGCGGCTGCTGGCGGACCCGCGCGGCTGGATGGCCCAGCGGCCGGTCGCCCTCTCCACCTCGCCGGTGCTCATCGGGGAGGCGCTCGCGCCGCGGCACATCGACCTGCGGCCCTTCGCCGTCAACGACGGCGAGGACGTGTGGCTGCTGCCCGGCGGCCTGACCCGGGTGGCGCTGCCGGAAGGGGAGCTGGTGGTCAACTCCAGCCAGGGCGGGGGATCGAAGGACACCTGGGTGCTGGCCGGGCCGAGGTCAGCCACCCCGGAGCCGCCGGCCGTGCCGTTCTCAATGCTGGCCGCCCAGTCGGCCGTGGCCAGGATGACGGTAGGCCGGCAGAGCGGCCCGGAGCAGTGAACGATGAGCTGCTCAGCCGGATGGCCGAGACCCTGTTCTGGACCGGCCGCTACATCGAGCGGGCGGATGACACGGCGCGGCTCATCGACGTCTACGTGCACCGGCTGCTCGGCGATGCGGCGGCGGGATCCGGTGCGGACTGCGGTCCGCTGTTCGGCATCCTCGGGGTCGAGCTCGATCCGGAGGCCCAACCCGACGTCGGGGCCGCGTTGTTCCGGCTGGCCTACGACATGAAGAGCCCGAGCGCCATCGCCGGCGCGGTGCTCGCGGCCCGGGCCGGCGCCCGCGGCATCCGCGAGGTGATCTCGAGTGAGATGTGGGAGTGCCTGAACGTGGCCGGTCACGGGCTGACCGGCCAGCGCCGCGCCGCGGACCGGCTGGGGCCGCACGTGTTCCTCCGGTTCATCAGGGAACGCGCGGCGCTGTTCTTCGGCCTAGCCGACTCGACCATGAGCCACGATGCGGCCTGGCGGTTCCTGGTGCTCGGTCGGTCGCTGGAACGGGCCGACATGACGGCCCGGCTGCTGCTGGCGCGCATGCCGGGGCCGCCGGAGGAGAGCGGGCCGCTGCTGCTGCACGCCTGCGGTGCGTATGAGTCGTTCATCCGGACGCACGGCTGGGTCGCGGAGCCGGCCGTGGTTGCCGAGTTCCTGCTGCGCGACCGGCTGTTCCCGAGGTCGGTGCTGTATTCGCTGGTGGCCGCGGAGGACTGCCTGGTCGCCCTGAACCCAGGCCCGGTCCGGATGGGCATGGACGATCCGGCCCGGCGCCCGGTCGGCCAGCTCCGGACCAGGCTGGAGTACGCCGAAACCGGGCAGCTGACCGAACAGCTTCCCGAGCTGCTCAGTCAGCTGCAGCAGGCCTGCGTGGAGGCGTGCGAGGCGATCACCGGGCGGTACTTCCAGTACGAGGCGCAGGTCGCCTGGGAACGGGACGGCTGAGCGTGGGCTGGCGGCTGCGGGTGGTGCACACCACCCAGGTCAGCTACTCCGCGCCGGTCCGGGCCTCGTACAACGAGATCCGGATGACCCCGCTGACGCTGTCCAGTCAGGTCACCCTGGAGAGCCGGGTCTCCGCAGGCCCGGGGGTCCCGGTCTGGACCTACTGCGACTACTGGGGAACATTCGTCAGCGTGTTCGACATCAGCGAGCCGCACGAGAGCCTCGCGGTCCGGGCCCAGGCCACGGTCGAGACCGGCCAGGCGCTCGGCGCCCCGCCTCCGGTGCTGCCCTGGGAGGAACTGCGGCCGCAGGCGGTTTCGGGCCGGCTGCTCGAGTTCCTGCTGACGACCCCGCTGACCACCGTGACGCCGGCCGTCGCAGCCACCGTCCTGGACGCCGTGCACGACGCGGACCCGGCGCAGGCGGCGGAGGAGATCGCCGCGCGGGTCCGGTCGCAGGTCAGCTACATGGCCGGCGCTACGGGGGTGCGGACCAACGCCCAGGAAGCCTGGGATCAGGGCCAGGGGGTGTGCCAGGACATCGCGCACGTCACGGTGGCGCTGCTGCGCGCGGCCGGCCTGCCCGCCAGGTACGTCTCCGGGTACCTGCACGCCGACCCGGCGGCCGAGCCCGGGCAGACCGCGGTGGGCGAGAGCCACGCCTGGGTGGAGTACTGGGCCGGTTCCTGGCGGGCACTCGATCCGACCAGCGGCGCGCCGGTACGGGAGCGGCACGTGGTGGTGGCCAGGGGCCGGGACTACGCTGACATCCCGCCGCTCAAGGGCATCTACCACGGTGCCCCGACCAGCGCGCTCGACGTGACCGTCGAGGTCACCCGGCTCGCCTGACCCCCGGCCCGCCGTACCCCGTCTGGGCGCAGCCGCCCCCGTGAATCATCCTCCAGGGGTGACGGCCCTGCCCGTCGTTGTCCCGGAAACTTGTGGTGGTGGCGCTCCGCGGATGCCGGGGCCAGAAGGGAGACAAGTCATGGACATCGGCCCGGTGGAATATTTGATTCTCGGCTTCCCCGGCAACATGTTCACCGGTCAGATCGTGCCGGAGCTCGCCAAGCTCATCGACAGCGGACTGGTCAGGATCATCGACCTCACGTTCATCACGAAAGATGCCGACGGCCATGTGGACGTGGTCGAGTACGACGCTGTCGAGGAGCTGGCCGCGTTCGCCGGCCTCGACGCCGAGGTGGGCGGGATTCTCACCGAGGCAGACGTCGCCTACGCCGCTCAGGAGCTCGAGCCGAATTCCTCGGCCGCGCTGCTCATCTGGGAGGACACCTGGGCGGCCCCGTTCGCAGCAGCGGTGCGCAACGCCAACGGAGTAATCCTCGAAGGCGCGCGAATCCCGCGCGAGATCATCGAAGAGGCTGTCGGCGCCCTGGCCGACGCCCTCGCCTGAGATCGGCAAGCCCACGCCATTCGCGCCGAATGGCCCCGCCGGCGGCGCCAAGACACCAGGAGACGATTGACATGCCATTGCGACGACGTCGACCCGTTGCCCGAATCGCGACCACCGCGGTCGTGGCCGGGACCGCAGCCAACATGGGAGCCAGGTCCGCGCAGCGGAGTGCCGCGGCCGCCCAGCCTCAGGCCGCCCCGCCTGAGGCTGCTCCAGCGGATGAATCCGCCGCGCCCGAGGCCGCCGCGCCCGAGGCTGCCGCGCCCGAGGCTGCCGCGCCCGAGGCTGCCGCGCCCGAGGCCGCCGAGAGCTCGGATATCGAACAGCTCAAGCAGTTTGCCGCCCTCAAGGACCAGGGCATCCTCACCGAGGAGGAGTTCGCCGCCAAGAAGGCGCAGATCCTGGGGCTCTGACTCAGCGTCCTTGGCAGGCGTCTACTGTCTAGTTACAGTAGACAGATGGATGAGAACCTGCTCGCCGAGGCGAGGCAAGCCATGGAAAGGCTGATCGACGCCGAGCGCGACGCCGAGACGGCCCGGGCCGACTTCCACCGGGCCGTCCGGCGGCTGCACCTGCACGGTGCGTCGCTGCGCGAGCTCGCCGCCAGCCTGGGCCTCAGCCACCAGCGGGTGCACCAGATCGTCGAGTCAGCCGGCGGCTCCCGCCGCTGGCTGCGCCGCCGCGAAGGGGGGCGCCCCGGTCCGCTGCCGGTCTGCACCTTCTGCGGCAAGCAGCAACCCGAGGTCGGCAAGCTGATCGCCGGCCCGGGCGTGTACATCTGCGACCAGTGCGTCGGCCTGGCCGAGGGCGTGATCGGCTCAGGTGCGCCGGCCGGCACCCCGCGCGGCCAGATGATCGCCGCGCCCGAACGGGATCAGCAGGTGCGCTGCAGTTTCTGCGGCAAGCACCGGCACCAGGTGGACGGGCTAGCCGCGTTCCCGGCCGAGCTCGCGGGGAGGCCGCCCGCCACCGCCGCCGTCTGCGCCGAGTGCCTGGAGCTCTGCGACGAGATCATCGACGAGGAGATACTGCCGGATGCCCCCTAGGTGAGCTCGCGGAGGTACTGGGGCAGCATCTGGCGCCAGGTCGTCCATTGGTGCGCCCACTGCCGTCCCCAGTTGTCCACCCGGTTGGGGATGCCCTTGTCGCCCAGCACCCCGGCCATCTGCCACGACGACCCGATGTCCTCCCACTCGCCTTCGCCCGACGCGAGCACGACCCGCCGCTGCCTGAGCCGGTCTAGCTGCGGTCCCTCCAGGCCCGGCAGGAACTGCATCGGCGCGGAGTAGTACAGGTCCTGGCTCCAGGCCCCGTCGTAGAAGCGCTCTATCCGGTAGCTGCCGCTCATGCCGATGGCCGCGGAGAAGACGTCGGGGTAGCGGCACAGGACGGCCACCGCGTTGAACGCGCCGACCGAGGCGCCGCTGGTGATCACGTCGATGGCCTGGCCGCCCAGGTCGGCGTGGATGGCCGGCACCACTTCCCAGCGGACGCATTCGTGGAACTGGTTGAGCAGCCACATGCGGTGCTCGGGCGAGTTTCCCCTGGTGACCATGGCCTGGCCGGCCACGCTGTCGACCGAGTACAGCTTGATGCGGCCCTCGGCCAGCAGCGGCCCGCACGCGTTGACCAGGCCCTGCCGCTCGATCTCCGCGGCGTCGCCGCCCGCGGTGGGGAAGACCAGCACCGGCGTGCCGAGCACTCCCCACCGCACCACGGTGATCTTCGCCTGCAGCCGCTCGGAGAACCACCGTTCCCTGACCCTCAGGTCATCACTCATTAAGATCGCGACGTGGATACCACGGCCTTCGGGCCGGGCAGGAAACGCCGCTTCACCTCCTCCAGAATGTCAGTGGTTCTCGATAGGGTGTTTGAATGTCACGCTACCGCCTGGAACCTACGGCCAGCCAGGAAGCAGTGCTGCGGGACCACTGCGCGCATGCCCGGTTTATCTGGAACCTCGCGGTGGAGCAGCAGTCCTGGTGGCGGCCCGGACGCCGCAGCGCGCCGGGCTACCTGGAGCAAGCACGGCAGCTCACCGCGGCCCGGGCCGAGTACGGCTGGCTGCGGGCCGGCAGCCAGATGGTGCAGCAGCAGGCGCTGCGGGACTTCGCCCAGGCGCTGGCGAACTTCTTCGTCGGCACCCACCGCCGCCCGACCTGGCGCAAAGCCGGCCGCGACGAAGGTTTCCGTATCGTCGCGGTGAAGCCCGCCCATGTGCGGCGGCTCAGCCGCAACACCGGCGAGGTCTGGATCCCCAAAGCGGGGTGGGTGCGATTGCGCTGGTCCCGCGCCGTCCCGGAAGGCGTGAAGTCCCACCGGGTCAGCCTGGACCGTGCAGGACGCTGGCACATCGCGTTCGCCGCGATCCCCGAGGCTATCCCCGCGCCGGGTACGGGTGAGGTGGTCGGCGTCGACCGGGGCATCGCTGTCAGCGCCGCGCTGTCCACCGGGCAGATGCTCACCGTGCCGCGGCCCAGTCTCGCGCGGCAGCGCAGGTTCCGCCGCCTCCAGCGTAAGCTCGCCCGGGCCAGGGGCGGATCGAACCGCCGCGCCCGGGTAAAGCTGGCCATTGCGAAGCTGAGAGCCCGGGAGGCGGACGCGCGCAAGGACTGGGCCGAGAAGACCTCCACGGACCTGGCTCGCCGATTCGACGTAATCCGCGTCGAGGACCTGAACATCCGCGGGATGACCCGCTCGGCGAAAGGTACTATCACCGAGCCGGGCCGGAACGTTCGCGCCAAAGCCGGGCTGAACCGGGAGATCATGCGGTCGGGCTGGGGGCTGCTGGTGCGCCGCCTGCAGGACAAGGCCCCAGGCCGGGTGGAGAAGGTCAATCCCGCGTTCACGAGCCAGCGCTGCTCGGCGTGCGGGCACATCGCAGCGGGCAGCCGCGAGAGCCAAGCCCTGTTCTGCTGCGTGGCCTGCGGACACGCCTGCAACGCTGATGTCAACGCGGCCAGGAACATCGCGGCGGGGCACGCCGTGACTGCGCGGGGAGGCGACGGGACTACCCGGCCCGTGAACCGCGAACCTCAACTGCTTGCCTCCTGAACGGGAGATGAGCGGCTGGAATCCCCTGCCTTCGGGCAGGGGAGGATGCCAAAAACGAGCTTCTGTGGACCCGTCACCATCATTGTGGCCGAACGAGGCGCCTCCTGGATTGCCCAGGTCGGCCGGGTAGACGATCACTCGTAGAAGAACTTCTGTGGACCCGGGAAAATCCAGGACAGCCCTTCCCGCAGTCGGTCACGCCAGTTTTCCCAGCTGTGGCCGTCGCGGGCCTCGACGTAGCGGACGGCCATCCCGGCCGCCTCGAACACCGGGACCATGGACCGGTTCGGCACGATCAGCGGCTCGTAGACGCCGCAGCTGACGAACACCCGGTCGGCGACCCGGCGAGGGGCGGACCGGTACCGGTTGACGAACCGGACCACCGGGTCGAACGGCGGCCCGCCGCCGTGGTCGTGACCGATATCGGTGAAGACGAACGAGCCGGACTGCAGCAGCAGCGACCCGTAGACCTCCGGGTGGCGGTAGGCGGTCGACAGCGCGGCGACGGCGCCGAAACTCGAGCCCATCAGGCACCGCCCGGACGGCGTGCCGGCCAGCGGGAGTTCCGCCTCGAGCCGCGGCAGCAGTTCGGCCGTCAGGAAGCGGGCGTGCGCCGCCGAGTTGGCGTACTCGGCCAGCCGGTCGCCCGGGTAGGTGAACGCGGCGACGATCTCGGCCACGTCGAGCCGGTGGATGAGGTTGTCGAGCACGGTCCTGGCCGCCGCGTACTGAAGGTAGTCGCCCCCGTCGTGCACGATCAGCAGCGGGTAGCGGGCGGTGCGGCGGAACCGGGCCGGCAGGTACAGCGTCACCGGGCAGTCGCGGCGCAGCGCCCGGCTCGGCACCACCAGGTCGGTCAGCGACCCGGGCCGCGATTCCGGGTCGGGCCGCGTCCAGTCGGGTATCTCGTGCCCGTGGGCGTAGCAGACCGAGGAGCTGCCGACCGGGCTGTGCGCGAGCCGGGGGTTCAGCGGGTCGTTGACCCGCTCGCGGTGGCCGCAGCGCGCCACCTCCAGCTGGTACTCGACCCTGGAGCCCGCGGGCAGCTCGAGGACCGCGTACCACAGGTCGGTGCCGCGCAGCCGGCGCAGCGGCAGGTGATCGGGCAGCCCGAAGATCCGGTGGACGAGGAACACCTCGTCGGCCTCGCCCCGGTACAGGAACGTGCAGCGGGCGCCCTCGACGACGGGGACCTCGTGCCGGGCCAGGAAACGGTCGACGGCGGCTGAGTCGAGCGGGCGGCGATCGCGCAGCCTGTTGATGGCGAGCTTGCGCGTGACCGGCCCGCTCACGGTGGTCAGGCTGCCTCCAGCGAGGTCACGCGGCCGTCCTCGGCGATCACCCGGACGCCGGGCGGCCAGCCGCTGGGGCCGCCGCTGGGGCCCCCGCTGTCGCCGTCGCCGTCGAGCTCGATCCGGGTGCCGCCGACCAGGAGGACACAGCGGGCCGGCGCGAACCTCCCGGCGAAGACCGCCATCCGGGGCGTGTCGTCGAGCAGCATCCTGGCCCGGGCGTGCGGCAGCAGCACCACGTCGCGGAGCACGCTCAGGCCGCTGCCGTACACCTCGGGGTGGCCGGGTCCCTGCGGTGACCGGTCGCCGAAGAGCACGATCCGGTCGGCCAGCGCCATCGCCCCGGCCGACCAGGCGATCACCGGTGACCGGCCCGCCCGCGAGCGCCCCGCCGACGAGCGCAGGGCCGCGGCCACGTTGAACAGGTGCAGCACCTCGGCCAGCACGCCCACGTGCCCGCCCGCGATGACCAGCGCGCTGGCCTCGCCGAGGATGGCCTGCACCGCGGCGCGGTGCCCGGCGATCACCGGCCGGTCGTGCGGCTGCAGTCGCCGGAAGAACTCGCCGCGCACGCTGTCGACCCGGTGCAGGTGCGCCGCGTCGAGCTCGCGCACGGCGGCGATGGCCTCGCCCAGCGCCTCGGTCCTGAGTTCACCCGGGGAGCGCCGCTGCACCGCGTAGACGGCCTGCAGCGCGTGGTCCAGCCGCAGCAGGTAGAGGTCCTGCAACTCGGCGAGCGTCCCGGCCAGCGCGCGCTCGGCCGCCGCGTACTGCGGATCACGGTCCTGCACGTCCAGCCACCGCCGGTACAGCGTGAGGCTGACGGTGCGGCCGCCGAGCAGCGCGCTCAGTTCGGCGTCGTCGGGCTCGCGCTCCTGCCACCCCGCGGTGATCGTGGCGACCGGGCCGTCGAGCGAAAGCGACCGGGCCACCGCGTCCACCGTGGGCCTGCGCTGCGGCCCGAGCAGGATGACCCTCACGAGGCGTAGACGTGCAGTGTGCGGCCCACCGCGTCGAGCATGCCGCGCAGCGCGTCGTAGTCGGGATGGCGCATCCGCACGTACGCGTTGGCCATGTACCCGGCCTCCACCGCCTGGGTGGGCGTGCCGGGCGGCGGCAGTGAGGCGTCGATGACCCACTCGCCGTACTGCTGCTGCAGCTCCTCGGTCCCGCCGTACCCGGTGATCTGGCCGTCCCGTTCGGGCCGCAGGGCGACGATCCCGCTGGCGTACTGCCGGGACGGCGTCGCGCTCGTCCCGCCGCTCACGACCGCGTTGGCCCACTCGCGGTAGAGGTCGATCTCGTTGCCGGCCGAGTACAGGTCCCAGGCCCCCACGCCGGGCGGCCGGCAGCCGATCTCGGAGAACTTCAGCCCCTTGGGCCCGGCGAACCACTCCATGTGGGTGGCCGACGTCCCGATGCCCAGCGCGGCGATCACCTTCTGGCCCAGGTCCCGCAGTTCGGCGTATTCGGGCGCGACCTCGATCCGGTTGGTGGAGACGAACTGCGGCGAGATCCACCGGGTCCGCATCGCCTCGAGCACGTTCGGGTAGTAGTGCGAGGCGAAGTCCAGGGCCACCCGCCCGTCGACCGTGATCGTGTCGTAGAAGCCCTCGTGCCCCTCGACGAACTCCTCGACGGCGATCGACTCGACGCCCTGGCCGCCGAACACACCCAGCGCGTGCTCCAGGCCCGCGAAGTCGTCGACCCGCACGGTGCCCGACGCGCCCGCGCCGCTGCGCGGCTTGAGGATCAGCGGGAACCCGGCCAGCTCGGCGAACGTGTGCGCCTCCGCCGCGCTGTTCACGGCGGCCGAGATGGCCGTCGGCACCCCGGCCGCCCGCAGCGTCTCCTTCATCGACGGCTTGTCCCGGCACAGCCAGGCCGTCCGCACCGACGTGCCCGGGATCGTGCAGGCCTCGCGGACCTGCGCGGCGGCCATGGTGTGCGCCTCGACCGTCGCCTCGAGCCGGTCCACCCAGAGCTTGTCCTGCACCCAGCGGACCGCCTGGGTCAGCGCCGCCACGTCGGTGACCGACGGCACCCGCTCGTAGTGGTACAGCCAGCCCTTCAGCTGGTCGTCCAGGGCGTCGAGACCGTATTCGCCGATGCCGATCACCGTCGCGCCGGCCTCGGCCAGGGCCCGGGCGAACTGGCGCTGGTTAGCCGGGAAGAACGGCTCGACGAAGACGACGTTCATGTCTGGAATGGTAACTGGGTACGTTCCTCTCATGGTGGTCGCCGGGTTCGTCGCGCCCTATCTGCTCGACACGACGACGCGGTTCGTGCAAGCCGCGGCCACGCTGCCCGACGTCGAGCTGGCCCTGATCACCTGCGAGCCCGAGGACCGCCTCCCGCCCGGGCTCAAAGACAACCTGGCCGGGCACTGGCGGATCGACGACGGACTCGATGTCGGCCAGATCGCCGCCGCGGCGGCGGGCCTCGGCCGCCAGCTCGGCCCGGTGCAGCGGCTGCTGGCCGTCCTGGAGCAGCTGCAGGTGCCCCTCGCGCAGGTCCGCGAGCACCTCGGCATCCCCGGCATGGGCGTGGTCACGGCCGGCAACTTCCGGGACAAGGCCCAGATGAAGACGGTGCTGCGCGCCGCGGGCGTGCCGTGCGCCAGGCACCGGCTGGCCCGCTCCGCGACCGACGCGGCCGACTTTGCCCGGCTGGCCGGCTTCCCGCTGGTCGTCAAGCCCCCGGCCGGGGCCGGGGCCAAGAGCACGTTCCGCCTCGACGATCACGCAGACCTGGCCGCCTGGCTGGGGGTGAGCCCGCCGTCGCCGGAGCGGCCCGTGCTGATCGAGGAGTTCCTGACCGGGGAGGAGGGCTCCTACGACAGCGTGATGGTCGACGGGCAGGTCGTCTGGGACTCGTTCTCGGACTACCTGCCGAGCCCTCTTGAGGTGCTGCGCCACCCGTGGATGCAGTGGGTGGTGCGGCTGCCGCGCGACATCGGCGGTCCGGAGTACGCCGGCATCAGGCAGGTCGCCCCGACCGCGCTGCGCGCGCTGGGGCTGCGCTCGGGACTGACCCACATGGAGTGGTTCCGGCGCCCGGACGGCACGGTCGCCGTGTCCGAGGTCGGGGCCAGGCCGCCGGGTGCCCAGATCACCTCGATGCTGTGCTACGTGCACGACTTCGACCTGTACACCGCGTGGGCGCGGCTCATGGTGGACGGCGGCTTCGAGCCGCCGGAACGCCGCTGGTCCGCGGGCACGGTCTACCTGCGCGGGCAGGGCGCGGGCCAGATCAAGGCCACCCATGGCCTGGACGCGCTGCCGCCCGAGGTGAGCTCGCTCGTGGTCGACTCGCGGCTGCCCCGACCGGGTCAGCCGTCCTCGGGCAGCTACGAGGGCGACGGCTACATCACCGTGCGGCACCCGGACACCGCCGTGCTCACCGACGCGCTGAAGGTGCTGGTCACCACCGTGCGCGTGGAACTCGGCTGACCGCGATGAACGTGCTGATGATCTCGCCCGGCTACCCGGCGGAGATGGCGTTCTTCACCCGCGGGCTCGGCCAGGCGGGAGTGATCGTCATCGGCCTCGGCGACCAGCCGGCCGAGGCCCTGCCGGCGGCCGCCCGCGACGCCCTGGACCACTACGTCCAGGTCGGCTCGCTGGCCGCGGACGACGACGTCTCGGCGACCGTGCGGGAGCTGGCCCACCAGGTGCGGATCGACCAGGTGGAGTGCCTGTGGGAGCCGTACATGATGCTGGCCGCGCGGCTGCGCGAAGAACTCGGGCTGCCCGGGCTGACGATGCGGCAGACCCTGCCGTTCCGGGACAAGGAGCGGATGAAGCAACTGCTCGACGCGGCGGGCCTGCGCACCCCGCGGCACGCCGCCGCCGGGACGGTCGCGGGCGTGTGGGCGGCCGCGGACCAGATCGGCTTCCCGCTCATCGTCAAGCCGGTCGACGGGGCGGGCTCGGCGGACACGTACCGGGCCGACTCGGCCGCCGAACTCGACGCGATCCTGCCCAGCCTCCGGCACGTGCCGCAGGTCAGCGTCGAGGAGTTCATCGACGGCGAGGAGTTCACCTACGACACCATCTGCGCCGGGGGCCGGGTGCTGGTGGAGAACGTCTGCCAGTACCATCCGCGCCCGCTGATGACCAAGATGCACGAGTGGATCAGCCCGATCACGATGGCCCTGCGCGACCTGGACGAGCCGGGGCTGCGGGGCGGCCGGGAACTCGGCGCCGCCGTGCTCCGGGTCCTCGGCTTCCGCGACGGGTTCACCCACATGGAGTGGTACCGCAAGGCCGACGGCGAGGTGGTGTTCGGCGAGATCGGCGCGCGCCCGCCCGGCGCCCGCACCGTCGACGTGATGAACTACGCCACCGACGCCGACCTGTTCGCGGCCTGGGCGCACGCCGTCACGCACGGCGCGATCCCGCAGCCGGTGCAGCGGCGCTACAACGCCGGAAGCGTCTTCAAGCGGGCCAGCGGCGCGGGCCGGATCACCCGCTACGAGGGCCTGGAGGCGCTGCTGGCCGAATACGGCGAGCACGTCGTCGCGCTCGAGCTGCTCCCGGTCGGCGCGCCGCGGCGGGACTGGCGGGCCACCACCATCGCCGACGGCATGGTGATCGTCCGCCACCCCGAGCTGCCGAAGGCGCTGGAGATCGCGCAGCGCTTCGCCGCCGGGCTGCACCTGTTCGCCGGGTGAGGCCGGCTGGGTCCCCCGCCTTGCGGGGTTGAGGTCACGGCGACCTCGCAGGTAGCGTCGGAAATCATGACTACGGAGCAGCTCACCGCTGCTGTGCGGCAGGTCCTGCCGTCCGCCCGCGCCGACCTCGAGCGGCTGGTGCGGATCCCGTCGGTGTCGGCGGATCCGGACGCAGCGCGGCACCTGTGGGCCAGCGCCGCCGAGGTCGCCGCCTTGCTGCGCCAGGCCGGCCTGCCCGAGGTCGACGTGCTGACCGCCGGGGACAGCCGGCCTGCGGTGCTCGGCCGCAGGGCCGCCCCGCCCGGCGCCCCCACGGTCCTGCTGTACGCGCACCACGACGTCCAGCCCCCCGGCGACCCCGCGGACTGGGACAGCGACCCGTTCACCCCGGCCGAGCGGGACGGGCGCCTGTTCGGGCGCGGCACCGCCGACGACAAGGCGGGCGTCGCGGTGCACCTGGCGGCGCTGCGGGCGCACGGCGACCGGCTCGGTGTCGGGGTCACCGTGCTCGTCGAGGGCGAGGAGGAGATCGGCTCGCCGGCGCTGCCCGTGTTCCTGGCGGCCTACGCCGACTCGCTCAGCGCCGACGTGGTGGTGTTCGCCGACGCCGGGAACTGGACCGCGGACACCCCGGCGCTGACCACCACGCTGCGCGGCGGGACCAGCGTGGTGGTGGAGGTGCGCACGCTGCGCCATGGCGTGCACAGCGGCCTGTACGGCGGCCCGGTCCCGGACGCGCTGACCGCGCTGTGCCGGATGCTGGCCACCTTGCACGACGAGCGCGGCGACGTGGCGGTGCCCGGCCTGACCCGCGGCTCTGCTGGCTCCGGGGGGGCTGGCTCCGGCGGGGCTGGCTCCGGGGGGGCGGAGCCGCTCGACCTGACCGAGGCGCGGTTCCGCGCCGAGGCGGGCGTGCTCGACGGGGTGCGGCTGACCGGCACCGGCAGCCTGACCGACCGGCTGTGGGCCGGTCCGGCGATCGCCGTCATCGGCATCGACGCGCCGTCGGTGGCGGCGGCCTCCAACACCCTCATCCCGGCCGCGCGGGCCAAGGTCAGCCTGCGGGTGGCACCCGGCGACGACGCGACCGCGGCCCGCGCGGCCCTCACGGCGCACCTGACGGCCAGCGCGCCGTGGGGCGTGCAGGTGACCGTCCAGCCGGGCGCGATCGCCGCGCCGTTCACCGCACGCACCGGCGGGCGTGCGTATCAGGCGGCTCGTTCGGCCCTAGAACAGGCCTGGGGGACGCCGGCCGTCGACGCCGGCGCGGGAGGGTCCATCCCCTTCGTCACGGCCTACGCCGGGCTCTTCCCGGACGCGGAGATCCTCATCACCGGGGTGGAAGACCCCGGCACCCGGGCGCACAGCAGCAACGAGAGCCTGCACCTGGCGACGTTCGAGCGGGCCTGCCTGGCCGAGGCACTGCTGCTGCGCGACCTCGCCGGTCACGATCTTTTATCCCGAACGGCCCTGCTGCGTGCCCTCGGTCACGTTGCCGGGGATACCAGCCAGCGCAGTTGCTCGCGGCCGCCGAGCCGGTCAAGTTGGTTAGCGCATCGGTGATTTCGGGTGGTAACCGCCCGCCGCCGCGACCGGCGGCGCCCGTCAGCCGAACATGATCTCACGGGTTGGCGCGGCGGCCAGGACGTCGCCGGCGGCATGACCGACCCCGTCGAGTTCGATCACCTGATGCGTGGCCGCCAGCCCCTGCTCGCGGGCCAGCTTGTGGATATACCGGTTGTAGTTGATTCCCCGCTCGAGCCGGTTGGCTCCCTGGGCCATGGCCGCGGCGCTCACTTCGAGCAGCAGCGCACCGTTATCGCGGTCCTCGGCACCGAGGACGATGGTGACATCACGCGCGAGATAGCGCTCCAGGCTCTCGACGGGACCGCTATCGACGTAAGCCGGCGCGCAGTCGAATCCGTAGCGCCAGCGGTTGACGCCGGTTACGTCGGGCACCGTCACCGGCCGCTCTTCGTTGAAATACAGGTACGTCGAGGGGTTCGCGATGATGAAGCGGACCGGGATACCGCGCTTGGCCAGCGTATCCGGTGCCCGGCCGACCGCCGCGTAGCGGTTGACATACTGGCCGCCCGCCGAGTTCCCGACGATCACGACAGCCAGCTTCTTGATGTCCGGCAGCCGATCCGGTGCGGTCAGCTGCTCCAGCAGGCAGTCCATCGCCGTGAACGAGCTGATCGGCGCAGGCTCGAGGGCGGGCTCGCCCCCCTTCCAGCCCTCGACGCCCCAGTAGAGCGTGCCGGCCCGGGCGGACGCCATTGCGGCGCGATCCACGTCGGCCAGGAACTGCGGCGCCACGATTAAAGCGGAAGAGCCAGCGTCTCCCGCGGCCGCGCCGGCGTGCGCGAAGTACCTGTCCGAATCCCGGAGCGCGCCGTGCACCACCACGAGCAGGCGCTCGATACCTGAGCCTGGTGCGCTGAGCGGACGAGAGGCGTAGCAAGGCAGCAGCCCCTTACCCTCGCTGCTGTCGACGAGAACGTACTGATCGGCGACCCTTTCTGCCGATTCGTACTGGACCTCAGCCTGAACGGCAAAACCGTGTCCCGGTCGCGTTACCTCCGACATTTCCCCGAGCATAAAGCACATGCTGGCGTGCGTCGAGACGACAATGCTCACCAAGCCCCCGAAAAGACGGCGAGCCGCCGTGGCCGTCCCGGGAACCATGACATGAGCGCTCGCACTCAGCATTCCGGACGCTGCCGCGTCCTATAGATGTGGATCGACGAGGACGGCTCACCCAGCCTGGGCCGCACGACGAGGGGACGGCGGACGGAAGCGTGCTGTGTTACAGCCTGCAAGAAAATCCCTCGATGGTCGGGGTCATCCCCACCAGCGCCGCTCCCGGCAGCGCCGCCGCCCGCGGCCGTACCGTGGTCCGGGCGGCTCAGTTCGGCCCGTCGGTCTGGATCTCCTTCGCCGCCATCACGCCGGACGGCCATGCCGTGTACTTCGCCACCTATCCCGAGCCGCCCACCGCACCGTGGGTGGGGCAAGTTCGCGTGGTAGATCTCGCCACCGGCAAGTCGCGCGTCGTGCACACGCCCGCAGGGCAGCCGGGTCTCATCACGGACGACCCATCCGTTCGGCACCTACTGCTGCAGATTCAGGCCCAGGGCACGAACTCGCTGAGGCTGGCCAGCCTCGACCTGGCCACCGGGTACATCACGTACCTACCGTCGGGGTGGCTAGCTTCGATGGGGGACGTGATCACCTGGTGAGCCGCTAGCCCAGGAGCTTGGATCAGGCTCGGGTTCCTGCTCCCCAGTAGAACGGCCCGGACGTGGCGGTGACCGTGATGTTCCAGCCGATCCGCCGGAGCCGCTCTTCGAGGTCCGGCGGTGTGTGGGGGACCTTCACGAGCCGGTAGGACGTTCCGTCATCAAGGCGGCGGCGGATGGTCGAGGACGCTGGGCCTTCCACGAGCTCGTCGGGAGTGCGGTATGCGTCGTCGGCGAAGAATACGCGCCCGCGTTCCTTCAGGCTGTCAGCCACCATGGACCAGAAGGACGCAAAGCGATCGAGCGGTACGTGCGAAAGCCAGAAACCGATGAAAACCACGTCGTAACGCCGGTCAGGCGCCCAGGTGAAGAGATCGGCCTGTATGAAACGCGCCCGTTCGTCGCCGACCCGGGCCGCCGCGATGGCGAGCATTTCCGGGGACGCGTCCACGGCCGTGACGTCCGTGGCGTGACGGAGAAGCTGGCCGGTCCACACTCCGGGACCGCAGGCGAGTTCGAGCACGCTTCCGGCCGGGCGGAACGCCTCGAGCGCCTCGGTCAGCTCGTCGCCGCCCGGGAGATCCAGGCCCTGGCGCAGATAATCCGGGGCGATGGCCCGGTAGTAGCTGACCTGCTCATCGAGGAGCCGCGTGTGTTCTTCACCAGCCGGTCCCATCGCATGGCTCCTTGTGGCGGTCAGTACCGTCCGGCGGCCGGAAGCCGGTTGCTAAAGGCGGCGATGGCCTGCCGGGCGAGGATGTCACGTAGCTCGTACGTAATGCTATCCGGGTACCGGTCAAGGGTCGCGGCAAGATCGCACCGCTGGGCCGGGGTTGAGTATTGGGCCAGTTCGCGCTCTAGTGCACAGCGCCGCTCGTGCTCCTGCCAGCGGATCCGCACGGCGCGGGCCAGGCGCATCAGGCCGACGACGATGAGCAGCGCGCCCGTGCGGATACACCTGCGGATCCGCCTGGTGCGTGTTAGCCGCGTGAGCCGCAGGGCACCGTACCTGCCGGCTGGGCCGACGGACTGGCTCCAGACCACTAGGTTCCGATGCGGTCGCAGCGTCATCGCAGCCTCCTGCACCCGGCGCAGCTCTGCGTGTCGTCAATGGTACGCTTCTGCGCTCCTTAGGA
>Ga0208199_1000111_pt1 | contig 32294 bp, 26 predicted proteins | sample Sb_taG_FD_187705 | JGI IMG/M metagenome (GOLD analysis project Ga0208199, IMG submission 187705) | Peat soil microbial communities from Weissenstadt, Germany - Sb_50d_1_NS metaG (SPAdes) (version 2) | ecosystem: Environmental > Terrestrial > Soil > Wetlands > Peat | place: Germany: Weissenstadt... | reverse complement strand
CGTTCACGGGCGGGGCCACGCTCGGGACGGGTTTGCCCCCGAATTCCGGTGAGGAGGAGTTGGTGGTAGCCGGTTTGCCGGCGAGCAACGGGTTGACCGAGATCGCCCCGAACAGGCCGTTGAAGCCTTCATAGCCGCCCGGCTCTTGGGGGAGCTTGTCGGACACACCGCCGTTTTCTTGCGAGCACGGACCGCCGGGCTGGCTGGCGGTGAGCGAGCAGTGGATCGCGATCCCCTCCAGATCGGCGCTCGCCAGCCCGCGTACTGTCGAGTGGGCGATCGCGCCCTGTGGCGAGGCGATGCCGGGCGTGCCGTTCTGGAACACGCTCGTCACGTCGCCGCCCGGGTAGGTGCCCGTGTTCTCGAGCTCGATGTTGGCGTAGGAGAACGCGCCCACCGAGCACCCCGCGCGTGTGAACGTGACCCACGGGGCGGGCGTGTTCTTCTGGCCGGCCGTGATCATGTTGGGCAGGCCGTCGGCGGTGGGGTCGGTCCAGTAGGTGAACGCCTCCTGGAAGGCGGTTTCCGTTTCGTTGGATTCGCCTGTGAACTCCTGGTAGGAGTTGGACACGCCGATGCCGTTGCCTGAGGGATACAGCCCGGTGGCGGTACTCATCAGACCGCCGGCGGTGTGGGCGATCAAGATCGTGTGGTCGTCGGAGAGCAGCGACCCGTTCTGGGTCAGAAAGGCGTGCAACGCCGGCATCTGTTCGATGTCCGACGGGACATTCGGGTTGTCGCGACGCAGATGGACGTTGTCGAACTGCAGCCACACGACGTGGTGGTAGGCGGGATTCGGGAAGTCACAGCCGCTGATCGGCGCCGCAGCCGCCGTCCCGCCGCCGGCGAGCGCCGCCGCCGCGAACGACATCGCAAGCACTCCCACCACCGCGAGGACTCTGCTGGCGGAGAACACCTTCACCTTGATCGCCGCCGCTTTCGCGTTTGCCGCCCCCCACCTCGATCGCAGCATATGGTGGCCGCCCGCCACCGCCCGCTTGCCACATACCGTCGTCGGTTGGATCCTCAGTTGGCAGGTGTCGTCACCCGGCATCGACTCAGTCATCCTTCTCGCTCCTCGCTCGCATTGACCGTTTCGTCGCAGTGGACTTATCTATGTATGCGTATGCGGATTGGAAGCTAAAACGTCGCCCGCAGCCGATTGTGATGCAGCGGTTACCCATCTGTTTAGATTCGGAGAAGGGGGGCGCGGTGTGACACGGGCGCCCGCAGGGCGCCGCGAGGTCCGGGGCTCAAGAGCGCCTAACAATCAATCAGTCGATCTCGACTGTGTAGTCCCAGGTGACGATCGGGCGCGCCCCTTCCGGAGTCCAGCTGAGGCCTCCGTCGCCGGTCGGCAGGATGTCATGGAGCTTCACCGAGATGGGACGTCCCGGCGTTATTCGAGCCGGTGGCGCACCACCGCCGAAGGCGGTCATCTTGGGGTGATACACCTTGCCCTGCTCATCGATGAGCGTAAACGCCGACGGGCTGAGCGAGATCGCCTTCGACGCGGAGGCGAACGTGACGAGAAATGTGACCGGGGTCACCGGCGGAACCGGGAAGCGCCCCTCCTCGGGCACTTCCGGGCCCACCGCCGTCGCGAGCAGCCGGCCACTCGCCAGATCGACCGACACCGCTTCGCCCTGGATGGACAGCGCTGGGTGGAGGACGCTCGCATGGAGGACTCGGCCGACATGCACTTTGGGCTTCGGTAGCCAGGCCGGCAAACCGCCATAGCTGCTTACCTTTGAAGCGACGCCAGGTTGCGGGCGTCGCCCAGCTGTCGATCCGCCGCCGGTCGTAAGCAGGAGGACGACGAGCACACCCACGATCAGCAACGCCGCCAGCACGCCAGCGGCGCTGACGGCCCGGGGGCCAAGCCGTTGGGCTCGACCCCCGCCGTCTGGCGCCGGCGCCGACGCCGATGTGGACTCGGCGCCGGCCGCCGTCGCGCGGCCAGCGCCACCGATCGTGTCCTCCAGCGACGGCTGCATCGATCAGCTGCCTTACTTACTACCTACCTACCCGGGCCCTTCGGGTTGTTGAACACGTCCGGGCCGAACGGCGCGAGGCCGGGCTGGGCGGCGTAGCCGATGTGGCCTTTCCTGTCCAGTCCCGGTGAGGCGCTCTTCACGTCGAAGAGGTCCTCCATCGTGCGCAGCCAGCTGTAGTGGTTGTAGTAGGCCGTGCTCACGCTACCCGGTGCGATGTAGGGGCTGATGAGCACGCTGCCCGTGTCGCCGCCGCCCGTGGTTGCGTCTGTTGCGTCATACAGCGGGTCGCTCGCCGCTGTCTCCGCGCCGAGCGTCACGCCACTAACCACTCCGATCGTGCTCAGCGGTTCACCGGTGGAGTTCACGAGCGTGAACGAGCCGGTGTCGACGAAGCCGCCTTTTTGGTTGGGTTCGGTGGCTGTGACCGGCGTGTCCGTGACCTGGCTGACGAAGGCTCCTCCGGGAATGCCGCTGCCCGTGACCGAGCGACCGGCATCGGTCGCGACGATCGAGTTGTCGGCGATCGTCGCGGTTCCTTCGGCCGCCGTCGCGCCTTTATCGGTGCGAGCACCCGGCGAGTGGCTGCCGCCACCGAGCAGGCATGTGCCCGCCGGTTGCGGAACTTCCGTTTGGGCGACACAGTTGCTCGGCCGGTCCAGGAACGCGTTGTCACCCGGTCCGGGGAAGAGCTCTTCACCGTGTTCGTTCTGTTCCAGCGGCGTGTTCGGGCCGGTCGGCTCCCAGCTCACACTCGAGCCGAACAGCGTCTCGCCCGCCGAGTCGGATGCGACCGAGGCGGCAGCATTGGGCTTATCGACCGTTGAGTTAGCGAAGCTGTTGCCGGTGTAGGTGAACGGCGGGAATCCCTCGTCGAAGGCTACGTCGATGAGGCCGCCTTCCTTGAACGCCTGAGATTCCTCGATCTCCGGGATGATGTGCTCGAGAAACAGGTCTGAGGCGTACAGGCCGCCGGTGTAGTTGACGGGCGGGTTCGGCGTGTTCGGATCAGAGAAGCCACCCGACAGGTTGTTGCCATGGCACACCGCGTCGTGCGCGTCACTGCAATTGTTCGGCGAGATCCAGCTGAAGGCCGGTGTCGTGGCCGCGCTCTGCAGGTCGTGGTAGAGGCCGTTGGTCGAGCTGAACAGGTTCGTGATGTGCGCTTCGTTGCAGTCCCCGGCGTCGCGGATCGATTCAAACCATGGGAACGGGAAGTGCTTCGGCACGTACTGGTCGGTCCCGTTCGCGCTGCCCGGGTTCGGCTGTGCCGCGCTGCCGCGCGGACCCGGTTCGGCGTACGGAGCGCCGCAGTATTCGACCCCCGCGTCGTGGGTGGGACCGCTTTCATCGGGGTTGCCGAGATCCTGCGCATAGCCCTTCCAGCTCACCCCGGCCGCGTCCAGCTGGTTGAAGAGCGTCGGCACGCTGGCCGGGTAGACACAGCCGTTCGTGCCGGCCGCGGCGTTTGGCCCCACGGGCGAGAGCACCTGGCCGTAGTTGGGGTTGGTCTTGAGCTTGCCAACCATGTCGACCGTGCCCGAGAACTTGTCGTAGTAGGGGCAGTCGGCCTGCGTGTCGGGCTGGGTGGCCTGGCCTGAGACCATCGAGACGTAGTTGTCGAGGCTGAAATGCCCCGTCCCGAAGTAGTTCTTCAGCAGCACGCCCTGAGAGGGCAGGGTCTGCCACAGGTAGGTGTTCTTGTTCAGCCCCGTGAAAGTGGCGTCGTAGGACTTGTTCTCGAGGATGATCAGCCACACGTGCTTGATCTTGCCCTGCTTGATTCCGAGGCTGTCCGATGCCGCTCTGGCGGTGACTCCCGAAGATGCGCCCGCCGAGACGATCGGGACGGCGGCCGCCGAGACGGCCGCCAGGGCGGCGAGGGCAATCAGGGCGTTGCGGCGCGGGCGCGGCGCGGAGGATCCCGCCGTGGACTTTCGCTGACGGAGGAGGCGTCCAATAAGGCCGGGAGGCTTGGCGTTCGTCATCGCGAGCTCATCTCCTTTGGTTGCGCACGTGGGGGTGGGGGTGGTGAGGGGACCGTTCCAGTCTGTGAGGTCGACAGACACCAGCGGTATCCATTTCGTGATCCAGCTGTGAAGGAATCGAGAAACAGCCGCCTCCGTCGTGCGGATCACCCAAGGGCGCCATACATACGGCGAAATACGGCGAAGGAGCGTCATACGACGAAGATCACCGGACCCGCGCCCATCACCGGACCCGCGCCGACAACCTCTGTGCGCTTGTGCGTGCGTCAAGCGGACGCGGGGAGCAGCAGGGAAGGAAACGCTATCCGGGCGCCCTCGCGGTACTCGCGGTGGCTCTCAGGATTCTGATTTGTTCAGAGCGCCGGGCGTCTTGTTGAAGGCGCAGCGGAAGTTCTCGGGGTTGTTCACAGGCTCCGAGCCGGCGAAGCCACCCTTCTGGCCATCACTGTAGACGGTCACGTACTGCAGCGATTCGGGCAGCGGATTGGCGGGCAGCGGGATCGGGTTGGCCTGGCCCTGGCGGGGGTTGCCCGTCGCCCCTTCGCTCACGCCCTCGAACCCGGCGGCGGCCGATCCGGCTTCGGTCGTCACGAGCGTCGAGCTCATCTCGCGTTCGTCTTTCAAGCCGCGGCTCGGGTCCTGGTTGATGGTGGCGGTCAGCGGCGAGTCGTGGATCGTGGACTCGAGCTTCACGCGCGCCGCCGCGCCGAGCAGTTCTGAGGCCGAGGGCAGCCAGCCGCCTTCGGCGTCGCACGCCTTGCTGGCGAAAATAAAGTTGTTCTGGCCGATCTGAGCGTTGGTCAGCGGATAGGGCGCCGTGTCCAGACACCACGTCACGAGATCGACGGTCGCCGGCGGGCAGCTGCCTTCGAGCTGCGCCGCGGTCTTGTTCCCGACCTTGCTCGCGTCCGCCACCGTCGGGATCGCCGAGGCGGGGAATTTCCTGTTCTTGCCGAGCAGCAAAATGCCGCCGGCGTGGGGCTTGGAGCTGATGGGATGCCCATTGATAGCGCTGATCACCACGTGGCGAGCGGCGTCGGCCAGGCCGGTCGTCGAGAACACGAGCGCGATCAGCGCGACCACCATCGCCGGGGAGGGCGTCCGGCGCGAGCGCCGCTGACCGACGGACGCGTCGCCCCTGCTCACCGTCCGTCCTTGGGATCGGGATCGCGTGTGGTGAAGCGCGGGGGCGCGGCCCGGCGCACCTGCGTGAGCTCCTCCAGCGTCACCTCCTGCACGGTGGACAGCACCGCGTCGAGCGCCACCCCGGAGAGCGTCTCCTGCTCGAGCAGGGCCGCGGCGGTCTCCTCGACCGTGCTCCAGTTGCGATCGAGGATCGTCGCGGCCCGCGCCTCGGCGTCGCCGACCAGGCGCTCGACCTCGCTGTCGATCAGGTTCAGCGTCTCGGGCCCGACCGAGCCGAGGTCCTGCAGGGAGGCGCCGAGGAAGACCTCCCCACCCTTCTCGCCGATCGTCACCAGCCCGAGCGCCTCGGACATGCCGAAGGAGGTGACCATGCTGCGCGCCAGCGCGGTCGCGGCGTGGAGGTCGTCGTTGACGCTCGTGGAGGTGTGTCCGAACGCGATGCGCTCGCCCGCCAGGCCCGCGGTTATCACGATCAGCTGGCTCTGCAGGTCGGGCTTGCTCATGATCACCTGGTCGCGGTCGGAGAGCATGTGCGCGGCGGTGCCGAGCTGGCGCCCGCGCGCGACAATCGACAGCTTGCGCGTCGAGGTGGTGTGCCCCAGCGCGTCGGTCACGACCGCGTGGGAGGCCTCGTGGATGGCGATCAGCCAGCGCTCCTGCTCGGAGAGGATGTGGTGCTTGGCCGGACCGGCGACGACCCGATCGATCGCCTCGTCGAGGGTCGCCGCATCGATCAGCCCGCGCCCGTCGCGCACGCTCAGCAGTGCCGCCTCGTTGATCACGTTCGCGAGCTCGGCGCCTGAGAAGCCCGGCGTCTGGCGCGCCACCTCTTCGAGCGAGGCGTCCGGGGCCAGCGGCCGCTTGCCGCCGTGCAGGCGCAGGATCTCCAGGCGCCCGTGCACGTCCGGCACGTCGATCACCACCTGGCGATCGAAGCGCCCCGGGCGCAGCAGCGCGGGGTCGAGGATGTCCGGCCGGTTGGTCGCGCCCATCACGACGAGCCCGCCGTCGCCCGCGAACCCGTCCATCTCGACGAGGATCTGGTTGAGCGTCTGCTCGCGCTCGTCGTTGCCCTGGCCGATGCCCGCGCCGCGCTTGCGCCCGGCGGCGTCGAGCTCGTCGATGAAGATGATCGCCGGCGACGCCTTGCGGGCCTTGCGGAACAGGTCGCGCACGCGCGCCGCTCCCACGCCGACGAGCGACTCCACGAAGTCCGAGCCCGACACTGTAAAGAAGGACGCGTCCGCTTCGCCGGCGACGGCCTTGGCGAGCAGCGTCTTGCCCGTGCCCGGCGGACCGACGAGCAGCACACCCTTGGGCGCCGCCGCGCCGACGGCCAGGTACTTGCTGGGATCGGCCAGGTAGTCACGGATCTCCTTGAGCTCGGCCAGCGCTTCACCGGCGCCCGCGACATCGGCGAACGTGATCTTTTCGCTGCGGCCCTTGCCCTTCTTGCGGCCTTTGCCGGTGAACTGCGAGAAGCCGGCGATGCCGCCCGCGGCGCCTTCGCCCGTGCCCAGACGCATGAACAGCGAGAACAGACACACGAGCAGCAGAATCGGGATAAGGAACTGGACGATGATCGCCTTCGTCGCCTTGCCCGACTGCTGCTCGACGGTGACCGTCGCCCCGCCTTCGCTCAGTTCGCGCGTGAGCTGCTGGGTCTCGGCGCCGGAGGCGGGATAGGCCGCCCACAGTCGCTGCATAATCCCGGCTCCGGGCGGAGCAACGAGGATCGTGCTGACGCGAATCTTCTTCTTCGGGCCCTTGATGCGCGTGTACACAGTCCGCCTTGTGAGCGGTGGCACCACGCCGGTGGGCGAGAGCGGGGGAGCCGCGGCGGCCGTGACGATCTCCACGCGGCTGTCGTGGTCCAGGAGCATGGCCGAAGCAAGGTCGTGGCGTTTGGCGAGCGTCTGGACCGTCGTGATCGGCACTTCGGCGCCGGAGCTCGCGGGCTTGATATCTCCGAGCAGCGTCGCGAAGGCGATCGCCAGGCCGATCGACGCGAGCAGGAGGAACAGCGAGAGCGGATCACGAAACGCGACTCGACGAGCTCCCGAGGCCAGAGCGCCCAGGGTCGCCAGCGCCGGGTTGCGGCGGTGGGCCAGACCCGAGCGCACAGCTGATGTCGGCGTTGCCGCGGCTGTCGCCGTGGGCCGCGGGCCGTTGGCCGATGGAGGCTCCGGGGGGGCATGTTCGCCCGTGGAATCACCGTGTTCGTCTGGGGAGCTGTGTTCGTCTGTCATCAGATCAGATCAGATCGCGGGCAAGTCGGTAGGAGCCACCGACCAGGCGGCTTGCGAACGAGCCGCCGGCAGCCTCACACGACGCGGGCGGAAAGGCAATGGCGTTCACAAAAACGACACATCCCGCAAACCTACGACCGACACTCTTGCGCATCGGGGTGACGCTTATCGCGCATACCGCATCGAACCACGCCTCGAGTTGTTTCCGCCCCCAGCGTTTTTCGCGCTGAAGCCGTACCCAAAGCCGAAAGCAAAGGAGCAATACCGTGCGCGCACACCGAACCCTCGTCGTCTCGATGATCCTCGCGCTGGTCCTCGCCGTACCGGCGGGCGCCATGGCCAAGCGACTGGTCATCGGAGGCTCGACCTCCGTGCTTCCCCTGATGCAGAAACTCGCCACCGCCTACCACAAGGCCTATCCGAAGATTCCGGCGCCGAAGGTCGGGGGTGGGCAGTCGGACATCGGCATCTCAGGCGCCGCCAACGGCAGCCTCGACATCGGCGACTCCTCACGCGACCCGATCAAAGGCGTCGACCCCACAGGACTTTCGTTCACGAAGCTCGCCCGCGACGGCGTCTGCGTGATCACCAACTCGAAGAACCCCGTGTCCAACCTCTCCCAGGAAGCGGTCGAAGGCATCTTCACAGGCAGGATCCACGACTGGAGCGAAGTTTCGGGCGCGAAGGTCTCCGGCCCGGTCGACCTGTTCGACCGCGACGGCGCCTCCGGCACCCAGGACGCGTTCCAGCACATCTTCCTGGGCGAAACGCTGAAGATCTCCCCGAGCGCCACGGCCGAGGAATCCAACGGCCTCGAGCAACTGCACGTGGAAAAGGACGAACACGCGATCGGCTTCGTGTCCTTCGCCTACACCGCCGGCGTCAACCCGGTCAGCTATCAGGGCGTGGCCTGCAACCTGCCCAACGCCAAGTCCGGCCAGTACGGCGGCGTGCGTAACTTCTGGATGGTGACCAAAGGCAAGCCCAAAGGCGAAGCCGCGAAGTTCATCAAATGGGTCACGAGCGGCAACGCGACCACCAAAAAAATCATCAACTCGAGCTGGATCGCGGTCTACTAGCGAGCGACGGTGCCCGGCGGCGCTTCTTCACGACGCGCGCGCCAGCGCGACCTGAGCCGCGGCGACAAGCGCGCCGAGCGTACGCTCGGCGCGCTTGCGTCGTTAACGCTCGTCCTCATCGCCGCGATGGTGGTCACGGTCTTCATCAAGGCGTGGCCTTCGTTTCAGGCCAACGGGTTGAGCTGGTTCGGTTCCGGCGGGGACGTGGACACCCAGCTGCGAGCGATGGAGGAAGGAACCCCGCTGCCGGGGCACTCCGCGCTGTACATCCGGGCCTGGCCGCTCATCTGGGGAACGATCGTCACGACCATCCCGGCGGTGTTGATCGCGCTGGTCGTCTCCACCCTGGCGGCTATCTTTCTGACCGAGTTCGCCCCCGCAACGGTCAGGCGTTCGCTCGAACCGGTCGTCAGGCTGCTCGCCGGCGTGCCCTCGGTCGTCTATGGGCTGATCGGAATCCTCGCGCTCGCACCGCTCATCGAAGACAACCTGATCAGCGAAGCCCGGCGCAAGTCAGTGTCCCGCGTAGTTCAACTCAACGGCGCCAACCTGACGACCGCGATCGTGATCCTGGCGGTAATGATCACACCAATCATGGTCGCCCTGATCGCCGGCGCGCTGGGCTCCGTGCCGGCCTCCTGGAAGGAGGGATCCGCGGCGCTTGGAGTCAACCGCTGGCGCACGATCGTGCGCGTCTCACTGCGCACCGCCCGCCCGGCGATCGTCGCCGCGACCGTGCTCGCCACCGCGCGCGCGCTCGGCGAGGCGATCATGCTCTCGATGGTCGCCGGCTCACGCGGCTTCGCGGCCAACCCACTCGACGGCATCACCTTCCTATTCGAGCCGGTCAGACCCTTGGCGGCGACGATCGTGCAGCTGGTGCACGCACTGACGATTCCAGCCGCGGCCCACACCGCCTATGCGATGGCGGCCGTCCTGCTCGTCTCGGCAGCAATGCTGTCGTTCGCCGGCTGGGCCGCCAAGCAGCCCTTGAAGCGCCACGGGATCCGCGCATGAGCACGCATACCGAACCGGCCGGCGGTGGATCTGTGCGCTCGATCACCCACTGGCAGAGGACGCCACGCTTCCTGGGCGGGTCCGGGGCGGAGGATAGACCAGCTCGCCCTGCGTGCCCATGTCGGCGTAGTAGCGGTGGATCTCGTAGTAGCGGTGGATCTGTGTCCTCGATCGCTCACCGACCGAAGATCGGCCAGCCGGTCACACTTCGCTCACCGAGTCGCCACCTGGGGGGACGTCTCCGAGGGGGACGTCCCCGATGAGCACGTTCACCCCGGCCGACGTGACGAGGCCGCCGGCGGGGCTGAGCGTGACGCGCCCGCGCCAGCAGAGCACCGCCTCCTGGCCGCTGGTCGATCGCATCGGCTACTGGCTGTGCTGGGCGACCGGCATCGCCCTGTGCCTGATCGTGATCGGGATCGTCCTCTTCATGTTCGTCGAAGGGGTCTCCTATCTGCACCTCAGCCTGTTCGTGCAGTCTCCGTCGTCGGAACTGCAGCAGAGCAAATCCGGGGGATTTCTTGATCCGCTCGAGGGGACGTTCATCATCACCGCCATCGGCACTCTGATAGCCGCCCCGATCGGCGTCGCGCTGGCAACGTGGCTGTCGGAGTACGGACGCCCACCGCAGCTGGCGCGTGCGGTGGAGTCGGCGATCGAGATGATCGCCGGCGTAGCCAGCGTCCTCTTGGCAATCTTTGGACTGCTCATCTTCTCCGAGGGCTTCCTCGGCTTCTTGTCCGATACCACCGCCGGCGGAGCCGTCACTGGGACGTCCTTCCTGACGGCGGGCACGATGATGGCGGTATTGGCGTTTCCACTGATCGTCGGCGCGACGCGCGAGGGGCTGGCGCAGATTCCAGATCGCATGCGCGAGGCCTCCTACGCGCTGGGCAAGACGCGCGCCACGACGATCTGGCGCGTGCTGCTCCCGGCGATCCGCCCAAACATCGCCAGCGGCGTCGTGCTCGGCATGGGCCGCATCATCGGCGACACGGCCATCGTGATATTCATGCTCGGCGCGACCCTGAGAACCGAACCGGTTGGCAGCGCGCCGATCATCGGCACGCTGCGCGGCACGGGATCGACCTTGACGAGCTACATCTACGAAAACTCCCCGGCCGGTGAGGGCAACTCCCACCAGAAGGCCTACGCCGCCGCCTTCGTGCTGCTGATGATCGTGCTGGCACTCAACTTTGTCGTGACCCGCATAACCGGCGCCCATGAGCGGGCAGATGGCGGCGGGCGGCTGCTGCTGCGAGGGTTGAGGTCCCGGTGGAGCGGGTGACGCCACCCCCCGTGCGGCGGATCGCCGTCGGACGGGAACCGCACGTGGCCACGCCCACCGCGACCCCCAACGGCGCCGTGGCGGCGCGCCCCTCCGCCTCCGCGCGGCTGCGCGCCGAGCGGCCGCCGGCCGGCAACGTGCGCGAGCGGATGCAGATCGAATCGGTATGGCTGGCTTATGGCGATAACTGGGTGGTGCGCGACGTCAGCCTGCCCGTGCGCCAGGGCGAGGTGCTCGCGCTGATCGGCGCCTCGGGGTCGGGCAAGACGACGCTCTTGCGCTCGCTGAACCGCCTCACCGAGGTCACCGCCGGGGCGGCGCGGGCCGGGCGGATCACGCTCGAAGGGCAGGAGATCCACGAGCTGGAGGTCAACGCCCTACGCCGGCGCGTGTCGATGGTCTTCCAGCAGCCCAACCCGTTCCCGATGAGCATCTTCGACAATGTCGCCTACGCACTGGCCGAGCGTCCTGAGCGCGGACGACGACGGCGGCGTGGAGCGGAGCTCGAGCACGCCGTCGATGACGCGCTGCGCAGGGCCGGGTTGTACGAGGAGGTCGCCGGGGACCTCGACCGCTCGGCCCTAAAACTCTCCGGCGGCCAGCAGCAGCGGCTATGCATCGCGCGCTCGCTGGCCGCTCAGCCGGAGGTGCTGCTGCTGGACGAGCCGTGCTCGGCGCTCGACCCGATCTCAACCGCCACGATCGAGGAGCTGATCGTGGGCCTGCGCGACAGCGTGGCGATCGTGATCGTCACACACAACCTCCAGCAGGCCTTCCGCGTAGCCGACCATGTCGCGTTCATGCACCTGGGGGAGCTCATCGAGTACGGACCCAGTGAGCAGGTGTTCGACCGGCCGGCCCAGCAACGCACGCGCGAGTACATCAGCGGAGCCTTCGGGTGAGGCCGTCTGTCAGTGGGGCCTTCGGGTGAGGCCGTCTGGCCTGCTTGCGGTGAGGGTCAACGCCCGCGCGCGAGAGTGAATGAATGCAGGTATGAGAACGGTGGTGAGGCAGACCGACCGCGACGGCGGGACGGGCGTCGGGGTAGCCAGAAGCGGCGTCGTGCTTGCGATGGTGGCACTGATGGCGCTGGCACTCACGGGCTGTGAAACGACCGCAGAAAAGAGCGCGAAGCTGGAAAAGCTTGAAGCGAAGCACACGACGCCCGCGCAGAAAGGGTTGTCGATCGCGCGCGCGAGCACTCAGGTCGAAGTGCTCGGCGCCACCGTGGTGCGCGACTCCGAAGGCGCCGCGGCGGCGATCACCGTGCGCAACACCACCGCGCACACCCTGCGCTCGGCGCCGATCGCGATCACCGTCAAGAACGCGAGCGGACAGACGGTCTTCCAGAACAACGCCCCGGGCCTCGAAGCGGCGCTCACGTCAATCCCCTCGTTGCCCGCGCACGGCTCGGTGACGTGGGTGGACGACCAGATCCCCTCCGCCGGCGCGCCGGTGAGCGTCAGCGCCATCGTCGGGGAGGCCTCCATCGTGAGTGGAACGGAAGCGGAACCGCGCATCGAAATCGAGGGGCCGCGCGTCGGCGAAGCATCCTCCGGCGAAGCAGCGCCGGGCACCGTGCGCAACCGCTCGAAAATCGCGCAGCGAAGCCTGGTGGTCTTCGCGGTCGCGCGCCGCGCGGGCACGATCGTCGCGGCCGGCCGCGCCTTGCTGCCCGAAGTTGCGGCGGGCGCCTCAACCCCGTTTCAGATGTTCTTCATAGGCAATCCCAGTGCCAGCGGAACGCAGATTGAAACGAGCGCTCCAGCGACGGTGCTTGGATAGCCGAGACTGTGCTCGTGTTGGGGTAGCCGAGACTGTGCTGGTGCTGGTGTAGCCGAGACGGTGCTGGAATAGCCGAGACGGTGTTGGGGTAGCCGACATCCCGCCCGTTCGACGGCGTACCACTCTCAGAACCTGTTTCAGGAAGATCGGCACGCCCGGATGCGGGTGGGTGGGATCTTGATCTACGGCGCTGGACCGATCGAAGATCCCGTGGATCTTCGATCGTCGCCACGTGACGACCGATCAAAGATCGTCCAGCACATGCTGGGCGATCCCGGATGATCGGCAGCATACGCTTCGCCGGGTGGGTGGGCATCCGATCAGTCGGGTGGGTGGGCATTCAATCATCCATGAACACCCCGACCACAGCGCCTATTCGTTAGGCGCTCTTAGCGCTCCTCGCGCTGCGAACGCGAGGAGGTTCTGAACACCTCGTCCCAATACGGCGCACTGATCCCGAAGCCCTTTGTCTCGTCCTGGAAGTGATGACGCATGTGTCGCTCACGCAGCATCCTTCCAAGCCGCCCGTGCGGACGAAAGTGGTGCAGGTAGTAGTGGGTCATGTCGTATACGAGGTATCCAGCGAAGAAGCCCGCCCCCAACCCCGAGGCGTAGCGTGTGCCGAAGATCAGGTACAGCACGCCGAACACGACCGTCCCCAAGGGCACGCTCACTGCTGGAGGCATGACCAAGCGCAGCGGATCGTTCGGATGGTCGTGGTGGACGCCGTGGATGATCCAGTGCAGGCGCGCGCCGATCCCTTCCCGTGGCTCGAAGTGGAACACGATCCGGTGCAGCCAGTACTCGAACAACGTCCACAGCGCATAGCCGCCAGTCCCCAGCCCAACCGCGACCGGTACGCTCACACGTTCGAGCCCCCACGCCGCCAGAGCGACGATCACGGGCACAAAGATCGCCACGGGCACCATCGGATGCACACGCGACAGAGCATCCAGCAGTCTGGATTCAAACATCGGCGGCGAGGCGCGCAGCACGTCGGTCCTACTCGTCGACTGATGGTCGCTCATGTCTTCAGCCCAGGCCATGCGGGCATTTTATTACCCCCGTCGTGATCTGCGTAATCGCCGGGCGAGGCTATGCGGGCTCGCCGACGGCGATCTCGGCCTCAACCTCGGTCACGGCCTCAACCTCGAGCTCACCGCGCCGCGCGGTGGTGGCATTCATATCCGGAGCATCTGGCATACCCGGTGCCAGCTTGATGATGCGAAAGCGCATGACCCCATCGGCGATCCGCAACGTTCGGTCCAGGGCGTTGAGCAGCTCCGGCGTGCTCGCATGGAACTGCAGCAGGTGGTACTCCGCGTCGGTCTTGCGGTCGATCGGATACGTCAGCACCCGTGTGCCCCAATCGTCGTGGCGCAGCAGCTCGCCCCGTGCAGCGATTGCCGCGCTCGTCTCGGCGACGATCTTCGCGCGCGTCGTCTCCTCGGCCTGTGGGTCGAAGAGGATGACGAGATCGTATGTTGGTGCGGGCAGGGTCATGTGAGATGTGAGTCGGCGCCCGGAAGGTTAGCGGGTCCGACCTAAAGGACACTGAACCCCAGGCCTCTCGCCGCCAGACCGCACGCGTCTAGCGGGAGAGCCCCTTTGCGCGGATGTCCGCCAACTGCTCATCGATCCAGTCTCCGGGGTCGCGCGAAGTGACGATCTCGGCCAGTCCCTTCGCTCGCCGGCGCCGCTCGGAGGGATCCATCGTCAGCGCCGCGTAGATCGAGTTCGCCAGCTCCTGGATGTCGAACGGGTTCACCGACAGCGCGTACTCCCCGAGCTCCTCGTGTGCGCCGGTGTTCTCTGAGAGGATCGATACGCCCTCGCGCTCGTTGACGAGCGGCCCCTCCTTGGCGACGAGGTTCATACCGTCGAACATCGCGTTCACGAGCAGCACGTCGTAGTGCTTGTATGCGGCCATCGCCTCCTCGAGATCGTCGCGCAGCTTCAGCTGGATCGGCATCCAGTCTGGAGTGCCGTGACGGTGGTTGACGACCGCTACCAGCGCCTCGATTCGCTCCAGGTACTCGGCGTACTGCGGGACGTCGGTTCTCGACGGCATCAGCTGGGCTACGAACGTCACACGCTCTGAGAACTCGGGGTGCTGCTCCAGGAAGAGGTCGAACGCCGAAAACCCGCGCAGCACGTTCTTGGACAGATCGGCGCGGTCGACGCGCAGGATCAGGAAGTCGCGGCGCCGGCGCTGCAGCTCGTCCTCGAACTCGCCCACCCGCCTACCCTGGGCGATCAGCCGGGTGGCCTGATGGTCGATCGGCAGCGGATACGCCCTCACCCACACCTCGCGCCCGGAGAAGCACACCACGCCGCGCTCGAAATCGACCTCCAAATCCATCAGATCCCGGCAGCACTGCAGGAAGTTGCGTCGATAGGAGCGGGTGTGGAAGCCGATGATGTCGTTTGCCAACAGGCCGCTAAAGATCTCCTCACGGATCCGCGTGGGCAGTACCCGCCAGGCGTCCGACTGCGTCCAGGGGATGTGGATGAAGTGGTGCAGGAACACATCCGGGCGCGCTTTGCGCACGAGGTCCGGCAGCGTGTACAGGTGATAGTCGTGCACCATCACTACGGGTTCCTCGACGCCCTGGAGCTCCTCCACCACGGCGCGCGCGAGATCGTCGTTGACGGCGTTGTACCCGAACTCGAATGCCTCGATCTCCTCGCGGCGGATGTCCGGCGCGTTCGATAGGTCCCACAGATAGTGCTGAATGAACCACAGCATCGGGTTGGCAAATACGTTGTAGAAGCGGTCGTACGCCTCCGGATCGCTGATGACCAGCCGCACCTGAAACTCGCCCCCCGCAGGCGAGCGCACCGGGAACGCGCCCCCGCCATGTACGCGCGCGATCTCGGCGTCGTGCTCTGACATCGCCGAGGCGATCCACACCGCTTCGCGGTGCGACGCCAGCCCGGTCAACGCCGTCACCAGCCCGCCTGAGCCGCGCTGGACCTCGCCGCCCGCGTGGAACGTGACCGGGCCACGGTTTGACACCAGCACGAGCGGAGTCCGCTGCGCCGGCGTCTCTGTCATGGCTCGCGCCGACTCGCGGCCGGCCTGCCGGCGGGAGGCCCAGCGGCTGGTGGCATGTCCTCGTGTCGCGCCGGCGTCTCGCTCATGACTTTCGCAGCTCGGTGAAGATCTTCAGGTAGTCGCGCAGATAGCGTGGCGTGAGGAAGTGCGCACGCACGTGCTCCTTACCGCGCCTGCCCAGGAACTTGCCCAGGGCTGGATCCTCGAGTATCTCGAGTGTTCGCTTGGCGCACTGCTCGGTGCTCTCCACCAGGTATCCGGTGACGCCGTCCTCGATCTGCAGCGGTATTCCACCGACGTTGCCACCGATGAACGGTCGCGCCTTCCAGATCGCCTCCGATACGGTGAGCCCGAACCCCTCGCGCGTGGACTTCTGGATCAGCACGTCGGAGTGCGACTGGAACGCGTTGACCTCGATCGCGCCGACGTTGTTGAAGTTGTTGAGGATGTGTATGTCCGGGTCGCCATCGGCGTGGGCGATCGTGGCGTTGAAGAAGTCCCATCCCTCTGGGTCGTCGCTCGCCATCGAGCCGACCAGCGCGAGCTGCATCTCTGGGATCGACGCCTTGACGGTGCGATAAGCGTCGATCACGCCCAGCGGATCCTTCCAGGGATCGAAGCGCGAGACCTGGCACATCAACGGCCGGTCGACGTCGATTCCAAACTGCTCGCACACGAAAGCACCGTCCTCGGGCGACAGCGCCATGTTCTTCGGCGTCAGCGGGTCGATCGCAGGTGGTACGACGTTGACGTTGCCATGCATCCCGGTGGGCACGTAGTCGGCCATGTGGAACAGCGACTCGGGATAGTCGGCGATGTACGGCAGCAGCTGCGCGATCGTCTGTGGATTGGGGGTCGAGAGGTCGATGTGGCAGCGCCACACCCAGCCCTTTGCCTTCTCCGGCACCAGCCTGTACAGCGCCGCCGGCTGGGGGTCGTGGACCAGGCATACGTCCCAGCCGCCCGAGAGCTCGCGCGCGTTCATCTCGTTGTAGCGCCGCCAGGTCTCCCACTGCTCCTCGTCGAGGTCCTGCGGTGCGCCCTGCAGCGCATTGTGCATCAGCTTGGTCGCGTTGAAGAACTCCTCACGCCCGTAGATCACCTGCCACTCGCAGTCGAGGCCCACGTCGCGCATCAACGGCACGAGGGTGTAGAGGATCTCCGAGACCCCACCACCGAACGCGGTCGCCGAGATGTGCACGACCCGGCTGCCCTGCAACGGCTCGGCCAGCTCGCGGATTTCCTCGATCAGCTCCTTCCCGCATATATGCGTGTAGTCGGCGAGTGTCTTCGTTCCTACTGCGACGGGCTGGAGCACGCGGCCGCACGATACCTAATGGCGTGTATGGATCTTGTACGCGCGCGGTGCCCACGACCGAACTATGGTCTACGCAGATGCTCAACGGGCGCCTCTACCGCGCGGCTTTCCTGCCCTTCCTGTTCTCCCTCGCGATCGCCGCGTTCTCGCTGACCGCGCGCCCGCTACCGCTCACCTCGACGCTCGCCCCCGACGCGTTCGACGGCACACGTGCGTTCACCGAACTAAAGAGCCTGGCTAGCGAGTTCCCGGACAGGCGCCCGGGCAGCCCCGGTGACGAGGCGCTCGCCGTGTATGTAGCGCATACGTTCGAAGGGCTCGGTGGCACGGCTGGTGGGGGCTTCTCAGTGCGTACGCGCCACTTCAACGCCCAGACGATCTCCGGCGTTCGCTCTCTCACCACGGTGATCGCCCAGCGGCCGGGCTCGGGCAGTGCCAAGCCGATCGTGATCCTCGCCCACCGTGATGCCAGCGCGGGTCCGGCAGAGGCGGAATTGTCCGGGACGGCCGCGCTGCTCGAGCTCGCACGCGTGTTCGCCGCGCGCGAGACTCAGCGCACGATCGTGCTCGCGTCGGTGAGTGGCGGCGGCGCTGGGTCGGCCGACTTTGCCACCAACGTGCACGGACCGTTCGACGCGGCGATCGTATTGGGCGATCTGGCCGGCGCGCGCGAACGCAAGCCCTTCGTCGTGCCCTACTCGGACGGCTTCGGCTCGGCCCCCGACCAGCTTCAGCGCACGGTCGCCGATGCAATCTCTCAGGAGACGGGCTCCGATCCAGGTGCCCCGAGTGTGTTCGGACAGCTCGCGCATCTTGCGTTTCCCCTCACCGTGGGCGAGCAGGGCCCACTCGACGCGAGCGGGCTCCCCGCTGTGCTTGTGCAGGTCTCAGGAGAATCCGGCCCACCCGTCTCGCCCGCGCGAGATGGGGTGAGCCAGGAACGCCTGGAAGGCTTCGGTCGTGCCGCGTTGAGTGCAGTGAACGCCCTCGACGCGGCGCCTGACATCTCCGCGACCATGCAGACGGGCGTGCTAGTTCAGCGTAAGGCGATCCCCGCCTGGGCGCTACGCCTACTCGTCTTTGCGTTGCTGCTTCCCCCGTTGCTTGTCGCCGTCGACGGGCTGGCACGGGCGCGCCGCCGCCGTGAGCCGGTTGCGCGCTGGACGCTGTGGACGCTCGCCTGCGCGCTCCCGTTTTTTGTCGCCGCCCTGTTCGCCTTTCTGCTGGGCTCGCTGGGCATCCTCAGCACCGCGCCCAGCGAGCCCGTCTCGCCGAGCTCGCTGCCCTTCGACGGCTCCGCAGCCAGAGCGGTGGCGGCCGTTGCGCTCGTGCTCGTGCTCGCCTGGCTGGTATGGCCCGTGCTGATGCGGCGCCTGAGGTTGGGCCTGCGTCCGGAGTCCGATGGGGCTGGGATATCGATGCTGCTTGTGCTTCTCGCTGTCTGTCTCGTGGTGTGGGCAGTCAATCCCTTCGCGGCGCTGCTGCTGCTGGGAGCGCCGCATCTGTGGCTGCTCATCGTCTCCCCCGATCGATCGGAGATCAGCTGGCGTCTTCGACGGCCGGGAGCGCTCGCACTCGTGGCCCTCGCGCTGCTTCCGCTCGCGCTGCTGGTGATGTTCTATGCCGATCAGCTCGGTCTCGGCCCCGGCGGGGTGGCGTGGACGGCGGTGCTGCTGTTGGCGGGGGGGCACGTCGGTGTGCTGGGGGCGCTGCTGTGGAGTCTCGCCTTTGGCTGCGTCGTTGCCGCCGCCATGATTGCGCTCGAGCCTCTCGCGTCGCTCCCTGGCTCAGGGACGGACGATGGGGCCGAGATCGCGATTCGTGGCCCGATGTCCTACGCGGGGCCGGGGTCGCTTGGTGGCACCGAGTCGGCTCTCAGACGCTGAGATCCTTTGAAAATCTGTGTCTCTGCACCGGCCGGTCCTGTGCCGGCCGATCGGAGATCGGCCTCAATTGTGGGCCTATTCCCAAGACTGGTGCGATGCTGGTCCGCCCACTTGGTCTAGGGTCCAGTGGAGCGGAGGCAAGAGCGAAGGCGTGTGATGGACGTCGAGCCTAAGGACGACGCCCCCAGGCCCCAGGCGTTCTTGGGGGCGGAGGTCAAGAGGGGTAGCCTCTGAGGGGTTGAATCCATGGATAGCCCGTGACCGCAGGGATCGGCCGGAAACCACCCCCGATATTTCAATGTCTGAGATCTCCCTCGTCTCCCCTGGACCTTCGGACGTACGAGCTCCCGCAGGAGAAGGTCCCGCCATGCGCCGCTCGTTCTCGGGCCGTGCATTGCGTGTGCTCGCGTACGCGCTGATCGGGCTCGGCGCACTGGCGTTGGTCGATGCCGGCGTCACGCTCGTCTGGCAGGAGCCGCTCTCGGCGCTGTATGCCAAATTCCGCCAAGACCACCTGAATGGCACGCTGAGAGCGGTCGAACGCGCGGCTCCCACGCCGCTTGAGCGGCGCGCACTGGCAAGCCTGCCGAACGAGCGCAGGCGCGTCGCCTTCCTCGCTCGTGAGCTCGAGCGACATGCTCTGAGCGGCAGCGCCGTGGGGCGCATCGTGATCCCGCGCATCGGCGCGAACTATGTGGTGGTCAAGGGCACGGACACAGAAGATCTCGAGAGCGGCCCCGGCGTCTACTCAGAAACGAGCTTTCCCGGCATCGCCGGCACGACGGCGATCGCAGGCCACCGCACGACATATCTAGCGCCCTTCCGTCACATCGACTCGCTGCGTGCCGGCAACCACATCCTGTTGGACATGCCGTATGCGCACTTCACCTACACGGTGATCGGCCAGCGCGTGGTCGCGCCCACCGATGTCGCAGCCGCGGTTGCCCCCGTCGGCTATACGCGCCTCGTGCTCTCCGCCTGCACGCCTCTCTTCAGCGCCGCAAAACGCCTGCTTGTGTACGCGCGGCTGACCCGCACTGTGCCCGTCGGTGCTGCCCGCCGGCTGCCCGGACATCCCGTGATCCAGCCGATCGAAGCGCCCGGAGCTCACCCCGCCCCGCGGACTGACCGGCGCGGGCTACCAACGGTGCTCGAATCCCTCAAGCCGCACGTCGGCGCCCCGCTCGTCTGAGAACGATACGCCTGGGTCGCCCGCTTCCACCCGGCCGACCCAGGTGATCCCCGCGCCGTCGTCCTCCGCGCCGTCACTCCCTGTGCGGTCGTCAGAGATCTCTCGCAAAGCCTGCTCCGCATGCGCGCGCGCGTCGCTCGAGAGGCAGAAGCAGAGCTCGTAGTCTTCGCCATGCTCAGCAGCTCCTCGCCACGGCGGAACCCTCAGCTTGGCGGCTGCCTGTGCGACACCGTCGTCCAGTGGTAGCGCAGTCAGGTCGATCCGCAGATGGACGCCGCTCGCGCTGGCGAGGTGCTCGGCGTCGGTGGCCAGCCCATCGGAGAGGTCGATCATCGCGTGCGCTCCCGCAGCCGCCAGCGCGCGCCCCTCGCGCAGACGCGGAGCTCGGCGCCGCCGTCTGCCTCCGAGCCGACCGGTCACGCCGATCAGATCCCCCGCTCGCGCGCCATCGCGGCCGACGAGCTCGTCTTCGGACTCGGCCCAGCCGACGACGGTCACGCTCGCAAACAGGGCGGGCGCGCCCGCGACATCGCCCCCGGCGATCGTCGTTCCGGTGATGGCCGCCAGTTGCTCGGCGCCGCGCATCAGCTCGAGCGCGTGACGCTCGCCGACGTGGCTGGGGACGCCGAGGGCGATGTACGCCTCGCCGGCCTCAGCGCCCATAGCCGCGAGATCCGACAGCGCCCCAGCGAGTGCCCGCCAGCCGATATCGGAGAAGTCCAGCGACGGGTCTCCGAGACGGAAGTGGACGCCCTCGACGACCGTGTCCACGGAGGTCACGCATATCGGCCGGGCCCGCACCACGGCCGCGTCGTCGCCGATCCCACGCACCACCCGCGATCCACGCGCGCGCAGCTCACTCGCGATGGATTCGATCAGGGAGCGCTCCATGTTCGGCCCGGCGGCCTACCCGATGCGCCGCTCAGCGATGCCGGTAGACGATCCGCGCGCGGTCCAGATCGTAGGGAGAGAGCTCGCAGCGGACACGATCGCCGGGGAGGATCCTGATGCGGAAGCGCCGCATCTTGCCGGCCACGTGCCCGAGCACCACATGGTCGTTGTCGAGCTTCACGCGGAACATCGCGTTCGGCAGCGCCTCGATCACCTCGCCCTCGAATTCGACCTTGTCTTCCTTTGCCACTGGTCTGCACCCCATCCTGGCTGCGTCCACCTGGCGGTGGAAGCGGCCATTTGTCTTGAAAAGCCCGAATCAAACCTACCAGCGCACGACTCGCGCGGGTAGTGTGGCCGATCGCGAGGAATGCGCGGCGCGACCGTGCAGGACCTCAGCCGGGAGCGGCACCGCCGGTGCCCTTTACCGTGGGGCCGCCGCCAACTGGCGGAGTCGCCGGTCCGCTCGGCACCTTGGCGCGGGGGGTGGACGTGCCGGGTTCGGTCGGTGCACCACCACCGTTGCCGTGGACAGGGCCAGTTTCGTCGCCCCCGGGAGCGCCCCCCGGGTTATTGCGAGGCTTGTGTTTTCCAGCATGTTCTTTCTTCTTGCCGGTGGCGCTCGGCTGGTTCGATTCGGCAGACTGGGATGCCTGCCCCGTGGTGGCGAACTTGCCGAAGAATGGCTCGTAGCTGATGCCCGCGTTCGATTCGTGCAGCGCCGCGCACCGATGCCCTTCAGTGACCGGCTGCATGTAGGCGTGCCAGATTTCCGCGGGCAGGTAGCCGCCCTGCTGGGGCACGCCGTGTACGTCGCTCATCGCGATGTCCCGCTTCGGGTAGCCCATCCAGACGGCCGTCGCGTATTCGGAGTTGTATCCGTCGAGCCACGCGTCGTAGAGGTTGCTCGTGGTGCCTGTCTTCGCCGCGGTGGGGCAGCCGATCGCAGACCGGCCGGCGGTGCCTTCGGCGCTGATCGTGTTCAGGTGGAGGATTTTGGTCTCTTCTCCGGTCACCGGTTCGCTCAGGACCCTGACACGACGGGGAGTGCCCCAGCTCTCGTCCGCCCGCCCGTCCGGGAAGACGACCTTCGTGATCGCGATCGGTTCGTTGCGTAGGCCGCCGTCGGCCAGAGTCGCGTACACGTCGGCCATTTCCAGCGGCGTCACGCCGTATTCGAGTCCGCCCAGAGCCTGCCCGGGGTTGCCGATCAGGTGCGTTTTGACCCCCATCTTGTAGGCCATCTGGGTGATGCTTTCCTCGCCCAGGTCTGCTGCCAGCTGGGCGTAGACGGTGTTATCCGATTTCAGCGTCGCTCGGACGAGGTTGATGACGCCGTTCTGCTCGCCCCCGAACGTTTTCACTTCGTATTCGGGTTCTGCGGCGAGCCAGCCCTTGAACAGCGTGTGTGAGTCGTAGTAGGTGCTGTTCGGGTCGATCCCGCGCGACAGTGCGTCGGCGAGGTCGATCGCCTTGAACGTAGATCCGGGCTGGCGGTGGCCGTCGGCGGCGAGGTTGAACTGCGACTGGTCGTAGGACTCCGACTCGGCCATCGCCTCGATGTCGCCGTTGGCGGGATTGAGCGTGACGATTGCCGAGGCGGGGTCTTCGCGCTCGTTCAGCACTTCCGCGATCGCCTTACGCGCGAGTCGCTGCATGTTCAGGTTGATCGTCGTGTAGACCTTCAGGCCACCCTCTTCGACGGTTTTCAACCCATAGCGGTGGACGAGTTGCGCGCGTACGTATTCGAAGAAGAACTTCTCTTTGCGTTCGGTGTAGAAGTAGCCGTGGTGGGTCTCCAGCGGCGCGGCCTCGGCAGCGGAGGCCTGGACGGCGGTGATGTAGTGCAGTTCGGCCATCTTCGCCAGCACCTCGTTGCGCCGTTCCCTGGCGGCCGAGGAGTCTAGGAAGGGGTTGTACTGTGAGGGTGCCTGCGGCAGGCCGGCGAGCAATGCTGACTGCTCCAGGTTCAGTTGTGAGGCGGGCTTATCGAAGAAGATGCGCGCGGCGGCCTGCACGCCGATCGCGGTCTGCCCGCCGACGGTCCCATAGGGGACGCTGTTGAGGTAGCTAGTGAGGATCGAGCGCTTTGAGTGGTGTTCGTTGTAGTCGATCGCGAGCTTCGCCTCGATGATCTTCTGCCTGAGCGTGTGCTGGTCGCCGCCCAGGTAGAGGTTGCGAATGAGCTGCATCGTGATCGTCGAGCCGCCCTGCAGAGGGGCGCCGTGGGTGATGTCCTTGACGGCCGAGCGGAAGATGCCGGTCAGGTCGACGCCGTTGTTCTTGTAGAAGCGCTGATCCTCGATCGCGACGCTCGCGTTCTTCAGGTTTTCGGGGATTTCGCTCCAGCCGACGGGGCTGCGCAGGTTGTCGGACTGAATAAAGCCGAGACGCGTGCCGTCGGCGGCGAACACCTGCGAGGAGCCGCCACTGAGGATCGGGTGAAGTGTCGTGAGCGCAGGTGCCGACTGCGCGACGTTCAGGACGTAGCCGACCGCCGCGATCACACCCACGAGGAGCGCGCACGCGAGCACGCCGCCGCCGACGAGGAGGATTCGTGTGGGCCCGGCGCGGTTGTGCCGGTGCCGGCGCTGACGTGCTTGCCTGGACATCGCTTAGCTAAGCGAGATTACCGCTCCGAAGTGTGATTTCCTGCCGCTTGCGATCGCGGCGCCCTCTACGCTCCGAGGCGACTCCCATGAATACTGATACAGCCGATCCGGTTCTCCAAGCCATGTCCCCACCGGCCGCGGACGCCACAAGCGAGTTAGTGGCGCCACCCGGAACACCGTTACACAGTCGCCTTCAGATCTCCGATCGGTCGATCGGTCCGCTGCGGCGTTGGTGGGCACGGCTGCTTGCCGATCCCGCGCGGAGGATCGCGGTGCGCGACAGCTGGCGCGCGCTGTGGGCCTCGCGCCTGCTCGTCTGGGTCGCTGGGGCGGGGACGGTGGCGGCGTTCGGGTTTGGGCCCGCGCGCAACGCTTTCAACCCTCCCGGCGTGACCCGTGGATTTGGTTGGCTCGGTAACTTGTTGGCCGCCCCGGCGGCACGCTGGGACGCCGCGTGGTACCTGGTTATCGCCCACTACGGCTACCGGCCCGATCTGGGCGCGTTCACGTCCTCACGCACTGCGTTCTTCCCGCTCTATCCGCTTGGCCTGAGGGCGATCTCTGAGGGCGGCGTGCAGCCGGTGATCGCCGGGGTGCTCCTGTCGCTGCTCGCGTTTGCCTTCGCTCTGTATGGCATCCACCGCCTGACCACGCTCGAGCTGGCGCGCCGGGTCCCGATCGGGCGCTCCGCTCCAGGCGAGACGGCGCGGCTGGCGGTGATGGTGACGGCCTTCGCGCCGATGGCGTTCTTCTTCTCGGCGGTCTATTCCGAGTCGCTGTATCTGGCGCTGTCGGTCGGGGTCTTTCTGGCCGCCCGTCAGGGCCGCTGGGTGTGGGTCGGCGTTCTGGGTGCGTTGGCCGCGGCCACGCGCAGCGCGGGTGTGGTGCTGATGTTGCCGGCGCTGATGCTCTACCTGTATGGACCGCGGGAGGACCGGCTCCCGGACTTTGCCGCGCTGGGTCGGCTGCGGCCGCGCTATCGGCTGCGCAGGGATGTCCTGTGGCTGGGGCTGCTGCCAGCGGGCGTGGGTCTCTATATGGGCTACCTGGCGCTATCCGGTGGCGATCCGCTGGCGCCATTTCATGTCCAGGATGTGTGGGGGCGGCACTTTGCGGGGCCTTATCTCGGCGTGTGGGACGGGGTGAAGGCAGCTTTTGACGGCGCGCGCCAGCTGTTGTCCTTTCAGCGTCATCACCTCTACTTCCCGATCGCCGGAGGCAGCCCGTTTGTGAACGCCGGGCATAATCTAATGCTGCTCGCGTTTCTGATCGCCGCCATCCCCGCGATCGTGGGCGTATTGCGCATGCTGCCGCTCGCGTATGGCGCTTATGTGATCGCGGCGCTCGCCCTACCGCTCTCCTACCCAGTTGCTCCCCAGCCGCTGATGTCCTTGCCGCGCTTTCTCGTGGTGCTGTTTCCTCTGAGCATGTGGCTGGCCGCCTGGCTGGCCGTCCGTCCGCGCGCGCGGACGCCCGCGCTAGCGATATCCGCCCTGCTGATGGCGCTCTTCGTCGCCCAGTTCGCCACCTGGCATTGGGTGGCATAGGCCGATGGACGGGGCCGGCGCGCAAGAGGCGCTCGCAGGCGGCCTGAAACCGCGGCGCGCTACGGGTGCGCCGCAGGTCGCCTGGCCGCCATGGACCGCTCCGGCCGCGCTCGCCGCCGCACTGGTGGTGGCGGCGATCGCCGGCCTCGTGGTGGACATACCGGCGGCGGCCCTGGGCGTCAACGTGACGAGCTCCCACATTCCACATGGCCTCGAGATCGCCGACACGGTGGTCCAGGACCTCTGCTTCGTCGCGGTCGCCGTCTTCTTCGCTCAGTTCGGCGGCAGGAGGGTCTCCTCATGGCAATTCGGGCTGCGCCCGACCCCGCTGCGGCGGGCAATCGTCCTGATGGCGCTGGCGGCGCTCGCCTGGATCGTCTTCAGCGTCATCTGGAATGTCGTCGTGCAGCCGCCGCGGGAGAAGCTGCTCAACGAACTGGGCACCAACGTCTTCAGTGCCGGGTTGACTTGCGTGGTGGCGCCGATCGGCGAGGAGTTCTTGTTTCGCGGGTTCATCTTCAACGCTCTGCGCAATTGGCGGGGGGTGGGCCTTGCGGCGGTGATAACGGGCCTGCTGTTCGGCGCCGTCCATTTCGGCTCGGCGCCGGTCTTGGATCTGGTGCCGCTGGCCGCGCTGGGCATAGCGCTGTGCTTGCTCTACGACTACACCGGATCGCTGTACCCCTGCATTGCCTTCCATTCGCTCAACAACTCGCTCGCATTCGGCGATCTGGCGAAATGGACTTGGGCGTGGCAGATCCCGGCCCTGATGATCGGATCGCTGGCTGTGATCGGATTGATCGTCCTGGCCCTCATGCGCGCGCGGGTGATCGCGAACGAACCAAACGAACCGCCGGACGCGAGCCGGACGGCGAGCCCGGCGGGGATCTCGAGCGCAGGTGGCTAGCAGCGCGTCGGCGGCGTCGGCGAGTCCCGGCTCGCAGCCCCAGCGGGTCGCCGATGGCAGCGGACCCGGGTGGGGTCGCTTCCCCCGGATACGATGGCTGCAAGCGTGAGGCGGCTCGGCACAGCCCTCGCGCCGGCGACAGCATGCGCGGCGCTCTCGGCTTTCGGTCTCGTCCCTGCGGGGGCGCACGCCGAACAGCCAAGCCCACCACCGACGGGCGCAACTTCGGCGACCGGTGCGCCTGGCACCGGCGCGAGCCCCGGTCCGGCGGCGGGACGAATGGAACTCCTGCTCGAGCACGTCGGCGGCAAGCCGGCGTTTGCGCTCGTGGACAGCCGCATCGCCGTGCGCGGAGTCGTTGCGCCGTACGTGACCGGTCAGACGGTGAAGGTGAGCTTCTACCGCGACGGGCGCAAGGTCGCGGTGCAGAGTGCGCGCATACTGCCCCTCGGCAACAGCGAGGGGCAGTACCGCATTGGCTACTCGAGCGGCTACCCGGGGCTCGTGTCGGCGCGTGCGGTTCACTATGCGACCCCGCAACAGGGCGAGTTCAGCGCCCGCTCGCCGGATGTGCGCTACGTCCAGGTCAACCTCGGCCCCGGCGCGCGGGGTCCATCGGTGCGGCTGCTGCAGTCCGAGCTCGATGTGCTGCACTACGCGGTGTCGCTGACGGGCTCCTTCGACGAAGGCACCGGACGGGCGCTGATCGCCTTTCGCAAGATGACGGGCCTGGAACGCATTCCTTACGCGGGCAGGCAGGTCTTCGAAAAGCTGGCGCGCCGGGCGGGCGGCTTCCACGTGCGCTACCCCCGCGATGGCCGCCATGTCGAGGCTGACCTGACCAAACAGGTGCTCGCAGAGATCGAACCGGGCGGACGCGTGCGGACGATCTATGAGATGAGCTCGGGCAAGCCTTCGACGCCGACCGTGATCGGCCGCTTCCAGGTGTATGAGAAGACTCCGGGGGAAAACAGCAAGGGCATGGTCGACTCCAACTACTTCATCCGCGGCTACGCCATCCACGGCTACGCCGAAGTGCCCACGTACGCGGCCAGTCATGGCTGCCTGCGTGTGCCGATCCCCGACGCAGCTGCGATCTTCGGATGGGTGCGGACGGGGACCCCGGTGGATGTCTATAACGACTACGGTGGCGGCAGCAGCCAGGTGCGCAACGACGCTGGTCCCTAGTGGTGCCCTGGGGTGCCCCTAGGGTGCCGGAGCCGGCCACATGGCCGGCGCAGGTGGGTCCCCTCCGGCCGCAGGCCGGATCAAATCAGGGCCACATGGCCGGCGCAGGTGGGTCCCCTCCGACCGCAGGCCGGACCGTGTCTTGGTGCCGGAGCCGGCCTAGACGCGCACGCGGATCACGCGCGCGAGGAAGCTGAGGCCAAAGCCGTAGACGAACAGCGAGAGCAGCAGGTTCACGCCGCGGATCGCCCATTCGCTGCTCGACCCCGAGGTGATGCCCGAGAACGGCGAGGTGAGTTCGTTGGAAGCTTCGTCGATCGTTTTGTGCAGAGTGCTCTCATGTGAGGATGAGGTCTTGGACGAGCCTGAACTCCTCGAGCTGGTGGGGGCCCCGCCGGTGATCTCTTCCTGCTGATGGGTGGATGCGCTGCTGGTTTGATCGACGACGAAGATCGCAAACGACGCAATCACGATCAGGCAGATGACCACAGAGGCCAGGCGCAACAACCCGACGATCAAGGAGAGCACATCGCTAGATTAGATCTTCCCGTGGACACCCTGGCCAAATAGACGGGCCGCCGGAAGCAGCTTGCGGAACCATGCGACGATAGAGAGGTCCCTCAGGTACGACGAGAGTCCGTCAGACCGACCGGCCTGCGAGGATATCCGCCCATGAGCACAACAACGATACCCAGGTCACATGCAGGCACCGAGCTCGCCGAGCTCTTGCTCAAGTTTGCCCTTATCAAGGGCGACGTGACCCTAAGCAGTGGAGACAAAGCTAAGTACCTCGTCGATGCTAAGCGTGTAGTGATGAGTCCAGAGGGCTTTCGCGTGATCGGCCGACTAGTGTCTGAGCAGATCACGGCATGGGAGGCGACCGCGGTGGGTGGCCTCACCCTGGGAGCCGACCCAATCGCATACGCCGCATTGGCTGCCGGTGCTGAGGTAAAGGTGTTCGTAGTCCGCAAGGAGATGAAGAAGCATGGTCTCCAGCGGTTGATCGAGGGCCCCCTACTTGGGGCGGACGACCGATGCATAGTTGTGGATGACGTCGTCACGACCGGCGCCTCAACAATCAAAGCGATCGAAGCGCTTCAGGGGGAGGGACTCGAGATTTGCGGCGTTCTCGCTGTCCTTGACCGTCTCGCAGGAGGCGCTGAGGCGATCGAAGCGGCCGCTCACGCGCCGTTCGTAGCATTGACTACGATCGATGACATCTATCCTGACCGTCCTGATCGCGAGGGCCCCTAGTAGTTGACCGCCCAGATCGTGGCTGACGTAGTCGTCCGCGTAGCTGAGCGCGGCGATGTGCCCGTGCTGCTCAGCCTGTTCGGTGAGCTGGCCGAGTACGAGCACCTCGAGCACGAGCTGAAGGCCACCGAGGAGCAGCTGAGTGAGGCGCTGTTCGGCGAACGCCCCGCGGCACAGGCGCTGATCGCCGAGCGCACGGCGGGCTCCGGCAGCCCGGAGGTGCTCGGCTACGCCCTGTTCTTTCCGACTTTCTCGAGCTTCCTCGCGAGTGAGGGGGTGTGGCTCGAGGACCTGTTCGTGCGTCCCTCCCACCGTGGCGAGGGAGTCGGCAAAGCGCTGCTCGCGGCGGTCGCAGCGCTCGTGCGCGAGCGCGGAGGCGAGCGCCTGGAATGGGCGGCGCTCGACTGGAACGAGCTCGCGCTCGGCTTCTACCGGCGAATCGGCGCGCAGACGACGAACGAATGGATCACCCACCGCTTGGATGGCGAGGCGCTCGAGCGCCTCGCGGGTGAGGGCGGCGTTGCAGGAGACCCCGGGGATCGTCCCGCCGAGGAGCGTCGGTAGCCTTCGCGTCGGGTCTCAAGCAGTCCCGAAGGGCACGCCCTCGTAGTCCAATGGATAAGACGACCGCCTCCTAAGCGGTAGATCCAGGTTCGACTCCCGGCGGGGGCATCATCCGCCTGTCTGCGGTTCGGCGGCGCACATCGTTCACCGGCCTTATTCACTCGGGCAGCCCTTTTGGGGCCTATCTTTTACTTGATAAAACAGATCGATGAGGTCAAAGACATCGGGCAGGGGGCCCTAGGTGGGAGAGGCGGTCAGGACGCCAGCGACACGCAGTCGCGGCCGGCGGCCTTGGCCGTGTACAGGGCCTCATCGACGCGCGCCATTAGGGTCTCGGCGGACTCTCCGGGCTCGTGAACGATCACTCCCGCGGAGCACGTCTGCTCACCATGCACCCGTCGGCGTAGGCGATCAACAACCATCAGAGTGTCTTCGAGCGCGCACTTGGGGAGCAACAGCGCGAACTCGTCGCCGCCGATGCGCGCCAGGATGTCGCCCGCGCGCAACTCCTCGCGCCATGCGGCGGCGCTCTCCTTGAGCAGGCGATCGCCGGCTGGGTGTCCCCGGGTGTCGTTGAAGCTCTTGAAATGATCGAAGTCAAGCATCGCCAGTACGAACGGCTCACCGCTCTCCACCGCCTCGGCGAGGCTCACATCCCAGGTCCGGCGGTTGGGCAATCCCGTCAGCGAGTCGGTGCTTGCCAGGTCGGTCAGCCGTGACAACAACTCAGCGCGCTCGCTCGCCGCGGCGGCCTCCTGCTCGATCAGCGTGACCATCGCTGCCCGTGACTCACCCTCCTCGAAGCGCACCTTGGCGACGAGTCTCTGGGTGGTGAAGCCGATGATTGCGCTCACCACTAGGAACAGCACGCCGGCGCGGTACTGGGTCGGAGGGTAGGCCTGACCTCCCAGGAGCAGGATCGGGGCGAGGAAAAGCACGGCCACGCCGATGGTGACCAGGAGCAGTTGGCGGCGGTCGCCGTGCAGTGCCGTCCAGAACACCGGCAGCATCGCGACGACACCGATCCCTGAGCTCTCCCCACCCGTTGCACTGCGCAGAAGCGCGACGGCGCCGAGGAAGATCAGACACGGCACGATCTCTCTGACGCCACGCGGGATTTGCCGCGACAGCGTCAGTCTCACCAGCCCGGCGAGAATTCCCAGCCCCAAAGCCGCTGCGTACTGAGCCCAGTTGACCGGCGTTCCCACGAGCGCCACGACGGCCGCCAGAACTGAGGCTGCCGCGAACGGGGCCAGGTTCAGCACGACGCGCTCCGCCGCCACGGTTTCGCCGTCTAGGGAATACCCACTCTGCATGCCGAGGTATTCGGCAGATGCCGTGCGGTACTTGACCCTCAGAGCACCTATCGAAAGACGTTCTTAGGAGATGTCGTCCTTGTCATCCAGCGAGGCGACTCGCGGTACGGCGAGGCGGGAGATTCAGCTCGACGGCGACTCTGCCGCGCCCTCCTCGACGTGCTCCCCACTCTCCTCGCCTGCATATAGCGACTCCCGCGCCAGCTCCCGGCCCTTGGCGTCGAACAGCTTGACTTCGAGCAGGTCGTGGCGGTAGTCGTCGGGGGCGATGAGGGTAAAGCGCTCCTCGAGGAGCTCGCACTGGTCGACGGCGAGATCGGCCAGCTCAGCGGTCACGATGCGCCCGCCGGAGATGAGCGGGTGCCCCCAGATGAGGGTCATCGCGGCCTCCGCGCCCGCGTGCCCGCGCCATACGCCGATCACCTCGTCGCAGATATCGAGCTTCCAGCCCGGGTTCTGCTCGGCGGTCTCTGCGGTGAAGTCGACGTGTGCTTGAAAGTCGCTCGGGTCGCCGTCCTCGCTCGCGGGGACGAACCGCACGTAGCCGAAGAGCTCATATCCGTTTGCGGTCAACGAGGTTCCCGGCACGTAGGTGCGCCCATGCCAGGTGCGGTCCGGGTACCACACGATCTCACCCGGCTCGCCCAGGTTCTCCTGCTCGCTGTCCAGACCTAAGCAGGCGCTGAGGAACTGCTCGCACAGTCGCGCCTCCCAGCGGCCGTAGGGCAGCTCCTCGTGCGGAGGCTCGGCGGCGAAGCGGGGGACGAAGCGTTCCTCAGGCGGCACTCGCGGCAGACTACCGTGGGTGCGCATCCTTTGTGAGAGCCGTCATGGACCATGTCATGTGAGGCGCAGTGAGCGAAGTGTGCTGCCGATCGGAGTGCCATCGATCTCCGGTGGGTGAGGACGCCGCAGCGCACAGTGTCCGCGACACTCTCACGCGTCACGCAGCGCGGCCGCCGCGTGCTCGGGCGCGACGATGTTGAGGTTCACGTCGGTGGACAGCTCGAGCCCCGCCAGATGGGTGAGTCGCGGCATCACGTCGATCCGCCAGCAGAAGTGCTCGGTGCCCCGCGGAGCGGTGCGAATCCACAGGTTCAGCGGCGGGCTAGACCCGAGGTGGCGTGCCAGCCGGCATAGGCCATCGTGCAGGAGCGTGGCGCCCGTGGGCCCGTCGTCCTCAAAGCGCGCGCGCGCGCGACGAGGGGCGAGCATCAGCTGGAACGGCAGGCGGGAGGCGTAGGGGGCCATCAGTACCGCGTCCTCGTCGATCGCAACGATCCGCTCGCGCAGGCGCACCTCCTCGGCAACCAGATCGCCGAGGAGGCTCTGACCCATCATGCGCGTGGCGTAGGCGCCACAGCGCTCGCGCTCACGTGCGATTGCGCCAGGCACAAACTCGAGCGCGTATAGCTGGGCGTGCGTGTGCGGCAGCGACGCGCCTGCCTCGCGCCGCTCGTTGACGATCAGCTGCACGCAGGCGCTCTGTGAGTGAACGCGCATGCGCTCTCGCCACACCTCCACCGCGGTCGCCACCTGCTCGACAGGCAGCTCAGCGAGCGAGAGCACCGGCTGGGGTCCGTTGACGATCACCTCATGCGCGCCCGTGGCTGGGAGCGCGATGAACAGCTCCTGCCGAGTCTGCTGCGGCGGACCGCTGGGGGACATAGCACGGGGTGCCGGGTCGGTGGCGGTGTCCCCGATTTCCGATTGGTATCGGTCATTCCCGTCCGGGTCATTCCCGTCCGCTTCAGCCGCGGGGGTCAGTGCGGGATACAGGTTTGGGACCACACGCACCGTCCAGCCGGGCGAGTTTGGCGGACCTCCGTTTGGGCGGACCGCGTACAGCTCCGGCGGCGTGCGGTCCTCGTGGCCCGCGGCGAACGGGTCGCGCTCGGGGTCGATCGGCTCCGGCGGCTCACAGCCCGGCTCTCCCCCAGGCCGTCGCGAGCGCTCCCCGGCGATGATCGTCTTGTGCCCGCTCAGCGGGTCGATCCGCAGTTCCGGCAACGCTC
>Ga0208199_1000110_pt1 | contig 32553 bp, 28 predicted proteins | sample Sb_taG_FD_187705 | JGI IMG/M metagenome (GOLD analysis project Ga0208199, IMG submission 187705) | Peat soil microbial communities from Weissenstadt, Germany - Sb_50d_1_NS metaG (SPAdes) (version 2) | ecosystem: Environmental > Terrestrial > Soil > Wetlands > Peat | place: Germany: Weissenstadt... | reverse complement strand
CGGCCGCCACTCGGCTAGCCAGCCAGGGGCCGAGAGCGAGCACGCGACCGTGAACGGCACCCGGCCTGCTGACTAAGAACCCCGCTGACTAAGACCGGGGCTGGCTGAGACCAGGGCTGGCTGAGAACCCCGTGGAACCTGGGTCTCGTGGCGTCCCGGCCCTGCGGGACCCGGGTTTCGGTGGCTACCGCGAGGCCAGCATAAGTCGAGGTACTCCCGCAGCATTTGAGCGCGGCTCGGGTGGCGGAGCTTGGCCAGGGTCTTGGACTCGATCTGCCTGATCCGCTCCCTGGTCACCCCGAACTCCCGGCCGACTTCCTCCAGTGTCCGCGGGTGCCCGTCGGTGAGGCCGAACCGCAGCTGGATGATCCGCTGCTCCCGTTCGGCCAGCTGGTCCAGGACCCGCTCGAGCTGGTCCTGCAACATGATGAACGCCGCGGCCTCGATCGGCACCACGGCGTCCGCGTCTTCGATGAAGTCCCCTAGATCGGACTCTTCCTCGCCGATCGGGGACTGCAGGGATACCGGCTCCTGGGCGATCCGCTGGATCTCCGCGACCCGTTCCGGCTCGAGCCCCATCTCGGCGGCGATCTCGTCCGCGGTGGCTTCCCGGCCGAGTTCCTGGTGCAGCTGCCGCTGCACGCGCGCCAGCTTGTTGATCGTCTCGACCATGTGCACCGGCACCCGGATGGTCCGCGCCTGGTCGGCGATGGCCCGGGTGATGGCCTGCCGGATCCACCAGGTGGCGTACGTGGAGAACTTGTAGCCGCGGGTGTAGTCGAACTTCTCGACGGCGCGGATCAGCCCGAGGTTCCCCTCCTGGATGAGGTCGAGGAAGACCAGCCCGCGCCCGATGTAGCGCTTGGCGATCGACACCACCAGCCGCAGGTTCGCCTCGATCAGCCGCTGCTTGGCCCTGACCCCTTCGCCGACGAGCAGCTCCAGGTCGCCGTGGACGGCGCCGAGGATCGGGAAGCCGCCGCCAAGCTTCTCCTCGGCGAACAGGCCCGCCTCGATGGCCTTGGCCAGCTCCACCTCGTCCTCGGCGGTCAGCAGCGGCACGCGGCCGATCTCCCTGAGGTAGATCCGGACCAGGTCGCTGGTCGCGGCCCGCCGGCTAACATCGGCTCCCCGCTCAGCCTGCCGGATGTCGGCCTCGGTGTCGTCCTCCGTCGGCACGTCGAGCACGTCGACGCCCTCCTCGGTGAGCGCGCGCACCGCCGCGTCGATGGCTTCCGGCGGAAGGTCGGCGCGGTCGAGCGCCACCATGACATCAGCCATGGTCAGGGAACCGCGCTCCCGTCCTAGCGCCACGAGATCCGTCAGCTGCTCTGCTGGTGATGGTCCGTTCGTTAGTACGGTGAGGGTCACGGGACCAGTCTGCGCCACGATCCCATGGTTACGGGGGACCTAATTTTGTTACTCCCCGGCTACTTAACCGGCTCGGCGCCCCGGCCGATAATTGATGGTTCCCCGGTTTCAGGCCCCGGCGGCCCGGTCAAGCAGCGCCTTCCTGCGTTTCTCCAGCCCCACCAGGTCCCCGAACATCCTGTTGTAACCGGCCTGCTCTTCCACCGGATTCATGCGCTGCAGCCGGGCCTTGACCGAGGCGATCTCCCGGCTGACGGCGAGCTCACCCACTTTGGCGAGCAGGACGTCGGCGTACTTGGCGTCCGGTTCGCCGTCGATCCGCAGGGGCTCCACGGCCAGCGCGGTCACGAACCCCTGCGCCCGCTCGTTCGGCGCCGCTTCCCGCAGCCGGGCGGCCCACTCCCGGCCGCTGCCGCCGCCGGCCGACGTGCCGCCGCACGCCGCGATCAGGGCGAACACCGCGCCGTGCACGGGCGCGGTGAACGCGTCCGCGCCCAGTGCGTCGAACTCGGGCCCGCACAGCCCGGGCCGCTGGACCGCGAGCTTCAGCGCCTCCCGCTCCACCGTGACGACGGGATCGCCCAGGTCGTAGGGCTGGCCGCCGGCCCCCCGCGGCCCGCCATTCTCCGCCCCATTTGTCCCGAACGATCCGGGCCGCCCGCCCCGGCCCTCCTGCTTGCGGTCCTGGCCGGACCTGCGGCGCCCGGACCCCGTGTCCCCCGCATGAGCCCGCACCCGGGCCAGCACGAACCGCTCATCCATCAGGCCGAGCCAGCGGTCCAGGTTGACCGCGTACCTGGTGCGCAGCCCCTGGTCCTTGATCTTGGCCACGATCGGCGCGGCCTCGTCCAGCGCCGCGAGCTGACCTTCTGTGGTGTTCAGGTTGTGGTGACCGAGCACGCCCTTGACGGCGAACTCGAACAGCGGGACCCGGCGGGCGACCAGGTCGCGCACGGCCGCGTCGCCGTGTGCCAGCCGTACGTCGCACGGGTCCAGGCCGTCGGGCTGTACGGTCACGAACGTCTGGGTGACGAACTTCTCCTCCAGGCCGAACGCGCGCAGCGCCGCCCGCTGCCCGGCCGCGTCGCCGTCAAAGGTAAAGATGACCTCGCCGGCCGACCCTTCGGTGTCCATGATCAGCCGGCGCAGCACCTTGACGTGATCCTCGCCGAACGAGGTGCCGCAGGTGGCCACCGCGGTCGGCACTCCGGCCAGGTGGCAGGCCATCACGTCGGTGTAGCCCTCCACGATGACCGCCTGCCTGCGCTGCGCGATCTCGCGCTTGGCCAGGTCCGCCCCGTACAGCACGGTGCTCTTGCGGAACAGCGAGGTCTCCGGCGTGTTGAGGTACTTGGGCCCGTCCTCGTCGGCGTCTAGCTTGCGGGCGCCGAACGCGATGACGTCGCCGGACAGGTCGCGGATGGGCCACATCAGCCGGCCGCGGAACCGGTCCCGCGGCCCGCGGTTGCCCTGGATGGCCAGGCCCGCGGCGATCAGCTCGCTGTCGGTGAAGCCGCGGCCGCGCAGGTGCCTGGTCAGGTCTTCCCACGCCTTCGGCGAGTAGCCCACGCCGAACCGCTCGACCTCGGCGAGCTCGAAACCGCGCTCGGCCAGGAAGGCACGAGCGTGTGCCGCATCGGATCCGCCCAGTCGTTCGGCATAAAATTCGGCGGCGGCCCGGTGCGCGTCGATCAGCCTGCGCCGCTGGCTCTGCTCTTGCCCTGGAACGTAGCCGCCCTGCTCGTAGCGCAGGTCGATGCCGGCCCGGCCGGCCAGCCGCTCGACGGCCTCGACGAAGCTGAGCCCGTCGATCTTCTGCACGAACTTGATCGCGTCGCCGCCTTCGGCACACGAGAAGCAGTAGAAGAGTCCTCGCGCAGGGGTGACGTTGAACGAGGGTGTTTTCTCCTCGTGGAACGGGCATAGCCCCTTGAGTGAGCCGCCGCCCGCGTTCCTCAGCTGCAGGTACTCGCCGACCACCTCGTCGATAGGTGAGCGCTCGCGAACCGCCGCGATGTCTTCGTCGCGGATCCGCCCCGCCATCAGCCACCTCCGCTTGCGTCACCCCGTCGCCGCGAGTCTAGTCCCGCCCGCCGACATCCGGGCATGGACGCGATGGACACACTGATCAGGGACTACCAGCCGTCAGCCCTTAGCCTGGGCGGGTGGCTGATCTGCTTGCGCTGTGGGATGTCGACTACACGTTGGTGAGTGCCGACGGCCTGGGCACGCGCCTGTACGAGGTGGTGTTCCGGGAGATGTTCGGCCGTGAGCTGACCGCGGTCGCGCCCAAGGCCGGGCGGACCGACCGGGCCATCATCGGGGACACGCTCGCGCTCGCCGGGGTGTCGCGGGTTTGGGTTGACGCGTTCCTGGCCGCGCTGGCCCGGGCCGCGGCGGACGGCGCCGTGCGCGCGGAGGTCCGGCCGCTGGCCGGCGCGTCGGACGCGGTCGCGGCGCTCGCTTCCGGCGGCATCCGGCAGTCGGTGCTCACCGGCAACATCAAGCCGCTGGCGGCGCTGAAGCTGCGCCTGGCCGGGCTAGGCGACCATCTCGACCTGGACGTCGGCGCGTACGGCGACGCGCACGAGGTCCGGGCCGAACTGGTGGCGGTGGCCCGGCGCGCGGCCCGCGAGGCCTACGGAACCGACTTTTCCGGCTCGTCCACCGTCCTGATCGGTGACACGCCGCTGGACGTCGAGGCCGCGCTGGCCGCCGGAGCCCGGGTCGTGGCCGTCGCGACCGGCAGTTACCCCGCAGCGGACCTGGCCGGCGCGCACGTGGTTCTGCCCGACCTGACGGATCCCGCCCGCGTGCTCGCTGCCGTGACTGGCGGGGCCTACGACGCGCCTGGCGCGCAGAGGCGGTGATGCCAGGCGATGGCCGACGTGTCGGTGAGCGAGGCCACCTGGTCGATGACGACCCGGCGGTGCGCGGCGTCGGTTCCGGCCGCCTCCCAGGCCGGGCGCAGCAGCGGGTCGAGCGTGCGGGGGGCGCCGCGCTCGATGGCGTGGGCCAGTTCGGTCAGCAGTTCGCGCTCCCGGGCCTGGGCCGCGGCCACTCCCGCCCGGGTCATCACGTAGTGGGCGGTGATCCCCTTGAGCAGCGCGCACTCCAGCCGCTGCCGCCGCGGCACGATGAGGTCCGCGGCATAGCGGGTGAGGGAGTGACCTATGGGGCTGGTATGACTGGAAGGGCTAGTGGTGCTGGAGGGGGTGAGGCGGGCGGCGGCGATGGTGGCTTGCTGGGCGGCTACGCAGAAGCGGCCGATGAGCTCGCTGGTCAGGTTCTTCAGGGCGGCCGCGGCGGCGGGGCCGCCGTCGTAGGAATCGGGCCACATATCCAGGGCGAGCAGCGCGTCCAGGATCTCGGTGAGCTCGGCCTCGTCCTCGTCCTCGTCACAGTAGGTGGTGGCGGTGGTGCGGGATACCAGGGCCCGTTCGGCCGGAGATTTGAGGTTCTCGAAGGTGATGAGGCCGGCGTGAAAACCGTCTTCCAGGTCGTGCACTGAGTAGGCCACGTCGTCGGCCCAGTCCATGACCTGGGCCTCCAGGCACCGCCGGCCGACCGGGGCGCCCGCCCTGATCCAGTAAAAGACCTCGGCGTCCTCGGCGTAGGCGCCGAACTTGGTGCCGAGGCCCGCCGGGGGGGTCTGGGGGGGTCGTCCCCCCGGGCCATGCCTTCGCGGGGGGGTCTGGGGGGGTCGTCCCCCCGGGCCATGCCTTCGCGGGGGGGTCTGGGGGGGTCGTCCCCCCGGGCTAGCACGGAACCAGGGGTACTTGAGGGTGGCGTCGAGGGTGGCCCGGGTCAGGTTCAGGCCGGCCCCGGCGACCTTGGGCTCGAGCCTGGTCAGCAGGCGCAGCGACTGGGCGTTGCCCTCGAACCCGCCGTACGGGGCGGCCAGCTCGTTGAGGGCGGCCTCGCCGTTGTGGCCGAACGGGCTGTGGCCGATGTCGTGCGCCAGGCAGGCGGCGTCGACCAGATCCGGGTCGCAGCCGATTTCCTCGCCGAGTTCGCGCCCGATCTGCGCGCATTCGAGGGAATGGGTGAGCCGGGTCCGCGGGAAGTCGGCCTGCCCGGCCGCGACGACCTGGGTCTTCGCCGACAGCCTGCGCAGCCCGGCGCAGTGCAGCACGCGGGCCCGGTCTCGCTCGAAGTCACTGCGCCCGGCCCGCTTGGGTGGTTCGGCCACCCAGCGGGCCGTGGCGCTATCGTCGTAACCTCTCCTCACCCTTACCTTTACCTGCTGTCGGAGCCACCCGCGGCCAGCGCCGCGCGGCCCGCCTCCAGGCGGGCGACCGGGACGCGGAACGGCGAGCAGGACACGTAGTCCAGGCCCGTCTGGTGGAAGAAGTGCACGGACTCCGGGTCACCGCCGTGCTCGCCGCAGACGCCCACGTGGAGGTCCGGCCGGGCGGCGCGGCCTTCCCTGACCGCGATGTCGACCAGGCGGCCGACGCCGTCGCGGTCGATCGTCTCGAACGGCGACACGCCGAAGATGCCCAGCTCCATGTACCTGCTGAAGAACGCGGCCTCCACGTCGTCGCGAGAGAAGCCCCAGGTCATCTGGGTCAGGTCGTTGGTGCCGAAGGAGAAGAACTCGGCGCTGGCGGCGATCGGGCCCGCAGTCACCGCCGCCCTCGGCACCTCGATCATCGTGCCGATCGGCGTGTGCACGTGGGTGCCGGTTTCTTCCTCGACCTCCTTGAGTACCTCTTCGGTCCGCTCGCGGGTGATCTCCATCTCCTGCACCGCCGCAGTGAGCGGGATCATGACCTCTGGGCGCGGGTCCTTGCCCGCCTGCTTGAGCTGCGCCGCCGCGTGCGCGATCGCACGGACCTGCATCTCGAACAGGCCAGGGATGACCAGGCCGAGCCGGACCCCACGCAGGCCGAGCATCGGGTTCTGCTCGTGCAGCCTGCGCACTGCGCCGAGCAGTTTCTTGTCCTTCTCGGTGGCGTTGTCGCCGTCCAGCGCGATCTTGACCGATAGCTCGGTCAGGTCGGGAAGGAACTCGTGCAGCGGCGGGTCGATCATCCGGATCGTCACCGGCAGGCCGTCCATGGCGTCCAGGATCTCCACGAAGTCGCCGCGCTGCAGCGGCTCGAGGGCGTCGAGCGCGCGCTGGCGCTGTTCCTGCGTGTCGGAGAGGATCAGGTCCTCGACCAGCTGGCGGCGCTCGCCGAGGAACATGTGCTCGGTGCGGACCAGGCCGACGCCTTCGGCGCCGAACCTGCGTGCCCTGGCACAGTCCGGGCCGGTGTCCGCGTTGGCATGCACGCCGAGGCGGCGCTTCTCGTCGGCGTGCACCATGATCGCGTGCACGGCCCGGATCAGGTCGTCGGCCTCGTCGGAGTGCGGGTGCAGCTCGCCTTCGAAGTAGCGCACGATCTCTGAGGAGACGACCGGGATCTCGCCCAGGTAGACGACACCGCTGGTGCCGTCGATGGAGATCACGTCGCCCTCGCTGACCGTGATGCCGCCGGGGGCGGTGAACTTCTTCGCCTTGGTGTCCACGTCGAGTTCCTCGGCGCCGCAGACGCAGGTCTTGCCCATGCCGCGGGCGACCACGGCCGCGTGGCTGGTCTTGCCGCCGCGGCTGGTGAGGATACCCTGGGCGGCGATCATGCCGTGCAGGTCGTCCGGGTTGGTCTCACGGCGGACCAGGATCACCTTTTCGCCGTTGGCTGCCAGCTCGACGGCGCGGTCCGAGTCGAAGACGGCCTTGCCGACTGCTGCGCCCGGCGACGCGCTTACGCCGGTGGCGATCTTGGTGACCTTGCCGCTGGTGTCGAACCTGGGGAACATCAGCCGGGCGAGCTCGGCCCCGCTGACGCGGGCGAGGGCCTCGTCCAGGTCGATCAGGCCCTGGTCCACGAGCTGCATGGCGATGCGGAACGCCGCCGCGGCGGTGCGCTTGCCCACCCGGGTCTGCAGCATCCACAGCTTGCCGCGCTCAATGGTGAACTCGATGTCACACAGGTCGCGGTAGTGGTTCTCCAGCGTCCGCATGATCTGCATCAGCTGGTCGTAGGAGGCCTTGTCGATGTTCTCCAGGTCCTGCAGCGGGACGGTATTCCTGATGCCGGCCACGACGTCCTCGCCCTGGGCGTTCTGCAGGTAGTCACCATAGACGCCGACGGCGCCGGTGCCCGGGTCACGGGTGAAGGCCACCCCGGTGCCCGAGTCCATGCCCAGGTTGCCGAAGACCATCGCGACCACGTTCACGGCCGTGCCCAGGTCCGCGGGGATGCGCTCCTGGCGCCGGTAGAGGACGGCGCGGGGCGCGTTCCAGGAGCCGAACACCGCATTGATGGCCAGGTCCATCTGCTCCCTGGGGTCCTGCGGGAATTCCCTCCCGGTCTGCGCCTTGACGATGCCCTTGAACGTCTCGACGAGGTTCTGCAGGTCGGCCGCGTCCAGGTCGAGGTCATTGCTGACGCCCTTGGCCTTCTTGGCGGCGTCGAGGGCGTGCTCGAAGTGCTCGCCCTCGATGCCGAGCACCGTCTTGCCGAACATCTGGAGCAGGCGGCGGTAGGCGTCCCAGGCGAACCGCTCGTTGCCGGCCTGCTTGGCCAGGCCCTGCACCGACTCATCGGACAGGCCGATGTTCAGGACGGTATCCATCATGCCCGGCATGGAGAATTTCCCCCCGGACCTGACGCTGACGAGCAGCGGGTCGGGCGGATCGCCGAGCTTGCGGTCCATCGCCGTTTCCAGGTGATCCAGGTGGGTCGCGATTTCCTCGTCGAGACCTTCTGGTGTAGAGCCGTGTTCCAGGTAGTAACGGCAAGCCTCGGTGGTAATGATGAATCCGGGCGGCACCGGCAGGCCGATATTGGTCATCTCGGCCAGGTTGGCGCCCTTGCCGCCTAGCAGATCCTTAAGGTCCTTGTTGCCTTCTGTGAAGGCATAAACGAACTTCGGCACTTCCTGCTCCCTCGCAGCGAGCGACGTCTTGTAGTCACTCGGGACTCTACCGTCCTACGTTTCCGGGCGGGCACGCAACCACAGCCGCGCGCCTGCGTCTCTATTACGTGAAAGCCAACGCCACGGACCTGCCGCCGCCCGCTCCGGTCTCCGCTTCGGCCGAAGCCGTGACCGCGCTGTACCGGGCACACGCGCTCGGGCTGATCAGGCTGGCCGTCGTCATGCTGGCGGCCGGCCCCTGATTAGGCTCGGACCATGGGTGAAGTGACTGTTGGGCTGTTGCATCCCGGGGAGATGGGCGCCGCGGTCGGGCAGTGCCTGGCCGGCGCCGGGCATCAGGTGCTGTGGGTGCCGGAGGGGCGCGGCGCGGCGACCAGCGCGCGCGCCGCGGCGGCCGGGCTGACCGGCGTCGGCGGCGGGCTGGCCGAGCTGGTCCGGCGCGCCGGGGTGATCGTGTCGGTGTGCCCGCCGCACGCGGCGCTCGACGTGGCGCGGCGGGTGGCCGGGGCCGGGTTCGGGGGCGTGTACGTGGACGCCAATGCGATATCGCCCGCCACTGCGCGCGAGGTGGCCGGCCTTGTCGAGGCCGACGGCGCCAGCTACGTGGACGGCGGGATCATCGGGACTCCCCCGGTGGCGCCGGGATTCATCCGGTTCTACCTGTCCGGCGCGCGGGCCGGGGAGGTACGCGCCCTGTTCGATGGCAGTCTAGTGGACGCGAGAGTGGTCGACTATGAACCGAGGGCCGGCGCAGGGGGCATCGGGGCGAGGGCCGACGCAGGGGGCGGCGCAGGGGGCGGCGGGGCGAGGTCTGGCGCGGGAGGCATCGGCGCGGCGTCGGCGGTGAAGATGGCGTACGCGTCTTGGACCAAGGGCACCGCGGCCCTGCTGCTGGCGGCGCGGGCCTTGGCCCGCGCCGAAGGCGTCGAGGAGACGCTGCTGGCTGAGTGGGGCATCTCCCAGCCGGGCCTGGACGACCGGTCGGCCCGCGCGGCCGGGTCCGCGGCGGCGAAGGGCTGGCGCTGGATCGCCGAGATGGAGGAGATCGCCGCGACCATGGCCGCGGCCGGCTTGCCGGGGGGATTTCACCAGGCCGCGGCCGAGATTTACCGTCGCTTCGCACCGGCCGACTCGGCCGGGTTGGAGGCTGGACTGGATGCGCTGGTGCGTAACAGCCCGGATCGTTCGGACTAAAAGATCTTTTGATCCGAACGATCCGGGTGCTTGCCCTGGTTTAGCAGGCGCCGAGGCGCTCGGATAGATAGGCCTCGACGCTGTCGATGCCGACCCGCTCCTGCTGCATGGTGTCGCGGTCCCTGACCGTGACGGCCTGGTCGGTCAGCGTGTCGAAGTCAACGGTGATGCAGTACGGGGTGCCGATCTCGTCCTGCCGCCGGTACCGGCGGCCGATCGCGCTGGCGTCGTCGAACTCGGTGTTCCAGCGCTTGCGCAGCGCCGCCGCCAGGTCACGCGCCTTCGGCGACAGGTCGGCGTTGCGCGACAGCGGCAGCACCGCCGCCTTCACCGGCGCGAGCCTGCGGTCCAGCCGCAGCACCGTCCGCTTCTCCAGGTTGCCCTTGGCGTCCGGCGCCTCGTCCTCGGCGTACGCGTCGAGCAGGAACACCAGCGCGCCGCGGTCCACGCCGGCCGCGGGCTCGACCACCCATGGGATGAACCGCTGGCCCGACTCCTGGTCCAGGTAGGTCATGTCCTGCTTGGACGCTTCGGCGTGGGTAGTCAGGTCGTAGTCGGTGCGGTTCGCGATGCCTTCCAGCTCACCCCACTCGGAGCCGACGAAGTCGAACTTGTACTCGATATCTACCGTACGTTTGGAATAGTGAGAGAGTTTTTCCTTCGGGTGCTCGTACATCCGCAGGTTCTCCTTGCGGATGCCGAGGCCGGTGTACCAGGCGAAGCGCTGGTCGATCCAGTACTGGTGCCATTCCTCGTCGGTGCCCGGGCGGACGAAGAACTCCATCTCCATCTGCTCGAACTCACGGGTGCGGAAGATGAAGTTGCCCGGGGTGATCTCATTGCGGAACGACTTGCCGATCTGGCCGATGCCGAACGGGATCTTCTTGCGCGAGGTCTGCAGCACGTTGCGGAAGTTGATGAAGATGCCCTGGGCGGTCTCCGGGCGCAGGTAAGCCAGCCCGGACTCGTCCTCGACCGGGCCGAGGTGGGTGCGCAGCAGGCCGTTGAACATGCGCGGCTCGGTGAAGGTGCCCCTGTTGCCGCAGTTCGGGCAGGTGAGGTCCGCGAGCCCGTTGGCCGGGGCATGACCGTGCTTCTCCTCGTACGCCTCGATCAGGTGATCGGCGCGGTAACGCTTGTGGCAGAACGAGCACTCGGTGAGCGGGTCGACGAACTCGGTGACATGACCGCTCGCCTCCCACACCTCGCGGGCCAGGATCACCGAGGAGTCCAGGCCCACGATGTCATCGCGCTCGTGGACCATCGTGCGCCACCACTCGCGCTTGATGTTGTTCTTCAGCTCCACGCCGAGCGGGCCGTAGTCCCAGGAGGCCCGCAGGCCCCCGTAGATCTCGCTGGACGGGTAGACGAACCCCCGTCGCTTGCTCAGGCTGACGATGGCGTCAAGGCGGTCACTGCGCAGTGCCATGGTTAAGGTCTCCATCCGGCTGGCGGTCGGCGGGCGCGAATCCCGTGGTGATCCGGCACGGGCACTGGCCACTGTGCCGGAAGCCCTTAGCTTAGGAGCACCGGCCGGTGATCGCGAATTGGTAAGAAGGGCTTTTACGTCCTGGCGTCTGAGCCTGCCGCTAGGAGGCCGGCTCCTCCTGGGGCGGAATGGGGTTCGGCATGTTTGGGATATTTGGGATGGCGCCGCCGTACCTGCGGTCACGGCTGGCGTAGATCTCGCAAGCATGCCACAAGTGCCGCCGGTCGAAATCCGGCCAGAGCGTGTCGAGAAAGACCAGTTCGGCATAGGCGGACTGCCAGAGAAGGAAGTTCGAAAGCCGCTGCTCGCCGGATGACCTGACGAAAAGGTCGACATCAGGAATCGTCGGCTCGTCCAGATAGCGGGCGAACACCTTTTCGTCGATCTTGTCCGCCCGGAGCTTTCCCGCGGCCACATCCGCGGCGATGGCGGCGGCCGCGTCGGCGATCTCGGCCCGGCCCCCGTAGTTCACGCAGAACTGCAGGGTCAGCACGGAATTCCCGGCCGACATCTGCTCGGCGTACTCGAGTTCGCTGATCACGCTGCGCCAGAGTTTCGGCCGGCGGCCGGCCCAGCGGATGCGGACGCCCATCTCGTTGAGCAGGTCGCGGCGCCGGTGGATGACGTCGCGGTTGAAGCCCATCAGGAAGCGCACCTCGTCCGCCGAGCGCCGCCAGTTCTCGGTCGAGAAGGCGTAGGCGGACAGGTAGGGGATGCCGAGCTCGATCGCCCCCATGATCACGTCGAGCAGCGAGGACTCGCCGACCTTGTGGCCCTCGGTCCTGGGCAGCCCCCGTTTCTTGGCCCAGCGGCCGTCGCCGTCCATGACCAGGGCGACGTGCCTGGGAATGAGGTCCGGCGGTATGTCCGGCGGCTTAACCCCGCTCGGATGCGGATCGGGCGGACGTACCCCCGCCTCCATAACACACGCTCCACATGACGCAGCGAACGGATCGAATGCTCTAGGTGCCACTGGAGGTACGCGGCCACCAGCCCGCTGCACTCTACCCGGTGCCGTCGCTCGCTGCGATCGGCGCTGTCCCAGTCGCCGCGGAGCAAGGCGAGCATCAGGGCCACCGTCGGCGCTGCGGGCGAGGCCGCGCCGGGCGGCCGGCAGGAGGCGCACACCATGCCGCCAGCCGCGACGGCGAACGCCGGCAGCCGCCGGCCTACCGCCACCGGACCAGCACCATCAGCACCGTCGCGATCGCGGTCGTTTCCCGGCGCGCCGCAGCGGGCGCACTCCTGCAGGGCGGGCGCGTACCCGGCCACCGCGAGCGAGCGCAGCAGGAAGGCGTCGAGCACCAGCCCGGGGGCGTGCTGTCCGTCGCCGAGGGTGCGCAGCCCGCCGATGAGGAGCAGCAACTGGCGCAACGCGGGCTCCTTCTCCACCGGGGTGAACCGCTCGGCCGTTTCCAGCATCGCCACGCCCGCCGTGTAGCGGGGGTAGTCCCCGGCCAGCGGCTCGCCGTAGGGCCGGATCACCTCGGCCTGCGTGATCACGTCCAGCGAGCGCCCGGCGTGCAGCATCAAGTCGACATGGGTGAACGGCTCGAGCCGGGCGCCGAACCTCGACTTGGTCCGGCGGACGCCCTTGGCCACGGCGCGGATCCGCCCGCCCCGGCCGAGGATGGTTATGATCCGGTCCGCTTCGCCCAGCTTCTGCGTCCGCAGCACGATCCCGTCATCCCGGTAGAGCTGCACCTACCTATTGTCGCAGGGCTGGCCCGGGGGGGCGACCCCCCGGACCCCCCTTAGCGGCGGGACCGGTTCACCGCGGACAGGACCGCGCGCATCGAGGCGGTGACCGTGTTCGTGTCGATGCCGACGCCCCAGAAGACCCGGCTGCCGGTCTCGCACTCCACGTACGCCGCGGCCTGGGCGTCGGTGCCCTCGGTCAGCGCGTGCTCGGTGTAGTCGAGCACCCGCGCGGCCACGCCGACGGAGGCCAGCGCGTCGCAGAACGCCGAGATGGGGCCGTTGCCCACGCCCTCGACCTGGCGAGGGCGCCCGTCGGCGGAAATCTCGGCGGTGAGAGCGTGCTTGGCCTCGACCACCGAGGAAGTCTGGTGATCCAGCAGCGCCAGTGGGCCCTCGGCGAGATAGGTGTCGGAGAAGATCTCCCACATCCGGGCGGGCGACACCTCGCCGCCCTCGGCGTCGGTGTGGCCCTGGATCACCCGGGAGAACTCGATCTGCAGGCGGCGAGGCAGGTCCAGCTGGTGTTCGGCCTTCATCACGTAGGCCACGCCGCCCTTGCCGGACTGCGAGTTGACCCTGATGACCGCCTCGTAGGTTCGGCCCACGTCATGCGGGTCGATGGGCAGGTACGGGACGGCCCAGGGGTATTCGGCGAACGGGACGCCCGCCTGCTCCGCCTCGGCCTCCAGCGCCTCGAAGCCCTTCTTGATCGCGTCCTGGTGCGAACCGGAGAACGCGGTGTAGACCAGGTCGCCCGCGTAGGGGTGGCGCGGGTGGACCGGGATCTGGTTGCAGTACTCGACGGTGCGACGGATCTCGTCGATGTCGGAGAAGTCGATCATCGGGTCGATGCCCTGGCTGAACAGGTTCAGCCCCAGCGTGACCAGGCATACGTTGCCGGTGCGCTCGCCGTTGCCGAACAGGCAGCCCTCGATCCGGTCGGCACCCGCCAGCACGGCCAGCTCGGCGTCGGCGACCGCGGTGCCCCGGTCGTTGTGCGTGTGGACCGACAGGCAGACGTGATCCCGGTTCGGCAGGTTGCGGCTCATCCACTCGATCTGGTCGGCATAGACGTTCGGGGTGGACCGCTCGACCGTGCACGGCAGGTTGAGGATGATCTCCCGGCCCGGGCCTGGCTGCCAGACGTCCATGACGCCCGCGCAGACGTCGAGGGAGAAGTCCAGCTCGGTGTCCATGAAGATCTCAGGCGAGTACTCGTAGCCGAAGTCGGTGCCGTCCAGCAGTTCCTCGGCGTACTTCATGACGTGGCGGGTGCCCTCGACCGCGAGCGCCTTGCACTCCTCGCGGTCGATGCGGAACACCACCCGGCGGAATATCGGGGCCGTGGCGTTGTACATGTGCACGGTGGCCAGGCGCGCGCCGCGCAGCGACTGGACCGAGCGCTCGATCAGGTCCTCCCGGGCCTGGGTGAGCACGGAGATCCGGACATCGTCCGGGATGCGGTCGCCCTCGATCAGCTCGCGCACGAAGTCGAAGTCGGTCTGGCTCGCGGACGGGAACCCGACCTCGATCTCCTTGTAGCCCATCCGCACCAGCAGGTCGAACATCTTGTGCTTGCGGGCCGGGCTCATCGGGTCGATCAGCGCCTGGTTGCCGTCCCGGAGATCAGTCGACAGCCAGCGCGGGGCCTTCGTGATGGCCTTGGCTGGCCAGGTACGGTCGGGTAGCTCGACCGGCTTGAACGGCGTGTAGCGATGACACGGCATGCCGCTCGGCTGCTGATGTACGGGTGCGACGCGTTTGAACGCATGATCCTGTTGCATTTATCTGCTACTTCCTCATAGCTGGATGGCTGGTAGGCGGTTGCCCTGCCTGTACCTATGGGCCTGACTGATGGCCAGCAGACACGCCAACACCCCGCGACGAGGGAGCCGGCCTATCGGCCCCCGCCGCGGCCGCTAAGGAGGAGCAGCTCACGCAACATTGCCAACCACACTACCAGCCCGCTGTGTTCGGGGTGACGGCGAGGACACTTTCGTGGTGACGCCGGGGCGCGTTCGCGGGACGCCGGGGCGCGTTCGCGGGACGCCGGGGTACGGCTGGCGGCGCGGACGGCGGGGAATATTCGGTGGCGGCGCCGACCGCGGCGGGGTTGGCTGTGAGGATGGACATCGAGCAGGCCGACCTAACGGACGCGAAGAAGATACGCGCTTGTTACGAGGTTTACCTGGCCGCACAGCGCGTCGACGAACCCGGGGAACCGTGGTTCACGGACCAGCCGTTCGACGGCTGGCTGACCGTCGGCTGGCACGGCAACCCGCGGGAGGTGTGGCTAGCCACCGACCAGGGTTCGGCCGCGGGCTGGTTCCGGCTGGAGGTACCGGACAAGGAGAACCTGGACCAGGCCAACCTGGATCTCGTGGTGCACCCGGCGGAACGGTCGCGGGGGCTAGGGCTCGCCCTGCTGCGGCAGGCCGCCACCCGCGCGGCGGCGCAGGGGCGCTCCGTCCTCAACGGCGTCGCGCGCAACGGCTCCCCCGGCGAGGCGTTCGCGCGCTCGGTCGGGGCGGAGCCGGGGCTGATGGACGTTCAGCGCGTGCTTGACGTCCGCACACTGGAGAAGAGAAAACTGGCCCGCCTGCGCAGGACGGCCGAGGAGGCGGCGGCCGCGTACGCGCTGGTGTCATGGGCCGGGCCGGTTCCCGACGAGTTCCTCGAACAGACGGCGGCGATCTACAACGCGATGAACGATGCTCCGCGTGACCCTGCGATCGCTCCCGAGGAGTGGAACGCGCAGCGAGTCCGCGAACGCGTCAACGACCTGCGCCCGCGCTTCGGGATGCACAACTACACGGTGGCGGCGCGGCATGACGGCACCGGCGAGCTGGCGGCGTTCACCGAAATGGCGGTGGATCCGGCCGATCCGGGTTGGGGGCATCAGGTCTTCACGGTCGTGACCAGGCAGCACCGCGGCCACCGGCTGGGTCTGCTGACCAAGATCGCGATGCTGCAACTGCTCGCCACCACCGAGCCGCGGCTGGAACGGATCTCGACCTGGAACGCTCAGGTCAACGAGCACATGATCGCGGTCAACGAAGCCGTCGGCTACACCGTCTCCGGTCAGCCGGTCACCGAGTACCGGCTCGATGCGGCCACCGTGACCGGTTAGGGGTGGCGTGTTCTTTAGTCGCGGCCGGCCGATTGCTCGGTCATCGCGACCACGCCGACGACCTGGGCCTGGGTCATGCCGAGATCGATGCCGATGGCCAGCGCGGCGTGCCGCTCAGACTCCGTGAGCGGACCGTCCGCCATGGCGATGCGGATCAACTCGGCCAGGTACCACTCCCTGGCCTGAATGGTGAGCTGCGCCCCCACCTGGTTCAGGGCCGGACGGATCGCCTCGAACGGCTGCATGAGATCGGCGTCGAGCATGGCCTCGCCGTAGCCTTGTACCCCCGATCCGATGACCGCCTCGATCGCCCGCTGCCGCGAGACCTGGCTCGACGGATCGCCGGACCGCAGCATCGCCGAGACGGCGGCCCGCATGCCGGCCCGCAGCGCCGCCTGCATCTGCGCCGTGGTCGGCTGGCTGAGCACGTCCGTCACGTAACGGGTACGGCAGGTGGCGCACTGGACGTGCTCGCCGACCGATTTCAGCGGGATCACCGGGAGAAAGAACAGCGTGAACCACCGGCGCCCCGCCCGGTGCCGGTACCCACGGTCGCCACCGCAACGGCGACAATAGAAGGTGCCTTGCGCGATCGTCCGGTAGAATACGCGCAGGCCAAAGATGATCAGCAACGTGGATCCCCTTCTGCCCACCAGTCGGCACACTCCTCGCAAGCACCCCGCCCCAGGCGTGTACCCTCGCCTTTTTCAGTACTGGTAAATCCATCATGTCGCCGTCGCCCCCCGCGACGCCGTCGCCGATGCCGATCCGATACCTCATTTTTCCAGCTGAAGTCGACATGGACTCGGCCGACGTGGTAATCCGGGTGGCTGCTGAGGTTGACGGGTCTGGTTAGCACTCACCTGCAGTTTGTCCGGTAGCGACCTCGCTGGGCCAGAAACGCATGAATGTGACGCTCTACCCACTCTTTGGGGTAGAGCGTCACATTCATGCCAATCGGAAGCCGCCCTCCACGGCGTTCAGCGTCAGCCAGCCCGAGGATGGGCGGGGCGGGCGGGATAACGCGGGTAGCAGGGGCAAGGGCGGCGGGCGAATAACGGGTGGCGGGGGCGCGGGGGGATGGGGTTCGCTGGGGGTATGGGCATTGAGCGGTTCGCAGCGGAGGGGGATGCACGGCAGGTGGCGGCCTGCTACGAGATCTTCCACGCGACCAGGGTGGCGGACGATCCTGATATACCCGTGATGCCGCGACGGGTGTTCGAAGGGTGGCTGCAGACCGGCTGGGTGGGTGACCCGCGGGAAACCTGGCTGGTGGCCGACGAGGACGGCGTGGCTGGCTGGTACCTGCTCGAGCTGCCGTTCCGGGACAACAAGCACCTCGCGGTCCTGGACATCATGGTCCGCCCGGACCGGCAGCGGCGCGGGCTCGGCACGGCCCTGCTGAGGCACGCCGCCGGGCAGGCGCTCGCGGACGGCCGGAGCGTGCTGACCGGGTACGCCTGCGCCGGGTCTGGCGGTGAGGCATTCGCCCGGTCGTTCGGCGCGACCGGGGGGCTGGCGGAAATCCATCGCGTGCTCGACCTGGACACGGTGGCCGCGGGGCACCTGGCCGAACTGCGTGCCGAGGCGCGCCGGGCGGCGGCCGGCTACTCGGTGATCTCCTGGATCTCGCCGGCACCTGAGGAGTACGTGGACCAGATCGCGGCGATCAGCGGCCTGCTGTACGACGCCCCGCATGACCCGAACCTCGAGCCCTGGTCCTGGGATGCGGCACGGGTACGCGACACCGAGCGGCGGATGCGGCTGCAGGGCGTGCGGGCACACACCGTGGCGGCGCGCCACGACGCCTCCGGTGAGCTGGGCGGCTTCACCCAGGTCGAGGTCGGCCCGGAGCAGCCCGACCGCGGGTTCCAGGCGCTGACCGCGGTCGCCCGGGCGCACCGCGGTCAGCGGCTCGGGCTGCTGCTCAAACTGGCCATGATGGAGCTGCTGGCGGAGGCCGAGCCGCAGGTGCGGCGGCTGTTCACCATGAATACCCAGACCAACGAGCACATGATCGCGATCAACGAGACGCTCGGTTACCGGGTGCTCGGCAAGCCCGCCCGGTCCTGGGAGCTGCCGGTGAGCACAGTCCTGGGCAGCTCAGTCCTGGCGGCTCAGTCGTAGAAGCCCAGGCGGCGCAGCTGCTTCGGGTTGCGCTGCCAGTCCTTGGCGATCTTGACGTGCAGGTCGAGGTAGACCTTCGTGCCGAGGAACGCCTCGATCTGGCGGCGGGCCCGGCTGCCCACGTCCTTCAGCCGCGCTCCCCCGGTCCCGATGACGATGGCCTTCTGACTCGGCCGCTCCACGTAAAGCTCGGCGTGCACGTCGGTGAGGTCGTCGCGGCCCGGCCGGGGCCCCATCTCCTCGACCACCACCGCGATCGAATGCGGCAGCTCGTCCCGGACCCCGTCCAGCGCGGCCTCCCTGATCAGCTCGGCGACCATGATCTGCTCGGGCTCGTCGGTCAGCTCGCCGTCCGGGTAGAGGGCCACGCCCTCGGGCAGGTGCGAGACCAGCACGTCGGCGAGCACGTCGAGCTGATACCCGGTCACTGCCGACACCGGAACCACGTCGGCCCAGTCGCCCAGGGCGCTCACCGCCACCAGCTGTTCGGCGACCTGCTCGGGCGACGCCTCGTCGCACTTGGTCACGACCGCTACGACGGGGGTCTTCTTCACGTTCTCGAGCTCGCGGGCGAAGAACCGGTCACCCGGGCCGACCGGATCGGTGGCCGGGATGCAGAACCCGATCACGTCGACTTCGGCGAGCGTGGACCTGACCAGGCTATCCAGTCGCTCGCCGAGCAGGGTCCGCGGCTTGTGCAGGCCGGGCGTGTCCACCAGGATCAGCTGCGCGTCCGGGCGGTGCACGATGCCGCGGATCACCCGCCTGGTGGTCTGCGGCCGGTCGCTGGTGATCGCGACCTTAGCGCCGACTAGCGCGTTCGTCAGCGTCGACTTGCCGACGTTCGGACGGCCCGCGAGGCAGGCAAACCCGGAGCGGAAGGCGGCAGCTGACGAAGGATGGCTCACCCATCAATTCTCGCGCATGTCCCGCGGGCAGGAACCACGGCTCGTTCGGCAGAAAAAATGAGACTGAGATACGGTGCCCGGGGATTTCGCGGCGCGGCAGGGGTCGCGGGAAAGAGTACCGGGCGGCCCGGGTCCGTACGGCGGGTGCGCCTGGTCCGGGCGGGTCTACGGGGTCAGGGTCTCGCGGATGGTGCCGTCGGGGGCAGCGTGGAACACGGTCGCGTCGGGGCCGAGGTCGCGGACCACGGCGAGATCGCCCGGATCCAGGTCAGCGTCGCTGACCAGGGCGGCCGCCTCGAGCTTCTGCGCGCCGCTGGACACCGCCATGGCCACCGCCAGGCGAAGCGCGGACAGCCGCAGCGATGGCAGGGCCACCGCGGCGGCGGTATAGGTACGGCCGGTCTCGTCGCGGACCGCCGCGCCCTCGGACGCCGCCACCCGCGCCCGGCTGGACCGGGCCAGGGTGATGATCTTCAGGTCCTCAGCCCCTGGAGTTACATCGCTCACCTTGCTGAGTTTACGGCCCTGTGTTTACGGCGGCGGGTCCTCAGCGCGTTCCACCAGCACCGTGACAATCTTGTTGCGCCGGCCTGCCAGGTTCTCCGCGGTGAGCGTCAGGCCGCGGACGGTCGCGGTCGAGCCCGCGATCGGGACCCGGCCCAGGGCGTGGGCGAGCAACCCGGCCACCGTCTCCACGTCGAGATCGTCGAGGTTCACGCCGAACAGCTCGCCGAGCTCGGTCACCGACAGCCGGGCGGTGACCCGGGCGGAGTGGCCGGTGAGCCACTCGACCGGCGGCCGCTCGTTGTCGTACTCGTCGGTGATCTCGCCGACGATCTCCTCGAGGATGTCCTCGATGGTGACCAGCCCGGCGGTCCCGCCGTACTCGTCGATCACGATGGCCACGTGGGTACGCTGCGCCTGCATCTGGCGGAGCAGTTCGTCCACCGGCTTGCTGTCGGGCACGTAGCTGGCCGAGCGCATCACCGTGGCCACCTTCTCGGTGGCCACGGCACCCGGGTGCTCGTGGCTCCAGGCCACGATGTCCTTCAGGTAGGCGATGCCGACCACGTCGTCCTGGTTCTCGCCAACCACCGGGATCCGGGAAAAGCCGCTGCGCATGGCCAGCGACAGGGCCTGCTCGACGGTCCGGTCGCCCTCGATGAACACCATGTCGGTGCGCGGCACCATGACTTCCCTGACGATGGTGTCGCCGAGCTCGAACACGGAGCGAACCATGTCCCGCTCGCCCGGCTCGATTCCGTTCCTGCGCTCGAGGTAGTCGACGAGGCCGCGTAGTTCGGACCGGTCTACCGGGCCCTCGTGGTCGACCAGCGGCCGGACCCGGCGGGTCGGCGGCATGGCGTTGCCGCACGCGACGAGCATCCTCGGCAGCGGGCCGAGCGCCCGGGTCAGCGGGAACAGGAACGCGGCCGCGCGCTCGGCGGTACGCTCGGTCCGTGGTCCGACGCGCCCGGTCTGCGGGCGCACGCCGGTTAGCACGTAGCGCAGCCCGATCACCACGGCGAGCGCGGCCAGTACCGCGCGCCAGTCGTCGCCGAGCCAGCGGACGAAGGCCGCCGTGACCAGCACCGCGGCCAGGATCTCGCAGATGGCCCGGAGCAGGAGCAGCACGCTCAGGTAGCGGGGCAGGTCGGCGGCTACGGAGCCCAGCCGGCCATGGTGCTCGGGCCGTTCGGCCACGCCGGTGGCGGAAACGAGCGCCAGCGCGGCCTCCGCATTCGCGCACCAGCCAGCCACGAGGGCGAGCACGGCCGCGGCGACCAGCAGCCACGCTGGAGGGGTCATAATCCGGGTCGGCCCTTCGTATCTCGCCACAGCTTCAGCAGCTGATCCTGCGTGCCGAACATGGCGGCGTGCTCTTCGGGCTCGGCGTGGTCGTAGCCGAGCAGGTGCAAGATGCCGTGCACGCACAGCAGCTCGAGTTCGTCCTGGGTGGAGTGGCCGGCCGCCTCCGCCTGTTCGGCCGCGACCTGGGGGCACAGCACCACGTCGCCGAGCAGCCCGGGATCGGCGCCCGGGTCTGGATCGGCGCGGTTGCCGCCTAGGTGCGGCGGCCGCAGCTCGTCCATGGGGAAGGCAAGCACGTCCGTCGGCCCCGGCTCGCCCATCCACCGCTCGTGCAGGTCGGTCATTGTCCGGTCGTCGACGAGCAGCACGGAGAGTTCGGCCAGGGGGTGGATCTGCATCTGGTCCAGCGTGAACCGCGCGACCGCGGCCAGCCCCACCTCGTCGACGTCGATGCCCGCCTCGTTGGCGATATCGATGCTCATCGGCTTTTTAGCTGCCCTTCCGCCTGCGCGTCCCGGCCGGGGCGAGCTGACGTTCGTGGGCGTCGTAGCGCTCGTAGGCGTCGACGATCTTGCCCACCAGCCGGTGCCTCACGACATCATGGCTGGTCAGCCTCGCGAAGTGGATGTCCTCGATGCCGTCGAGGATGTCCTGCACCACGCGCAGCCCGCTGACCTGGCCAGCCGGCAGGTCGACCTGGGTCACGTCGCCGGTGACCACCACTTGCGAGCCGAACCCCAGCCGGGTGAGGAACATCTTCATCTGTTCGGCCGTGGTGTTCTGCGCCTCGTCCAGGATGATGAACGAGTCATTCAGGGTTCTACCCCGCATGTATGCCAGGGGGGCGATCTCGATGGTGCCGGCGGCCATCAGCCGCGGGATCGAATCCGGGTCGAGCATGTCGTGCAGCGCGTCGTAGAGCGGGCGCAGGTACGGGTCGATCTTCTCGTACAAGGTGCCGGGCAGGAACCCCAGCCGCTCCCCCGCCTCCACGGCCGGCCGGGTCAGGATGATCCGGTTGACCTCCTTGGCCTGCAGCGCCTTGACCGCCTTGGCCATGGCCAGGTAGGTCTTCCCGGTGCCCGCCGGGCCGATGGAGAACACGATCGTGTGCTGGTCGATCGCGTCCGCGTAGCGCTTCTGGTTCAGGGTCTTGGGCCGGATCGTCCGGCCGCGGGCGGACAGGATGCCGACGGTGAGCACGTCGGCCGGGCGGACGCCGCGCTCGGCCCGCAGCATGGCCGCGGTCCGCTCCACCGCGTCGGCCGTCAGGTCCGTGCCCTTGCGCAGCAACTCGAGCAGCTCGTCGAAGAGCGCAGTGACCAGGGCGGTTTCCGCCGGGTTCCCGGTCGCGGTGATCTCGTTGCCGCGGACGTGAATGTCGGCGTCGAACTCCCGCTCAATCACGTGCAGCAGTTCGTCACCGGAGCCGAGCAGGCTGACCATCGAATGATCAGCGGGTATCACGATCTTCACGACAGACCGCGGTTCGCCCTGGGCCCTGTTTTCGCGTTGCCCGTCGCCGTTGGAAGTGCTCCCGGCGCTCAGGTCATCGTTTCTGATATCTGTCAATTCGGTGCTCTCGAAGACCCGGAGGACCGCCCCCCGAGCGTACTGGCCCCATGTTATCCGGGATCAGGCCTGTCCGGGGCTGGCCTGTCCAGAGCTGGCCTGTCCAGGGCTGGGCACCGGTCATCCGGGCGGCCAGGTGAGGGACCTGCCGCCGAGGAGGTGCCCGTGGACGTGCGGGACGGTCTGGCCCGCGTGGGCGCCGGTGTTGAAGACCACGCGATAGCCGTCCTGGCTGACCCCCTGCATTTCAGCTACGCGGTGCACCCCGGTAATCACCTCGCCGAGCAGCCCGCCGTCTGCGGCGGCGAGCGCCGAGACGTCGGGATAGTGCTCCTTCGGGATGACGAGCACGTGCGTCGGGGCCTGCGGGTTGATATCGCGGAAGGCCAGGATCCGATCCGTTTCAAGCACCGTGGTCGCAGGGATTTCGCCGGCCACGATGGCGCAGAACAAACATTCAGCCACACGAAGATCCTAGGGCTTCCCGGGGCGCTTACGGATCATCCTTCCGCCTGGCCGGGTGCCGAACAGGCAATGGCTGTATGACCCAATATTCTGGTCATATCAGGGAGTACCACCGAGTAACGGTGTTGCGATCCGTTGTCATGGTGCTGATCCTTCCAAGTGCTGTCGTATCCTCACGGTCAATGGATATTCTTGACTTTCGGCAATCCTCCGGCGGTGTCTGGCGGCGTGTCCGATAGTCGCCAGCTTCAGCCTGACACGCCTGGATCGGTGCCCGGCTGACCGTTCGTCCAGGCAACTGGCCAGGCGGTCTGCCACTGACGGCAAGGCGACGGACGGTCAGATGGGTGGGAGATTTGGGGATGAAGGACCGGAGACCGTGGTCCTGCGCGACTCCTGCCGCTCCTGCCGCGGCACGGAAGCGGCCAGATGGAGAGTGAACCTGACGACGGGCCAACGCGTCCAATACACGTGACCGAAACACTGGTGGCCTCTGGTGGCATCGCGCCTGATGCTTTCCTGGCATCGCCCACCGCGCGCATAGGGTGGAGCGCGGATCGTGCGGTCACCGAGCTTTACTCGCTGCACTACCGGGCCCTGGTCCGGCTGGCCGCCCTGCTGGTGCGGGACACGCCCACCGCCGAGGAAGTGGTCCAGGACTCGTTCGTCGCCATGCATGGCGGCTGGCAGCGGCTGCGGGACGCCGAGAAGGCACTGGCCTACCTGCGGCAGGCCGTGGTGAACCGGTCCCGCTCGGTCCTGCGCCACCGCACCGTGGTCGACAAGAACCTGCAGAAAGCCCCCCCGGACATGCCCAGCGCCGAGCACGGCGCCATGGTCCTGCTCGAACGCCACGCCGTCGTCGCCGCCCTGCGCGACCTGCCCGACCGCCAGCGCGAGGCCATCGTGCTGCGCTACTACGCCGACCTGTCCGAAGCCGAGATCGCTGCGGCCATGGGCATCAGCCGCGGCGCCGTCAAAAGCCACACCGCCCGCGGCATGACCGCCCTGCGCGCTGCGCTGGAGCAGGACTGATGAGCAGACACGGCCCCGACGACACGCCCCCGACGGGCGGCGATTTCGGCGACTTCTTGCGTCACGCCCTGCACACCGCCGCGGACCAGATCGACCCGCGCCCGGACGGGCTGGAGCGCATCCGCGCGCGGGTCCGGTCCGGACCGGCGTACGCCAGCAAGCATTCCGCGGCGACCAAGGCCGCGGCATCGGGCGGTTTCCTGGCCGAAAGGGTCCGGCGATGGAACGCCATGCGCGGCGGTTCGGCCGCGCACGGTTCGCCGGCGCACGGTTCGGGGCGTGGTCACGCGCGGCGCCAGTCGCGGGACTGGCGGGACGGGCTGCTCCGGTCGGCCCTGGCGGCGGCCTGCGCCGTGTTCGCCATCGGCGTTGTCCTGGCGGTGCCGCCGCTGCGCCAGGCCTTGGGGCAGATCGGCTCGGCGGTAGGGTTTGCCTCGCATAGCAGCACCGGAACCCCGGGCACGGACGGATCGGGCGCCGGCCCGATAAGCTCGTCGGTCGGCGGCGTCAGTCCGAGCAGCATCCTCAGCAGCCAGACCAGCGCGACGCCGACCGCGTGCCCGTCGAGTCCTTCGCCGTCCCCCTCGCACACGGCGAGCGAGTCGCCGAGCCCGACCGCGACCCCCACGGCCACGGCGAGCAGCCCGGCCAGCAGCAGCACGAGCGACAGCCCGGCCAGCAGCAGCGCTAGTCCCAGCGACAGCACCACCGCGACCAGTACCGCGACCAGCACCGCGAGCGCGACCGCGACTGGCACCGCGACCGATACCGCCGCGAGCAGCTCGCCCGCGACGGCTTCGGCCACGGCGAACATCAGCGCGACCGGCACCAAGACGGCCAACGCATCCGCGAGCCCTTGCGCGACCCCGACCCCGACAACTACGCCGACGCCCAAGGTCACCACGTCAACTTCCACATCGGCCAGCGCCAGCCCCTCGTCGGCGTCCTCGTCGGCGTCGTCGTCCTCGTCGGCGTCGGATTCAGTGACCTCGAACGGCAGCAACGTCAGCCAGACCGGCAGCACCTCGCCCAGCGGGAGTAGCGCCGGATCCACCAGCATCCGGCCAGCCAGCGCCGGGGCGAGCAGCGTCGAGTCAGGCAGCGTCGAGTCAGGATCCCCGGCCTCGCCCTGAGACGGCTCGGGAGAGGCCCTGAGGCGGCTCAGGAGAGGCTGCTCAGGACCAGCGGCCGGAGCGGCTGAGCAGGACGGCGGCGGCCACGGTCCCGGCGGTCGAGGTCCGCAGCACGGTGGGCCCCAGCCGGCAGGCGATGGCTCCCGCCGCGCGGAAGGTCGCGCTCTCGGTGTCGGTGATCCCGCCCTCGGGGCCCACCACGACTAGCAGGTCACCCGATTCCGGCAGGCTGAGGCGGCCGAGGCCGCTGGCGGCACCGGGCTCGAGAACGATCGCGCAGGCCGCCTTCGCGATCAGCTGAGCCACCTGGCCGGCCGAGGCGACGTCGGTGACCTCGGGTATCCAGGCGCGGCGCGACTGCTTGGCGGCCTCCCGCGCGGTCAGCCGCCACTTGGCCAGCGAGCGCTCGCCGCGGGCTCCCTGCCATACCGGGACGCAGCGCGCCGCGGCCCACGGCACGATGCGGTCCACCCCGACCTCGGTCATCTCCTCGACGGCCAGCTCGCCCCGGTCGCCCTTCGGGATGGCCTGGACGACCGTGATCGCGGGATCCGGGCGTGGCACCTCCCGCCGGGCCCGCACGGTGAGTTCAAGACCGTCAGCCCTAGGCCCGGCGACCACGCACTCGACCACCAGGCCGGCGCCGTCGGCCACGTCGGCGCGCTCGCCCGGGCGCAGCCTGCGTACGGTGGCCGCGTGCCGCCCCTCGGTCCCGGACAGGACGACGACATCGGATTCCAGCGCCGCGCGGTCGGCCAGGAATACGGGCGGCTGCACCTAATGCTCCAGATAAAAGTTCACGTCACGCAAAGAACCCGCTGTGGTCGCTGACTGGGTCACCTGTACCGGCCGCTCGCGCAGGCCCAGAAGGCCTGCACTCGCGAGCCGGTTTTGCATGACGCTCCTAGGGGTCAGCGCCCGTTGAACGCGTCGCGCAGCCTCGAGAAGAACCCTTGCTGACCCGGTGCGAACTTGCCGGGCGGCGCTTCCTCACCGCGCAGCTTGGCCAGTTCGCGCAGCAGCTTCTCCTGCTCGGCGTCCAGCTTGGACGGCGTCTCGACGGTCACGTGGATGACGAGATCGCCGCGTCCGTTGCCGTTCAGGTGCTTGACACCCTGGCCGTAGAGCGGGATGACCTGGCCGGACTGGGTGCCGGGCCTGATGTCGATGTCGGCGGGACCATCCAGGCTCTCCACCGACAGCGTGGCCCCCAGCGCGGCGGCCACCATCGGGATCGTCACCGTGCAGTGCAGGTCGTCGCCCTGCCGCTCGAAGATGGCGTGCGGACGCTGGACGATCTCCAGGAACAGGTCGCCGGGCGGACCGCCGCCCGGGCCGACTTCGCCTTCGCCGGCCAGCTGGATGTGCGTGCCGTCCTCGACGCCCGCCGGGATCCGCACCTTGATGGTCCGCCTGGTCCGAACCCGGCCATCGCCGTCACACTCCGGGCAGGGCCGGACCAGCACCGTGCCGTATCCGCCGCAGCCCGGGCAGACCCGGGCCATCATCACCTGGCCGATGAAGGAGCGGGTCACCTGGCTCACTTCGCCGCGCCCGCCGCAGATGTCACAGGTCTGCGGGTGCGTGCCCGGCGCCGTGCCCTCACCGGAACACGTGGGGCAGACCACGGCCGTGTCCACGGTGAGCTCACGGGTGGCACCGAACGAGCACTCGGACAGCTCCAGCTCGATCCTGATCGTCGCGTTGCGGCCGCGCTGCGCCCGGCTCCGCGGCCCGCGCGTCGAGGCACCGCCTGCCGCGCCGAAGAACTGGTCGAGCAGGTCGTTCAGCGGGTTGAACCCCTGGCCGAACGGGCCGGCTCCGGCGCCCGCCGTGCTCGCGAACGGGTCCATGCCCATGTCGTACATCCGGCGCTTGTCCGTGTCCGACAGGACCTCGTACGCCTGGGTGATCTCCTTGAACCGCTCCTGGGTCTCAGGATCGGGGTTCACGTCCGGGTGCAGTTCCCGGGCCAGCCGCCGGTAGGCGCGCTTGACCTCGTCTTGCGTCGCGTCCCGGCGGACCTTGAGCAACGCGTAATAGTCGGTCGCCACTAAGACTCCAACAAAATCTGGCCGAGGTAACGGGCCACGGCGCGCACCGCGCCCATCGTGCCCGGGTAGTCCATCCGGGTCGGCCCGAGCACGCCGAGCTTGGCCAGCGGCTGATCCGCGTGCCCGTAGCCCGTGGACACCATCGACGTGGTCCGCAGGCCCGCGACCTCGTTCTCCGCACCAATCCTAACGGTCAGGATGGCCGGTTCGGTCGCCTCCCCGAGCAGCCGCATCAGCACCACCTGTTCTTCCAGGGCCTCGAGCACTTCCCGCAAACCCTTGCTGAAGTCGTGCGCGGCCAGATTCGCGGCTCCGCCGAAAACGATCTTTTCCTCGCTCCGCTCGACCAGGCTGGCCAGCAGCACCGCCAGGACGGCGTTGGCGTTCGTCCGCTCCTCGGCCGGGATCCGCTCGGCTACGTCGGTAACCATCGCGGCGGCGTCGGACAGCTTGTGCCCGCCCAGACAGGCGTTCAGGACCTCTCGCACGTGAGATACCGAGGCGTCATCCCAGGGGTCGGGCAGGTCGACGGTGCACTGCTCCACCCGGCCGGTGTCGGTGATGAGCACGAGCAGCAGCCTCTGCGGGGTGAGCGGGACGAGCTCGATGTGCCGGATCGCGGACCTGGTCAGCGACGGGTATTGCACCACGGCCACCTGCCGGGTCAACTGAACCAGCAGCCTGACCGTCCGCGTCACCACGTCGTCGAGGCTGTATGCGCCGGCCAGGAACGTCTCGATGGCACGCCGCTCGGCCGCCGACAGCGGCTTCACGCTGGACAGCCGGTCGACGAAGAGCCGGTAGCCTTTGTCCGTGGGTATCCGCCCGGCGCTGGTGTGGGGCTGGGCGATGAAGCCCTGCTCCTCGAGCACTGCCATGTCGTTCCTGATGGTCGCGGGGGAAACGTCGAAGTGATGCCGGTCGACCAGCGACTTGGATCCCACCGGTTCCGTGGTGGACACGTAGTCTTCGACGATGGCACGGAGCACGGTCAGTTTCCGTTCGTCGAGCACGCGTTCACCTCCTTGGCACTCGTAGGTCCCGAGTGCTAAGTCTATTGCGTCAAACAAGTTCCCGGCGCGTGACAGCGAGGCGAACGGCCGCGCGATCATACCCAAGGACCGACCCTGGGCATGCCCACAGCAGGATGGTAACCCGCCAGCGCGAGCCGCGATAGCGGCGTGTCGGCGGCGTCCGGGCCTGCTTCTGCTCGGCTACGCTTGCCCGCAGGTATGGCTGCGCAGGTATAGCCGGGCCCGCGGCTCGGCCAAGGGACACAGCTGAGGAGAATACCGGTGTGGAGCAGGCAGTACGGTGCCGACGTGCTCGCGGCCGGAAGTGAGCCCGGAAATGGGCACAGACGCCGGCGGTTCTCGGGACCCGGCCAGCGCGAGGTGCCGAAGGTCGAGGCGGAGCGCGGTCTGGTGGTCGAGGACTCCGAGGGCCGGTTCTGCGGCGCGGTGGTCGGCTACGAAAAAGGCGCCGTGACGCTGGAGGACCGGCACGGCAAGCGGCGGATCTTCCCGCTGGCCCCGGCCGCCTTCCTGCTCGAGGGCGAGCCGGTCACGCTCGTCCCGCCTGCTCCGGACCGACCCGCCCGGCCGAGCCGGACGGCCTCCGGTTCGGTGGCCGCCCCTTCGGCTGAAAGGGGTCGGGCCAAGGTGGCCCGGGCGAGCCGGATCTACGTCGAGGGCAAGCACGACGCCGAACTGGTGGAGAAGATCTGGGGCGACGACCTGCGCGACGTCGGGGTGGTGGTCGAGTACCTGGAGGGCATCGACGACCTGCCGGCCATCGTCAAGAGCTTCTCCCCCGCGCCCGGCCGCCGCCTCGGGGTGCTCGTGGACCATCTGGTGGCAGGGTCCAAGGAGACCAGGATCGCGGGCAGCGTGCGATCACCCGACGTGCTGATCGTGGGGCATCCGTTCATCGACATCTGGGCCGCCGTGCGGCCGTCCGCGGTCGGCATCGTAGCCTGGCCGGACGTTCCGCCCGGGCAGCCGTGGAAGGAAGGGGTGCTGCGCGCGATCGGATGGCCGCCTGAGGTGCCGTCGGCCTGGCAGCGCATCCTGCGCTCGGTGACCAGCTACGCCGACCTCGAGCCCGAGCTCCTCGGCCGGGTCGAGGAGCTGATCGATTTCGTCACCATGCCGGGGAGCGCATAGCGTGACGACAGCACCGGACGACACGCGAGGACCGATGACGAGCAAGCCCGCGTCGCAGGGGGGTCTCGAGCGGGTCGGGGACGGCGACATGACCTCGGCTACCTTCGGGTACCTGGGGGCGATCGTCCTCGGGCCCGTCATCCCGCTGGTCATCTACGCGCTCCGGGCGAGAAGATCGCCGTTCATGCGATACCACGCGGCCACCGCGGTGAACCTGTCGCTGACCGGCCTGCTGTACGCGCTGTGCTGCCTGATCCTCGGCGGCCTGCTCCTGCTGGACAGCGTCACCGTCGCCCTCGTCGTCGTGCTCTCGGTCGGCTTCGTCATCTGGGTGTCGATGCTGAGGTATCTCATCCGCGGCGCGATCGCGGCGAACCGCGGCGAGCGGTACGAGGTGCCCAGCTGGATCTGCGCGCGCATCGTGAACTCGCGCATCGTGAGCTAGGGCTCGGTCAGCTTGCGGGTCACGGCGTCGGCCAGCAGGCGGCCACGGCGGGTGAGCACGATCCGGCCGCCGGCCAGCGCGCCGGAGTCGGCCAGGCCTTCGGCGACCACTGACTCCGCGTTCGCCCGCCCGGCCGGGCCGAGTGTCTCGACCGGGCAGCCCTCGGCGAGCCGGATGCGCAGCATGACGTGTTCAAGCTGCCGTTCGGCCTCGATGAGGATCTCCCGGGCCTGGCCGGGGCTGTTCCCGGCCGCGATCCTCGCGCCGTAGGCGGCCGGATGCCGCACGTTCCACCACCGGGTTCCGCCCACGTGACTGTGGGCTCCCGGGCCGATGCCCCACCAGTCGCCGCCGGTCCAGTAGAGCATGTTGTGCGCGCACCTGGCCTGGCCGGAGGCTGCCCAGTTGGAGATCTCGTACCAGCCGTAGCCGGCCGCGGTGAGGACCTCGTCCGCGGCTAGGTAGCGGTCGGCGAGCACGTCGTCGTCGGGGGCGGCCAGCTCGCCGCGCCTGACGCGCGCCGCCAGCCGCGTGCCGGCCTCCACGGTGAGCGCGTACGCCGACACGTGGTCGGGGCCGGAGGCCACCGCAGCGTCCAGCGAGCGCCGCCAGTCGGCGTCGGACTCCCCCGGCGTCCCGTAGATCAGGTCGAGGCTGACGTGCTCAAAGCCGGCCGCGCGGGCCCACGCGGCGCAGCGCGCCGGGCGGCCAGGCTGATGTACCCGGTCCAGGACGGCAAGCACCGCGGGCACCGCGCTTTGCATCCCGAACGAGATCCGCGTCAGCCCCTGCGCCCGCAGTTCGCTCAGGCTGGCTTCGTCGACGCTCTCCGGGTTCGCCTCGGTGGTGACCTCCGCCCCGGGAGCCAGGCCGAACTCGGCGTCGATAGCCCGCAGGATGCCGCCCAGCGCGGCCGGCGGCAGCAGGGTGGGCGTCCCGCCACCGAAGAACACCGTGCTGACCGGCAGGTCCGCACCGCGTCCTTCCCGGCTGGCGAGCACCTGGCGCGCGAACCTGATCTCCGCGATCGCCAGATCCGGATAGCTGCCGGGCGACACGGCCGCAGACCCGGCGCCGAGTTCGGCCGCGGTATAGGTGTTGAAGTCGCAGTAGCCGCAGCGGGTGGTGCAGAACGGCACGTGGACGTAGATGCCGAACGCTCGCTGGCCGAGACCGGCCAGCGCGCTTTCCGGCAGCGTACCCGCGGCAGGGACGGGCTCACCGTCGGGCAGGGCGCCAGGCATGCCCGCCACGCTACCCGCTATGGCCGGCCCGTCTGGACGCCTGGATGGCCGGTGCACGTCCCGCTTTACCAAACAGTCACTTAGACTGAGAGGGCCGCGTTTTTCGGGAGGCACGAGGCCCCAGGGTCGCGTCTACGGGAGGCACCGTTGGCAGATAACGAGTCGCAGTGGCCGGCCCAGTACCCGAGAGACAACTGGCCTGCCGCCACTGCGGGGCCGACTGCGGCCGACGACGGCCAGCCGACCGCCGCCCAGGTTCCGCCCACCACCCCCTACGCTCCGCCCGCCGGGTATCACATCCCGCCCGCCGGATACCAGGTCCCGCCCGCGGGGTACCACGTCCCGCCGGGTGGCTACCAGATTCCGCCGGGTGGCTACCAGATTCCGCCGGGCGGCTATCCGGTCGCCCAGGGGCACGGCGGCTATCAGGTCCAGATGAATCCGGCCATGCGCGCCGCCTCGGCGGACCGGGAACGCGCGGTCGACGTGCTGAAGGCCGGCTTCGCCGAGGGCCGTCTCACCCAGGAGGAGTACAACGACCGGATGGGGCGGGCCTACGCCGCCCGGACGTACGGCGAGCTGACGGCACTCACCGCCGACCTGCCCGCCGGGGCCATGCCCGCGGTCTGGCCGGTGGCCGTGTACCAGCCGCCCGTCACCACCAACTCGCTGGCCAGGGCATCGCTGGTGCTCGGCGTGGCCGAGTTCTTCACCATGGGCCTGACCGCCATCCCGGCGATCATCTGCGGGCACATGGCCAAGCGCGAGATGCGGCAGACCGGGCAGCGCGGTGACGGGCTGGCGACCAGCGGCCTGGTGCTCGGTTACATGGCGGTTATCTTCTGGGGCATCCTCATCGCCCTGTCCATCGTGGGCGCCGTGATCTCGGCGTCGGGCGGCGGCGTCGGCGGGGGAATCGGCGGCTAGGACCAGTCTGAGCTGCTGACATAACGAGCGGAGCTGGCGTCGCCCGGTTCGGGTCATTTCTTTGTATACGCAGGACAGCTACCCGGTTCCACCCGGCCCCGGGCTATCGGGCCGATATGATCGGTCCCGCCATCAGCGGGGGACGAACAGGAACAGGGGATATGTCCGCGTACTACGCCACGGGTGGACCGGCCACGGCCACCGAACAGCCGACGCTCGCACCGGTACTCGTCGCGTTCGCGGGCCCGGCTCCGCAGTCCCGGCTGACCGTCCTGCTGCGGATCTTCATGGTCATCCCGCAGCTCATCGTCCTGTGGCTGCTCGGGATCGCGGCCATGGTGATCGTGATCATCGGCTGGTTCGGCGCCTTGTTCACCGGCCGGCTGCCCGTCTTCGCGGCCGACTTCCTCACCGGCTACCTGCGCTGGCTGATCAGGGTGTACGCCTACATGCTCCTGCTCACCGACGTGTACCCGCCCTTCACGCTCGACGACGCGGACTATCCCGTCCGGGTCGCGGTAATGCCCGGCCGGCTGAACCGGCTGGCGGTCCTGTTCCGCTTCTTCCTGCTGATCCCCTGCTGGATCGTCCAGGGCATCGTCGCGTACGGCGCGTACACCATCGTCCAGTTCGTGAGCTGGCTGATCGTGCTGATCTCCGGCCGGATGCCGGAGGCGCTCTACCAGGCGCTGGCGGCCGCACTGCGCTACCAGATCAGGACCCTCGCCTTCGCGCTGATGCTGACCAGCGCGTATCCCGCGGGACTGTTCGGTGACCCGGACGTTCCCGGGCCGTGGTCGCCGGCCGGGCCGCCCCCGGGCTACGGCGTCCAGCCTGGTTACGGCGACCCG
>Ga0208199_1000105_pt1 | contig 32874 bp, 50 predicted proteins | sample Sb_taG_FD_187705 | JGI IMG/M metagenome (GOLD analysis project Ga0208199, IMG submission 187705) | Peat soil microbial communities from Weissenstadt, Germany - Sb_50d_1_NS metaG (SPAdes) (version 2) | ecosystem: Environmental > Terrestrial > Soil > Wetlands > Peat | place: Germany: Weissenstadt... | reverse complement strand
GCCTCCCGGGTGGCCTCCGCCCCGGCAGGTCATCCGACGACGGCGGCATCGAGGAGTTCCCGCTGTTCCGCGACCCCGACCGCTCCGCCGCCGCCAGCTGCTCCCGCAGGTCAGCGACCACCGCCTCCAGCGCGGCGATCTTCTCCGCCTGCGCCGCGATCAGCTGCGCCTGCTCCCCGATCAGCGCATCACGCGGATCCGCGGACGGCTCCCCGGGCGGCGCATCGGTCACAGCCCCGGATCATCCCCGAAACCGCGCTCAGCCACCACGGCAACACCGCGCCCGCCGCCAAAACGTAACCGTCCATCACGCACCGCAGCAGCAAGCCCAAGGAACGTTTACCCCGCCAAGGCGGCCTGAACCTGGGCGTGTTGTTCACTTACAGGCCCCTAGCCCCGATTTCCGAGCCGCCCCCCACTCGCCCCCTCCCGGGACCGGTCAGCTTAGGCCATTTCCGCTTCAACGGCAGAATCGCCGAAGTGCCGCGTAACGCCGGGCCGTCCCGGAGCTTTCAGTAGTGACAGACATAACCCAGACTTCCGCAAGGAGATATTCATGACGACCCCGCAGCAGTGGGACAACCTGATTGGCCTGACCGCGATCGACAGCGATGGCGACCAGATCGGGAAGGTGGGCCAGGTCTACCTCGACGACGCCGCCGGGCAGCCGGAGTGGGTCACGGTCAGCACCGGCATGTTCGGCACCCGGGAAAGCTTCGCGCCGCTGGCCAGCGCCTCGGTCCGCGACGGCCAGCTCGTCCTGGCGGTGCCCAAGCAGCTGGTCAAGGACGCTCCCAACATCGATGACGACGGCCACCTGGCGGACACTGAGGTCGCCGCGCACCTAGATCCCGCATCCGGCCGCGGGACGCGGGATACGGACGACGGCGGCTACCCTGTCCGCCACGCCGGCGAAGACGTGACCAGCGCGGCGGGAGACGACACCTCGGGTCCGGTCACCGACGACGCGATGACCAGGTCCGAGGAGCGGCTGCACGTCGGCACGAAAGCGTGCCGGCCGGCCAGGCGAGGCTGCGCAAGTACGTCGTGACCGAGAACGTCACCACCACCGTCCCGGTCAGCCATGAAGAGGTCCGCCTGGAGCGGGAGCCGATCACCGGTGCCAACCGCGACGCCGCCCTGTCCGGTGCTGACATCTCCGAGGAAGAACACGAAGTCCGCCTGTACGCCGAACGTCCGGTGATGACCAAGGAAACCGTCCCGGTCGAGCGAGTGCGCCTCGCCACCGAGACCGTCACCGGCGAGCAGCAGGTCAGCTCCGAAGTGCGCAAGGAGCAGATCGGCGACCCCGAAGTAGACACCGACCCCCGGGACCACTGAGGTCCGGGCGGCATAACTTTCTCAAGGAGAATCCGAATGCCTGAGGGATCCGTCAATTTCGGCACGGGCGTGTCGAACGCCTGGTCCAACGTGGCGACCTTCGTCCCGAAGCTCGCCGTCTTCCTGCTGATCCTGATCATCGGCTACCTGATCGAAGGCCATCGCCAAGATCCTGGCCACAGTCCTGCAGCGGTCGGCTTCGACCGGTTGGTCGAACGCGGCGGCATCAAGCGGGCACTGGACCGCTCCTTCTACGACGCGGCCGGCATCCTGGCCGAGATCGTCTACTACGCGATCATGCTGTTCGTGCTGTCCACCGTGTTCGGCGTGTTCGGCAGTAACCGATCAGCGACTACCTGCGTGCGGTGATCGCCTACCTGCCGCTGGTCTTCGTGGCCATCGTCATCGTCGTGATCGCCGCCGCCATCGCCGCGGGCGCCAAGAACCTGATCCAGAACAGCCTGGGCGGGCTGTCCTACGCCGGGGTGCTGGCCAACCTCGCCTCCGGCTTCATCCTCGCCATCGGCGTCATCGCCGCCCTGGACCAGCTGCACATCGCCGCCAACGCCGCCAACGCCGTCCTGTATGCCGTGCTGGCCGCGCTGGTCGGCATCGCGATCGTCGCGGTCGGCGGCATCAAGGCCATGTCCCGGCGTTGGAAGCGGCCGCGGCCACGTACGACCAGGAGGAGCCGAAGATCGCCGCGGCTACCCGCAACGCCCCGAGCGTCTCCGACCAAGCCCGCCAGTACACCGGCGACCGCGACCCGTCCCCTAGTACCGCCAGGCCTTACCCCCAGCGACCGGACGACCCCGGCCGTTACTGAGCTGCCTGGAAGGTGCCAGGTCCCCGCTGCCCCGCTGCCCCAGTCAAAAGAGATTTTTGGCCGAACGAAGGCCCGGCCAGCCTGCTCGGCAGCGAACTCCAGGCCACCGCCACGAGCGTGCCCGCGGATATTCACTCCGGCGCGCGGTAGGCACAGGGCATGGATCACTCCGCCGCGCCCCCTGGATGCCCTGACCGACTACCACGCAGAGACCTGTATGGGTTTACCCGCCAGGACACCGCCAGGGTCGCGGTGCGGATCCGCGCACGCGCGCCGCGATCGGCGAGGACGCGTTCCGCTCGGACGTGCTCGCCACGGCCGGGCTGGATGACCGCAGGTCTTCCCGCGGTTACCTGTCCAGGGCCGAACAGCTGATGGCGGACGCCGTCGGCGCGGAGCAGGCCTTCTTTTCCACCTGCGGCAGCTCCCTGTCGGTCAAAGCGGCCATGCTGGCCGTGGCCGGCGGCCGGGGCGACCTGCTGATCAGCCGAGATGCGCACAAATCGGTCGTGGCCGGCCTGGTCTTCAGCGGAGTGCAGCCGCAGTAGATCCGGCCGCGCTATGACGCCAAGCTGCATCTGGCGCACCCGCCCTCGCCCGAGCAGGTGGAACAGGCCTGGCAGGAGCACCCGGACGCGGCCGGCGCCCTGATCGTCAGCCCGACCCCGTACGGCACCTGCGCCGACATCTCCGCGATCGCCGCCCTGTGCCACCAGCGGGGCAAGCCGCTGATCGTCGATGAAGCCTGGGGCGCCCAGCTCCCGTTCCACCCGGACCTGCCGGCCTGGGCGATGGATGCCGGCGCCGACGTGTGCGTGGTCAGCGTGCACAAGATGGGCACCGGATTCGAGCAAGGATCCGTCTTCCACCGGCAGGGTAACCTCGTCGACCCTGACCAGTTGTCTGCCTGCGCCCGACATGCTGATGATGACCAGCCCCAACGTGATGATCTACGCGGCGCTGGACGGCTGGCGGCGGCAGATGGTCCAGCACGGCTACGATCTGCTGGACGCCGCGCTCACCCTGGCCGCGCACCTCCGGCACGACATCGACGCGCTGCCCGGCCTGCATGTCCTGCGAGAGGAGTTCTGTCCCGCCGAAGTGGATCTGAGCATCATCCGGTGGCGTCGCGCGGCTCGAAGGCAGCAGTGAGAAGACGCCTGAGCTTAGCGTCCTTCGCGAGGCAGAAGCGGGCCAAGCGGCCCCAGGTCCAGGTTGAGGTCCTCGACGGTGAGACCGAAGTGGTCTCTCAGCTCGGCCATCCGGGCCTCGAGGGCCATCAGGGTCGATCCGACCTTCTCGATCTGATCGTGCGTGAGTGACCTCTGTTCCACCCGGCGCAGGGCCTGACGCTCCATCAGCTGGCGCAGCAGTTCGACGAGGGTGAGTACCAGGGTCACCAGACCCTTCTCCACCGACTCCGGGTCGGCGTGGATCCGGAGCCGGCGTACCGCATTGCGCTGATCCGTGGTGACCACGCCATCCTGGCCATCTGCCATCAGCGGTACTCCTGCGAATCGTCCATAGCTTCCATCAGGCCGCTGATCGACGTCACCAGCGCGCGCAGTGACACCCTGACCAGATCCACCTCGGCGATGGACAAGGTGATGTCACCGACGATGACCACCCCGCCGGCCAGCACCCGGTCGAGCAGGTCCACCAGGGCGATGCGTTCCCCCTGGATCACGGGGTCGTATCCCGGCCCGGTCACCGCGAACCTGGCCCATCGCCCTCGCCGACGAAGGAGTAGGCGGGCCAGGGGCCCGTCAGCGTGAGCTGGACGAATCGGTGCCTGGCGGTCAGGTCGGCCATCGCGGCGGTGAACTCGCCGGCTCGCTCATCGGCTACCAGATACGCGGCGTTGAGCACCATCGGCGTCTGCTGCCCGGCCAGGTCCGGCGCTTGCGGCGGGTAGAGCCGGGACGAGACGGCGAATCGGCCTAGCTCCGCGTAGACCGTCCGGGCGGTGGGCAGCAGCTCGTCGAGCATCTGGTCCGAGCCCATCCCGATCGCCCGGTGGATGTCCGCCATCGGCAGCTGGTAGCCCGCCTGGACGAACGCCTCCCACCAGGTCACCGCGTGCAGGTAGTTGGTGTCGACCAGGGTGCCGTCCACGTCGAACAGCGCCGCCCGTACCGATCGGCTCATGACGCCGCATCTTCCTCTCGCTGCTGGCTTCGGCTCAGCGCTTGCGGTCCTTGCCGCCCTTGGCCAGGTCCCGCCAGTCAGATTCGGAGACCTCGACGCCGTAGCGCTTGGCCGCGGCCAGGATCCGCTGCCACGCCTCGTCCCGCTCGGCGTCGCTGACACCCTCAACCTGGTCGAAACGCGCGATCGCGTTGCGCACGTGCCGGGCGTCGGTCAGCGGTTCCTTGCGTTCCTTCGGGAACGCGAACTGCCGGTCGGCCAGCTTGTCCTTGTCCGCGGTGCTCATGCCCTCGCCACGGCGGGGAACGTCCTCGCCGTGCGCCCGGACGCTTTGCGCCTGCCGGGCCTTGCCGATGTTACGCCGGGCGGCTTCCTTCTGCTTTTCGGTGGCCATGACGTCTCCTCTCGACAGGTCACGGCCTGCTACCCATGACCAGCGGCCGCAATCCTGGCTTGCTCCGTCAGGTGTTTTCCTCGGCCCGCTCTGCGGCCAGCGTCTTGGGCAGGCCGAACGCGCACAGCCACGCGGCCAGGACGAAGGCCAGGTTCAGTACGGTCGCCGGCTGCACCGTGTGCGTCAGCGACGGCATTAGCTTGGCGCTGCCGCTGTGGCCGCTTCCGCTGCCGAACAGCGCGGTCCCGATCACCGCGATGCCGATGGCCGCGCCGATCCGCTGGGCCGTGATCAGCGCGCCGCCGGCCATGCCGCCCTGATCCTTGGGCACCGAGCCGAGCACGAAGTCCTGGTTCGGCGCGATGATCAGGCCGTTGCCCAGTGCACGGTCTTGCGGCCGAAGCGGGTGGAGAACTTGTAGCTGTTGGACGCGGTGCTCAGGCTGGCCACCGCGAACGGCAGCACGAGCAGGCCGGTCTGCAGCGCGCCGCGGCCCAGACCCTGCTGCCAAAGGATCGACAAGGTGAAGAATAGGCTGGTTAACCCGGCGAAATACAGCAGGCCGCGTGCACCACGCCGACGCGCATCTGCTGCTCGTACTGCTCGGACCAGTCGGCCGCGTCTGCCACGGCCGCCGGGACGGCGGCGGCCAGCCGGCGTGCTGACCTGTGGTCGCCGGCCATGTCCACGATGCTCGCCGACAGCCGGGCGCCCACCGGAGCCGGGACCAGCATCGGGTGCAGGGAGTGCCCGAGCCGAACCCGGTGCAACCCGTCGCGGACCTTCCCCGGGCCGGATCAGCCGGGCCGCGCGCTGGCCCGCGGAGGTGGCCTTGTCCAGGCGGGGATCGTGCTCGATGCGGGAAAGGAGCTTCATGGCGGTCCCGGCTGCTCGCGGCGGCCACGGCTAAACCGCGGCGGGCTCTCTGCGCGGACGGGCCGCGAGAACCAACGTCCGTTCAGAAAAGATCTCTTCATACCGAACGGGCCGGGGTTCTACGGTCCGGTCATGCCTCGGTGTTTGATCGGCCGGGTAGCGGGCAGCAGAGGTCGGCCACCGAGGGGGGTGCCATGTCAAGAGCCGGTCACCAAGGAACCAGCCTGCTCTCACCGGTCGCGGATGACCGGACCGCTCGCTCGCCGGGCTCCGCGGTCGCGGCGGCGTTCGCGGACGCGGTCGAATCCGGCCGGCTGGACCTGCCGTTGCCCGGCGGCGGGCGGACGCGTGAGCGCTGGGCGGTCCTCGCGGGCCTGGCCGGCGAGGATCTGTCCCTGGCTCGGCTCGCCGAAGGTCACGCCGACGCGCTGGCCATCCTGGCCGAGCTCGGCACCGGGACACCGCCGGGCGGGACCCGGTGGGGAGTGTGGGCGGCGCAGCCACCGGGCCCCGGGCTGACGGCCCGCCTGGCCGGTGACGGCTGGCGGCTGGACGGCACCAAGCAGTACTGCTCCGGCGCGCGGTCGTGCACGGATGCGCTGGTGACCGCGACGGCTCCCGACGGCGACCGGCTGTTCGCGGTCAGCACCCGCGACCTGTGGCCGGTGCTCGGCACCTGGCCGGCCACCGGCATGGCCGCCAGCGACACCCTCGACGTCCGCTTCGCCGATATCGCGGCCCAGCCGGTGGGCGGCCCCGGCAGCTACACCAGCCGGCCCGGTTTCGCGCACGGCGGCGCCGGAGTGGCCGCGTGCTGGTACGGCGGGGCCCGGGCGGTCGGCCGGACGCTGCTGGCCGCCGCGGCCGAGCGTGACGTCGGCCCGCATGCCCTGGCCCACCTCGGCGCGGTCGACGTCGCGCTGCACACGGCCAGGACGGTGCTCGAGGTGGCCGCCGCCGAGATCGACGCGGACCCGGACGATCGCGAGGACGGCGGCCGACTGCGCGCCCTACGGGTACGCGCGCTGATCGAAGCCGTCTCCACCGAGGTCATGCACCGGGTGGGCCAGGCGCTGGGAGCCGGGCCGCTGTGCCGCGACGAGGCACACTCGCGCCGGGTCGCGGACCTGACCGTCTACCTCCGCCAGCACCATGCCGAGCGCAACCTGGCCGAGCTCGGCACGCTCGTGACCAGCCGCGGCGTCACGTGGTGACCGGGCTCGCGGCGAACCGGATCGACCGGCCCGGCGCCAGAGAGGAAGCCTGGCGCTCGTGGCCGGATCTGCGGCGCCTGCCGCCGGCTGACGCTGCGGCGTGGCCGAGCGTGGTCGTGGTCGCGGCCCACCCCGACGACGAGGTCCTGGGCACCGGCGGGACGATGGCCATCCTGGCCGCCGCCGGGGCCCGGCTGCGCCTGATCGCGGTCACCGACGGAGAGGGGTCCCATCCGGGTTCCGATCCGGCCGTCATCGGGTCCCTAAGGATCGCGGAGTCAGCGGCCGCCTTGGACCTGCTGGGAGCGCGGGAGGCCGAAGTGATCCGGCTGCGGCTCCCCGACACCGTAGTCGCCGTTCACGAGGACGAACTGGCCGGCCTGCTGCGCGAGCTGTGCGCCGGGTTCGACGTGTGCCTGGCGCCGTGGGAAGGTGACGTGCACGCCGACCACGAGGCCGCGGGCCGCGCCGCGCGCCGGGCGGCCCGCGGTGACGGACGGACCGTGCTGAGCTACCCGATCTGGATGTGGCACTGGGCGAGACCGGCTGACCCGCGGGTTCCCTGGCGCCTGGCGTGCCGGATACCGCTATCTGCCGAGGTCGCGGCCCGGAAGCGATCGGCCATCGGGGCCTTCGCCAGCCAGCTCGCCGACCGCGGGCCGACCCTGGGCCCGGTTCTGCCGCACTGGATCGTGGCGCACTTCACCAGAGAGCAGGAGGTGCTGTTGCGATGACCGCTCCGATGAGCCCCGTGACGTTGGAGGCGGGCTACTTCGACGCCATGTACGAGGCGGCCCCTGACCCGTGGGGCTTCGAGAACCGCTGGTATGAGCGGCGCAAATACGCGATCAGCCTCGCGCTGCTCCCGGGCCGACGGTACCGCAGTGCCTTCGAACCCGGATGCTCCATCGGCGTGCTGACGGCGATGCTCGCCCGGCGCTGTAACCGCCTGCTGTCGTGTGACGTGGCCGCCAGCGCGGTCCAGGCTGCCGCCCGGCGCACCCGGAATCTTGGGCATGTCCTGATCGAGCGGCGCCAGATCCCGCAGGAGTGGCCGACTGGACGTTTCGACCTGATCGTGTTCTCCGAGATCTTGTACTACTTCGGGGATCGCGATCTCGAGCAGGTCCTGGACTACGGCGTTCGCGCGCTGCGGCCGGGCGGGACCCTGCTCGCCGTGCACTGGCGGCACCCGGTGGCCGAGTACCCCAGGTCCGGCGACGACGTCCACCGGGCGCTGGCCGCGGGTCCCGGGCTGGCCAGGCTGGTCAGCCACCAGGAGGAAGACTTCCTGGCCGAGGTCTACCGCCGGACCGATGGCCGGCCGGTCTCGGTGGCCCGGGCGACGGGGCTGGTGTGATCGAGGCGGTCGCCGTCGTAGTGCCCGCGCACAACGAGGAAACGCTGCTACCGGCCTGCCTGACCGCGTTGCGCCAGGCCGCCCGCCGGGTCAGCGTGCCGGTCCACCTGCTGGTGGCCGCCGATTCGTGCACGGACCGCACCGTGGCGGTGGCGCGAGCCTGCGGTGCCCCGATCATCGGCATCCGCGCCCGCAACGTCGGTGCCGCGCGGGCCGCCGGGATGAGGGAACTGCTGCGGCTGACGGCCGGCCCGGACCCGGCGGCGATCTGGCTGGCGACAACCGACGCCGACACCGTGGTACCGCCGAACTGGCTGCAGCGCCAGGTCGCGCATGCGGACCGGGGCTGGGACGTCGTTCTCGGGACAATCACTGTGGCGGACTGGAGCGAACATCCGCCACACGTGTCGGCCGCGTTCGCGGCCCGCTACGGGCCTGGCGACCGCCCGCACCCGCACGTTCACGGCGCGAACATCGGCATCCGGGCCTCGGCCTACCGGGCCGCGGGCGGCTTCCGGCCACTGCGTTCGGCCGAAGACCATGCCCTGCTCGCCGCCGCAGCCCAGGCCAGCTGCTCGGTCCTGAGCGCCGACGACGTCATGGTGGAGACTTCGGGCCGCCGGCATGCGCGTGCGCCGCATGGATTCAGCCACCTGCTGCGAACGCTGGCGCCCGCGCCGCAGCGCCAGTTATGGCTAAGCCTTCGGTCGGCGGGTACTTCTGGCGGCATGGCTGAGACGAGCGATGCAGCAGGCGACCTGCGGCTGGGGACCGTCGTGATCAACGTGCAGGACATGAGGTGCGCGGTGGACTTCTGGACTGCCACTCTCGGTTACGTGCGCCGCGAGGGGGAGTGGGATCCGCAGTTCATGATGCCGGTCGCCCGGGGGAACCGAAAGTAGGCGAACGCGAAGGCGACCAGGGCGCTGGAGAACGTGACCGTGACCGCGGACAGCACGCCCAAGTAGAGGCTGTTGAACGTCCACTGCAGGGCCGGCGCAGCGTGCCAGATCTGCAGTAGTTCGGCGGCGCGAACGGCAAAGGGATCAGGCGTTGTCGAACACGGCGCTGCCGCCACGCCGGCCGTGGTCGACGCGGCCGGCCTGGGGGCGCCGAGGAGGACGGATCGCTCCTGGCCCGGCGGGACCGGACTCGGTTTACCGCCCGGTCGACCCGCGAACCCAGGCCCGGCCCGGAGACCGGCTGCGGCTTTCGGTCGATACCGGCCGACGCCCGCTGGGAAAGCCCTCGGCGGCCGGTGAGTCGCCGAGCCAGAACCGGATCATGCCGGTCAGCTTCCAGGCCTCGGCCAGACCCTCAAGATCACCTTCTGCCTCGAGTACGGCCGTGGCGGCCTGGCACTCCGGGAGAGCCTGGTCTCCGAGGCCGCCTTGGAGGCGCGGACCTCCGTCAGCAGGATGCCGATCCAGGCCGCCAGCGCGGCCGCGCCGGCGGCCGCCGCTGCCCGGGAGCCTTCGGCGACCACGGCTTCGGCTTCGTCCAGCTCGCCGGCTTCATGCAGCGCGGTGCCCAGCAGCCGCAGCAGGCCGGCCCGCTTCTGCCTTCGACAGCGCGATGAATGTCGCCCCCGCGGTGTGCGGCCTCAGGGCGCGGCCGCGACCTTGCCGATGGTCAGCACCTTCAGCTGTTGCCTACTTTGTGGGCACCGTCTTGCTGAATATCGTCGCCGCGATGGCCGTGGGCATCTGATCTGCGTCCAGCGTGGGCGGGTGTTGGGTGGGCGGACAGGAACGCGGGTGCATGGTCCGGCTGTGGCGGGGCAGCGGTAGTGGCATCGGAGAGCGGGAAGGCCTGTCTTATGCGCGTATCGTTGCCTCAGTTGTCAGTGGTTCACCTATGGCGTCGTCGGAGCGTCGTGGCCATGCTGGTCGGCCTGGCGGTATTGCTGGAGTTGGCGGCCGGAGTCGGATTGGCCTACGTGGCCGGCTGGTCCCAGGTGCGGGCCGTGCTGGGCGATTTCGACGGGATATGGCTGATCGCGCTTACCGGTGCGCTGCTGGTTTCCTTCGTCGGCTACCACTACGCGTACCGCGGAATCTTCCGCGTCGAGGGCGGTCCCACGCTGCCGCGCCGGCAGATGCGCGCTGTGGTAGCCGCGGGTTTCGGCGGGTTCCTCGCTCATGGCGGAGGCGCGCTCGACCAGTATGCGCTCCGGGCCGCGGGGGCGGAGGAGGATGAGGCCAAGGCACGCGTGGCCGCCCTGGGAGGCCTGGAGCACGGCGTCCTGGCGATCGGTGGCTGCGCCGCGGCGATCGGTGTGCTGGTGTCCGGGCGTGGTCAGCCGCCGATGGACTTCACCCTTCCCTGGGCGGTCATCCCGATCCCGGGCTTCGTGATCGGTTTCTGGGCCGCGGACCGGTACGGTGACCGGTTCCGGGACCAGGCCGGCTGGCGGCGGAAGCTCGGTATCTTCCTGGACTCGATCCGCATCATCCGGGTGCTGTTCGCTCACCCGCTGCGCTGGGGGTCTGCGTTGTGCGGCATGGCGCTGTTCTGGGCGGCGGACGCGTTCGCCACCTGGGCGGGGCTGGCCATGTTCGGCTTGCACATGAACCCGGCCGCGCTGTTCGTCGGCTTCGCCACCGGGATGGTGTTCACCCGCCGGACCGGGCCGCTGGCGGGCGCGGGCGTGCTGGCCCTGGTGCTGCCCCTGACCATCTGGGTCAGCGGCGCGCCGCTCGCGGTCGCTGTGGCAGGCGTGTTCGTCTACCGGGTGCTGGCCTTGCTACTGCCGATGCCCGTCTCGCTCGCCGCCTTGCCCACGCTGCGGGAAATGGCCCAGCGCCCGGCATCGCACACAGAGGGAATCGACGGAGTAAATGAGCCCGCCTTGCAGCCCGCAGCAGGTAACCAGAGGATCAAGCGTACCAGCTGAACGCGAGAGGACTGGTTCTTGGCGCCCCAGCGAAGCGGTTGCACGGCCGGTAATCGGCGGTGTACAAGGTCCCGAAGCCCTGACCGAAGCGGGTGGCGTACAGCGGGGGCAGCAAGCACGCCGCGGCGACACCGCATGCGCCGGTGCCGTCGGCGAGCAGCTCCTCCAGACGCTGCTGGCGCTCGACGCTGCGGATCGCCGCCGCGTATGGCACCCATTCGACCTCGCCCTAGTGGTCGGTGGCCACGGCCCAGCCGGTGATGCCGGTTGGCCGGTCCGGAGTCAGGTACGCCGTGGCCCGCCGCCACACGATCCACCGCGGTGACGTTGTAGGACATGTGGACCGGTTACCCGGTGCAGCACCCGCATGGTCTCCTGGGCGGTCCCGCAGACCTCCAGCACCTAGCGGAGCACCAGCGGGATGCCGAACCCCTCGGCGACCTCCGGCCTGCCCCGAACGTCAGAGAGACCGCGAGCCCGGCGTCATTGATTCCGTCCAGCAGCCCCACAGGCAGTCGAGCATGCCCAGAACCCGGCGGCCGGTATACGCCGTCCTGGCCACGACCCCGTCGAACAGGCGGTAATCCCAGCCGTAGTTGCGGATCAGCGCCGGGCCGCCGGCCAGCACCGCCGCCTGCGAGCAGCCGGTCAGGAACGGCGGCGGATTCCACAGCGCCAGTGCCGCCGCGGCCTCCGGATCGCCTGCCAGCAGGCCGGCCAGCCGCTTCCAGGCGGGCACCAGTTCTGGCATGTGCTCCTCGAGCCGCGCCCCGGCCTGCTCGGCCGTCGGGCGGACGTTCGCGCCATCGCGCCACCACTGCCGGACGGTCGGCCAGCTCGCCGCCAGATGCTACCGGTCCGGTCACCGGGCTCGTCTTCCTCCCAACTCCGCACGGTCAACGAGATCCCTCCCGCGCGGCGGACCCGCTCCCACGGGACGCCCAGCCACGGCCCTGCCGCCCCCCAGTCCGTCCAGGCGGCAGGCTGCAGCCATGCGCGCCAGCCTGACCAGTCCATCCCCTCCGCCCACTGCCGCCAATCCTGCTCGGTAATTTCTCACTCACCTGCCGCATTTCCGATAACCACGACTATTCCATCGTCAGTAGAGAACATAGAGGCTTTTTCGGCCGCCTCAACGCGCCGATTCCAGGGCCTCGATCGTCCGTCAGAGTTCACCCTGTAGATGCCGGCGATCTTGCCTAGTGGCTCTTCGGTGTTATCTTCGGTTCCCACCGCTTCTTTTCTCCGTGGTAAGGCGAGCAGACGGCTCGGGCCGCATCATCACCGTCCGTCCGGGATCATTTCAATCTTTTCCCGAACGGGCGGTGGTGCGCGCGGCCGGCCCGGTGCCCGCCCGCCAGCCCTGCCTGGCCATTAACCCGGCGCGGCGGTAGTGCCGCGCCGGGCCTTCGCAGGACCCGGTCAGTCGCTGCCCCGGCCGGTCACCGCGTCGCGGGCCTTGTCCGCCGCCGCGACGGCGGGCCCGGCCGCCTTGAGCACGCCCGGCGACGGGGGAGTATGGGGGTGCGGCCGGGTCGGCGCGGTCTTCTTCCCCTCGGCGATCTTGGCGCCCAGCTCGGCCGCGGTTTGCGCGGACAGCACCAGGCGCAGGCCCGGCCATACCTGGGTCTCCTCGAACGCGATATGCACCCGGGCCGCGCTGGTGAACGTCCTGAGCAGCGTCTCGAACCCGGGGTCGCCGACGCCGAGCTTGTCCAGCCTGGCCAGCACTTCCTTGGCCTCCTGCTCCTGCCCGGCCGCCTCGTCGGCCAGCGTGTCGCCGGCCGGGTGGTGCTCGCGCACGGCCGGCCAGAAGTACATCTCCTCCAGCGCCTCGTGCCTGGACTCCTCGATAATCAGCTGTTCGGTCATCTTCTGGCGCAGCGCCAGCTGGTCCTCGCTGGCCCCGGTGGCCCGGGTCGGGCCCTTGTCCAGCTCGACCAGCATCCCCTTGACTTCCTCGTGGTCCTTGGCCAGGACCGTGAACACGTCCGCCATCTGCCCCTCCTGGATCGCCGTCCGTCCGTGTGATCGCTCCCCCCTGCCCCCGCAGGCCGGGATTAACCGCCCATGTTCCGGGTGGCGACACTGCCTCGCCGCGCAAGTGGGCAAATACGGCGCAACTCGGATAAACGGGAGAGAGCATGACCTCACCATCGGCCCAGCCGCCGCCCGCGCAGGAGCAGGAGTATCCCGCCGCACTGCCGAGATGGACCCCAGGCCGCGCGATGAGATGCGCGGCTACGAAGGACAGGGCCTGCTGGCGTGAGCGCGCGCGCTGGTCACCGGCGGCGACTCGGGCATTGGCCGGGCCGTGGCGGCAGCGTTCGCCAAGGAAGGCGCGGACGTGGCGATCGCGTACCTGTCGGAGCGGGAACACGACGATGCCGCCCACACCGCGGACCTAGTCGGCGAGGCCGGGCGGCGGTGCGTGACGATCCGCGGCGACCTGGCCGAGGAAGACACCTGCCGGCACGCGGTGGACCGCACCGTGACCGAACTCGGCGGCCTGGACGTGCTGGTCAACAACGTCGCTACCCAGCAGCCTGTCGATGACCTCACCGAGCTCAGCACCGCGCAGTGGGAACGGACGTTCCGGGTCAACGTGTCCAGCTACTTCTGGACCACCCGAGCCGCGGTCCTCTTGTGACGGCCGACGGGCACAGTCTGGGTGATCAAGGGCGGGAGGCACCCGCCGCACGCTGGGTGATTGGCGTCCGGCGTATAGAGCGGCCACGTTCGCGGTGATCAGGCCGCGTGCTAACCGGAGGCGAGCATGGCCTGGAGGGTCCGTGCGTTGCGTACCGCGTTTGCGTTACTGTCGTTGTTGAAGTACACGAACACGTCTTTGTCGGCCCGGTCCCATTCCCGAATCCGGTCAGCCCACCAGCTCAGGTCGGCGTCGGAGTAGGACCCCGCGTACAAGTGATCATGGTCCGGTCCGTGCAGCCGCACGTAGGCAAAGTCTGTGGTTGCGCGCAGCACGCACGGCAGGTGCGCGCCGCTCATCACGCAGTAGGCCGCATCGTGCGCGGCCAGCAGCGCGAAGGTTTCCTCGCACTGCCAGCTGTGATGCCGGAACTCCACCGCCATCCGCATCCAGCCTGGGACCTGCTGAAGGAAATAGGCGAGCCGGGCGTCATCGCGGGCATGCGACGGTGCGAGCTGGACCAGCAGCACCGTCCGGTTGCCGCCCAGCTCGTGCCAGCCCGCCGCGATGCGCTGCAGCCAGTCCTCCGGCGCGTACAGCTGCCGGCCGTGGGTCAGCCCGCGCGGCGCCTTGACCGAGAGCCGGAAGCCATCAGGCAGCCGGTGCCGCCACCCCCGGAACGCCGCCGGCCGCGGCCAGCGGTAGAAGCTGCTGTTGAGCTCGGCCGTGGTGAAGACATCTGCGTACCGGGCGAGCCGGTCGCGGGCCGGGAGCTCGGGAGCGTACAGCTCGGGGTGCCAGTGCTCGTAGCTCCAGCCCGACGTGCCGATCCTGATCATCACGGCAACCGTCAGCGGCGGGGCGGGCCGGAGACCCCGCCGCCTGGTGTCACCTCGGCCGCGGTGACCGTCTGCTCCCCGACTTTGACTTCGACGAGGCGAGCGTCATAGGGACTGGTCATCGGATTCCTCTCGCCTGTATGTGCATGACCAGCATGCCTGGTCCTCTCGCTCGCTGGCGTGGCCCATGGCCTGGCCGGCACGTACAGCCGCATTGCTGAGGCAGGTCCGGTTACGGCCGTGCCCGGTGACAGCTCGGCTGAAACGGCCCGCACTGCTAGTCCTGTTCCGCCGACTTGGCGGCCTGAATCTGCGTGGCCTGGGCGACCGGGTGGGCACGGCGCCGCGCGGGGCGGCGAGGGAGGCTCGTTGAAGGACCCCGAGATCGGCGCGTCGAACTCGATCTGGGTGTAGACGGCGAAGACGACCGCGGTGACGATGCCCGCGGTCAGGCCCCGGGCGATGAACGCGAACAGGACGGTGGGGATGCGGGCCAGTGCCCCGCCGATCATCGGCAGGAAGTCCACCAGGGCCACCCCACAGGCCCCACAGCAACGGGAACAGCACGCCGAGGATCGACGCGCTGCCCGGCTGGCAGCAGGCCATCTGCCGCGAAGTCCGCGACCTGATGCACGCCGCCGACCCCGAGGTCACCGAAGCCATCAAGCGCACCAACCGCCCGTACTTCGTCCTGCAGGGCCACATCTGCGCCCTGCAGGCGGCCAAAGACCACGTCAACGTCTTCCTCTACGACGGCGGCATCGTCCCTGATCCCGATGGGATCATCACCGCCGGGTACGGCAACAAGACCGCCCGCACCGTGGCCATCGGCCAGGACGAAACCATCAACGCGCCCGCACTCACCGCAATGTTCCGGCAGTTCATCGCCGACAACCGGGCCGGCGGCTGGCGCAAGCTCGAGCGCGCATCCTGACACCAGGAACCGCCAGCCACCACGTGCGGCACGCACCTACCAGGGCGAACAGGCCAGTGGCCGAGACCGCCGGCGCGGACCCGCATTGCGCCTGCTATACAGATCACTCGGATCTACGCGACCCCGAGCCGGAAGCCGGAACTCAGCTAGCGAATGCGCCCGGCCGTCGGTCACGGCTGCCGCTGCATCAGGTTACTTCTTGCCGGCGTCTTTGACCTTCTCGCCAGCCTGCTTGAGGTCGCCTTTCACCTCTTCGGCTTTGCCCTTGCCTTCTAGCACAGGGGAGCCTAGAGCCTTGCCGGTGTCCTTCTTTACCTTGCCCTTGGCCGCCTGGGCCTTATCCTTCGCCTTGTCTTTGGCGCTCACAGCCGCTCCTCTCTCTCAAAGAACGTCAGCTGCGGGTGTCAGCTACCCAGGGCAGATCGTTCATAACATCCCGATCGCATCAGGATCTGGACGGGATCACGCGCAGCGGCGCAGCAGCGAGGTGCCCCGACAACAGGCGCACACGAGTACCCACCCTGCCGGAGGACCTGTTCACCCCGCCGTCATTCAAGGCGGGCCGGGTCCGGAGGGAACGGAGGTACGGGGTCGGGCGGTTCCGGCGTAGGAATGGGCGGAACCGGTGACGGGGCCGGATCCGGGCCGGGAAGCGGATCAGGGTCAGGAACTGGCGGTATCGGCTCCGGCGGCGTCGGCTCTGGCATCGGTGGCGCTGTCATGGCGTACCTACTACCTTCGGCAGCCAGCAGTAATCCGTGACGGCTTCTGGATGGCACCGGCTTCGGACGCCAGCTGCTGCTCCTATCCGCCGAGGAGTGTTGAGGGATGTCGCTTGCCTTCCTATGGTTGGAGCGTGCGGGCGGGGGTTGCCAGTGGGACGACAGGCGCTTGATCGGTGCTGATGATGTTGACACCCCGGTCTTCGACTTGCTCGGCACTGCCCGGATGCAATGCCGGATCAACGCCGCGGCCCGGCGCAGGTACGCCCGTACAGCGCTGGAGTTGTTCACAGCGCTGCTGCCCGACCGGCAGCGGATCCAGGGCCGCGACCACCCCGATACTCTGGCCACTCGCCACAACATCGCCCTCTGGACCGGAAGGCGGGCGAGGCGGGCCGAGCCTGCGACCTGTTCGCGGCGCTGCTGCCCGACGTGACGCGCGTGTTCGGCCCCGACCACCCGGACGCTCTCAGGGTCCGCTTCAGCCATGCTCGCTGGGCCGGAGGCGGCCCCGCCCAGCGACCTGTTCGCGGCGCTGCTGCCCGACGTTAAGCGCCTGCTCGGCCCCGACCACCCAGACACCCTGACTGACCGCACCAACCTGGTCCATTGGATTGGGGAGGAGGACAACCCGGCTGGGGCCTCGATCTGTTCGAGGCGCTGCGGCGGACGTAACGCGCGTGCTGGGCGCCGACCACCCGGATACTTACAGGACCCAGGACAACCTAGGCGCGGCCTTTCTCGGGCCCGCCGCTGGAGGTGGCGATCGCCCACCGGGACCGTCCGCTGCCGCCCCTGCCCGCCTCGCTGCCGACCGAGGTGGTCGAATTCGTGATGGTGCTGACCGCGAAGGATCCGGTCTGGCAGGCTCGCATCTGTGCCCGCGCCGTATGCAGCATGCCCGAATCGAACCCCAGATCAAGGACCGGTTGTGCGCCGCCGCCGCGTGCCGGTCCCGGCCATCCCTGATAGATCCGGCCGCCGCGTCCGGCCGGTCCGTCAGGATGAGGCCCATCAGCCATAAGCAACCGAAAGGCTCGCCTGGACAAGAGCGTTGAATGCGCCGGCATTCACCTGTCCTTCAGCGTCACAGGCGGGGTTATGGGGCCGGTCCTGGCTGGGGCGGCCGACAGTATTAACGCATTCTGAAACGCTGAGGGGCCGTCCGTGATTACCGCCTCTCCGCCGCGGTAGCACCAGTCTTTCCCGAGGCTGGCTCGCACGCAGCCCCGCTGCTCGAGTTCGCGTCATCGACCCGCCCCAGGCCGCGTAAGCCGACAACCGTCTTGGCCGCCCGGCTCAGTGGTCCCGCAGCGCCTCGATCAACGCCGCCTTGGACATTGTCGAGCGACCCTTGATGCCGATCTCCCTGGCCCGCCGAACCAGGTCTTGTTTGCTCCAGTCCTCGTAGGAGCCGCTCTTACCGCCCTTGCGGCCGACCTGGCTGCGCGAGCTGCCCGCTGCCGCGTTCGCGATCCGGGCCGACTTTTCCTTGCTCTCGCCCTTGTCGCGGAGCTCCTGATACGTCTTCTCGTCCTTGATCTGCGCCCTGGGCATCGTTGCCTCCTTCGTGCGCATGTTCTCTTGCCCGCCATCGCCAGGGCAAACCAGCGACCCCGCCCGCAACCCGGCGGCATTGGTGATATCGATCTCTTCGGAGGGATCGCCCTACCCGCGATGCCCCCGGCCATGCCATGCCAGGGCAGGCACCCAGGGAAAAGGTCTTTCGACCCGAACGGGCCCGGTACCCGCCCCGGCCACCGGGCCTGCTGGGATGGCGCACGGCGAGGTTTCCTCACGGCGGTGTTTGAGGCTGCGCCTGACCGGTAGCGATGAGGCAGAGGTGTGGGAGAGCATGAGGCAGAGGTGTGGGAGAGGGAGGTGACTGGATTGCCAGGCTGGTGGACGATGGGTTCGGCGTAGCTTTGAGAGGCGTTCGGCGGTGTCGGGCGCATTTCGCAGGCACCTGGCGCGTCCCTCGGTGCGGTGAATGGGAATCGGACATGACCGTGTCGTCTTTTCTCGGACTGGCCCTGGAGCGGCCCAGTGTGGCCGTGTATCGGAGCGGCCGGCTGCCCCGGCTGCCGGAAGCCCGGTGCCGGTGATGCCCGTTGCCGCGGCCGGCAGTGGCGATGCTGCCGATGGGGTGGCGGGTCGCGTGCTCGCGGATTTGCTGGCTCAGGCGCATCTGATGGCACCGGGTGCGCTGACCGAGGCACTGGCTGAGCGGGCCCGCCCGCTGGGCGTGCGCGGCGTTCGAATCTACCTCGCCGATCTACAGCAACGCTACCTGCACCTGCTGCCGGGCGATGCGGCGGATTCGCCCGCGGCACTGTCGATCGACTCGACCCTCGCCGGCCGTGCCTTCCAGACCGTCACCATCCACCGCGCCAGCGCCGAAGCGGCGGGCAGGGGCCTGGTCCAGTTGTGGATGCCGCTGGTGGATGGCACCGAACGCTTGGGTGTCCTGGAACTGGTCGTCGAAGACGCTGGTGAGGCGATGCTGGGCCGGTACCGGACGCTCGCGTCGCTGGCCGGGCTGCTGATCGCCAGCAAGAGCGCCTACAGCGACGCCTATGCCCGGATACGGCGCAGCCGGGAGGTGGCGTTGCAGGCAGAGATGGTGTGGGGGTTCATGGCACCGGCGACGTTCGCCACCGAGCAGGTCATTGTCTCAGCCGTCCTGGAACCGGCCTATGAGGTGGGCGGTGATGCCTTTGACTACTCCCTGCTGGGCGAGCACCTGCAGGTGTCAATTTTCGACGCGGCCGGTCACGATCTGGCCGCCGGCCTGATCGCCAGCGTCGCGATGGCCTCCAGCCGGACCACCCGTCGCTCTGGCGGCGGCCTGACCGACATCGCTGTCCGCGCCGACCACGCGATCGCCAGCCAGTTCGGCCCTTCCCGGTTCGCCACCGCGCTGCTGTGTGATTTGAACATCGCCACCGGCGAACTCACCTGGGTTCCCTGCGGCCATCCGCCCCCTCTGCTGATCCGCGCCAATAAAGTGATCAAAGAACTGTTCCGCCGGCCCTGGCTGCCGCTCGGAATCGCCGATACCCCCAGCGCCACAGTCGGCGACAGCGGCGACCTCAGCCCCCCGGTATACACCGAGCAAATGGAACCCCGGGACCGGATCCTGCTCTACACCGATGGCGTCGTCGAAGGCCGCGCCCGCGGCAGCCAGGTCGGCCTGGAACGCCTCACCGACTTTATTATCCGTCACAGTGCCAGTGGCATCTCCGCCCCCGAAACCCTCCGCCGCCTCAACCATGCCATCCTCGACCACCAGCACGGGCTCCTCTCTGACGACGCCACAACCGTCCTGATCGAATGGATGCCCGACAATCCCGCAAACCAGCTCACCGCCTGATCGGGGTCTTGCGGGGTCTGTGTGCCCTAAGCCTATTCGGCCACACCCGCCACGTGGGGTACGTGCGCCACCGGCCGAGCCTTGCCTTGAGCGCGTGATACTGCACGGCGATGAGGTCGTAGGTCACATCGGCGAAGCCGGTCTCTCCAGTGGCCATGTGCGTGGCCCCTTCCTTCGGTGGGGGTCATCGCGCGACCCGGCCGTCGGCGGAGGAAAACCGGTAGATCTCGGGACCGCTCGCGGGCATTAACCCGGCGGCGGAGGGTAGGGCGGGCACTTCACCGGCCCGCTGCGTGCGGCGGCGCCGGCCGGTTCCGAGCGGCATCCAGGAGGGTGCGTGACTACCAGCAACGACGAGGGCTGCCGCCAGGCGGAGCGGTACCGCGATCAGCAGGTCGAACGCCAAGCTGCGGTTCTGGTCGCGCCAGCTCAGCGCGGCCGGTGCTCAGGCTCGTTGATGGCTGGCGAGCAAGGGCGGAACGAGAAGACGGCAGGCAGCTGGAATGGAGGGACCATGGCACAGACAGGCACCGGAGCCGGCGCCGGGCAGATCGGGTACCACGTGCTCGGCATCTATCTCAACGATCATCTCGCGGGCGCCACCGCGGGCACCGAGCTGGCGCACCGGGTGGCGCGAACCCATCGGGCGCCAGGGCAAGACGGCCAGCTCAAGGGCCTGGCGGTCGAGGTCGCGCAGGACCGCGCCGCCTTGATCGGCATGATGAAGGCACTCGATATCCCGGTCCGCGCCTATAAGGTGTGTGCCGCCTGGGTGGGGGAGAAAGCCGGGCGGGTGAAATTCAACGGCCGGCTGCTCTTCCGGTCGCCGCTCAGCGACCTCGAAGAGCTGGAACTGCTCCGGCTGGGCGTAGAAGGCAAGGCAGCAGGCTGGCGCACCCTGAGGGCGCTAGCGGACACGGACAAGCGGCTGGACTCCGGGCACCTCGACGAGCTCATGTCCCGGGCGCGGCGCCAGGCAGACCTGCTCGAAGAACTCCGGGTCCGAGCCGCGGAGCAGGTCATCAGCTCCTGACCGCTGGCCGGGCGGCTCCCGGAGCCCGGTAACGGCTGGGGCCGCTTGTTGAAGCGGCCCGCCGCGGCCCGGCCGAAGGCGGTCAGGCGATCGAAGGCCTTCCTGGCCAGGGCCGGGTCCAGGGCATGTCCGGGGATCCCGTCGCCGGTTCCGAGAGCGGGCTGGCCGGCCGGTGCGGCATGCCGGTCAATCATGTCGGCTTGGACCTATGGCACCAGGTGGCCCGCGATCTCGTGCCGGTGCCCTTCGGTCCGCTCACTGCGGTGGTGATCGTTATTCAGGAACACGCCGCCGGAAGCGAATGATTAGCCAGATACCGAAGACGAGGCCGCAGAAGAAGAGCAACACGCCAAGGAGCGCCCGGAGAATCAACCTGGGCGTTATGGCTGGCATCAGGGCACGCAGCAATCTCGCGGCAGTCGATCCTATCGAGACCTCGGGTTCCGGCCTGCGCAGGATCCGGCGTTTTTCGTGAGCCATCTGGAGTGCCTTCCCATTTTGAAACCAGTCAGCAGCGCCAACGCGGACTTTATCGCGCGTGATGCGGTCGGCGTCGGCTCCGCCGGGTTAAGCCGACAGCGCAGGCCGCAGGGGGCCCGACGCGGCCAGCAGGGCCCGGCCGCGACCAGCCATGGCGCGCGATTCGCGGCGGGCGTGGCGCGTTTCCGCCGCACCCGGCAATGGCGCCGGAACCTGTTCCGGCAAACGCGCTATGCAAGGGCGTCGCCGGCGACGCCGTGTCGGATCCGAGCTGCCGGCACGGGTGTTGCGCGCCGTTCGGCCCGTAGATCAATGATCACGGCACTAGTGCCGCGGCCGATTCTTCGCCAGCCGGTCTCGCCGAGTTCCAGCGGCGTGTCCGGCCGCCGGAGACCTGGTTCTGCGGCGGGATCGCCTCGGTTCCTGCCCTACGGCGGGAGCCGCCCGCGCCGTCCCGGCGATCTGGCTCAGCCATGGTTCGCTGCCCTGTCGGCCTGCCGGCCTTCGTCGCCGGGCCAGACGCCGGTGAGCTTGCGCGTGCCGGCCGCGGCGCCGCGATCGACAGCGGCCTTGACCGCAGCGAAGATCGCGCCCTGCAGCGCGGCGGCCAGCAGGACTTCCCGCCAGCCACGCTGCGCATCGGTGGCCTGCGGCGCACCGTCTTCCCGGGCGGCGATCTTCCAGACTCGCTTGAAGATCCATCCTGCCAGGACACCGCCCAGCACGCTGACCAGCATGCCCACCGGCTTGTACAACAGCTTGATCATCGTTTCCTCCACCACCTATCGGCCAGATAATCGGCAAAGCTGCTTGACCAGTTCCCCTGTCGAGCGGTCAGGGGAAGACGGCTGCTCGCCGGCCATGCGTTCCATGATGTCCTTCCGGTTAGGCCGGTGCCCTACCCGGCAGTAAGCAGACCTAACGCGGCTTATCCAGACGAAGATCACGCGGGTCGCGCGCCAAGGCCCGAGCCAACCCGCGCCTCCTCAACTTCACCTGTTAGCTGACTGGCGCTGCGGGAGGGGCCAGCGTCCGCAGCAGATGGCCGAACCCGAGCGGCGCGCGTGCCTGGCGGCGGGCGGAGGGCCGCACCGGGATGTCGCTGGCTCGCAGGACTGAGCACCCGGCCCGGGCCGCGGCGGCGACCAGCGCGTGGTCTTCGGCGGTGCGCAATGGCGTGAACCCGCCGGCGGCCAGGTAGGCCGAGGCCCGGATGCCGAGGTTGGCGCCGTGCACGTGGGGATGCCGTCGGCCGCCGGATTCGTAGCGGGCCTCGAACGCGATCGGCACCTGCGGCGGGTGCTCGCTCCAGTCCGTGACGGTCACCGTCCCCAGGACGATATCCCAACCCTGGCCGGCCCAGGCGAGCTGGCGTCGCAGCCAGCCGGGCGGCACCACGGTGTCCGCGTCGGTGGTGGCCAGCCAGACGGTCGCCGGGTCCGCGGCGGCCGTCAGCCCGAGCACTTCGGTCATCCCGGCGGCCCGCGCCGCGCCGACGCTGCGGGCCTGGACGCTGGTCACCCGCGCCCCTCAGGCCCGGGCCGCCGCGACGGTGCCGTCGGTGCACGCGTCGGCGGCCACGAGCACGTGCACCGGGATGCTGACCGAACGGACGGCCTGCTGCAGCGCGCTCAGGCACGAGGGCAGCAGCGTTTCCTCGTTGTGGGCCGGCACCACGATCCCGGCTGCCTTGATCACGCCAGGCCCGTCGCCTGGGCGACCGAAACCGGCGTGGTGTCGGTGCGGATGTAGCGGTTCGGCCAGAGCCCGCTCACCACGAGACACCGCTGTGGGCCACGAGCGCGCCGAGCTCGGCCAGGTTGCGCTCGGCGTGATGCTGGCGCAGATACACGGTCAGGTCCGCCACCCGGCGCGAATGAGCCTCGTCGTCACACAGCGGCCCCGCGCCCAGCGCCCGGCCCACCCGCTGCATGACCTCGGTGGACACAGCCTCCACCAAAGCGCGCAGCCGCAGGGCACGCAGCTTGCCGCCGTCGTTGCGATCCTGCGGATCCGCGTCAATCTCCGCGGCGGCCGTGTCGAGCGCCGTCCTGGCGGTATGAAGCGCGATGTCCACCGCGCCGAGATGAGCCAGGGCGTGCGGTCCGACGTCACGCGAGGCTGCGGCGGCCAGCAGCGTCCTGCCGACCCCGCGCGGGCCCGCCACGGCGCCGCAGCCGACCTTCCGCACGCGTGAGGTCGGCGGCGCGATCCAGGTCTGCCTCCCCGGCGCCGGCTGACCGGTAACCGAGCTGCAGACCCTGGCCGCCGAGGCCCGAGCTGGAGCGACACTGGGATGGGAGGCAACGACGATGCGTTACGCACTGCTGATGCACTACCGGGAGCCCGGCGAGGGGAGATCGGCGAGGAGGCGATCGCGGAGGCCAGGGAGGCGCTCGGCGCCTACGGCCGGGCGCTGGAGTCCGCGGGGGTGCTGCTGTCGGCCGACGTGCTCCAGCCGTCCGCCGCGACGACGACCGTGACCCGCCGGGAAGGCGGCCTGCGGGTGCAGGACGGGCCCTTCGCCGAGACCAACGGAGCGCTGGCCGGGATTTTCGTGCTCGAGGTACCCGAGCTTGACGCGGCCATCGGCTGGGCTGAGAAGTGTCCTGGCGCTCAGTGGGGTGTGATCGAGGCACGCCCGACCGCGACCGCCTTCGTCAACGGCGCGTGGACACGCTGACGTCCGGCGGCGGCAGGCGGGAAGCCGGCCCTGGCCAGGGTGAGCCCGGGCCGGCGGCCCGCTCCGCAGGCGTGGCGGCCCGGGACAGCTACGGCCGGCTGCTCGCCCTGGTGGCGGGCTGACACCTTGGGTTGCGCACCTCCGGGATGCTCGCGGGGCACAGTGGCAGGATCACAGGGCCTCCTCCAGGCTGCCGAAGCTGGGTATAACGCGGCCCAAGCCGGTCAGGGTCAAGACGCGGACAACCGGGCCATCAGCGGGGATGACCAGCCGCAGCTCGCCGCCTTCGGCCACGGCCCGCCTGTGCGCTCCTGCCAGCACGCTTAGCCCCGCAGAATCGCAGAACCGGGTACCGGTCATGTCCACCACGACCACGGTATAACCGTCGGCCGCCGCGCCGAGCAGAACCGTCCTCAGCTCATCCGCGGTGGCGATGTCGATCTCTGCGGGTGCCGCTACTACGGGCACCCCACCGATCACCACGTTGGGATAGCTGATGTCACGCATCGGCGGTCACCGGAACCGCGTCAGGATCACCGAGCCCGGCATCCAGCGCCACCAGCGCCTCATCCAGTGGCGGGTCGGCCAGGCCCCGCAGGACGCCGGACTCATTAAGCGGGGTCTGGCCGTGCCGGGCCAGGTAGACCACGGTAAGGTCCGGGGACTGTCCCGCGCTGCCCGATGCCCCAGCGGCCAGCTCCGGGTCCTTTCTCTTCGGCATGTGGTGTTACTTGCCAGAATCGCATCGATCATGCAAGCTCGGCCCGCGCAGATGTGCTCCGGGTGCTGGCCGAACGCGAGCAGGCCATCGACGCCCCCGTACCGGGAGATCAGTACAGCTTCCAGCCCAGCCCGTTCCAGCGGCCAGATTGAGCAGCGCCATCAGGGCGAGCAGCAGTGCTAGTTCGGCTCGGCCGCGCTGGATGTGCGGAGCCGAGACGAACCGCGGCAGCGGCACCGGCATGACCGGGTGCGCCCGGCGTCAGCCGGGCAGGGTTTCGCCGCCGATGGGCGTGAGTACCTCGCCGGAGTAGTAGCTGGACAGCCGCCCGCTGGCGAAGAAGACATATGACGGGGCGATCTCGTCCGGATGGGCGGCCCGGCCCATCGGCACCTGGCCGCCGAAGCTGCTGACCTTCTCTTTACCGAGGGTGGCCGGGATCAGCGGGGTCCAGACCGGCCCGGGCGCCACGCTGTTCACCCGGATGCCCCGCTCCTGCAGGGCCTGGGCAAGTGAGTAGGTGAAGGCAAGGACGGCGCCCTTGGTGGCGGCGTAGTCGATCAGGCTCTTGTTGCCGCGCAGCCCGTTGACGGAGGCCGTGTTGATGATGGCACTGCCGTCGGGCATGTGCCGCAGCGCCGCCCGGGTGGTCCAGAAATAGGAGTAGATATTGACCCGGAACGTCCGGTCCCACTGCTCGGTGCTGAGCTTGGCGATGTCGTCAACCGGCTCCTGCGTGGCGACGTTGTTGATCAGCAGCTCGAGGCCGCCGAGTTCGGCCGTGGTCTTGTCAACGGCGCGCTGGCAGTTGGCTTCGTCGGCGAGGTCGCCGCGGATCGTCACGCAGCGCCGACCGGCCTGGCCGACCAGCTCGGCCGTGTGCGCGGCGTCCTCGTCCTCCTGTTCGGACAGGTAGGCGATGGCGACGTCCGCGCCCTCCTTGGCGAAGGCCACCGCCACGGCCCGCCCGATGCCCGAGTCACCCCCGGTGATCAGGGCGCGGGTTCCGGCGAGCAGGCCGCGTCCCTCGTAGTCCCGCATCTCGTCATTGGGCCTGGGGTCCATCTCAGCGGTCCGGCCGGGGTAGGGCTGCGCCTGCTCGGGCGGCGGCTGCTGCGTCGATGGCGTGCTCATGCTTTCTCCTCTGGTGGTGTCGGGTCGTCATCGCTACCCGCCGCAGGAGGGTTAATCCCCATACGCACGGGCAGGGAGGCGAGCCGTTCCGGACTGCAATCGAGGAACCGAGGAGGAGAGATGGCCGACGTCTTCACTGTCCTGGCCAATGACCACCAGGAAGTCAAGGGCACGCTGGCGGAGCTCGAGAAGGGGCCGACCAGCGCGACCGGGGCCACGGAGGAGCAGCTCGCGCTGCGCAAGAAGATGACCGAACAGCTGATCATCGAGGAGTCCAAGCACGAGGCGCTGGAGGAGATGTACTTGTGGCCCGCGGTGCGGGAGCATCTCGAGTCCGGCAACCCGCTGGCCGACGAGGCCACCGGGCAGGAGCAGGCGGCCAAGCAGGTGCTCAACGACCTGGATAAGCTCGGGGCCGACGACGCAGACTTCGAGAAGCTGCTCGGCACGTTCATCACGGACGCCCGGGAGCACATCGAATTCGAGGAGTCGCAGGTATGGCCGCTGCTGCGGACCGCGCTGACGGCCGAGGCGGCGGACGAGCTCGGCACCAAGATCGCCGAGGGCAAGAGGACCGCGCCGACGCGGCCGCACCCGCACACGCCCCCCTCGCCGGGCGCGCTCAAGACCGCCGGGCCGGTCGCGGCCGCGGCGGACAAGGCGCGCGACGCGGTCACCGGCCGGGGCGACTGACGGCCCGGGCCACCTACGCATGCCTGCCCCTGGCCCCGGGGGCAGCCATGCCGGCCGCTGGTTCCGGGGCGATAGTAGTTACGCACGAACCGGTACCGGCGGACGCTGAATGACGGAGGATGGCAGCGCCCAACAAGCTGGCCCACCAGGTGGCGGGCGGCCGCTGGCTGCTGACCGGCGGCGGTGGCTATGAGCCGCTTCGTGACGTGCCGAGGACCTGGACCCATCTGCTGGCCCCGAGGCCGCCGGACATCCGATTGACCCACGGGCACACATCCCGGCCGCCTGGCGCGAGCACGCATCCCGCCGCACCGGCCGCCAGGCCCCTGAGCTGATGACCGAAGGAGACGATCCAGCTGTTCTCGCGCTCGGGCAGCCGATGGCAACGACAGCTAGCAGCGGCCTGACGTCCCGCGCGCGGACCCGCGTGACCGGCATCCCGATCATCTGGGTCACTCCTGAGCGCCTGACTGCTACGGCTGGCGGTCACTGGGCCGATTTCCATGATCCGGAATATACGCGGAACGAACCTGGCCGTCTCAGCGACCAACGATCGAGTCCAAGCAGTCAGGAGGCACAAATTCGCTAGATCGGAGAGGCGGCCTCCGGGGCCGTGAACGTGCCCCGTTGCGGCCCGAGAGGACGACCGGTCGCAGGCTGACCGGATCAAGATGGCGCTTCGCGTTGCCAGCGCAGGACGAGCAGGGCGATGTCGTCTCCGGGGTGCTCGCTTCCGACCAGGGCTCTCATCACCGATAGGCAAACGGTTTCCGGCGGCCCAGGCGAGACGGTCTCACACAGCAGGTCGATGCCGTCATCTAGCGGCTTGTTCCGGCGTTCCACCAGCCCGTCGGTGAAGAAGCACAGCACTGCGCCGGGCACCAGAGCCAATGTGGTGACCTGACGGTCGGGCTCATCGGCGACGCCGATCGGCGCATCGACGGCAATCTCGGCCAGGACACCACGCCTACCGGGGGCCGCTACCACCGGCGGGAAATGGCCTGCCGCTGATATCCGCACCTGCCCCGAGGCCGGGTCGAGCACGGCGTACGACACGGTGGCCATGACATCGCCCTCGAAATACTGCATTTTCTGATCCAGCTTGCGCAAGACGACCGCCGTATCCGGGAACTCCAGCGCGTACGAGCGCAAGGCACTGCGCATCCGGCCCATGACGACCGCACCCCCGAGCCCGGAACCGGCCACGTCACCGACCACCACGCCCAACTCACCCCAGGGCAGGCGGAACACGTCATACCAGTCACCGCCGACCGCGCCGTCCCCGGGCACGTAGCGGGCGGCAATCTCCACCCCCCCGATCACGGGCAGCGCCGAGGGCAGCAGGCTGCGCTGAAGGGCCGCCGTGGCGGCACGGTCCTCGCGGGACCGCAGCGACTGCACCGCCAGCGCCGCGCGGTCGGCGGCAAGCTGAAGCAGCGCGGCATCGTCGGCCGTGAAGACCCGCTTGTGCACCGTGCCGACGTGCAGTACCCCGATCACCGCGCCATGGACCAGCAGCGGCACGCCCACCAGGGACTGAATTCCTTTGTCCAGCAGAATCGGGTTGAGCACATTGGTCTGATCCACGTGGTCCAGGATGACCGGCCGCCGCTCGGCCGCGATACGCCCAGCGAAACCCCCGCCAACCGGGATCCGCACGCCCTGCCTGACTTCCTCCTCCAAGCCGCTGGCTGCCGTCGCGATCAGCTGACGCCCCGAGCTGTCCAGCAACAGCACCGCTACGGTGTCAGCGTCCAGAATCTCCTTCACCCGGCCCAGCAACTCGGCGAGAAGGTCATCGGCGCCAAGATGGGACAGCGCCGCATCCGTAACCGACCGGATGTCCCGGAGCTTGTCCTCCGCATCTGGTGGCGGGCGCAGCGGCGATGCCACGAGGAAAGACTACCGCCGCCATGATCCCGGGGTAAGCGGCATTATCGGCAGGGATATTCATTTAACCAGAGCGGGATTGTGTCGATTCACGGGGGTCGCGGCTGTGGCTACCGGCGATAAGGGGCGTTTCCCGGGTTTGCCTGGCAGTGCCCTCCTGTGAGTCCGCCACGGCGAAGAGCTATTTCCGGGTCTGTTCAGGGAAGTACGGGCGGCTGGTCGATGACCCAGCGCCAGGTTCCGTCGGGCTGGAGGCGGGCGACCTCAACCGTGGCACCGCCGCCGGGCAGCCAGGTGGAGGTGAGCGCGATATCACCGTTGATGATCGCCGGCTGTTGCCCCGCCGACCCGAGGGACGGCCTGCCGGCGAGGAACTCGGTGTGGACCGCCTTGATCTGATCGTGCCCGGCCCGAGGTAACGCGGTGCGCCATCTGCGTAGGTGCCGTCCGCACGTCTGACACCCGATGAAGCCCAGCACGATCCGTGGTATCCACAGCATCCTGTCCGGCGCGTTCGGAGCCTCACGGGAACCAGCGCGGCGGGGCTCCCCGGGGGAGCCCCGCCGTCCAAGGGTTCAGTTCGATGGCGCCTTGTCCGGTCCTCCTTCCCGTCTGCCCGGTGCTGAGTGCTGTGGTGCGGACCGCCGCCCGCTCAGGGGACGGGGGCGGCGGCCCGGTGGCCGACCGGGGAATGCGCCGGGGGCGAGCGCTGCCGGCCATGGTCCGGCCCGGTGGCCGGGGAGGTGAGGACGGCCGGGCCTGGCCCGGGTCGCCGGGAGGGCGGGCACGGGATGCCGGGGCGGGGCGGGACCCGGGGCGGCGCGGGCGGCGGCGGCGCGGGCGGCTCGCCTAACGAGGCCGAGACCAGCGCGTCGAACTCCGCGTCCAGCCACTGCGGGTCGTCGCAGATCAGGTCCGCGAACGCCGCGCCTGCCTCGCGGGTGTATAGGGTCATGCCGATCAGCCTCCCAGGGAACCTGCGGTAGCGTCACCAGGTCAATGACCGATACACTTTTCATATAGCACTGGCTGCAGGAAACTGTCAAGCGCTCGTGGAAGTTCTTCCGGATCGGAGGTACCGGCGGTGACCGGGCGGCTCGATGCCCTGGACGATCCGGACTACCCGGCCTACACGACCGGGCGGGCCGCTGAGGTGCTCGGGGTGCAGCAGGCGTTCCTGCGCTCGCTGGATGCCGCCGACGCGGTGCGGCCGCAGCGGACCGCGGGCGGGCGCCGCCGCTACAGCCGCCGCCAGCTGGCCTTCGCCGCCCGGGTCAGGGAGCTGTTCGACCAGGGCCACACCCTGGCCGCCGCGCTGCGGATCCTGGACCTGGAAGATGACCTGGCCGCCGAGCGAGCCGTGACCGCGCGCCTGCACGAACGGCTCGGCGAGCGGGACGGGCCGGGCAGCTGACCCGGCCCGGCCGTCGGCTACGCCCCGCCGCCGGCGCGGGGACGCGGTTGCCGGGTCCGCCTCGCGGCGGGCTGCTCGCCGGCGAGTTCCCTGAGCCGGGCCAGCTCGGCCTGCAGCTGCCGGGTCTGTTCCTGCAGCTGCAGGACCCGGCGGATGCCGACCAGGTTCAGCCCGTCGGCGGTCAGCGCGCAGATCTCCTGCAGCCGGTCGATGTCACGCCGGGAGTACCGCCGGGTCCCGCCCGCGCTACGCGCCGGGTCCAGCAGCCCTTCCCGCTCATAGATTCGCAGCGTCTGCGGGTGCAGCCCGGCCAGCTCGGCGGCCACCGAGATGCTGAACAGGCCCCGGTCCAGGTCTGCCCACCCTGGGCTCACCACGGCCGGCCCCGGTCGGCGGCCAGGTACCGCAGCGCCAGTTCCACCAGCACCGCGAGCCTGACGTCCTGCTCATCCCAGCCGCCCGCCGGCCGTGCCGGACGGGGGTCTTCCATCCGGACCGGCCCCGCCCGCAGCGGCGGCCCCGGCACCCGCACCAGCGGGGTCACCCGGCCCGGGGTGGCAGCCCGCCGCACCGTAACCCGGGCCACGGGCTGCTCGCGGGCGAGGGCACGGTCATAGGCGGCGCGGCGGGCCGGGTCGCCGAGCACCTGCCAGGCCTCGGCCAGCGCGCGGAACCGGTCCGGCGCGGCCGCGTCGGCCGGCCGGGCATCGGGGTGCTCGTCCCGGGCCCGGCGCCGCCAGGCCAGCGCGATCTCCTCCCGGGAGGCCCCCCGAGACACCCCGAGCAGCTGGTACAGATCCGGGCCCGGACCGCCATGATCCGCAGCGGCCATGACCGTCACCTACCCTTCGCCGACAGGCCAGCGACATCTTGCCTCCAGTATGCCCCAGGAGAAAATCTCAGTCGAGCCTTGTCAGGTAAATCCGAGGCATGCTATATAGATCCCGGGAGCGTGACATGACCATCTCAGACAGCTAAGGAGGCACCCGATCATGCTCATGCGCACCGACCCGTTCCGCGAGCTGGACCGGCTCACCCAGCAGGTCCTCGGCACCAACGCCCGGCCCGCCGCGATGCCCATGGACGCCTACCGCCAGGGCGACAACTTCTACATCTGCCTGGACCTGCCCGGCGTCGCCGCCGACTCCATCGACCTGACCGTCGAGCAGAACGTGCTCACCGTCCGCGCCGAGCGCGCCCCGGTCAAGGCCGACGGCGCCGAGCTGATCGTCGCCGAACGGCCCTACGGCACCTTCACCCGGCAGGTCTTCCTCGGCGAGACTCTCGACGCCGAGCACATCGCCGCCGACTACGCCGTCGGCGTGCTCACCTTGACCATCCCCGTCCACGAGGCCGCCAAGCCCCGCAGCATCCAGGTCACCAGCAGCGACCGCAAGCAGGCCGTCACCGCCTGACTCCCTAGCATGACTGGCAGGGGCCGCCGGCATACGGCGGTCCATGCCAGGCGGCAATGCTGCAGGCGACAGCCCACCGAGACCGGCCACGGATAACGCCTGACCATCCGGGTCCGCCGCGGCCCCGGGCACGCGGCGGCTCGGCTGCGCAGGACCCCCGGTGACCGTGCTGTGGCAGGCGGCGCAACGCCACAGCTGCCAGCGGAGCCGCGGCACACGGCGCACTGCGGCAGCGTCCTGGTCACTCCTCGACGGGCAGTACGACTTCGTTACGCCGGGCGAACCAAGGAGTCCACGGCGGGTTGAAACGGGCATAACGGTTCCGGCTGTACTCCGAGGCCGACGAGGCGCGGATCCGCCGCATGCTGGCATACCTCGCCGAAGGGCTGTCCGCGGCCGAGGTGGCCCGCGCTGCCCCCGGAGGCGACGCGAGTCCCACTGTCGGCGGGCTCGCCAGTCCGCCCGCGGCCGCGCCAGCGGGCAGTGAGCCTTTCGCCGAGCTCAGCCGAGCTCTCGACGCCTTCGACGAGCCGACCGCGCAGGCCGTCCTGGACCGGCTCATGGCCGAGCTGTCCCTGCCGGCCGTCCTACGCGAGGTCGTCCTGCCCTACCTCGCCGACCTCGGCGAGCGCTGGCAGCGCGGGACGGCCAGCATCGCCGCCGCTCCCGCCAGGGCGAGCGCGGTGGTCTGGTCCCCGGCCGGGACCAGCATCAGGTCGGCATCCAGGGCCGCGAACAGCTTGCCGTCAGCTGCGATGGCTTCCCACTGCAGCGCGATATGGGCGCGGCGATCTGTTTCCGCCAGGTTTTCCAGGCCGACCCGGGCCAGCCGGGTCAGGCCAGCCGCTGGGCCTGCCAGCTGTACCAGGCCGGTGATGCCCTCGCCGTAGGCCTCCTCCGAGGCCCCAGCAGCACGTCCCTGGCTAGGATCCCCAGCCGGGCCCGGGCGGCCCGGTGTTGATATCCAGCAGGACGTGGTCGCTGACGACAATATGGTCCGTCACAGACCCAGTCCATGGATCTGGCGCCGGCCGGGCTGCAGTCACAGGTCCTGTCCGTCCACGCCGAAGGTCAGACAGCCTTCTGGCCGAAGTGCCTGGAGGCGGAGCGATGATCCGAAGCCGCTCGGAGCGGCCGCGGGTCGCAGCGTAATGCCGAAGCCGCGGGCGAGGACCGTGGCGCTACCGTCTGCCCCATGACGGGCCGGGCCCGCTCGCGGGCGCGGATCAATCGCCCTCAGGGACGTTACGCACAGTAGCAGGGCGACGGGACGCAGGGGTCTCGGGCGTGGACCGGATCGTGGACCGGGTCGCCGGATAATCCCAGCGCGGCGGGTGCCGTCAGTGCGATGTTCGGTGCTATCAGCGCAGCTAGCGCGTGCGCTGCGAGGGAGCATGCCCCTCGTAATGCGTAGGTCATCGGTTCGATTCCGATAGGCGGCTCCCAGGTAGGAAGCATAATTCGAACAGCATCGTTCGGCTCCGTGGAACGGGTCGTGGAACGAATGTCGGTGATTTGACTTGTCGTGCTGTCATGGCCACCACCGCCAGAGGGCACATCGAGAAGCTCCCGAGGGGTCTTACCGCGTCCACGTCTACGCCGGTACCGACCCGGTTACCGGCAAGCCGCGGCGCGTCAAGCAGACCTGCCCGGACGAGGCGTCCGCCGCGGCGGCGCTGCGGAGCCTGTCAAACTGATTGAGACATCAGGCGGCTGGATTACTCTGACCCGAATCCACGAGTAGAGCGGCGGACGTTATCCACAGCCGAGTGGATGATCTTGGAGTGAGGTCTCCCGTCGTGCGGGCATGGTAATGACCCGGGTGTGGCGCCGGGTTC
>Ga0208199_1000098_pt1 | contig 33848 bp, 26 predicted proteins | sample Sb_taG_FD_187705 | JGI IMG/M metagenome (GOLD analysis project Ga0208199, IMG submission 187705) | Peat soil microbial communities from Weissenstadt, Germany - Sb_50d_1_NS metaG (SPAdes) (version 2) | ecosystem: Environmental > Terrestrial > Soil > Wetlands > Peat | place: Germany: Weissenstadt... | reverse complement strand
TCTGGGTGGCGGGGCGCCCGGGGCGCATTGCGCTGCGGCGCTGGCTGCGCGCGGGCTGCGTGTGGCCGTGGTTGAGCGGGAGCTGGTCGGCGGTGAGTGCTCGTACTGGGCGTGTATTCCGTCGAAGTCGCTACACTGCGGAGCACGTCGTGGTGGCGACCGGCTCAGATCCGATCGTGCCGCCGATCCCGGGACTGCGTGAGCTGCAGGGCGTCTGGGGCACCCGCGCATCCCGCAATGCTGGCGCATGCCCGGCGTTCAGGCCCTTCTCGTGCTCGGTGCCGCCCAGCCCGGACCGGACGGTCCATCAGCGTCACGGCCGTCGGGGGAAGCTCCGAAACCAGTGAGGGTTCATGGCCATTCCGATGTCTTGAGATATCAGCCGCCCGTCCTGCTCGGTGATCTCCAGCGGCTGACCTGCTGTCAGCCCGAGCGCGTCCCGGAGCGCCTTGGGAATGACAACACGTCCGGCAGAATCTATGGTAGTTCTCATACCATAAAAATGCCATCGACGGACCCTGGTGACTGCCCAGTGTTCATGGCGGCTTCAGCTTTCCGGACCTGAAGCACAGGCAGGCCTTCGGCTGAACTGTCATGGCGTTCCAGCAGCGGGACGTCATCATGCACTGGCAGCTCGCTCCGGAGACGCAAGGCTTCGACGGCACCGCCGAGATCCAGGGAGATCTTTGGGCGCGGCCTCAGTCCACTAGGGATGGTGAGCCCCGCCCACCCGGAACGTCTTACTCGAGGCCGTCCATTTGGTCGCCGCCTATTGGCAGCTGTAAGGCAGGATCGTTTGCACCTGTCGCCGGATGGACTCCTTGGCCACTCTCTGATCCATCCGCGGTCGGCTGCAGATCACCCAGCTAGCCGGAGTCCACCGACGCTCTTGGTGGTCCCGTCCGGTCGGCGGCAGATGCGGATGGTGCGATGTGGGCCGAGGATCGGTCGGCGCTATGGTGGTCGCGGGGGCAGCGCAGCTGGAGGCAGCGGTGGGCGAAATCACGGACGACCAGCCAGCCGGGGGCATCCGGGCCTCCGATGCCGAACGGGATGCGACCGTCGAGCGGCTCAGCCGGGCCGCCGGGGACGGACGGCTGACGCTGGAGGAGTTCAGCCAGCGGATGGAGCAGGCTACCGCGGCCAAGACGCGGGCCGAACTCGACCGGCTCGTCGCCGACCTCCCCGCGGAACCCGCGGTCGCGGGTGCCGTCGCCGCGCCCGCCTCCGCCCCGGCCACCTGGCACGTCTCGCCGGTCGGCGGCCTGCGGGTTTCCGGGCCGTGGCGGATGGCCCGTCACGTCATCGTGGCCAGCATCGTCGGCGGTACCTGGCTGGACCTGAGCGAGGCGCAGCTGGCCGCCCCCGAGGTCACGCTGACCACGGTGTCGCTGGTAGGCGGGACCCAGATCATGGTCCCGCCGGGGATCCGGGTCGAGGTGTCGGGCTTCAGCCTGGTCGGCGGCACCAGGGTCGAGGGCGGCCCGGAGCCGGGCCCCGGCGCGCCGACCGTCTACATCCGCGCGTTCTCGCTGGTCGGCGGGGTCAGGATCCAGCGCAGCGGGCCGCGTGGGGACCGGGGACCGCGGGGGGACTGGCGCGCTGAGCGGGATGACCGGCGCGCCGGGCGCCGCGACTGGCGGGCCGAGCGTCGCGCCGACCGGCGATCGCGGCGGGGCCGGTCCGGATACTCTTTTGGCCAGGCCCGGGCGTCGGTTGCGGCTCATCGAGCGTAGTTCTCGGCGTCCGGAGCCTTCGACCCGCCTGGCGCCATAGGCAATCGACGCTCGCGCTCACCGCTTGCTCACCGGCAATAGCCGCCAGTTGGCCCAGGCGACCGTCTGCGGCCACTGACAAAGCGCCATGGCGCAGCTTGCCGATGAACCTCATGGCGGCAGATCCGGACGTTCGGTCAGTGAAGGGGGGCCGCTACTCGAGCGCCTCGGCTGGGCCCCGATCCGATCAGGAATCGAGAAGCGCCACGGTGTGGCCGGGCCTAGCCTTTCGGTGGAAGGCCGGCATGACACCGAGCCCCTGAGCGTCAGGAAAGGAAGCCCGAGAATGCCCGCGAAGAATGCCAAGACCGAGTCCGGCGGCTTCAGCGCCGAGGAACGTGCCGCGATGAAGATGCGCGCCGCCGAGTTGCGCGCCGAGGGCAAGAAGGGCGCCAAGAAGGCCGACGGCCTGCAGGCGGTCCTCGACAGCATCGCGGAGATGGCACCGGAGGATCGTGCGCTAGCCGAGCGCGTGCATGTGACGGTGACCGCGACCGCCCCCGGGTTGTCGCCGAAGACCTGGTACGGCATGCCCGCCTACGCGAACGCGGACGGCAAGGTCGTCGTCTTCTTCCAGAACGCGGGCAAGTTCAGCTACCGCTACTCGACCCTGGGCTTCCAGGACGCGGCGAACCTCGACGACGGCGACGTGTGGCCGGTGTCGTACGCGCTTAAGAAATGGAGCCCCATGGTGGAGAAGAAGGTCGCCGAGCTGGTAAAGGCCGCGATCTCCTGACCGGTGCCGCAACCGCCGCGGAGCGCCCGCATCATCCTCGGGTACAGCGGCTTCGGACGGCTCCGCCTCAGCCTCGCTGTCACGACCTACCGTGCCACAGCTCTGAGCGTAGTCTCGCATCCAGTCACGGTGGAACGACCGCACCGACCCAGGCACGAGCGGACGTTACGTGTCGCGCGCGCACAGTCAGAAGAGTGCGCGTTACGCCTTCGCGTCAGGGTGATTTGCGGGCTTTCCAGACTTCTTCGCAGGGCCACTTCCGGGCCCATTCCAAGGTCGCGACCGGATGCCTGGTGGTTGAGCCGAGCGGAGGCTGGACTTCGATGAGGTCGCAGATTCCGAACCCGCAACGACGCAGCAACCGGATCATGTCGCCATGGCCGAGGTGGAACTCGACCGAGTCGCCGCCCAGCCATTGGAAACGGTGCATGCCGAAGTAGGGCCGCTGCAGCGTTTCGGTGGCCGGCAGGTCCTCCTGGTCCGGCCAGGTGAGGACGATCTGGACAGAGTTGACCAGGAAGATCAGCTGTCCCCCGGGGCGAAGCATGCGGGCCGCCTCCGGGATCCAGGCGTAAGGATCACACCAGATGCTCGCACCGTATTCGGAAATCACCAGGTCGAAAGCGGCATCGGCCAGCGGTATCTGCTCCGCATTGGCATGGATCAGCGGGAAGTGCAGCCCGAAGCGATCTTGCAAGGCGGCAGCGGTGGCCAGCTGCGCGGCGGAGTTGTCCAGGCCGACCGGCCGGGCCCCGCGGCGGGCCAGCCAGGCTGAGATATACCCGGTGCCGCAGCCCAGCTCCAGGCTGTCGGCCCCGGCCAGGCCAGGCGGCAAGATCCCAAGCTGTGTCTCAGGGACCTTCCACACTCCCCACCCTGGTTCCGTGGCCGCCCAGTTGCGTAGGCCCGGACCGGCGTAGTCAGCGGCCAGCCGGTCCCAGGCCGCCCGGTTGCGCAGCACATGATCAGATGGGCCAGTCACACCCCCAGCGTCTTCGCCGCCGGCAAGCCCGTCAACCACCTCACCGCCCACCGGCGACAATCCGGACTGCGGCATGACTGGATGGGGCAAACCGGAGCCGCGGCTGGTCTGCATATAGCATGCGATGGGCCTGGTCCGGCATGAGTCGCTTGGAAATGAGAGCAATGCCAGTGGCACCATTCACGGTCAGGCCCGCAGCGGCCGGCGATGCGCGGGCGATGGCGGAGCTTTTCGCCGCCGTGGCCGGGGAACGCACCGGGATCGCGACAGAGCCGCCGGTCGACATCGACGAGCGCACCGCGCAGTTCGCCCGTACTGCCGCCAGGTCGGTCGTCGCGGTGGCCGGCGGTCAGATCGTCGGGATGCTCCACGTCGAGGCCAGTCGGCACGGCTTCGGCGAGCTCGGGATGCTGGTCGACCGCGACTGGCGGGGCCGCGGAGTCGGTTCGGCGCTTGTCCAGGTGGCGATCAGCCGGGCGCGCGGCCAGGGGCTGCACAAGCTCTGCCTTGAGGTATTCGCGCACAATAAGGCCGCGATCGCCCTGTACCGTAAGTCCGGTTTCGTGGAGGAGGGGCGGCGCAGCGGGCAATACAGGCGAGCCAGCGGTGAGCTATGGGACTCAATCGTCATGGGTCTGGCGCTATAGCTATAGCGGGCCGCAAGCCTGCTCACGTTCCGCGCAGCCCCAGGGGACTATCACCCCGGGCGCGATACAACCGCGGCTGGCGCCAGCACCCAAGATCGCATAGCTTTCAGCGGCTCGGCAAAGCTCACGACGCCGTTTCCGCGAAAACGGCGTCGCCCGGTCCGCGGCATGAGAGTACTCGCTACCTGACAGGTCCGGACGGACTGCTTACCCGGCTGGGTGCCCCGGCAGCACCGGCCGCATGAAGGTCCGCTCGTAACGGAGCACGCAGCCGCTCTCGTCCCTGATGCGGTCCGCTTCGATGAAGTCCGGGTCGCTGCCGAACAGGGTACGGTACTGCTGCGCCGCGGCCCTAGGGGGCCGGTGACACCGTCGATCCGCTTCGCCGCATGGACCGCGGCTAAAACGATCACAAGTGCAAGCAGCCTCGCGCCGACCGCACAAGGCCCGGTCTGCACTCTGATGCGATACCAGGTCGGCGGCCCAAACGATCGCGGTCATTCAGAACGCCCTGATGCGCAGTCTGCGCTGTGATCCGGGGTTGAGTCAGCAGCCGACCAGAACCTCGGGACTGCGTGCCCAGCCCAATCCCGGGGACGATTACATATCGTGAACAAGCCGCGGCCGCTGCCGCGCGCGCTGTGGTCCTTATGGATCGTGTGGATTCGTCGCGCGACACCGGGACGGCGCCCCGCCCATGGACCTCATTGGCGGCGATCGCCTCTGTGGGCTACTCAAGCAGTATGACCTGGGCGTCCGGACGACGACACGAACCGTAGAAGACATCAGTGCCGACAGCGGATTCTTCGGCGAGATCTAACGGCAGGCAAAGCACCGCCGCCAGGCGACAAGATCCCAGCTACCGGATCTCCGCTCACGATCGCGCACGTCGCGGCATGACAGGACGTTCCCGCGATGTCCGCGGGCATACACACGTTTCCAGGGAAGCGGCTTATGGAATCTCGCACAAGGCGTCTCTGCGGAAACGTCATGAACGTGGCTACCGAGATCATAACGACCCGGGCCGACGCCCTGTCCGCGGCATGTGGGTAAGTTCGATTGGGTGTACCAACGCCTGTTCTGCTAGCCCTCCCGCTCGGTTGGCGGGTCGCGCATGTCGCGCCGATATTGCCAAGATGCGCGGGCGCGTAATTCACCGGTCGGAGGTGACCGCGTCGGCAGAAGCGGTCACGAAGATGCCGCATCGCCAATCGGCATTCTTGGATGGTGACTGCTATTTCGTCGCCGTCACTGCCTGGATGATGACGGCGTACAGGCGGTGCCAACGCGGTGAGTGCAATCCCGCTGCCGTCATCAGATGGGCTGCCCGCCGTCTGGTGCGCGCCTTGTCCCGCCGTCCGGCCAGCAGGGTCGGCAGCAGCAGCACCGAGAACAGGTCGGCCAGGACAAGGCAGCCACCAGGCACCAGCACCCGGGCGCACTCAGCCAGCCCTGCCCGCTGGTCCGCCCAGTGATCGAACGAGGTCGTGCTGACTACCAGGTCGAAGGTCGCCGCGGGCCAGGGCAGCCGCTCGGCCGTGCCCACCGCAAAACGCGGCCGGTCATCCGCAGCGGCGGCCCTGGCCACCTCGATCATGGCGGGCGCCGCGTCGATCCCGGCCAGGACCTCGGCCTGCGAGGCGCGGGCGGCAAGCCGGCCAAGCAGGTAACCGGTCCCGCACCCGACGTCGAGTATCCGCCTGGGCGCTGGAACGCAGGTCAGGGCTAGGTCCACCGTGCGGTCGGCGATCTGGTGGTGCATCCGGCCACGCCAGCCCTCGTCATAGCCTTGCGCGCGCTCGCCGAACGCCGCGACATCACGATCACGGGCCATACCTGATCCTGACATCCGCGCCGCCGCAGGTGCCGCCCCCGTCCACACGAAAGCACAGGCACCCGCCCAGCGGCAGATGCGGATGCTGCGCGAAACCGAACTCCCGTCTGGCATGCGCAGTGCCGCCAGAGGCGGTAACCGCCTGATGAGCCCTCCCTGTTTGCTGCTTGATAGAGTCCCAGCCGGAACGCTGCTATGGTTCCGGCTGCTGGCATTGTCCTTACGGCAGGCGCGGCGATGCTGGCTGGCCCAGGGCGCATAAATTACCGGAGGTGGCCACGGTGAGCCGGCAGCGCAAGCGGCGATCCAGTCGACCAGCACGTCGGCCGGTCTGTGAACCCACCGCCGATCAGGCTGATCCGATCTGGGTCGATGTCGGCGGCCGCCGAATGTTTGTCGTCGGCTGGACATCGGGCGGAGTTCCTTATGGCGTCTTTGAGGACGAGATGGATGCCAGGATGAACGACCTCGATGCGAACGGGTGCGACCAGCCGTACTGACTTCCCCGCCTGGACGGAGTATGACCGGGTGAAGTGGGAACGCCAAAGCTTCCGGCGGGGCAGGATCCTCAACACCGCCTGGACGTCTCACCTTGGCCGATCCGCCCGGTCGGCGGCAGATGCGGACGTCCACACCGAGGGCGCCGATGCATAAACATACGGGTAGGCCGCTCGCGCGTTGGACCATTCTATGGCGGCCACAACGCGAAGCCCGGTTGATAACCGCGCGCCGACCCGCCGATCTGGACGCCAGCCTGGTCGTCGGCCCGCCCGCCTGTGCAGCACCCGAATGGATGATCTGCGCGGCCACGCGCATGGGCGGCAGGGCTGAGGCACATACTGGAGGTGGTCGCTGACGGCAGAGCGCAGTGGGGTCAGCGCTGGCGCCTGATCCCCTCCTTCCACAGCAAGGCAAGGAAAGTTCGGAGGGCATGTCGTGACCAGCCACGATCCGCATCCCGACCGGGCGCGGCCTCCTGGTGAGTCACAGCCGGCAAGCACCGGACCGGGCGCACAGGCGCGCACGAAGCGCAAAGGTGCTACCGCTGGGGAGCCGCGCCCTGCCCAGCACTCGCCTGCTGCGGGGGACGCATCCGACCAGCCGGCGCGGTCGTGGCCGCTAACTCGGAAGACCATTGTCACCAGGGCGGTGGCCCTCGCGGCAGCTGGCCTGGCAATCTACCTGGTGCTGCCGAGCCTGACCCGGGTGCTGGCGTCCTGGCCCCGCCTGCTCACGCTGGACCGGATCTGGCTGGCTGTCGCACTGGCCGCCGAGCTGGCCTCCTTTACGTGCACCTTCGCCTTGCAGCGGCTGGCCCTGCAGACGCGCGAATGGTTTTCCGTGGTCACTGCCGGGCTGGCCGGCAACGCGGTGTCCGGCATCCTGCCGGGCGGCGCCGCGGCCGGGGCCGGGCTCCAGTTCGAGATGCTCTCGAACGCCGGGTTCGACACGGACGCCGCGGCCGCTGCTTTGACCGCCTTCTCGCTGCTGGAGGTGGGCGCGCTGCTGGCGCTGCCCGTGGTCGCGGTGCCCGCCGTGCTGGCCGGCACGGCCGTCAGCCCTGGACTCGTGCATACCGCGCTGCTTGGACTCGGCATGTTCTGCCTGCTTGCCATCGTCGGCACAGTTCTCCTGAAAACCGACCGGCCGCTGGCCGCGGTCGGCCGCGCCGCTCAGGCGCTGCGAAACCGGGTCACCCGCGGCCGCCGCCCGCCGCTGACCGGCCTGGACACGCGGCTGCTGTCCGAACGCGACACGATCAGGTCGGTCCTAGGCCACAACTGGTGGCAGGCGCTCCTGCTAACCGCCGGCCGGCTCGGGTTCGATTTCGGCTGCCTGCTAGCCGCCCTGCGCGCCACCGGCACCCACCCCCGGCACGCCCTGGTACTGCTGGCCTACGCGGCCGCCAACATCATTGAGCTCGTGCCGGTCACCCCGGGCGGGCTCGGCCTGGTCGAGGCCAGCCTGGGCGGCCTGCTGGTCTTGGCCGGCGTCCACGGCGGTGACGCGCTCTTGGCCACGCTGGCCTACCGGCTCGCCTCCTACTGGCTTCCGCTGTGCGCCGGACTGCCGGCCTACCTCCTGTACCGACACCGCTACGGCCGCTGGGCACACCAGTCCCGGCATTGACAATGCGGCACAACGGTGAGGTAAGCATGCCAGCCAACGCATAAATATGCGTCCGCGCAAACGTCCTCAATAACATGCATGTGGGTGAGACCTCGTAGCCGCGAGTCGGGAGCGCTCGCGAGCCGGCGACGGGAGCGTTTCGGTACGACCTATCTGTACCTATCTGGTACACTAAACTTGTACCAACCCGAAAGGAGCGTACGGCAGTGGCGATCAGTGCCAGCGAGGCCCGCTCGCGCCTGTTCCCCCTCATTCAGCAGGTCAACGACGACCACGTGCCGGTGAGGATCAACTCCAAGAGCGGGGACGCCGTGCTCATGTCCGCCGCTGACTTCGACTCCTGGCAGGAGACTATCTACCTGCTGCGGTCTCCCGCCAACGCCCGGCGGCTCATGGAAGCCGTCGCCCGGGACAAGTCGCACCAGCCCGCCGTCGTCAAGACCATGGAGGACCTCCAGGCCCTGGCGGGCGAGTAGTGAGAAGCATCCATTTCGACCCCGACGCCTGGGAGGACTTCCTGTACTGGCTGGCCGCAGACCGGAAGATGGCGGTGAGGATCACGCGCCTGATCGGTGAGATCCAGCGCGACCCGTTCGCCGGGATAGGTAAGCCCGAACCCCTGAAAGGTGACCTATCCGGCTACTGGTCCCGCCGCATCGACGACGAACACCGGCTCGTGTACCGCGCCGACGACAAAGAGGTGAAGATCCTCAAGGCCCGGTATCACTACAGCGACTGACCAAATCGCAGGTTCTGCCCACAACCGGCCTTGCCTGACGCGCGCCAGTCTGGCGGCCCTCCTTTGAAGCGGCGGGTTGCGGCGCTCAGCGGTGCCCTCTGTGTGCGGCGAGCCGTCTCATTGTGGGCTGCTCGGCTGGGCATCAACGCAGTTTATGGCCCGCTCATCGGCAGATCCGGGCAGCACTGCATCCAGCCAAACGGCTACAACGAAGGCGCTGACCAGTTCGTCTCGGACATCATCGTCGCCGCGCATCGCCATGGTTGGACCGTCACAACGCGACTTGACCCCTGCCGCCGCAACTGCTCGCCGCAGGCATTCCCCCATGCGCCGTCACTACGATCGACAATCTGACCGTCGTCATGATTGGTTCGACCGCGCACCTTTCATGAGCTTGTCCCGGCGCCGTCGCTCACATCTGCCGTCGCTCCATATCGCGCGAACCGCGGCAATTGCGGAGGTTCACCCCCGGCCCGGCGATGCATAAACATGGGGCCTGCGGCCGACTGTCGGCTGGGCCTTAAGCGGGACTGCAATGCAGCTGCTGACGCGAAGAGCTCTGAATATCCGCGCGCCGGCCCGCCTGATTGGCGCCGGCAGCCGCCCGATGCTGGGCTGGCAGTGGTGTCCGGAACAGGTTGATCTGTGCCGGCGCGAGGCGAGTTGACGCTGCCCGGCCTGTGCCCGCGGTTCCCGGCTTGGGGGCATGGTCCGCCTCTCTTCCGGGCCGCTGGGCGGCCGGTAAGGAAAATCAGCTGGTGGTTGTGCGGCCTGGCGGCCGGAAGGGCCGGCCCGGGTTCGCGGGTCACGCTTGACATGGATGATCTTCGTGACAGTACAGTTGCGGGCTAGCCTGGGAAGTGATGGCCCAGACGGATGTGATCTTGACGCCCGACCAGCGGGTGCGGGTGTTCATTTCCTCGACCCTGGAGGAGATGGCCGCCGAGCGGGCGGCCGCCCGGCGCGCCATCCGGCGGCTGCATCTGGTCCCGGTATGGTGTGAGTCCGGCGCCCGCCCGCACCCGCCGCGCAGCATGTACCGGGCCGGCCTGGCCCAGAGTCAGGTGTTCGTGGGGATCTACTGGCAGCGCTACGGCTGGGTCGCCCCGGCGATGGACATCTCGATCCTGGAGGATGAGTACCGGCTGGCTGCCGGCAAGCCCATGCTGCTGTACCTTAAGCGTCCCGCCCCGGACCAGGAGCCGCGGCTGACGGCGATGATCGACGGCATCCGCGCGGCCGGCACCGTGTCGCACCGGACCTTCGCCACGCCCAGGGAGCTGGAACGGCTGCTGGCCGACGACCTTGCTGTCCTTTTGAGCGAGAGTTTTGCGGGCGCCACGGCAGGCACCGGGGCGCCGCGCATGTCGCCGACCGGGCCGGGCGAGCCCGGCCCGGTTGAGCTGCCGGCCGGGACGGTCACGTTCTTGCTAACCGACATCGAGGGATCGACGCGACTGTGGGAAACTGTGCCGGACGCGATGGAGGTGGCTCTGGAGCGGCACGATCGTCTTCTCACCGAGGTTATCGAGAGGCATGGCGGAGTGGTGGTCCGCTCCCGCGGGGAGGGTGACAGTTTCTTCGCGGTGTTTCCCAGCGCGGTTGCCGCGGTCGAGGCGGCCGGCGCCTGCCAGCTCCGGCTCGCGCAAGAAGCGTGGCCGGCGGGTATCGCGCTGCGGGTGCGGATGGGGCTGCACACCGGGGAAGCGCGAGCGCGCGGCAGCGACCGTATCGACCACGCGCCGGTCAACCGCTGTGCCCGGGTGAGAGCTGCCGCGCACGGTGGGCAGGTGCTTCTCACCAAGACCACGCGCGACCTAGTTGGCGGCCGGCTGGGCGGCGGTCTCGGGCTGAAGAAGCTCGGGGAGTTCCGGCTGCGCGATCTGGCCGAGCCAGAGCTCATCTACCAGCTGACCCATGCCGACCTCCCGGCGGACTTCCCGCCGATTGTCACGCTGGCGGAGAGCGCCAGCAATCTGCCGTTGCCGGTGAGCTCGTTCATCGGCCGGGCCCGGGAGCTGGAGCAGACCGCGGCGGCGCTGGGCCAGGCGCGGATGGTGACCCTGACCGGGCCGGGCGGGGTGGGCAAGACCCGGCTGGCGTTGCAGGCCGCGGTCCAGGCGGCGCGGCGGTTTGCAGATGGGGCGTGGCTGTGTGAGCTGGCACCGATCCGCGACCCCGCAGGGGTAGATGATGCGGTCGCGGCGCTGTTCTCGGTGATCGCCCGGGTCGGCCAGGGCACCCGCGAGACGCTGGCGGAATTCTTGCGCAAAAAGGAACTGCTGCTGGTGCTCGACAACTGCGAGCACCTGCTCGAGGGGGCGGCGGCGCTGGCCGGGGTCCTGCAGCGGTCATGCCCCCGGCTGGTGATCCTGGCGACCAGCCGCGAGGCCCTGGGGATCGACGGAGAGCGGCTAGTCCCGGTGCCGCCGCTGGGGGTACCCGGCGCCAGTGCCGATCTGGTGGCGATCACGGATGCGGAGGCGGTGCGGCTGTTCGCCGACCGCGCGGTCGCGGTCAAGCCCGGTTTCCAGGTGACGGCTGAGAACGCGGCGGCGGTCGCCGCGGTGGTCCGGCGGCTGGATGGCATCGCGCTGGCGATCGAGCTGGCGGCGGCGCGGGTGCCCGCGATGACGGCGGCCGAGCTGGCCCAGCGGCTGGAGCGGAGTTTCACGGTGCTGGCGGTTGGCCGACGTGGAGCAGTGGCACGTCACCAGACGCTGCGCGCCACCATCGACTGGTCCTTCGACCTGCTCACCGAGCCCGAACAGGCCCTGCTCGGCCGGCTGGCGGTATTCGCGGGCGGCTGCACCCTGGAGGCCGGGGAGGCGGTCTGTAGCGGGGAGGGCATCGATCCTGGAGCGGTGTTCGAGCTGCTGGCCAGCCTGGTGACGCGGTCACTGGTGGTCGCCGAGGACAAGGGGTTCGAGACCCGCTACCGGCTGCTGGAGACGATCCGCCAGTACGGCGAGCAGCACCTCGACCAAGCCGGGCAGGCCGACCGGTGGCGTGCCCGCCATGCCGGCTACTACGCGGACCTTCTCGGACGGGTTCGGGAACATGCCCGCCACCCCAACCAGGAAATGTTCTGGACGGCCCGGCTCAGCGCCGAGCAGGACAACCTGCTTGCGGCCTGGTCGTGGGCGATCGGCACCGGCAACGTCGGCACCGCGTTCCAGATCCTGGCGGGCTTCGCGCCGGTTGAGGTCTGGAGCACTTACCCGCTCCTACTGGCCGACGAAACGGCCCTCGAGCTGCCCGGCGCGGCCGATCACCCGGGCTATCCACTCGCCCTGGCGGTCAGCGCAGTATTCGCGTCCAACCGCGCGGACATGACCGGGGCCCAGGAGCTGTGCCGCCGGGCGGCCGAAGCCAACGCGCGCCAAGCCAGCCCGGACTGGCGGGTCGAGGAGACCATCTGCGCCGCCCGCTCCAGCATCGCCATCACCGCCGGCGCGTTCGCCGACGCCGCCCGCTTTGCCGAACAGGCCGCCCATCTCGCGCGGGCCGGCGGCGACCTCGCTGACGCCTCCGTCCACCTCACCATGGCGGTGGCCGATCACCTGGTCGTCGGTGACGCACCTACGGCGACCCCGCTGGCTAACGAGGCAGTCATGCTCGCCCGCCAGGCCGGCGCCCCGGCCCTCATCACGAGCAGCCTGCTCGCCGTCGGCGCGACCGTGGCCGGCACCGACCCCGGCCAGGCCCGCGCCTGCCTGAACGAAAGCCGCGAGCTCGGCACCGCGCTCGGCTATCACAGCGCCCGCGACCTCGTTTGGGCCACCGCGATCGCGTTTCTCCTCAATGACAGGGCCGGCACGCTTGAGCTCGGCAGCCATGCCATCGCCAGCCTCCAGTGGGGCGGCGACCGTATCCGGGTCGGCTTCGCCCTCTACATGATCGCGGGCGCGCTCGCCGCCACCCGGCCTGATGCTGCCGCGATCATCCAGGGCGCCGCCGCAACCTGCATACCCGAGTCGCCGATATTCGCCCAGCTGGTCAGCTCAGCTGTGACCGAAGCTCTGGGCGAGGAGCGCGCCCGGGAACTCCGCGCCAGCGGTGCGGACATGCGCTGGGATCAGGCGCTCGCCTACACCCTCACCCAGGCCACCCAGGCCCTCAGCGAAGCCCGATCCACGATCCAGCCATGAGCGAGCCGCTTCAGGGTGCGGATACTGCCTATGGAAGCGTCCGGTCGCACACGTAAGTGACTGGGGCGGTCATGGACCGGGACTCACCGGTCAAAGTCGATTGACCAAGCCCTCGAAATTGCCGGTTCCTTGCGGATCCTATATAGCGCCCCGAACTTGCTGTTCTGCGATGCTGAGCCCCGGTTGAAGTGGGAATTCGCGGAGCCGCTCATACTCGGCAGGGAGGCATGCCCCGATACGAACGACATGGCTGAATTGACGATCGCCGCGGTCGTTTAGTGATATACAGGGCAGCGCATAAGTATGCGGGCACGCAACATCCTCTATTCAGCATGAGTGCGTGCCGAAGGCCGAACCCGTCTTGCCGATCAGTAGACGGCATCAGACGGCAATCAGACGAACAGTAAATCGAAAATTATCAATGAAATGGAATTTCCGTGGAGCGGGCGACGGGAATCGAACCCGCATGACCAGCTTGGAAGGCTAGTAACACACCTTACCGGGCGCAGCGAGCTGAATTCCCGTGCCACTGGGCAGGCCAATGGCGCCGGACGTCGTGCTGCCCTGGCTGCGGGGATCTCGTGTGCTTTGTCACCTCGGTGGCCGGCCCGTCGCTGGAACAGACCCGCCTGCGGCGGGTTCATTCCGGGCGGCGGCGCGGCCCGGCACCGTGCTGCTGTCCGGGCAGGCGCTCAAGGTAGCCGCCGGCGGTCTGGTTAGCTGGCTTGGGCCTGCTTACGTAGGCTGCTGCCATGAGGGACGGGGAACCTGCCGGAACGCCTGGCGCAGGCGCGGCTGCGGCTGGAGTGTCGGCTGGGCAAGAACTCGCCGACGTGTTCCGGCTGGGGCGGCGGTTGCTGCGCCGGGCGGTGGTGGCAGCGCGGGCCCAGGACCAGTTGCAGCGGCTGCTGTCCGATCACCTTGGCCCCGGGTGGGCCAGCCTGCCGGTGGTGACCGGGTCGTGGCCGGCCTTTGATCACGTGAACGTCCAGATCGGGCTGGATGCCTGGCTGGCTGCGCCGGGCCGGGAGCATGTGCTGGCAGGGATCACGGGATTCCGCCATGTGTCGTTCGGGCTCGGTGATCTTGCTCAGTCTGGCGGGCTGGACCCCAGTATCGGCCAGCTGGGGGTCGGCGGCGTCGCGTTCGCCACGGTCCCTGCGGGCCCGGCGGGGCAGACCCGCGCGTGCGTGCGTTGCGGCCTGTACCTGATTGACGACGCCGGCGCGCGGTTGGCGGTGTTGCTGCGCGGGCCCGGCGACCATGGCGGGGGCGAGGTCAGCCTGGAGGTTGCCGGGGGCGGCCAGGAACGTGCTATGCACGTCCTTGACGAGGTGCAGCGCCTGGCCATCGAGCACAACGTGTACCGGGGACAGGTGGTCGCCTTCGGCGGGGAGATGTTTGGCCCGGGCCGGGCCGCGCCGTTGAGCTTTCTGCACCGCCCGCGAGTTGACCGCAGTGAGGTGGTCCTGCCGGACGACCTGCTGGACGGCATCGAGCAGCAGGTGCTCGGGGTGGCCCGGCATGCCGGCCAGCTGCTGGCCAGCGGCCAGCACCTCAAGCGCGGCGTCCTGCTGCACGGTGCCCCGGGAACTGGCAAGACTCACACCGTCCGCTACTTGCTCGGCGAGATGTCCGGTGTCACCGCCGTGGTGATCTCTGGCGGGGCACTCCAGCTGATCAAGCAGGCCTGCTCGGTGGCACGGACGCTGCAGCCCGCGGTCGTCGTGGTCGAGGATGTGGACCTGATCGCCGGGCAGCGAGATCCCCACGCGGGCCAGCATCCGCTGCTTTTCCAGCTGCTCAACGAGATGGACGGGCTCGGCGAGGACGTTGACGTGACGTTCTTGCTGACCACCAACCGTGCTGACATGCTTGAAGCCGCTCTCGCCGCCCGGCCCGGGCGCGTCGACCACGCGGCGGAGCTGCCCATCCCCGACGCCAGCGCGCGGCGCAAGCTGATCCGCCTCTACCAGGGCAGCCTCGTCCTCGACCTGGATGACCCGGAGCTGGTGATCAGCCGGACCGAGGGCGTGACGGCGTCCTTCCTGAAAGAACTGCTCCGCAGAGCCGCGCTGCACGCAGCCCAGGATCAGGAATCAGGTAACGCCCCTGCGGACAGCCCGCTCCGGGTCACCGACGCGCACATGGGCGCCGCCCTCGACCGACTGCTCGACACCCGCAGCCAGATCACTCGAGCGCTGCTCGGCGTCCACCAGCCGCAGGGTGCCGCCGAAACACCCAGCGCCTAACCGCCGCGGCGCCCCGGCCCGGGCATCCCCGCACCGGAGCCAGACCAAACCGCCGCCTGCCCAATGGGCCGGAAACCCGCTGGCAGGCAACACCGCGCCACTCGCGGCATGAGAGTGCGCCGGGTCAGAGTCAGAAGAGTGCGACTTATCGACGCAGCATAGTGAAACTAGCTACGCCAATTGGTAACCGCCCGGGTTGGTTGCACGCTCCTGTCGTGGGTTACCGTTTCGTCTGGAGTTCTCGCGGCCGGTCGCGGTGACCGGGTTTCCCGATCCTGCGGTGGCGTTGAGGGCGTACGATTGGCCGTCGTCGCTACCCACGTAGGCAGTGCCGTCGGTCAGTGCCGGGTGGAGAAGACGATTTCTCCAGTGGCCATTGTGTGGCCTGTGTATCTGATCGTGCGCTGGTGCCTCCGGATCTATACCGGGATGTCACCTGGCGCCCAGAAAGGGTCACGAGCCATGGGTAACTCCGCTGCTTCTGCGGCACGTATGGCCGGGGCCGCCGACGCGGGCCGCCGTCGGCGGGTTATTAGTGGCGCCGGCGCGGCGGCGCTCGCAGGGGCCGTGCTGGCCGCCCGCCGGGCCCGGCGCGCGCGCCGGGTGACCGCCTATGTTGTCAGCGGCCGCACCGGGGTGCCGGGCGTGGTGACGCCGATCCGGACAGCCACCAACACCGCCGGGCCGCCGATCCCGGTCCCGCTGGGGCAGTCCATCGCGATCACCCCGGATGGCAAGACCGCGTACGTGACCGGCGGCAAGGACCCCGCAGTGACGCCGATCCGCACCGCCACCAACACCACCGGACCGCCCATCCCGGTCGGAAACGGCCCTTTCGGCATCGTGATCACGCCGAACGGCAAGACCGCCTACGTGGCCAACACCAAGGACGGCACGGTGACCCCGATCCGGACCGCCACCAACACCGCCGGGCCGCCCATCCCGGTCGGCCCGCAGCCCAACGCGATCGCGATCACGCCCGACAGTCAAACCGTCTACGTGGGCAACACCGGTGACGGCACGGTGACCCCGATCCAGACCGCCGCCAACACCGCGGGACCGCCCATCCCCGTCGGCCACAACCCCCGGGCAATCGCCGTCACGCCGGACGGCAAGACCGCCTACGTCTCCAACGGCGACGACGGCACCGTGACCCCGATCCGGACCGCTAGCAACACCGCTGGAGCGCCGATCCCGGCCGGGAGCGGGCCCTTTGACATCGCGATCACGCCCAACGGCAAAACGGCCTACGTCCTGAACTTCAACGGTGACACCGTCACCGCGATCCGGACCGCCACCAACACCGCCGGGCCGCCTATCCCGGTCGGGAACGAGCCCTTCGGCATCGCGATCACGCCCAACGGCAAGACCGCGTACGTAACGGGCGGAACCGATTCAGTAACCCCGATCCGGACCGCCACCAACACCGCGGGACCACCGATCACGGTCGGGATCGCCCCGAATGCCATCGCGATCACCTGACCAGGCCACCGACCCGGCCCTGCGACCAAGCCGATCCCGGGCAGGACGCGTCCCCGGAAGGCCGCTCACCGGTGACGGATGAGAGTCTGTGAGCCTTCATCCGCAGGCTCGCAGACCACACAGCCGCAAAGTGATCGCCCGGCCCGGGCGCGGTCTCGAGTCGTACCGATTGACGCTCCACCTGCCTGCGGCCTGAGCGAGCATCGGCTTGCGTGAGAAAACTCGTCCATGAGCAGCGACGTCACCCCCGACGTGAGCGCCCTGGCGATCAACGTCACGATCCCCGAGGGACTCCGCTGGACCGGCACTGCCCGCTGGCCGCCCGCGGCTACTCCCGGGACGGCAAGAAGGGCCGGCTGCAGATCGAGTACGGGCTGCTCACCGACCCGGCCGGCCGGCCGGTCGCGGTCCGGGTCTTCCCCGGCAACACCGGCGACCCCGGCGCGTTCACCGGCATCGTCAAGGTAGTACGGGACAAGTTCAACCTGCGGGAAATGGTCATGGTCGGCGACCGGGGGATGATCACCAGCGCTCGGATCCGGGCCCTGAACCAGCGTGAGGACGGCACGCAGCGGCCGGACGCCAGATATGAACTGGCGTTCGATAGTCAGAAGAAGGACCAAAATTACAAGAATCCGCTAACGGGAAGTGTCCACGCTTCCAGGGGATTGCCACCTATGGCGGGCCTTCCGCGCTTGCCGGATGCACTCCCGGCGGCAGAGGAGCGCGTGTCGGGGCTGATCGCCTGGGTCTGTAAATGCGTAGCGGCGGCTGGTGGGGTCTGCTTTAGTGACGGGCATGGCCGGATTCGATGATCCAGCGTTCTACGGCGATCGCTGGGCCGCTGTCTATGATGATCACCACGGGCAGATGGACCCGGGGCCCGCGGTGGAGTTCCTGGTCGGCCTGGCCGGGGACGGGCGGGTGCTGGAGCTGGCCATCGGGACCGGCCGGGTGGCGCTGCCGCTGGCGGCCCGGGGGATCGCCGTGGAGGGGGTGGACGCCTCGGCCGCGATGGTGGAACGGCTGCGGGCCAAACCCGGCGGTGACTCGATCCCTGTCACCATGGGCGACATGGCCCAAGTGCCGGTCAGTGGCCGGTTCCGGCTGGTGTACCTGGTGTTCAACACGCTGTTCGGCCTGCTCAGCCAGGCGCGGCAGGCAGAGTGCTTCGGCAACGTGGCGCGCGTGCTCGATCCGGGAGGGATGTTCGTCATCGAGTGTTTCGTCCCGGACCTGGCCCGGTTCGACCACGATCAGCGCGTCCAGGCGCGGACCGTGACCGAAGACTCCGCGATCATCGAGGTGTCCCGCCACGACCGGGTGCAGCAGCGCGTGACTACCCAGATGGTCACGCTGGATGGCCAGGGGATGCACCTGCGGCCGGTGGCCATTCGCTACAGCTGGCCGGCCGAGCTGGACCTGATGGCCGACCGGGCCGGCCTGCGGCTAACCGAACGCCACGCCGACTGGGACCGGCGTCCGTTCACTTCGACCAGCGACGGCCACGTCTCTGTTTATCAGCGAGCCTGACCAGCTCAGATGAAAATCAGCTAACCCAACGCGGCAGATGCGCGCGTTCTCAGTCTGGACTGCGGTGTATAAATATTCAGGCCGGGAGGCTGCACGTTGAGCCCGACCACGGGTCCGCTGGACCGCCGACATCGCGAAGATCCCTTGATAACCGTGCGCCGACCCGCCGTTCGGCGCGGCTGGGCAGCCGGTTGCTCACCGCCCAGTGCCGCCAACCAAACGAACAATCTGCTGCCGTGGACGCTGCTCCGCTGCCGCGCGATCAGCAGGCACGCGGCAGCGTTTGGCTACGGCGCACGGTGCAGTAGCCCGGGCATGCCCGGTCGGTGTCCGACGTGAACGCGAGCACGGTTCTCCGGCGGCCTTAACCTGGCCGGTCATGGCGACCCTCGAGTTTCACGGCGGTAGCGGTCAGGCCGAGCCCGTTCTTGGGAGGGACAGGTCGAGGGCCTTCTCGAGGCTGAGCGCCATGCCCTGGGCGTAGGCCCGCTCGAGCTGCTCATCGCCCAGGTGCGCACGCACTTGGTCCAGGCTGTCCCGGCGGTCACGCGCCTCGTATACGTGCCACGGATTGCCGGTCCGGTCCCGAAAGGCCTGCGCGACGCCATGCAGCGCCGCTGCCCGGTCCCAGTCGCCGGCATCCCCGGCCAGGAAGGCCAGGCCCAGGATGGCCATGGCCATGTGCCAGTTGTCGCCGTTCCGGCGGCCGATCCGCAGGCTTGCCCGGAAGGCGGACCAGGCACCGTCGAGGTCTCCCTCCGCGCGCAGCACGTAACCCAGGTCCGCCCGCACGGTGGCGCTCTCCCGTCCGATCTGCTGCGCGGCTTGCGCGCTGGCTTCCAGGTGAGCCCGGGCGGCAGGGAGGTCCCCGGCTTCTAGTGCAGTAACGCAGGCGTTGTCGTGCAAGATGGAGTTGACGAAGTGGTCGCCGGATCGTTCGGTGCAGGCGATCGCCTCCGTGTACAGCGGCAAAGACCCGGCCGGGTCGATGGTGCCGATGGTCATGAGATACCCGATCAGGCTCTGGGCCAGCGGCACGTCGTCGCCGAGCCGCCGGGCGCGCTCGACCGATTCCTGTCCGAACGGGAGGCCTGCCTCCAGCTCGCCGGCGAAGAAACACGCGCCGCACAGTTGCCCGAGGGACCTGATCAGCAGCCGGTCGTCGCCCAGCTGGCGGGCGACCTGGACCGCCTGTTCAGCAAGCTGCCGGGCCGTGGCGAGGTCAATGAATTGAGCGACGTTCGCAGCGGTGACCAGGGCCGCTGCGAACAGCGCGGGGTCGGCTCGGGCGTCGGGCCGCCGCAGCGCCGGCACGAGCAGATCGAAGGCCTCCTGCTGCCGGGAGCGGACTCCCCAGTAGCGGCGGAGCGCGACGCCCAGGCGCAGCACCACCGCGGTCCCGTCCGGGCGGCCGGCCGCATACCCGGCGGCGCGCCGCAGGTTGGCCTGGTCGGCGTCCAGCCGGGCCAGCCAGCTGCCCTGCTGCGGCCCGGTCAGATAAGCGGCCGCCGTCTCGGCCACAGACAGGAAATGCGCGCAGTGCGCCGCGGCGACCGCGGCGGCCTCCTCCTCGCCGGCCTCGGCCAGCCGCTCGGCGGCGAACAGCCGGATGGTCTCCAGCAGCCGGTACCGCAGGGCCGTTGCGGCGGGCTCGGCCACGACCAGGCTCTTGTCCACCAGCGATCCGAGCAGGGCGGCGACATCCAGCACGTCCAGGCCGCCGGACCCGCACACCGCCTCGGCGGCGCCTAGGTCGAAGCTGCCGGCGAACACCGACAGGCGCTGCAGCAGCAGCTGCTCGGCGCCGGTCAGCAGCGAATAAGACCAGCCGACGGTCGCCCGCAGCGTCTGCTGGCGCTCCAGCGCGGTGCGGCTGCCCCCGGTCAGCAGCCGGAACCGCTGGTCCAGCCGGTCATGCAGCTCGGCCAGCGACATCGAGCGCAGCCGGGCCGCGGCCAGCTCGATGGCCAGCGGCATCCCGTCCAGCCGCCGGCACACCGACACCACCACCGGGCCGGCCTTCTCATCCACGGACAGGGCGACGCCGTACGCCCGGGCCCGCTCCACCAAAAGCGCCACCGCATCACAGGACCCTGGCGTCCCGGCATCAGCATCGCCGGGCCCGGGCAGCGACAGCGACGGCACCCGGTAGATGACCTCCCCGCCGATGCCCAGCGGCTCCCGGCTGGTGGCCAGCAGATGCACCCGCGGGCAGCGCCGCACGATCGCCTCGGCGGTCTTGGCGCAGCCGCCGATCAGGTGCTCGCAGTTATCCATCACGATCAGCACGTCCTGCAGCGCCAGGGCATCCAGCAGCGCCTCCAGGGCGGGCCGGCCCGGCTGGGCGGCCAGCCGCAGCGCCTGCGAGATGGCCGCCGGCACCGCGTCCTGGTCGGTGGCCGCGGCCAGCTCCACCACCCAGACCCCATCTCCGGACCGGTCCAGCAGCTCGGCGGCCACCTGCAGCCCCAGCCGGGTCTTACCGGCCCCGCCGGCCCCGGTCAAGGTGACCAGGCGCGAGGACTGCACCAGCGCCCGGACCTCTGAGACCTCCCGCTCGCGGCCGATGAACGCCGAAAGCTGGGCGGGCAGATTGTTCGGCAGCGCCGGGTTGCCCAGCGACCGCAGCGGCGGGAACCCCGCGGGCAGGCCCGCCGCGGTCAGCTGGAAGATCCGTTCCGGGCGGCCCAGGTCCTTCAGCCGGTGGCTGCCCAGGTCGGCCAGCGCCGCGCCCGGCGGCAGCCCGTCCCGCACCAGCACAGCCGCCGCCTCCGACATCAGCACCTGCCCCCCATACCCGGCTGCGGCCACCCGGGCGGCCCGGTGCACCTCCAGGCCCACCAGGCCGGTGGCCGTCCGGGCCGCCTCCCCGCAATGGATGCCCATCCGCACCCGGACCTGCTCCCCGCCCGGCCAGGCATGCGCCGCAATGGCCTGCTGCATCTGCAGCACCGCCGCCACGCACCCCCGCGGCGAGGAGAACACCGCGAAGAACGCATCCCCCTGCGTATCGATCTCGCGGCCGCCGTGGGCGGCCAGCGCCGACCGGATCAGCGCATGATGGCCGGCCAGCACCTGCGCGTAATCGTCGTCTCCCAGCCGCCCGAGCAGCGCCGTTGAGCCCTCAATGTCGGTAAACAGGAACGTGAGGGTCTCCACGCTCACAGCGTAGAAGGCCGGCCAGGCGGCGGCACTGCCAGCAGGCGCGCCATCACGCCAGACCCGCTCACTCGGATGACCCCCGGCTGCTGACCGGTTCGTCGGCCACCCGCACGGCGGGCACCGACTCCGATGCCCGTCGATAGCAGTGGCTGACCGGTGTTCACCGTGGCTAATGGCCCGCTAATGGCCCGGCGACCTCGTGCGCTCTGTCGGCTAAGCCCGTGTGAGCCGCTGCTCAGGAGGACGTAGGCGGCCACGCCTAGACCTGTCCGTACGCAGGTCAGCGGGTATGCGAAGGTATCCGCGAGTGACCGTGAGTTCCCTCGGTTGGCTGCCTCATCGGGCACGCAGCGGGCACGCGACCTTCTGATTCGTAGACATCTACGGCCGCATCCGCTATCTGCTCATTCCGCTGCTGACCTGCCCGAACGGTACTCACTGGTGCGCAGTAGGCGGCAGCGTTGAGCGTCCTCGTGCGGCCAGGAAGCGGCCAGAGTGTCCGCTGGCGTCCACCGTTGCCGGTGGCGATTGTTACTTACTTGGTTACTCGGTGGCTCGCGAGCGAGCCGATGCCGGGCGCGTGCAGGTTTACGACGCGCCCAGATCAGATCTCTCAGCTACATCCGGCGGATGGCTGAGTCATCTGGATTACAGCGCTCGTGGTGCGAGCAGCGTGTCGTCCGGCTCAGGTCCGGTGGTGCTTCCAGGCTGCGAAGAGAGTGATGAGTGCGCAGGCAGCGATCAGGCTCCCGGGGATCAGGAATCCGAAGAGGATCAGTATGCATCCGATGGCGAGGACGCCGAGGAACGCGATCATGTCCAGCCGCTGCCATCCCTTGCTGGAAGAGGGCCCCGCCGTCGGCGGCAGGGTCAGGGTGCCCGGATCCTGGCCGCCCGTGTCGAGCCGGAACGGCGGGTATTTGTCGGTCATCAGCCCGGCGTAGCCGACCACCCGCAGCACCCACCGGTTCAGGCCGAGCACGAAGTCGAAGATCTGTTCCGGGTACCGGCCGGTGACCAGCAGGACCACCGCGGCGATCACGGCCACGATGCCGATCAGCCCCAGGACCCCAGACCGCCCTTGCCGACGTAGTACAAGCCCCAGTTGTTGTAGGAGAAGGTGAGCGCAGCATGGGGGATCGGGCGGCCAACCCGCCACCCCAGCCACGCCTCGCCGCCGGTGAACACGGCGATGATGATGTACTGCGGGATGGCCAGCAGCCACCATTTCACCAGCGCCAGCCCGCGGGATAGCCGCTGCGGGTACTCGACCTCCAGGTGAGCGGGATACGTGGGGTCGTCGGCCAGCGTGAAGGGCGGGTACCGGTCGGTGCCGAACGCGCCGATCGCGTAGTACTGCACCCGCCAGGTCCACCGCAGCACGCCCACGTTGAACTCGAAGATCGCCCGCGGGTAGCGGCCGGTGACCACGATCGCCACCATCGCCACCGCGCTGAGCACGACGAAGGCCAGCCAGAAGAAGGCCAGCACGATGTAGTGCGGGATCACCAGGATCCATTTGAACAGCCACAGCCAGCGTGACAGCGGCGCGTCCAGCGACGCATCCACCCGGACCGGGTACGCCTGCGTAGCAGCCATGGAGATCACCTCCTGCGCCTGTATCTTGATCCTGCGCGGGTGCCCATCGGGCTGCGGAAGAGCCATATAGCCTGTCCGCAGCGGCAAAAGTCCTGGCTTCTGACCTGGGCGCTCGGAGGGACTCGAATCCCTAGCCTGCTGACCCGAAAAATGGAGATTTGCTGGGCGTGCGGCAGCGGACCCTGGCCATCTGGGCCGGTCAGGGCCTGCTGGGGCGGTATGGGTCAGGTGGCCTGGGCCGGGCCTGTCCCGTCGGGTTCGGGTTCGGGGATGCGGCAGAGGGTGACTTCGAAGCCGAGGGATCCGAGCTTGCCGACGTGGTGGGCGATCTGGCGGCGGGTGTCGCGCTGGCGCTCGTAGTAGTCCGGGCCGAGGTCCTCATACCGCATGCCGGGGTCAGCCAGCAGCCGGGAGGCCTTCAGCTGGGTGTTCCCGGTGGCGACGCATGCTTTGGCGGTGCCGCGTCTTCGGGCCAGCCGACGGTGGCGGGCGCCTTCGCGGGTCTGGGTCCGGCCGGCCGCCACGGCGGTCTCGCCGGTGATGGCGCCCAGGTACCGGTTGCCCTTCTTGGCCTTGGCGCGTCCCTTGCGTTTGCCGGACTGGTGGTCCTGCGGGGCGCGGCCGGCCCAGGAGGACAGGTGCGGCCCGGTGCGGAACCTGGTCATGTCCACGCCGGTTTCGGCCACGGCGTCCTGGGCGGCGCGGCGCTGCCAGCCGGGCATCGACTCGGCCTGCTGCAGCTGTTCTTCGTACGGGGCCAGGAGCCGTCCGGTCACCGCGGTCAGGTCGTCGATGCCGGCGGCCAGCCGGCCGGTGCGCGCCAGCACCTTGGCCAGCAGGGCGGCGTGCTCGGCGGTGAAGAACTCCGCGCCCTCCACGGCTTCTTCCAGCTGGCTGATCTTGCGGCGGGCCGCGGCGCGGACGAGCCAGTCCAGCACCTTGGGGTTGCGCTCCCCGGCGATCAGGTGGTCCATGATGTCCCGGCCGGTCACCCCGTGCAGGTCGGTCAGCACGCTGGAGATCTTGATCGCCTGATTCCAGCAGCTTCTCCGCGCGCTGCTTCTCCCGGGTGCGTTCCTCGGTCAGGTCCCGCCGGTAGCGGGTGTGCAGCCGGATGATCCGGAACTCCGGGGTGGCCACGAAGCAGGCGGTGATGGCGCCGCGCTCGGAGCACGCCGCCAGCCACCGCGAATCGGCCGGGTCCCGCTTGGGGCGGCCGGGCAGGTTCTTGACCTGTTTGGCGTCGGCCAGCGCGCACTCGAACCCCTCGGCCTCCAGCCGGTAGGACGGGCCTTTCCAGTAGTCCCCGGTTGCCTCCATCACCACCGCGGGCACCTGCCAGCACCGCAGCCAGTCCGCCAGTGCCAGCACCTCTTTCTTGGTGGTGCCGAAGCTGCGGGTCTCTTGCATCCGCCGCGCCGGATCACGATCGGATGGCACCCGGATCGCCGGCCAGCCCCGCCTTGACGATGTCGATGCCGCACACCCGGTCCCGGTACAGCGGCTCGTCGGTCACCTCTTCCACGTGTCCCTCACCTCTGCTCTCCCTGCACTTGCTAGCCTGCGAGGTGGTACCGCCCGGGGAACCGGGGGCGAGCGGAGAATCTGACCCGCGTGCTCGTGGCGACAATGAACGGCCCCTGGGAAGACCGGTTCCCGGCGTCAGGCTGATCCGCGGCCTCGACCGCACCAAGAAGCAAACGACGTCACGGGCGGTACCGCAGCCATTTTTCACGCCGGTACGGCGCCGCGCCAGCGGTACCAAGGGCTGATCCGTAGGCTTAGGCACATTGCCCAGGGCCGTCTGTTACGGTCTGTGCGCTGGGCCGATATTCCAGGACTGTCCATCCCTGGCAGGTGTTGTCCGCCGTCGTGGCAGCAGTATTGGCAGCAGTCACACCGGACGGCACTCGGCCGTCTGCCACCTCGTCAGGGCCGGCCGATGAGTTACGGGCCGCCGGGCCGTCCAACCCACGGAACAACATCAACCCGGCAGCAGCAGCGGACGCCCTGGCACACCAAGATAGCCCGGGGAACGCGAAAGAAGGAGCACCAGATGACCAGCAACCCACGTCCGGGGCCCCGCATCCTGGGCAGCCTGCGATCGGCAGGCGGCAAAGGCGTCGTGCGCATCGAAGACCGCTACGGCACCGGTATCGACGACCTGTGGTCGGCACTGACCGACCCCGGCCGCCTGGCCTCCTGGTACGGCCAGGTAGAAGGCGACCTCCGCCTCGGCGGGCAGTTCCGCCTGCACGTGGAAGATGCCGACGCGGACGCCACCGGGCGCGTGGAAGCGTGCGAGCCTCCGCGGCGGCTGCAGGTGATGACCAGGGAAACTGAGGAATCCTACCGGCGCGGGAAGGGGGTGCCGCCGTACGACGAGGCCCTTGACGCCACGCTGACCGCTGACGGCGACCAGACCATCCTGGTCATCGAGGTCCGGGGCATGCCGCTGGACGCGATCGCCTTCTACGGGGTCGGGTGGCAGATCCATGCCGAGAATCTCGCCGCCTATCTCGCCGGGCGCACGCGCGGCGACACCAAGGCGCTATGGGACGATCTCGTCCCCGCCTATCAGGAGCTGGCGGCCAGCATCAGCTAGCTACCCTGCGCTTTTGGGGTGGAGCGGGTGACGGGAATCGAACCCGCACTATCAGCTTGGGAATTGGACCGATCACGGCCGATAACCTCGGTGATCAGGCAACTCATGAGACCTGGAGTAGCCGTGATTGACCGCCCGTCGCTCCGGCTAATTGCACGGGGATCATCGCGGCAGCCTGGCCCCTGCTTCCCCCCTTCTTCCTCATAGGCGCTGAATCCCTGATGAGCGGTCAGTGGGTCTAGTACAGCTTAATTCGGCAGCGCGAACCGCACGACAGAACCGCACGGCAGAGAACCGCACGGCATGTACTCGGTGAGACAGCGGCATAGGGCGGCTACCGAGGGCCTCTTCGTCCCGAAGGCCGAGCGACACCCCGCCTCCTTGCAGCGTCGCCTCGTTGACTTGCTGCGACCGTCTGCGGACGTCTACTGGTGTACCTGCCCGGCTGCCGGGATTTCTCAGTTGGTCACTCAGCCCTCGCCCGGAGTTGCCAGCTCGACGCCTTCGGCACGCTGTCGTCGTCCGAAGGCGAAGTATGACAGCGGCCCGACCCCGGCGGAGTTAACGAGCACCGCCGCTACGATCCACATCGGCTTCGAGCCGCGGATCTGGCTCGCCGGACGGCGCCTGATGTCGATGAGTACCGCCGTCTTGAGGATGGCTTCGGCAATTGCTGCGGCAATGATCAGCTTGCGGCTGCGGTCGCTGAGGTCGCTCCACCGTCTAGCCATGACATCCTCCGCGTCCATGCACCATCCCTGATGGTGTCGGTTACCGTCGTTCACCTGGGGATTTGGCTTTCCGTCGTCTGGCTCAATCGGCCGGCGTCGGATGCCGTTGTGGTCAACCTTGGTGGTCAACCGCCGACTTCGGCCAGTCTCGCCGCTGCTTCGGAGCGGGTGTCGGGGTCGAACGCGTCGTCGGCCACGATGCTGCGCAGGGCCTCGGCGGCCTGGGCCTCGTCCTCTTCGGCCAGTCTTGCCGCCGCCTCAAAGCGGGTGTCGGGGTCGAACGCGTCGTCGGCCACGATGCTGCGCAGAGCATTGGCGCCCCGGGCTGGATCGTCTTCGGCCAGTCTGAGCGCCGCCTCAAAGCGGTCGTCATCTTCGTCTTCGTACATGGCGGTGTCGGCTTTCTTTGAGAGGGCGTCTCCACATGCACTGTCCGTGGATGGGTGAAGCGCCGTTTGCCGTGCCCGCGCGCCATGTGGCCTGCGCAGGGAGCATAGCCACGTGCCCGGTTCAGCCTGTTATCGTCTAGCTCGCGTTTCCGGGGTACGACATCCCGCGAGATGAAGCCCACGCTACACACGTGCATGTGCCGCGGGAATGAGGCATCCACCCGCCTTAAAGCGGGGGTTTCCCCCAGGTGGCCAGGTATCCCGAACTGACCGGCGAGTGATCCTCTGGATGCAAACTACTGGCGCGCGCCTGCTCGCGGTCAACCGGTGCAGCCCAGCGCATATGCGGACACTCGCCCAGGACAGCCGTAGCGCGCATAGGTTGCTGTACCGCACTGCTGTACGAGCCAGCGTCTGCCCGCCGGAACACTGTCAAGCGCCAGTTGACACTTACGTGTCATCGACAGACTCACGGTTCCGGAGGCGGTAGGTCGGCTGTGCCTTTGGCTGCGCGGCTGGCAAGCTCACATGACTTATGGTCCGCCTCCGGTCCGCGAGCACCGGACGGCTGACCGTCTGCCAGGCGGCTTGCGCTGTCGCTCTTGCGATTCATCTATCAAAATGATATCATATTGATAGATGGTCGGGTGGCCGACACCACAGCTGACGGGAGGCATCCCGATGAACGAACCGAATGACAACACCGCTCCGAAAGGTCTGCGCGGGTGGTGGGCATCTCCCCCGCGATCCGGCATGCAACGCATAATCTGGCCATGGGAGTACCGCCACCTCCGCGCGTTCGCGCGCGTGCGCATTGCCTCTGGTGGCGTCTTGGTCGGCCTTGGCGCCGTTACGCTCGTGGGGGGTTCCTTCACAACGGAGGCTGTCGGGTGGGCGATGGTGTTCCTGGCGGCAGCGGCGGCGAACTTCGCGTGGGCAGCCTGGGAGCTGGCTATCGCTCGTTCCGCATCTGCCCGAACCTGAGCCTGCGGCCGGTAATCGATGGAGGTTCACCGCGCGCGTCTCGGGCCTGGCCCTCGCCGTCAGGCCCGCTGGGCTGGCAGAGGTCTCCAGGGTCAACGGCGCGCCGAAGGCGCGTCCCGCGCAGCGGGATGCGAAGCACCGTTGAGGCTGGAGGGGCCAGCCCGGACGATGCGCGGCGTTCCGGCCCGGTGGCTGTGACAACTTCCCGGCGATTGGCGCATCTGGCGCAACGCTGACGGCTTGGCCGCGGTGCTGGCGGGCGCGGCAGCGGGATACGGCGGGGACTGCATGCGGCCGGTCACCGGGGGTGCCGTGCGCGGCAGCCGCCGCGCCGTAGGACTTGCGTCCGAAGGACGTGGCGAAAGCTGCCGCCCCGCAACGGCGAGACCCCCAGGGTGAACCTTGGCCGCCTACGGCGGGTCACCCTGGCCGCTCTTCCCTCTCAACTGCTCGCGTCCGTCCTCGCTGTTCACGGCCTGGGCCGTCAGGCCCGGCGCGCCGAAGGTGCGCCCTTGAAGCCGTAGAGAGAGTTATAACAGTTCTGGATTGGTTCTGTTGTGTTGTCCCGCTTGATGCTTTACACATCGGCTCCGCTTGATGCTTGACACTCCGTTCATGCTGTGGGAGTTGAGCGTGATCGAGCAGAGATACCGGGCGGTGCTGGAAGTGCTGGCCGGGGTTCCGGTGACCGAGGTGGCCGGGCGGTACGGGGTGAGCCGCCAGAGCGTGCATGGCTGGCTGCGCCGCTACCGGAGTGAGGGGCCGCCGGGGCTGGCGGACCGCAGCCATCAGGTGCATGCGCATCCGTGGCAGATCCCGGCGGAGCTGGAGCCGGCGGTCTGCGAGCTGCGCCGTGCGCACCGGAAGTGGGGTCCCAAGCGGCTGGTGTTCGAGATGGGCCGCCGCGGACACGGCACGGTGACCCGGTCCACGGTGTACCGGGTGCTGGTCCGCAACAAGCTGATCGAGCCGAGGTCTCGTCGCCGCAGGCGGCAGGACTATGTGCGGTGGGAGCGGCCGGTGCCGATGCAGCTGTGGCAGCTGGACGTGACGGCCAGCGCGTTCCTGGCCGGCGGGCGGGAGGTGAAGATCGTGACGGGGATCGATGACCATTCCCGGTACTGCGTCATCGCCAGGGCGGTGCTGCGGGCCACCGCCCGGCCGGTCTGCCAGGCCTTCACCGAGGCGATGGGCGTCTACGGAGTGCCGGAGGAGGTGCTGACCGATAACGGCACGGTGTTCACCGGCCGGTTCATCAAGCCGCGCCCGGCCGAGGTGCTGTCCGGGCGGATCTGCCGGGAGAACGGCATCACCCGGCGGCTGACCAGGCCCCTCGCCGCGCTGCAGGCCGCGCTGGATGCCTGGCGCGAGGAGTACAACGCTGACCGGCCGCACCAGTGCCTGGACATGGCCTTTCCGGCCTCCCGGTTCGTCCCGGCGGCATCGCCGCTGCCGCTGCGGGTGCCGCCCCAGCTGACCACGGCGATCAGCATGCAGGAGCCTGGGCAGCACGACCGGTCACCGGCGGACCAGCTGGCTGCTGCCGCCCGGGACCGCCAGGAGGCGCCGCTGCTGGCGCTGGAAGCGGACCGGGTGGTGCCGCCGCCGGGCAACTTGCGGGTTGGCGGGCAGCAGGTCTGGCCCGGCCCGGCCCTGGCGGGCAGGACGGTCACCGTGTGGGTGGATGAGGCCAGCCTGCATGTCCTGCCCGGCGGCACCCGGCTCAAGACACTGCCGTCCCGGCTGGGTGTCGTCGAGCTGGCGCGCCTGGCCGCCGATGGTGCCCGTCCCGCCGGGCCGTGCCCGCTCCCGTCCGGGAACGGCGCGGCGGTCGAGGTCGAGCGCATAGTCAATGCCACCGGCCTGGCCGGCCTGGCAGGCGCCCAGGTCAGCGTCGGCTACCAGCTGGCCGGGCAGCGGGTCACCCTGCGGATGGACGGCACCCAGATGATGGTCATCAGCTGTGACGGGGAACTGCTGCGGACCCTGCCCTGCCCGGTTCCCGCCGGTGACCGGCACCGGCTGCGCGGCGCCCGCCGGGCCGCTGCCAGCCCGGCCCCGCCGTCCGGTCCGGTGACGGTGCAGCGGCGGGTCTCCTCCCGCGGCGGCATCATGGTCGCCACCCAGAAGATCCAGGTCGGCCTGATCCACGCGGGCAAGATCGTCACCGTGACCGCCGAGGACCACAGCTTCCGGCTCGTCATCGACGGGCAGGCCGCCGGCGTCGTGCCCCGCACCACCACCAGCGAGATCCACCGGTACAAGGCGTACGCGGCGCACCCGCGCCCGGGAAGACGGTGACCCATGCCCGATGTCCGGCTCGATGCCGGGGACGCGGCCGAGCTCGCCGGGCTGCTGCAGTTCCCGGGCGGCTGGCTGGCCCGCGACCCCGCCCGGCCCGGCGCGTCGCTGGCCGGGTTCACCGGCTACGGCACCGCACAGCTGCGCCGGGACCTGGACCGGTTCACCTTCCTGCCCGGCGGCGATGACGGCGAGTCCCTGTCCGGCCCAGGCGCGGCAGGGGTGAGGCGCGTGACCGCGGCCAGTCCGCTGCGCGGGACTGAGAGCATTGAAGGAGGCGGCTTCGCCGCCACTCATTTTCCCGCGCCGCGCAGGCTACGGGGCCGCGATGCGCGCGGCGCGCAGCCCCGGCCGCGGCGTGGCACCCTGTTACCAGGAAAACAGCTGAACTGGCGTTCGATAGTCAAAAGGAGCGGAAAATTACAAACCTAGGGAGACGTCAAGGATCAAGTGAAGCCGATCCGTCAAGGATCAAGTGAGGCTAGACACTGGATTGGTTCTGTAGGTGACTTCCGGCTCCGCTTGTTAGCCGGCTCTGGCTCCACCGGTTCTCATGGGGGACTTGGTGTCGGCGAGTCTCTGTCCCGTCTCCCGTAAGTCGGCCCTGTCTCACTTAAATCGGCCCATTATGGCCTGGGTCTCAATTAATGCGGCCCATTGCCGGAGTGCTGCCGTGGCCATCGCAGAGATGCGTGGTCTCCGGTGCTGAGCCTCGCCCGGTGGCGTATCCGGTCAGCGCTGGCCGAGGGCTTGAATCTGACGTTACGTCAGGTGCCATGCTGGATTTATGGCGGCTGATGAGCGCACGTGGCGGATCGGTGAGGTGGCCACCGCGACCGGGCTGACCGTCCGGGCCTTGCATCACTACGACCAGATCGGCCTGGTGGTGCCGTCGGTGCGGACGTCCGGCGGTCACCGCCTGTACACCAGCGCGGACCTGGTGCTGCTCTACGAGGTCACGGCCATGCGGCAGCTGGGACTCTCCCTGGATCAGGTGGCATCGTGCTATCCGGGCGGACCGACGTGCGCAGGGTCATCGACCAGCAGCTCGAGCACGTGGACCGGCAGATCCGGATGGCACAGCGACTCCGCAAGCAGCTCATAGCGGCCAGGGATGCAGACGACGCCGGTTTCGCAGAGATCATCAGGCTGACGGGCGACCTGACTGGCTACCTGCGGCAGGAGAAGATCGATGCGATGCACCGGCGGATCGGCGAACTGGGCGTGGTCGCCGAGCACGCGGTCGGGGTGGAGATGCCGCGACTGTACGGCGAGGCGCTCGAGGAGATGCGGTCCGGGACGCAGCCGTCCGATCCGGCCGTGCGCAGGATCGTCGACCGGCTGGATGAGCTTTCGGAACTGATCCGCGGCCCGGACACCGAGATCGGCACGGCGGTCCGCGCGCTGTGGGTCGACCGGGGCAGGCAGCAGCCGCCCGGTCACGACGGCGCTGACTGGGGCGAACTGGTCGCCTACCTGGACCAGGCCCGCGCCGCCCGCTGACCGTCCGTCCTCCCGCTTAGCGGCCTGACCTGTTTGGGCTGCCCGGAAACAGAAGGAATGACGATGACCATGACTGTCGAAACGCCGCCGCCGGATCGCATCCGTCCTGCGGCCGTCGCGGGACTGCTGCTCGGTGACCTGATCGCGCCGGCCGCCATCTACTACGCGGCCCGAGCGCTGGGTGCGCCGGTCGTGCTCGCCCTGATCCTGGGCGGCCTGGCCTGCCTGCCGCGGCAGGTGGCCGGGCTGGCCCGGCGGGGCCGGCTCGACGGGCTGGGCACCGTGGTGCTCGTCGCGTTCGCGCTCAGCGGGCTGCTATCGCTCCTGTCCGGCGACGCCCGGGTCCTGATCGTGAGGGATGCCGTGTGGCCGCTGGCCGCGGGGGGCGTGACGGCGGGCTCGTGCCTGCGCGGCAAGCCCGTGACGTTTTTCATGCTCCGCCCGATGCTCACCCAGGGCCGGCCCGAGAACCGCCCGTTCTGGGACCAGGTCTGGGCCTGCGGGAGCGCGTTCCGGCGCTGCCTGCGGGTCCTGGTGATCGGCTGGTCAGTCATCCTGCTCACCGCCGGCGCGGTGGAACTGCTGCTGGCGGTATCCCTGCCGCTGAATGCCGCCGCGGCCGTGCCCGCGGTCGTGCCGGTGATCGCCGTTCCCGTCCTGCTGGGTGGTACCGCCCTGTACGGCCAGCGGACCGGGCTGGGCATCCGCCGGTCGCTGGAGGCGATGAGCCGGCAGGCCACCGGCGGCGCGCGGTGAAGGTGGCGGTGGTCGGCGCGGGTATCGGCGGCCTGTGCCTGGCGCACGGACTGCTGCGGGCGGGTGCGGACGTCACTGTGTACGAGCGGGACGAGACCCTGGACTCGCGCCGCCAGGGTTACCGGCTGCATCTGGACGCCGGGCCGGCCCTGCACGCCTGCCTGCCACCTGACCTGTACGAACTGTGCGTCGCCACCGGTGGCCGGCCGAGCACGGCGATGACGGTCATGACCGAACGCCTGCGGCCGCTGCGGCGGACCGAGATCAAGCCTCCGGCCGATCCGCTGGACCCGGCGACCCTGTCGACCTCGGTGAACCGCCAGACCTTCCGGGAGATCCTCGCCGCCCGACTGGACGGCGTCATCGAGTTCGGCCGCACCTGCACCGGCTTCGAGCAGGACTCCTGCGGGGTCACGGTCTGCTTCAGCGACGGCCGGTCCGCCCACGCCGAGATCCTGGTCGCCGCGGACGGGATCGGGTCACCGATCCGTCGCCGCTACCTCCCGCACGCCCGGCTGGAAGACAGCGGGATCGTCTGCCTGTACGGCCGGACTCCGCTCACCGGGCAGACCCGGCCGCTCGTGCCGCCTTCCGCCTGGGACGGGCTCACCGCAGTCGCCGGGAACACGGTCGGCATGGCCATCGGAGTGCTGGACTTCAGCGAACCGCCAGAACGCGCGGCCCGGCGGCTCGTCCCCGAGGTCCACCTCAGCCCTGCCCAGTCCTACCTGATGTGGGCCGTCACCGGAAGCGCCGGCCACTTCACCGGCCGACTCGGCGGGCTCGGCCCCGCGGAACTGCACGCAGTGGTCGTGAACACGATCCGCCGCTGGCATCCCGATCTCGTGCGGCTCGTCCAGCTAGCGTCGATCCCGAAGACTTCCCTCGTCGCCATCAGGGCCGCCGTCCCGATCGCCTCGTGGCCGGCCAGCCGGGTGACGCTGCTCGGCGACGCCATCCACGCGATGAGCCCCGCCCGCGGCTCCGGCGCCAACACGGCACTGCGGGACGCCGCGCTGCTCGCCACCGAACTCGGCGCCGCCGCCCGGGACGAGAAGACGCCGGTACAGGCCATCGCCGACTACGAGCGGCAGATGGTCGACTACGGGTTCGCGGCAGTACGCGCCTCCCGCAGCGCGGAACTCGCCACAACCACGCGCCGCAGCGCCGTGCTCCGCTACCTCATCAGCCACCTGCCCGCCCCACGCTGAACCTCCCGCGCGGCACCGGGAACCCAGCAAAGTACTTCTAGCTCCCGATCCGGCGGACACGTCGACGGGTTGCCCCGGATGGCTCACTGCTTCATTCCCGCCGGGGAGCTCGCCGTGCACAGAAAAGGCAACCTTTACTGAGAACCGGCCCCGCCGATTCCCAGCGAACCTGTCATCGTCCCAGCTCACACGCGACCGAATTGGCCTCCAACAGTCCGCCCACCATCCCGGATCAAGATTCCGGGGCAAACAATAGTGAGACCCGGGCCGCGATGGGCCGATTTAAGGGGTCTGTCAAGTTTCCGGCTCTGTCGCACTTTCGGTGGTGACGTTCCGTAGCCTCATC
>Ga0208199_1000096_pt1 | contig 34805 bp, 32 predicted proteins | sample Sb_taG_FD_187705 | JGI IMG/M metagenome (GOLD analysis project Ga0208199, IMG submission 187705) | Peat soil microbial communities from Weissenstadt, Germany - Sb_50d_1_NS metaG (SPAdes) (version 2) | ecosystem: Environmental > Terrestrial > Soil > Wetlands > Peat | place: Germany: Weissenstadt... | reverse complement strand
CAGGCGCTGACATGGGTAATACGCGGAAACCGCCCCCAGCACCATAGATGACCAGCGGAAACAGCCAACCCGCCTCATGATCGTCGGAAACTCGGGCTAGGGTGCCGCAGTCCGCGGGGTCGACCCGGATCAGGGCTCCGCCCTGGCCGCTGGCGCTGATGGCCATGTTGCCGTGGATCAGGAATGCCAGGCCGCCGAACATCTTCTTCTCGGTCAGCCCTGGCCCGGTACCGATCAGGAACCGGATCCGGTCAGCGAGTTCGGTGTCGTAGGCCATGTCGGCCAGCCTAGCCAGCAGGTGTCGGCGGAGGCGCCAGGTGGAGCCGGCCGCCCGCCGGGAGCGCCAGCCGGGCCGCCCCGCACGCCATCGCGCTACGCAACCACAGCCCAAGACAGACACGCCTCACCAAGAACACAGCCATGGCCGCTGATCATGCTGAAGTCCATTCCTTCCAGGCTTACCCGCCTCAGCGTTATCTGCGCTACCAGGTCAAAGGTCCGCCCAGCGCTGCATAAACGATCTCTTTATGTCACTTGGTCCTGGTCACAGGCCTCGCAGGTGTCCCGTTGCCGGGAATTTGGGCCGTCCGTCGTCTCGCGGCGTATCAGACCGCCTGAGCGGGTCTCTGAATATGCATGAGCCACATGCAAAAGAAAGGACGGGCGGGTTCTGCCACTCAGACCGCGAACAACGCTCTATGGGCAGCGGGCAGTAACGATGCCGGGGGCGATCAAGTTCAAGCGATACTAGCGGCTCACAATAGTTACCGGGCACAGGTCGGAGTTCCCCCGCTGCAATGGTCAACCAGTTTGGCCGCCAGTGCTCAGGACTGGGCAAATCACCTGGCCGCAACGGGGCCACTGGTGCATAGCGGCTCTGGGGAAAACCTGGCGGAAGCGACCGCCGGGGCCCTTTCCCTCACCCAGCTAGTAGGCATGTGGGGGAACGAGAAGCAGTACTTCGTGGCAGGCACTTTCCCGAATGTCTCTACTACAGGGAACTGGGAAGATGTAGGTCATTACACGCAGGTTGTCTGGAGAAATACGACGGAAGTCGGGGGTGGCGTAGCCACTGGCCAGGGCAACGACTATCTCGTCTGTCATTATAACCCGGCAGGAAACGTAGTCGGGCAAACGGCTTTCTAGCCTTCCAGGCATCGCAGACCCACCCGGAACGATCTTGTGCTCGACGTCGCCGTGCTCTCGCGGGGGACGCGCCCTGGTCAGGGCCGTCGCGCGGCGAGTGCCAGCAGGCCGAGGGCGCGGGCCTGCTGGACGGCTTCGCGGCGCCGGTTCACGCCGAGCTTGTCGTAGACATGGCTTATGTGGGGTCGTGACGGTGTTGACGGACAGGCAGAGCTGTGCCGTTGGCCTGGCTGTCCCGCAGGAGTGGGCGGTGGTTATGGTAACGGCTGTGGAGCGGTCTGCGGTGGCCGACGCGGCGGGAAGCATGCACGGGTTTCCGGCTGCGCTGACCAGTTTCGTGGGCCGCGCCGCGGTGGTAGCCGAGGTCGCTGGCCAGCTGGGGCAGTACCGGCTGGTGACGGTGACCGGGCCCGGGGGGGCCGGGAAGACGCGGCTGGCTGGCGAGGTGGCCAGGCAGGTGGCCGGGCGGTTCGCTGACGGGGTGTGGCTGGCGGAGCTGGGAGCGGTGCGGGATCCGGCGCAGGTGGCGGCCGCGATGGCGGCGGCGGTGGGGATCCGTGAGCTGCCCTCGGTGGCGGCGGCCGACGCGCTGGCCGACGCGCTGGCCCGGCGGCAGCTGCTGCTGGTGCTGGATAACTGCGAGCAGGTGATCGGCGCGGCGGCGGAGCTGTGCGGCGGGCTGCTGCTCGGTGCCGATGATGTGCGGGTGCTGGCCACCAGCAGGGAGCCGCTGCGGATCGCCGGGGAGGCGCAGTACCGGCTGGCGCCGCTGACCCTGCCTGACCCAGACAATCCGGCGGATCCCGACGGGTCGGAGGCGGTGGCGCTGTTCGCGGACCGGGCCCGCCGGGCTGACGCGACTTTCGCGCTGGATGCGGAGACCACCCGGCTGGTGGCGAGGCTGGTGGCGAGGCTGGACGGGATGCCGCTGGCGATCGAGCTCGCGGCGGCGCGGGTCGAGGCGCTAGGCGTGGAGCAGCTGCTGGACCGGATCGGCGACCGGTTCACCCTGCTAGATGCAGGGGACCGGCTCGCGGCGGCCCGGCAGCGGTCGCTGGCGGCCACCGTGGAGTGGAGTTACCGGCTGCTGGATGAACAGGAGCGGCGGGTGTTCCGCGCGGTGTCGGTGTTCCCAGGCCCGTTCACGTTGGAGGGGGCCGAGGCGGTCGCGGGGGCCGGTTCCGGGCCGGCCGTGCTGCACCTGGTGGACTGCTCGCTGCTGGTCCCGCCGCGGCCCGGTCCGGATGGCCGGTACCGGTATGTGATGCTGGAGACGCTGCGGGCTTACGGGGCAGGGCTGCTGGCCGAGGCCGGCGAGGGTGACGCCGGCGCGGCCGCGCTGGCCGGGTACGCACTGCGGGTGGCCGAGGACGCCACGGCGGGGCTGACGGCGGACACCGGCGAGGTGGCCGCGGCCCGATGGCTGGACGCCGAGGACGCCACCCTGCGCCAGGTGCTGGAATGGGCCATGGAGCACGACGCGGCCGTGGCGCCGCCGCTGGCGGCCGCGCTGGCGTGGTGGTGGCAGGTCCGGGGCCGGCTGGCGGGCCAGGTGCCGCGGATGCGCGAGGCCGTCGACCGTGCCGCCCCGGGCAGCCACGCGTGGTGTACCGGGCACACCTGGCTTGGCCAGGCGTCGCTGGATTCGGCCGATCCGGCCGGCGCGCTGCGCCACTTCACCGCGGTCCGCGACGCCATCGGCGACCGTGGCCCGTCCCCGCTACTGGCCAGGTGCCTGAACAGCCGGTCGGCGACGCTGCTGACCACGGGCCGAATCGCCGAGGCGGTCGGCGATGCCCGCCGTTCCCTGACGCTGGCGCGGCAGGGTGATTACCCCGTCGCCGAGGCCCAGGCCCTGGCGGTCCTCGGCCTGGCCGCTTGTGTGGTCGGCGACCGCGTCGGCGCCGTGCAGCTGGCCGGGCGGGCGGAGCAGATCATGGCGGGCCGGGACGGCCCGGCGGCCCGGGTGTGCGGCCACATCCTGACGACCGCGCTCATCGAGGCCGGCGAGCTAGCCGCCGCCCAGAGGGTCTGCGCGGCGGGGCTGGCCGGGGCCCGTGACGCGGGCGACCTGTGGAGTCTGGGGAACCTCCTGGAGAAGATGGTGGTTCTCGACCTGTGGTCGGGCCTTTACGAGGAGGCCGCCGTGCACCTGCGGGAAGGACTCCAGACCGCCTTGCGAATCGGCTCACGGGCACGGTTGCTCGACGATCTGGACTGCTGTGGGTACCTGTGCGCCATGACCGGGCGGTGCGCCGAGGCCGTCACGGTATGGGCAGCGGTGGTCGTGCTCCAGGGGCACGAGGGGTTCTCGGTCCCGTCACACCCGGATATGCCCGAGGGCGTACTCGCGCACGGTCAGCTCGCACCTGGACCGCATCCGCGATAAGACCGGATGCCGGCGCCGCGCCGATCTCACCCGCCTGGCCCTCGGCGCTGGCCTGGTCTAACGCAGCCTGCCTGGCCGGGCAGCCGCTCGCCGCGCGGCGGTGTGGGTGATTCCACCCCGGCCATGGCCGCACCGCCAGAAGGGGGGAAACCACCCCTGCCGCGGAACGGGCTGAGCGGGCGAACCTATGGCTCAGGGCCGAAGAACCGGCCAGTTTCCCAGCAGATAGGACAAGGCAATGTCCGCACAACTTACCCACGAGGGAATTCAGGCCGGCACGGCACAGCCGGCCACCACGGCTGACCGCGGGCGGCTCCGGGGCGCCTGGAACCGGATCCGCCTGACAATTCAGGAGATGAACTACGCGACCCGGCGGGTCGTCGAGCGGCAGGCACCCTGGAGCGTTGACGGGCAATGGCACAGCAGGTAGGGATGATGGCCATGGACTCGTTCACCGGCAAGCTCGCGGTGGTGACCGGCGGCGGCTCGGGCATCGGCCGCGAGCTGGTCCACCAGCTCGCGGCCCAGGGATGCTCGGTCGCGGCGTGCGACCTGAATCCGGACTCCGTCGCGGCGACTGCGGCCACCGCTTGGGCACTCGCCCCGCCCGGCGTCGCGGTCACCGGCCATGCCTGTGACGTCTCCGATGAGGCACAGCTGCAGCGGTTCCGCGACGAGCTGCTCGCCGAGCACGCCAGCGATCACGTCGACCTGGTCTTCGCCAATGCGGGCATCTTCGCCGGCGCTAGCTTCGTCAAGGACTCCCGGGAGGAGTGGGAGCGCACCTTCGCCATCAACTGGTGGGGCGTGTATTTCTGCGCCCGCACGTTCCTGCCGCTGCTGATCGCCAGCGGCGACGGCGTCCTGGTCAACACCAGCAGCGTCGCCGGTTTCTGGGCCACGGCAGGGGCTGGCCAGCCGATCACCGCTTACTGCACGTCGGAGTTCGCCATCAAGGGTTTCTCCGAAGCACTCATCGAAGACCTGCGCTCCAATGCGCCGCAGGTCCGGGTCGTCGTAGTCATGCCGGGTGTGGTGACCACCGACATCTACGAGAACTCCCGCCGCGCCCTTGGCCTGCCAGAGTGGGATCAGCTAAGCGACGCTCAGCTCCTGGAACTGCTCCCCGATGAGGGACGGGCGGCCCTCATCGCGATGGGCCTGCTGGCCGAAGACTTCTCCGCCGAGGACCTGCGCCAGCTGGCCCCGCGACTGAAAAACGAATTCCGGGACAAGGGGTTCACCGCGGCGCAGGCGGCGACCATCATCCTGGACGGGGTGCGATCCGGAGCGTGGCGGATCCTCGTCGGCGAGGAAGCCAAGATGCTCGACGAGCAGGTCCGCGCGAACCCTGAGGCCCCCTTCCACTACGAGAACTACGCGGAGATGTACGGCCCCCTGATAGAACAAGCACAAGCACAAGCGGAAGCGGCAGGAACACCGGAGCCGTAGCCGCAGCGGGCCGGACGGCTTGATCCGGGCATAGCTCGCAGCAGCTGCGGGCAGCTTCCGGTGTTCGGCGTTGTGCTCCGGTGGGCCTGCCTCACCACCTTGCGATCGCTTGCTGCCGGGCGGCTCGTCGGCGGGCGGAAGCGAGATAGGCGCTGCCCGCGAGCCCGGTAATGCTCGCAGTGGCCGCTTCAGCCCCGGCGGCGGTCAGGCGCTGGCGCGCGGCGGGGTCGCGGGCGTAGCCGATGGCGCGGGCGCCGGCCAGGCGGGCGCTGTGAATGTCAGCCGGGGTGCTGGCCACCACGGCACACGCCGAGGGAGGCACCCCCAGAAGCTGAGCGGCCTGCAGAACCGGGATGGGGGTGGGCTCCAGGATGGCCGGGTCGGCGCCAAGCCGCGCGATGACCAGCCGCACCCGGTCGCGCTCGCGCGGGTAAGGCAGCGCGCCGCATGGCCGGCTCCTTCGCCGAGGACCATCTCGGCAGCTTCCAGCGTGCCATGCCACCCACGCCACCTCAGGCACTCACCCAATTCCGGGCTGGAGATAACGACGGTTATTGGTCGCGAACTATTGGCGTGGGTGCCGGGGATCGTTCCGCTGGGGCAACTTGGCTTCGCTCTTGAAGGCTGGTTCGCGGGTGCGGAGGCGGCGGAGCATGCGGGCGTCCTGGAAGCCGACGGTGCGGGCGGCGGCCTCGACGGTGGCGCCGTGGCCGATCAGGTGCTCGGCTCGCTCCAGCCGTAGTAGCTGCTGGTAGCGCAGCGGGGTTAGGCCGGTCGCCTCGGTGAACCTGCGGGTGAGGGTACGCTCGCTGACGCCGCACTTGCTGGCGATCTCCGCGAGCGGCAGCGGGCCGGCGAACCGCGCCTCGATGTGATCCTGGGCGCGGTGCGCGGTGTCGCTGAGGTGGCTGCGGTGCCGCAGCATGGCGCTGGCCTGCTGCTCCTCCCCGTTGCGGCGGGCGTAGACGACCATCTCGCGGGCGACCCGCGCCGCTGTGGCCGGGCCGTCCCGGACGGCGATCAGGTGCAGGGCCAGGTCGATGCCGCTGGCGATCCCGGCCGAGGTGGCGACCCGGCCGTCGATCACGTAGAGCACATCGCGGACGACCGTCGCTCTTGGGTAGCGCTTAGCGAGCTCGTCTTGGATGTCGTGGTGAGTGGTGCAGCGGCGGCCGTCGAGGAGACCGGCCCGGCCGAGGGCGTCGGCCCCGGCGCAGACGCTGGCGACGGTGCCGCCATTTGCGTGATGGGCGGCGAGCGCCTTGAGTGTGGCGTCGGCTAGCGGGCCGGTGCCCGCGATCACGGGGCTGGCCCGCCAGCCGGGGACGATGATGAGGTCGTCTTCGGCGAGCGCGGGCCAGTGCGTGGCTGCCCTTATGGTGACGCCCTGGGCAGTGAGGACGTCTTCCTGCCCGGCGACATAGGCCAGCTCGTAGCCGCAGCCGAGGTCGGCGGCGGTGCCGAGCGCCTGCGCCGGTCCCGCTAGGTCCAGCAGGTGCAGCCCCGGGACGAGCAGGAAGACGACCTTAGTCATGATCTGGTCAGGATAGCTGGCTGGCGTACCTGACTGTCTCAGCTGGCGCGCCGGCCGGACAGGGGCGCGGGCACGGTGGCCTGGCCGGTGACCTCCGCGATCGTGGCGATGGTCGCGAACCGCCCGGCGAGCGCGTATTCGGTCCGCTCGATGACCGCGCTGGCCGGCAGCGTGCGCGGGTCCGCGAGCAGCTGCTCGACCGTCTGGCCTGCTGGGGTGTCCCGGTGTGCGATCGGGCTAGTGGCGGTCGCCTCGGTGACGAACGTGACCTGGTAGCCGAGGTCGAATGCGACTCGCGCTGTGGTCTCGCAGCATTGCTCGGTCCGGATGCCGCAGACGATGACCTCGGTGATGCCCTGCTGGGTGAGCAGCTGCTGGAGGTTCGTCGTGGTGAACGCGTTGTGCGAGGTCTTGGTGAGCTGTGGCTCACCGGCCTGCGGCTCGAGCGGGCCGATGCAGCGGACGTGGCCGCTGGCCGGGTCGAACGTGGTCCCCGATCCCGGCTCGGAGTGAAGCACCCACACGACGAGGTCGCCGTTTGCCCGCGCGCCGTCGACGAGGCGGGCGACGTCGCCGGCGATGCCGGGATTGGAGATGGCAGGCCACAGCGGTCCCTGCCGGAACGATTCCTGAACATCGATGATGAGAAGAGCACGAGTCATGATGACAAGCATCCGGCTGGGACGGACTCGCGCGTAAGGCCGGATCGAGTCCCGAACCGGGCCGATCCGGTCACGTCTTGGGTCACGCCAGGCGATACGGGCCACCCAGAAATACTTTCCTGACCGCCGATTCCGCTCGACACGCAATCCTGGCGGATAGACCGTGCGACGCGCGCAGAACGTCCAGTTCCGGCCGTCTTCCTGCTCGGGCCGACGAGCACATGTCCAGGAAAGGCTGTCATCACGGGATTCCCGGCTTGCGCAAAGTGCTAGTGGGCTGCACGGGCATGGCGAGTTCGCCTAGCCCAGTACTTCAGTACGTGATGCCGGGGAACTGCTCGCGGGCGTGCTCCAGTTGGTCGGCCCACTCGCGGGGCCAGCCGAAAGCGCGAGCGGCCTGGCCGCTCATGTCGGCGGCCGCAGCACCGCTGGTGAAGTGGACGTACTCGCCCCAGTTCATCCGCCGCGTGTAGGTCCCGCCGGAGTCGCGTGGGAAGTGCCGGGCCAGCTCCCGGAAGAACCTGTTCATGACCTCTGCCCGCCCGCAGTCCCGCCATAGCGGGTAGAACCAGTCGCGGAACCAGCGGGTCCCCCGGCGAGGGAAATCGTCGGTGTTGCCGGTGAACCTGCGGTAGACGCCCTTGGCTTCGCGGTCCATGCCCAGCGCCGTGTAGAGGTCATAGATGTAGAACTCAGCCCACTTGCTGTCGCCCCAGATCTCATACGCCGGTGAGCCGTGGACGCCATTGTTGGCGCTCTCCACGGAATGCCCGATCTCATGAGCGGGCAGCTCGCGAGCGAGGGTATTACCCTCCCGCCAGGTGTCCAGGCCGCAGTCGCTGACGTTGCGGTAGTCGTGGACCGGGCTGACGTAGTAGCCCGCGTGGCCGCCGCCGTGCCGACCGGCGTGGTGGATAGAGTAGACGCGCGGGTCGGACCCGAACGCGTCGCCGTACGTTGCCTTGGAGTACTGCCAGGTCACATTGATGAACCGGGGCAGCCACCGGACCTCGGCGCTGCGCACGTCGGGGTCCACGTAGATCGCGCAGTGCTCGTCGCTGTGATACAGCCGGAGCAACTGGCGGTGGTCGAACCAGTGCTCCTGCCAGGTGGCCGGCGGGTCAGCCAGCTGACGCTCCGCCTCTGCCTCCACCCGGTCCTCCCACCTCTACGGGCACTGCCCGGCGGTTTTCGCTAAACCCTTATCAACGCGATCGTATGGCCAGTGAGCTCGCTTGTCGTACCTCGGCATCTGCATGCGACTCCGAGGATAACTTGCCCGGCACCGCAGGCCGGGCCGCGGTCAACGGGGCCCTCGAAGCGGCCGTCGCCCCGCTGGCCGCCGAACTCGCACCGCGCTGGGTCAACGCGGTCTCACCCGGGGTGATCGAAACCGCATGGTGGGACGAATTGCCCGACGCCGCCGGGCCAGGAGGCGTTCACAGCCTTCGCCCAGCGAGCTCTGGTCCGCCGCAACGGCCGCCCCCAAGACGTGGCCCACGCGATCGTCGCGCTCATCGAGAACAGCTTCATCACCGGGGTCGTGCTGCCCTGCGACGGCGGGCTGCGGCTCACCTGAGGACACCAGAGCACCTCACGGCAGGGGGTGTCTTACCTGACGTCCGTTCCGGTTTCACCGCGCCGGCTGCTGAGGTCGGCGGCGAGCAGGTCGAGCAGGGCTTGTGCGGAACCGGTGGGCGGGCGTGCGGCGGCGGTGACGGCGCAGATGTCGCGGCGCAGCGGCGGGTCGATGCGGACGGCCGAGACGTGTGCGGTGACCGCGCGCAGGCTCATCGGGGGGAGGACCGAGACGCCGAGCCCGTGCTGGACGAGTTCGGCGAGGTACTGCATGTTCTGGGCTTCGCAGACGGTACGCCGGGCGAGTCCGGCGGCGGCGCAGGCGACGTCGATCTGGGCGTGCAGCGCGGAGTCGGCTCGGTAGTCGACAAAGTCGCGGTGGCGCAAGACTGGGTCGCCGAGTCCGATGCTGGCCCGTCTGGCCAGCGGGTCGCGATGCGGGACGGCGAGGACCAGGTCGTCGTGGCCGATCTCGATGCGGGTCAGCCGGGCGGGGTCGGTGGGGCCATCGATGAAGGCGATGTCCAGCTGGGCGTCGGCGGCCGCGCTGGCGAGTACCGAGGCGGCGTCGTGGCTGAGCCGGATGGTGACGCCGGGGTGGGCGCGGCGGAAGCCGGCCAGCAAGGCCGGCAGGTCGATCACCCCCAGGGTCTGGATCGCTCCGACGTGCAATTGGCCGCGCAGGACACCGCGGACACCGGCCACAGCATCGCGGCCCTCGTCGGCTGCGGCGAGCGCCCGACGGGCCGCGGGCAGCAGCGCGCGGCCGGCTTGAGTGAGCATCACGCGTCTGCTGTCACGCACGAATAGCGCGGCGCCCACCTCGCGTTCGAGCGTATGGATCGACGCGCTCAGGGTGGACTGGACCACGTGCACCCGGGCCGCGGCGCGGGTGAAATGCAACTCCTCGGCAACCGCGACAAAGTGGGCCAGCTGCCGGAGCTCCATGAATCGACTCTATCAATGCTGATCAGCGGATCTAGCTGTTGGACCGATTACCAGGTTCCCGCCGATGCTGGACGAAACACCGCCGCGATACGCAAAGGAGCACCTGAACCATGTCCCCGACACCAGCCGTCCCGTACCCACCGGTGCTGGTGCGCGCCGATGAGGCCGAACACCTTGACCTCATCGGACACGTGCTGCTGGCCGATAGCAGCGCCACCGCAGGCGCGCTGAGCAGCCACCGCGTCGCGCTCGGCCGCGGCGCCGATGGCGCCGTGCCGCACCGGCACGACAATTCCTCCGAGCTGTTCTACATCCTCGACGGCGCGTTCGACCTCCTGGTCGCCGACAACGTCGTCACCGCGCACGCCGGCGATCTGCTGGTCGTCCCGCCCGGTTCGGCGCACGCGTTCGCCGCGCATCACGACTCGACCGCCGAGGCGCTGATCATCGCCACTCCAGGCATCGAACGATTCGACTACTTCCGCCACGTCGTCCGGCGCCGGGCCGGCAGCGAGCCGCCTGAGGTCCTGCTGGGGATGCAGGACCGCTTCGACACCCATTTCCTCGACAGTCCCGTCTGGCAGCGCGCCCGCAGGACCGATTGACTAGCTCGGCGGGCGCACCCTCATCGGCACCGGCCTCGCCGTGCAGGCAGCCGGGCTGGCCTGCCGGAACGGCCGAGTGCCCGGCAGCCGCGGTGGACACCGGTATCCTCTCCGAGATGAGCAGGGTCTCAATCGTGGGTGTTCCGAGCAGCGTTGCCAGCTATGCGGCGGGCCAGGATCTGGCGCCTAGGGCATTGCGCTCGGCCGGCTTGCTCGAACAGCTCATGGGATCAGGGCTGGAGGTCTATGACGACGGGACCTGCCGCATCAGGTATGGAGTCCTGACCGGGATCACCCGCTGGCCCAGAACGCCGACCAGGCGACTGCGTCGCTGCGGCAGCTGGCCGACCGGCTCGAGCCGCTGCTGGCGCGCGGCGACCTTGCTCTCGTGCTCGGCGGCAACTGCACGATCGTGCTCGGGGTGATGGCGGCTCTGCGGCGGCTAGGTGCCGGCGCTCCCGGATTGCTGTACGCCGACCGTCACTATGACATCAACACCCCGGAAAGCACCGCGGACGGGGCTCTGGACTGGATGGGGCTGGCGCACGCGCTGGCCCTGCCCGGCTGTGCGGACACCGTCGCCGATGCGTTTGGGCCCCGGCCGCTGCTCGAGGCGTACCAGGTGGTGTGGCTCGGGGTGGAGCCACGCGCGGCTACCGACTGGGAGCGCCAGCAGGCGGCCCGGCTCGGCTTGCACGTGACCACCAGCGAGGCACTCGTCGCGGACCCGGCCGGTGCCGCCCGAGCTGCACTTGACCATCTTCCGCCTGGTCCGCTCGCGCTTCACATCGACGTTGACGTCCTCGACTTCATCGACGCCCCGCTGGCGGAGAATACCGACTGCCGCAACACCGGACCTACCCTCGACCAGGCAGTGGAGGCGTTTCAGCTGGCGGCGCGAGATCCGCGGGTGCGAGCGCTGTCGATCGGGGAACTCAACCCGACCCGATGCGCTGGCGACCCTGATGCCCTTCCCCACTTTGCGGCCAGCATCGCCCGCATACTCGCCGGCACGATTCATTAGGTTTGCCCGTCACCGGCAGACCCGGCCGCGCTGCTGGCGGGGCCCGCCCTGGCCGGGTAATCGGCGCCGCAGACATGTCATCTGCCGCTCCTCGGCGTTCCGCGTGAATGTCGGTGTCTGGCGGTCCCGCGTGTTTGTCACGCTCCTCACCGGGCTGGTCTGGACAGCAGCCGGCTATGGTGCTGGACTCGTGGGCGGATGCATGACGAGCGGTGGCAGCGTTTACTGTTCCGGTCCTGGCTTGCGGCGTTCCGAGTGGGAGGTACTGCGATGGGGCAGCGGACGCGAGGCGATGGTCTGGCTGGCGTCCCGCCCCCTGGTGCTGCGTGGGCCCGCGTCCGGCGCGAGATGAGTGAGGTGGCCGGGCAGACGTCCGGGCAGATTCAGCGGCGGTGGCTGAGCCGTGCGAGTGCCCTGCTGTGCTACCACGCTCGCCAGAGCCTGAACTCCGCCTACCGTGAGCTGATCGAAGACGCGGGCGTCGATCCGGTAAGCGCCGTCCAGACCGCTGCGGGGTGGGGCCGGGTACCCGTTGTCGATAAGCAGTGGCTGGCCAGGGCCTGTTACGACCGGCGGCCCGCGTGCCCCGGTCCTGTCCTGGTCGTGGCCACCAGCGGAAGCACCGCCACGCGGGTTCTGGTGCCCGTGACGGCCGAATGCGCCAACCGCGGGCTTGGAGACAACTTCCTGCGCGCCCTGGCGATGAGTGGCGTCGGCCCCGATCAGCGGCACTGGGGAATCGAGCACAGGCCGGACGGTCAGGGCCTGGGCGAGACCGGGTCCTCTGTCTCGATGAGGTGGCTGGCCCGCCACTGCGGGGACAATACCCTGGTCACCGCGGCCACCGAGCCGCTGGATGAGCAGCTGCGACGCGCAGCCGCCTTCGGGCCGGACACGATTTCAGGATCACCGGGGTTCCTCCGGCAGATCGCGCGGTCCGGAGCTGCCCTGCGTCCGATGCTCCTGGTGTACGGCGGGGCGGCGCTGGCCGATACGGACGCCGGCCTGCTGCGGGCTGGCTTTCCCGGAGCTCGGCTCACCGCCTTCTACCCTACGACCGACGCGGGAGCCCTGGGTGCCGCGCCTGTCAGCGACGGCCTTTACCGCACTTTCACCGAGACGCACATGATCGAGGTGCTTGACGGCGATGCCCGTCCGGTTGCGGCCGGTTCACGCGGTGACGTCGTCGTCACCCAGTTCGACGCTTGGGCAGCGCCGATCATCCGCTACCGGGTGGGCGACCGTGCGACGTACTGGGGCTGGGAACAGGGCCGTCTTCTCCTGTCTGACATCGAGCGGGCCGCCGAAGCCGTCATCGGATCAACGCTCGTCCCCTACAGCGATCTCCGGACCTGGACGCCTCGCCTGGCGGCACGCGACCCGTCGGTCCTGGCGGTCCAGCTGGTGCGCGGGTACTCGCCGCGCCAGCAGCGCGAGCAGCCCGTCGTGCGCGTCATCGGCCGAGCGGACGGCGCTGAGCTGACCGCCGCCGCGCGCTCCCTGCTGGACGACTTCCCGCAGATCACGGCCGAGATCGCGAGCGGCGAGCTGGCTCCAGCCCTGGTCGAGTTCCGGGACCCGCCGGCGACGCTGGCCGGCCACTGGAAGATCCCGCTGTACGTCGACGAGCGCACCGCGCCGGAAGGCCCGCGATGCCCGAGCGAGTGACCATGGCCCGGTACGCTCACGGGCCGGATCAGGCGGCCTGGCTGGCCCAGTTCGGCCACGCCCGGGTGCGTGACATCTACGCCATCCAGGTCGCGGAGCTGGCCGAGATACGCCTGCCGGGCGGGTCGCGTCGGGCGCGCGAGGCGTTCATCACCGGATATGAAACGCGGGAGCCTGGGGTCTGGTCCCATTACCCATGGCTGAACGTCGCCCTGCGCACCCTCGAGCCCGAGGCGCTCTTCGAGCTCCGCACGAACCGGAACCGGAATCTGGTCACCAGGCCAGAGCAGATTGTGCTGCAAAAGGCACACGTAGCCATCGCCGGGCTGTCGGTAGGCGGCAATGTCCTGGCTGCCCTCGTCCGCCACGGAATCGGCCGCACATTCTCGCTCGCCGATCACGACGACCTGGCCACGAGCAACCTGAATCGCACGCAAGGCAGCCTGCTTGACGTCGGCGTACCAAAGTGCCAGCTCGCCGCCCGCACGGTATGGGAACTCGATCCGTTCGCCACGTGCATCTTGCATCCGCAAGGTCTCGATGACGACACGGTGGGTGCTTTCGTGGCAGACAGCGATGTGGTGTTCGACGAAGTGGACGACTTCCGGGTGAAGGTCCAGCTTCGTCTCATGGCGCGGTTGCACGGCAAACCGCTGCTCATGGCCACCAATCTCGGCGACACAGTGCTGATCGACGTCGAACGCTGGGATCGGCCGCACGACGGCCTCGAGCTCTTCAACGGCCAGCTTGACGGGGTATCTCTGCAGGAGCTGACGCAGACCGGCCTGGCCGCCCAGGACATGTCCCGTTTCGCAGCCCAGATCGTCGGCGTCGACAACGTCCCGCTGCGCGCTTTGGCGTCGCTCCCGCTCATCAACCGCGAGCTCGTCGGCCGGCCGCAGGTCGCGAGCACCGCGGGCATGGCCGCCGGGCTGGCCGCGATGGCGGCGCGTTCAGTGCTGCTCGGCGCGCCGCTGCGCAGCGGCCGGTATCGCTTCAGCCTCACCGAGACATACGGCCTGCCAGACGATCGAGGCACCGCCAGTGAGCGCGCAGCGGTCATGGCCCGGCTCCGGCCCCCACCTGTGGCCGCAGGCCAGCGACCGGAGCTGCACGATCCCCGGACGCTGGCCAGCGACGGCACCCATGTCGCGCTCATCCGGCTCGCGGCCTACGCCACGCTGGCTCCGTCACCGCACAATACGCAGCCGTGGCAGTTCCGCGTGGCCGGCCGGTCGCTGACGATCGGTGCTGACCCCTCCCGGGCATTGGCTGCCGCCGATCCGCGGCGGCGAGCCCTGACGATCAGCCTGGGGTGCAGCGCCGCCAGCGTCCTGGTGGCGGCCGCGGCATCCGGCCTGGGCATGACACTGGACGTCGCCCCTGACGGACGTGTCCGGCTCGGTCTCGCCGGCACCGAGGCCGATCACGCGCTGGCCCGGCTATTCCCGGCCCTGACCTCGCGGGTTACCGATAAGCGAAGCTACCCGCCAGAGACAGTCGAGCCGCCGCAACTGCCCTGGCCACCGGGCATCGCCGTCCACTATCTCGCTGACCCAAAGACCCGGGAACACATAGCGGCCCTCCATCGGCAGGCCGTCGGCGATCTTATCCGGACAGGCGCTTTCGCTAAGGAACTGGCGGGCTGGCTAAGGGCCGACCCAGCAGATCCGCGGCGTGACGGCATGACCGTGCCCCTGCCACCGGACGCCGCGGAAGCCCTCATCACCGCGCTCAGCACTTCAGGCGAGCCGCTGAAGCAAATGGGAGAGCGCGACGCCCAAGCCCTCGCGGCCGGGCCGCTGCTCGGCTTGCTGACCTCAACAGAGGAAACCGAGGCAGCCTGGGTCCGCGCCGGGCTGGCGTGGCAGCACCTCATCCTGGCCGCCCACCTATCCGGCCTGGCCGTCGCCCCGCTCACCGCCATCGTGGAGAATCCCGGAACCCGCGAGGCAGTCTCCACCCACACGCCAGCCGGTCAGCACCTTCAGATGCTCTTCCGCCTCGGCAAGTCACCCGGTCTGCTTCCCCCCACCGCCCGGCGCGACCCCACCTGGGCAGAAGCGTGACGAACACGGAACTGATGTCACCGGACAGGCTCGGGTCTATGTCCGTGGGCCGGACTCCCGCCCATCGGCGGACAGGGATGGAGTCAATGGCTAGTGTTCGGGCGGTGGAGGCAACCATCAGGACCTATGAGCGGCGGGATGCCGCCGGCGTGGCCGACATCCTCTACCCTTCCGTCCGCGAAGTCGCGCTGTCCGATTACACGGCTGAACAGGTGAAGGCCTGGGTTGCCGGACGCTGGGATGCCGAGCAGGAACACCGGCGCTCCGGTGATGGCCGGCTGGTCCTGGTGGCCGCGGACGAATCGGGCCACGTGAGGGCTTCACGGTGCTGGAGCGCCAGGACAAGATCCTCCGCGGCGTGCCCATTCACAATTACCGGATGGCTAAGACTCTTGGCTAAGACCGGCAGCGAAGCCGCCTCCGGTAGATCACCTTCGGCAGGCCTGCCCAGGACTCTGCGGACGGCATCGTAGGTTCCCCCCGGCGGGCTTTCCTTCCGCTTGCCACCTCGATCTGCAGATCTCCGGTGTCGCGCCCATGGGATACTACAGTAAACGGAGCTGCAACGGCCGTCCCCCCCATGTCTCGTCGCGGAGAGGCAGAGGGGACGGGCGGGGTGGAGGAGGGGGCCATGAGCCACGGGAGTGATCGAGGCGGCGGACGCGCGGCCGGCCTGGTCCGGCGCACCCAGGACGCGTCATGACGGCTGCTGGCGCCGGGCCTCTGGCCGGGCGGGTGGCGGTGGTGTCCGGGGGCGGGCGGGGGCTCGGCCGGGCGTTCTGCCTGGCGCTGGCACGGCAGGGCGCCCGGGTGGTGGTCAACAACCGGAACCGGGTCGTGGACGCGGACGGGCGCGGGCCGGCCGACGACGTCGTTTCGGAGATTGTGGCGTTTGGCGGGTCGGCTTTCGCCGAGTATTCGGACGCGGCGTCGCCGGCCTCGGGGGATCTTATGGTGGAGGCGGCGCTGGAGCGGTGGGGACGGCTGGACATCTGCGTGGCCAACGCGGGGATCGGCGTGGGCGGGATGTTCTACAAGCAGCCCGCGGTCGTTTTTGACGAGGTTCTGGCGGTCAACCTGCTCGGCAGCATCCGGCTGGCGCGGGCCGCGATGGCGGTGATGCGGCCGGCCGGGTACGGCCGGATCATCCTGGTGGCCTCGACCGGCGGGCTGCACGGCGACATCGGGCTGTCGGCGTACGCGGCCAGCAAGGGGGGCCTGCTGGCGTTCGGCCGGTCGCTGGCGGCCGAGGGTGCGGGCCAGGGCGTACTGACCAACATGCTGCTGCCGTATGCGCTGACCCAGATGACGTCCGGCGGGATGCCCGCGGACGCGGCCCGGGACCGGATGACGGCCGAGGCGGTGGCGCCGGTGCTGACCGCGCTGGCCAGCCAGGAGTGCACGCTGAACGGGGAGTACATCGTGACCGGCGGAGGGCTGCTGCGGCGCGCGTCGGCGGTGGAGTGGGGGACGGTTTCGCTGCCGCCCGGGGACTCACTCACCGCGGCGGAGCTGGCCTCGCTCCTGGCGGACAGCCGGCGGGGCGAGCCGCGGGAGTTCGGCGTGTCGGTCGATGCGTTCACCGACCTGGCGGCCTTCGGCGGGACCGGATGAGCTGGGGGCCGCTGCTGGTCAACCTGGCCGTGACGGCCGTGACCGTCGCGGCGCTGATGCTGGCCACGTTCGCCTACGCGATGCGGACCCGGGTGCACGCGATCATGGACACGGTCTGGGGGCTCGGGTTCGTGGTCATCGCGGCGGTGTCGTTCTTCGTGTCGGCCGGTTTCGGTTCCGGCGTGCTCGGGCGCCGGGTGCTGGCGCTGGCGCTGACCGCGGTGTGGGGGCTGCGGCTGTCGGCGCACATCTACCTCCGCAACCGCGGCCAGGGCGAGGACAAGCGGTACGCGTCGCTGCTGCGGCGCAACACGGGCAGCCTGGCCGCCTTCGTGCTGCGCCACATCTACTGGGCGCAGGGGCGGGTGATGTGGTTCGTGTCGCTGCCGCTGCAGGTGGCGATGTACGAGCACGCTGCCTTGTCGGCCGTGACGTGGCTGGGCGTAACGGTGTGGGTTCTCGGCTTCGTCTTCGAGACGGTGGGCGACCTGCAGCTGCGCCGGTTCAGGGCTTCACCGCTGAATGCGGGGCAGGTGCTCGACCGCGGCCTGTGGCGGTACACCCGGCATCCGAACTACTTCGGCGACGCGGTGGTGTGGTTCGGGCTGTGGCTGCTGGCCTGTTCGCACTGGCTCGGGGTGCTGACCGTGGCAGCGCCGGTCTATATGACGAACATGCTGGTCCGGCACACCGGCAAGCGGCTGCTAGAGAAGCACATGGCGCGGTCCAAGGGCGCCGCGTACGCCGACTACGTCCGGCGGACCAGCGGCTTCTTCCCCTGGCCTCCGCGCGGGGCTCGCTCGTGAGCGCGGCGCCGCCCCCTCGGCTAGACGAAGCGGATGAGCGTGTTGCAGAGCTCGCCGATGCGGCCAACGCCGTGCTCGCGGTCGGTGGCGTGCAGGTCGACGGCGACGATCCCGGGCCGGCCGCCTGCGGCGGGAACGAAGCGGATGGTCCGGCTGCCGAAGGCGATCGCGGCGCCGTCCGCGGTCGGGCGTTATCGCCGGGCCTTGGGCGGCTCGCCGCCCACCTGGATCTGCGAGCCGCGCAGCTCCAGGCCGCAGACCGAGCAGTGCAGGACGGGCCTGAACGTGTCACCGCAGGCGGTGTGGGTGTACAGGGTGGCCGGCCCCTCGGGCGCGCGGAACCACTTGTCACCCCAGTTCAGCATGACCATGACGTGCGGGAAGAAGGCGCGGCCCTTGTCGGTCAGGCGGTACTCGACCCGGCCGGAGTTGGCGCTGGTGAGCCTGGTCTCCAGCACGCCCATCCGGCAGAAGGTGCGCAGCCGGTCCGACACGATGGACGGCGGCGCGCCCATCATGGTCAGCATGTCGGTGAACCGCCGGGCGCCGAGGAACGCGGCCGCGATGGCCGAGGCCGACCAGCGGTTGCCGATCAGCTCGATCGTCTCCACCACCAATCCCGGGCCCGGCGAGCCGCCGGCCGACCGGCGCCGGGTGGTGGCCTGCGGTACCGACCGGGCAAAGCCGCCGCTCGGCCCGAACGTGCCGCGGACGTCGTGGATGCCCGCCGGCTGCCCGCAGGCCCGGCAGTGCATGACCGGCGAGAACTCCTCACCGCAAGCCAAGTGGTACATCGGCGGCAGCGGCTCGATGTGCTCGGTAACCCAGGTAGCCTCCCACGACCAGATGGTCAGCAGCACCTGCCACAGGTCGCGGCCGCACTCGGTGAGCACGTACTCGTAGCGCCGCGGCGCGTCGGAGTACTGCCGCATGGTGAACACGCCCGCCTCGGTGAGGCGGCGCAGCCGCACGGTCAGCACCGAGTTGGCGATGCCCAGCGTGTCGCGGAAGTCCTTGTACCGGCGCACGCCGGACATGAGGGCCAGCTTGACGATGGTCAGGTTCCACTCGTCACCCAGCAGCCCCACGGCGATGGCGTTGGAGTTCTCGGTGACGGGGACGGTTTCCGGTATGGCAGTCATATTCCGACTCAGGCTCGGGCCAGGCACGTCACCAGCCCGCGATGGACTCGCCCGGCGCCCAGCAGCTATGCGTGCCACTGGCGATCCGCTCGGGAAGCTGAGCTCGGGCGATCGGGCCCCGCCCCACGTCGTCGGCCCGGAACACGACGCACTCGGACAGGTCACGGTTCATGTCGACCGTGAGCGTCACGAGATACGCGTCGTCCTCTTCGGTGCCTCCTACCCGCGGGGCCACGCCGACCTCGCTGCAGAACACGCCCGGCTCGAACTGGTATCGCTCCGCCCGGCCGGTCAGCGTGTCGTGCTTGACCAGCCCGTTGAAGATGAACCAGCCCGGTTCGTTAGTGGCCGCATAATTGTACCGGTACGGCCGCCCGCCGAATCCGTTATGGATCGTGCCGAACTCGGTGTACAGGCCCGACAGGTCCTCCTCGCTGGTCGCGCCGGTGACCAGGTTCATCCGCCAGCGGTGCAGCCGGGTCTGCATGATGTCCTGGGCCAGGAACCGGAACATCCGGTCCTTCGGGCCGTTAGGCCCGGCACTAGGCGGTTCCGGGCAGCCCTGGAAGAAACCCTCGACGATGATCTCGTCGCCCGACTCGTAGGCGTTCGTCCAGTGCAGCACGTAGGTGGGCTCGAACTCGAACCAGCGGATGTCGCCCGGGGCGCCGCGGCGCGGGATGACCCCGAGCCGGGAGGGGAGCTCGGGGTGGAACCGCGAGGCATACCGGCCGCGCGCGATCAGCTCGGGCTCCCAGAACAGCGGCATGTCGTTGAGGATCGCGTAGTGCTCGGTGTAGGCCATGTCGTGCGGCAGCCGCGGGCCGGGCAGGTCGATCGGCACGTAGTGCACCAGCCGGTCGCCAGCGTCAACGACTCCGTAGTGCAGGTAGGGCGGCACCGTTCCGTAGTTAAAGAAAAAGAGCTCGCCGGTATGGTCGTCCACCTTGGTGTGAGCCGAGACGCCGACGCGGCGGGGGAAGGCCCCGCCCCAGGTGGCCTTGCCCAGGTCGTTCAGGGTCAGCGGGTCGAGGCGGTACAGGTCGCCGCACTGGTAGAAGCTGGCCACCGCGACCCCCGCGTGCACGATCACGTCGGTGGACGCGGCGTCCTTCATCCGGCCCCGGGCGCCCCACCCGTCCGGGCGGACCGCCACGTCCGGGTTCTCCGCGATCCCGGCCCATAGCGAGCGCCCGGCCTCCTGCTCGGCCGCCAAGCCGTCGGTGCGGACGAAGCGGTTCCGGTAGGACACCTGGCCGTCCCGGAACGAGACCTTGTGGATCATCCCGTCGCCGTCGAAGGGGTGGTACCGGACGATGGCCGGGTGCAGCGGGTTCTCGGTGTTGCGCAGGTAGACGCCGTACAGATCGCCGGGCAGCTCGCCGTGGACGGGCAGGTCGTCCGCGTCGTATTCGACGTGCTGCGGCCGCCACGCACCTGACCGGTAGGGATGGTCGTCGCCGGGCGGCAGCGTGGACAGCATCTTGCCGTAGACCTCGACGTCGACCATGGTCAGTCCTCCCGGGTTACGACGAAGCTGACGGTGGTGGTGAGGCTGCCGCCGATGTTCAGCGTGGCGACGGTCCTGGCGTTGCTGACCTGGGTGTCCCCGGCCTGGCCGGTGACCTGGCGGGCGGCGTCGCGGAGCATGCGCACGCCGCTGGCGCCCACCGGATGCCCCACGCCGATCAGGCCCCCGCTGGGGTTGACCGGGATCGCGCCGTCCCGCTCCAGGTCCCCGTTCTCCACCGCCTTCCAGCTCTCGCCGGGCCCGGTGATGCCGAAGTGGTCGATGGCCATGTACTCCGACATCGAGAAGCAGTCGTGGGTCTCGATGCCGTCCAGCGCGCTGACGTCTTTTATCCGTGCGCGGCGGAAGGCGTCGGTGACGACCTGCCGGACGTGCGGGAACACGTACGGCTGGTCCTGGCTGCGGTCGAACTTGGCCTGCAGGGACAGCCCGGCGGTGCCGTGGCCCCAACCGGCGATGCGGGCTCGCGGTGTTCTGGAGCCCTTCTGGAAGCGGTCGGATCGCCGGGGACGAGCAGCAGTACCTGCGCTACGTCGACCGGTCCAAGGACCTGGTGGTGCGGGGCGGCATGAAGATCTCGGCGGCCGAGTTGGAGGGCCTCATCGCCGGCCACCCGAAGGTGGCCGACGTGGCCGTGGTGGCCTACCCGGACGACGTGCTCGGCGAGCGGGCCTGCGCGATCGTCGTGCCCCGGGCCGGCCAGACGGTGAGCCTGGCCGAGATCGTCGCGTACCTGCGGGAGATCGGCATCGCGACGTTCAAGCGGCCCGAGCGGCTGGAACTGCGGGACGAACTGCCGCGCAATCCGCTGGGCAAGATCCTCAAGCGGGACCTGCGCGAAGAACTCCGCGGTTCCTTACCGGGTTTCGGGGCCGGGCGGGCAGTGCGGGGACGGCGGGGGGACGTCCAGGGTCGGGTTGCGGTCGAAGAAGCCGGTCGGCTTGAGCGTGAACCCGCACCGCGCGACCGGCATGACCGGCCAGTCCTCCAGGCGCGGCACGTGGGTCGGGCCGAACGTGTGCCATACCACGATGTCGGTTCCGTCGATGTCCCGGTCGCCGGCGACGAAGGCCTCCAGGCCCGCTCCCCCGGGGTTCTGGTTCACGAAGTCGCCCGCCGAGTAGCGATGGGCCGGGTCGTACCTGGTCACCCACAGGTGGTTGGCCGCGAAGGAGGCCCGCTTGGCCAGTGACGACGCCGGGTCGGCTAGCAGCACCGGCGCGGACTCCGGGTAGAGCGTGTAACTGGTGGGATGGCCGAAACGGTTAGTGCGCTCGGTGCTGACGATCCGCCAGGTGCGGCCGCGGGCGCTGTCGGCGCGGCGGCCGGCCTGCGACTCGCGGGTCAGCCGGGTGACCCGCTGGACGATGGCGTTGCCGTGGGGGTTGTCCGGCCCGACCGGAAGGCCGGTGACGTCCACCTCCTCCACGGCGTTGGCCAGCCCGTCGACGGTCATGTCCAGCCGCGCGCTGAACAGGTGCTGGTGGAAGGGGGCGGCCAGCCCCGGCGCGACCTCGGTGGAGTAGGGATGCTCCCCGCCGGGATGGGCCGAGGTGAACAGCACCCCGGTGGCCTTGATCTCGCACTCGATGGTGCCGTCCAGGTAGAAGTACCAGTAGAAGCCGTAGTCGTAGTTGCCGACCGTGGTGAAGTAGCTCACCACCAGCCGGCGCTGGCGGCGGGACTGCGCCGAGCCGTTGAAGATGTCGGTGTGCTTCCACAGGATGCCGAAGTCCTCTTCGTGGATGCACACGGCGTTCGGTATGGTGCGGGGCTGGCCGCCGTCGTCGGTGACGGTCGCGTCCAGGTAGGCGATCTCGCCCAGGCAGTCACAGCCGAGCTCGAGCGAGTTGGCCCACTTCCCGCACAGGTACTCGCCGGTGTCGAAGTACGCCTGCCAGTAGCGGAACCGCGGGTCGCCGTAGGGCACGACCATCTCCGGGATCGACGCCCGGTAGATCACCGGGCGCTGGCCGAGGCTGATCTGGTGCAGGGTCAGGCCCTCGCGGGCGTCGAACCCGATCCGCATCGACCAGTCCTGCCACTGCAACCACGTCCCGTTCAGAGTAAAAGATGGTCCCTCGGGCTGGCTGATCTCGATCGGGCGCAGCGTGGTGCGGCGTGGGCCGCGCACCGCCTCGTCGTCGTAGTCGCCGGACTCGGCGGGGACCGGCAGCTCGAACTCGTCGGTGATCTTGAAGACCTTCTTCTCGATGAGGTCGACGTAGGCCGCGACGCCGTCGACCGGGTGGGCCCAGGCCAGGTCGTGCTCGCGAGCCTGGACGAACGCGAGCACGCGCACCATCCGCCGCCGGTCATCCTCGGGTGGCCCGAACGCGCCCGCCGTGATCGGGCAGGCCCGGATCTGGCTCATGTCGTGCAGGCCGCGGCGCGCCAGGGCGGCGCGCCAGCCGGGGTCGGCCTTGACGACCTCGTCCACCAGCGCGAAGTCGCCGTCGAGGATCGGCATCTGGCCGTCGGCGGGCGGGTCCAGCGTGCGCGCGGTTATCAGTTTGGAGCCGGTCAGCGAGACCACGACGTCGGTGGACTCGCCGGTGGCGGTGTTGACCAGGAACGCGCGCAGCCGGCGGTCGGCCGGCTGGCCGGCCAGCACGTCGTCCTTGGGCGGTTCCTCCAGGCCGTAGTAGGCGAACCTGACCGGCTCGGCCAGGAGCCCGGCCGCGGCCATGACTTCCCGGCCGGCCAGGTACTCGGCCGCGGTGGCCGGGTCCAGCGGGCGCGCGTGGGCGGTCTGGTCCTCGCGGGTCGCGGTGTCGGTCATTCGTCGGCCACGATCGAGCCGACCCGGTCGCCCAGGCCGGGGTCGCGCCGGACCAGCCAGATCGAGTAGAGGATGGACACCGCGACGATGCCCAGGCCGACATACGGGAACCAGTAGTACGGCTGGGGTATCGGCGGCTTGAACAGGTAGTAGATCGGGATGGCGATCGCGACTACGCCGAGGGCCGGCAGCACGACGTGCTTGATGATGCTGAACTCGGCTGGCCGGTACTTACGGTAGAAGAACGGCAGGGCCACGTTGGACGCGAGGTACACGAACAGGATCAGGATCGTGCCCATCGAGCTGGATTCGAAGAAGAAGGTCAGCGCGTCCAGGCTGCCGCTGCTGCCGCCGATCCAGTGGCCGAGCGCCCAGCCCAGGGTGAGGGCCGAAGCGAGGCCGACGAAGGCGATGATGGCGTTGACCGGCGTCCGGCGGACCGGATGGACGTAGCCGATCCAGCGCGGCAGCAGGCCCTCCCGGCCGGCGTTGAAGATCAGCCGGCACTGCGAGTTCACCGCGGCGATGAGCACGCCCAGGGTGGAGGTCAGTCCGGCCAGGTACGCGATGAACGTCAGCCAGGTCGCCACGCCATGGGCGACGCTGATGAAGGGGATGAGTGGGGCCGTGAGCGCTGCGGCGTTGTAGTGGAAGCCGGTGACCGTGGCGTAGGCCAGCAGCAGGTACGTGAAGGCCATGAGGGCGATCGACAGGAACACGGCCCGGGGCACGTTACGCCGGGGGTTGGTGGTCTCCTCGGCCAGCGCCGCCGAGTTCTCCCAGCCGATGAACAGGTAGATGGCCAGCGGGAAGGCCACGCCCAGGCCGCTGAAGCCGTTGAGGACCTTGCTCGGCTGGAACGGCACGGAGCTGAGGTGGCCGCCGTTCTTGATCAGCACGGCGATCGCCACGACGAGCAGCACGGTCAGCTCGAAGGCGAAGAAGAAGCCGGCCAGCTTGGTCGACACGGCCACACCGCGGAACATCATGTACATGGCACCGGCGGTGAAGAGGGCGGAGAAGACGATCCAGGGGATGTTCGTGCCCGTGTAGTACTGGATCATGAGCGACAAGAACCCGCCGGAGATGACCAGCACCGAGGAGATCGCGATGATGTAGCCGACTCCGGCCACCAGCGCGGTGGTCACCGCGCTGGTGCCGCCGAACGTCTTGCCAATGAAGGTGATGAAGCCGCCGGTGCTCGGGATAGCCCGGGAGAACTGCGACAGCGTGTTGCCGAGCAGCGCGATGGCGACGGCGGCGACGAGCACGACCAGCGGCGAGCCGAGGCCGGCCGCGATCACGATGCCCGCGAAGCCGAAGTAGAAGCTGTAGGCCGGGCCGATGTTCGCCATCGTCGACGCGGAGATGTCGACCAGGCCGAGGGCCCCGCGGTGCAGGCGCTCGGCGGATTCGGGCGCCTTCGTCTCGCTGAACGGGATGTGGTGTGCCGCTTCGCTCATATTGCCACTCCCTCGACGGGCCGTGATTGGGCGGTTGATTCGGTACTGATTTAGTACGGATCATGCTCGGGACCGGGGCCGATGGTCAACCACCGCCGCTGGTCTCCCACATGGTGAGCGCGCCTTGACGGCACCGGCCGCGATCCGGAGGCTAGGTCCATGGCGCGCAAGATCATCCACGTCGCCCTGAACGGCGTCACCGGCCGGATGGGGTACCGGCAGCACCTGGTGCGGTCGCTGCTGAGCATCCGTGAGCAGGGCGGCGTCCGGCTCGGCGACGGGACGGCCGTCTACCCCGAGCCGGTCCTGGTCGGGCGCAGCGAGGAGCGGCTGCGGGCGATCGCTTCGCGGCACGGGCTGGACCGCTGGACCACCAGCCTGGACGAGGTGCTGGCCGACCCCGAGGTCGAGGTCTACTTCGACACCCAGGTCACCAGCGCCCGCGAGGCCAGCCTGATGCGGGCGATTTCCGCCGGCAAGCACGTGTATACCGAGAAGCCGGTGGCCGGCTCGCTGGCCGGGGCGCTGCGGCTGGCCCGGGCGGCGGAGGCGGCGGGGATCACCCACGGCGTGGTGCACGACAAGCTGTTCCTGCCTGGGGTGATCAAGCTGCGCCGGCTGGTCGAGGGGGGCTTCTTCGGCCGGGTGCTGTCGGTCCGGCTGGAGTTCGGCTACTGGGTGTTCGAGGGCGACGGGATCGCGGCGCAGCGGCCGTCGTGGAACTACCGGGCGGAGGAGGGCGGCGGGATCGTGCTGGACATGTTCCCGCACTGGCAGTACCTGCTGACCGACTTGTTCGGCCCGATCGCGGCGCTGTACGTCCGGATCGCTACGGGGGTGCCGCGCCGGTGGGACGAGTCGGGCCAGCCCTACGACGCGACCGCGGACGACGCCGCGTACGCGGTGCTGGAGTTCGCCAGCGGCGCGATCGCCTCGGTGAACTCGTCCTGGACGGTCCGGGTCAACCGGCGGGAACTGCTCGAGCTCCAGGTGGACGGGACGCACGGCAGCGCGGTGGCGGGCCTGCGGCACTGCGCGATCCAGCACCGGGCCGCCACGCCGATGCCGGTGTGGAACCCGGACCTGCACGATCCCCTCGACTACCCGTCGCAGTGGACGGACGTGCCGGACAACGCGAGCTTCGGCAACGGGTTCAAGGTCGAGTGGGAGCTGTTCCTGAAGAGCGTCGTTTCGGGGCAGCCGTTTGCCTGGGACCTGGCCGAGGGGGCCAGGGGCGTGCAGCTCGCCGAGCTGGCGCTGCGGTCCTCGGCCGAGGGCCGGCGGGTCGACGTGCCGGCGCTGGAGCCGTGAGGTGACGGCGGCGATCCAGCTGCCCGGCCGGGACGACGGGTCCGGCGGGTCCGGGCCGCTGGTCATCCCCGCGCCGGGCTGGGCCGCTTCGTACCCGCCGCCGGTCTCCCGGCGGGTGTTCGCGGCCGCTCACGTCGCCGCCGCGGACGCCGAGACGATCGACTGGGAGGCCACGCTGCGCTTCCGCGACCACCTGTGGGCGCACGGGTTCGGCGTGGCCGAGGCGATGGACACCGCGCAGCGCGGCATGGGCCTGTCCTGGGATCTGGCGAAGGAGCTGATCGCCCGGTCGGCGGCCCGGGCGGCTTCGGCCTCAGGCGGGGTGCTGGCTGGCGGGGCGGGGACCGATCAGCTGGCGGACGGCGAAAGCTATCCGATCCCGCGGATCATCGACGCATATTCCGAGCAGATGGCGTTCGTGCAGTCGGCCGGGGCGGGCGTGATCGTGATGGCGAGCCGGGCGCTGGCGGCCAGCGCCCGGGGGCCGGGCGACTACCTGGAGGTGTACGGCGAACTGCTGCGGCAGGCGGAGCGGCCGGTGATCCTGCACTGGCTGGGCGAGGCGTTCGACCCGGCGCTGCGCGGCTACTGGGGTGCCGCCGAGTTCGGCGCGGCGGCGGAGGTGGTGCTCGAGCTGATCTCACGATTCGGCGGCAAGGTGGACGGGGTCAAGCTGTCGGTGCTCGACGCGGGCCGGGAGGTGGCGCTGCGGCGCCGGCTGCCGGCGGGCGTCCGGCTGTACACCGGGGATGACTTCGGGTATGCGGAGCTCATCCGGGGCGACGCGCAGGGGCACAGCGACGCACTGCTCGGGGCGTTCGCCGCGATCACGGCGCCGGCCGCGGCGGCGCTGGCCGCGCTGGACCGGGGCGACCTCGCGGGCTACGACGCGGCGATGGCGCCGACGGTGCCGCTCAGCCGGGCCATCTTCGAGCCGCCGACGTACGACTACAAGGTGGGGGTGGCCTTCCTGGCCTGGCTGAACGGGTTCCAGCCGCGGTTCGCGATGCTGGGCGGACTGCAGCGGCGGCGGCCGGCCAGGCACCTGATCCGGGTGTTCGAGCTGGCCGCCGCGGCGCGGGCGCTGACCGACCCCGAGCTGGCCGTCGAGCGCATGAACGGGCTGGCGGCCACGTTCGCGGCTCCGGAGCGGGTATGACGATCGGGCTGGAGCGGCTCTCGCTGAACCAGGCGACGGTCAAGCACCTGAGCCTGGCCGACGCCACGGCGCTGTGCGCGCGCCACGGCATCCCGGCCATCGGGCTGTGGCGGGACCGGGTGGCGGAGACGGGGCTAACCGGCGCGGTGGCGGCGGTCCGGGCCGGTGGGCTGCATGTGTCCAGCCTGTGCCGGGGCGGGTTCTTCACGCGGGCCGGCCCCGGGGATCCGGACGGGCGGGCGGCGGCGCGGGCGGACAACCGGGCGGCGGTGCAGGAGGCGGCCGAGCTGGGGGCGGACACGCTGGTGCTGGTCTGCGGCGGGCTGGTCCCGGGCAGCCGGGACCTCGGGCTGGCCCGGCGGATGGTGGCCGACGCGATCGGCGACCTGGTGCCAGTCGCCCGGCGGCTCGGGGTCCGGCTGGGCATCGAGCCGATGCACCCGATGTTCTGCGCCGACCGGAGCGTGATCGCCTCGCTGGGCGAGGCGATCGATCTGGCGCTGGGTTTCCCGGCGGACGCGGTCGGCGTGGTGGTGGACACCTATCACGTCTGGTGGGACGCGCGGCTGGCGGCCGAGATCGCCCGCGCGGCCGGGCGTATCGCCGGTTACCAGGTCTGCGACTGGGTGCTGCCGCTGCCGGCCGACATCCTGCTGGGCCGCGGCCACCTGGGCGACGGGGTGATCGACTTCGGGCCGGTCACGGCCGCCGTGACCGCGGCGGGTTACCGGGGCTACGTCGAGGTGGAGATATTCAACGCCGGCGTGTGGGAGGCACCGCCGGACCGGACGGCGGCGGTCGTGCGCGAGCGGTTCGCCGCTGTCCTGGGCGCCGCTGTCCTGGCCGCCGGCGAACCGGGCGTCGCCGGCCCGGCGGCTCGCTGAGCCGGTGGGCCGGCCGCCGGTTTTGGTCTCAGCGGTCCGCGGGTTCGATCGTGCCGCGCAGTTGGGCGGCACGGGACCAGGCGGCGATCAAGCGGCGTTCGGCCCGGCGTTCTATTCGCTCCGCCCGGCGCAGCGTGTGCAGCCTGCGTGCCCAGCCCAGCTGCTCGGCCAGCTTCAAGTTGCTGTGAGTTCGCTCGGTGGCGAGCTCTTCGGTAAGACCCATGCGGCTACTCCATGACTGGCGCGTCCAGGCGGTTGAACGGGAGCTGGATCTCGAACACCTGCTGAGCGACGTCGGCGATGTCGTCCACCTCGTGCACCCACACCTCACGACCGGGGCCCGGGACGGCCTGGTAGCCGCGCTCCTCGATCCACCGGACCAGGTCGTCGTACACCATCGGGAAGATGCTCGCCGCCCGTCCGTTGCGCACCGCGACGGCGGCCTCGATCTCCGGAAGGATGCGGTACTGCGCGGGTGCGGGCAGGTCGCCCGGCGGTGCGGCCACCGGCAGAGCCAGGTGGACCGTGACGTCCCTGCCTTCCCCGTAGTCGTAGAAGACCAGGTAGGGTCCTGCTTCCTGGACCAGGTCCCGGATCCTCAGCTGGTCGAACTGCTCGTCGAGCTGGTTGACCACGGGAACGATGTTGTCCGCGCCGAACCCCGGAGCATGCCCGGCGATCACGACCACGCCCATGGCGGGAACCTTCTTGACCACGATGTCGTCGGCTGGCATGGCGCCCTCTTTCGCGATGTGGCGGAGCCGCGCTTCGATTCCGAGGAGCTGGCTGGTGTGCTGTTCGAGTTCGTGCTCCAGCTGGGCGCGCCGGAGGATGAGCATGCCGCGAAGCTCCTCGAGCGTCACCCCGTCCAGGAGCCGCCTGGCCTGGACGAGGGTCAGCCCGAGTTCCTTCAGGGCCATGATCCGGTTGAGCCGTCCCAGCTGCGCGGCCGAGTAGCCGCGATAGCCGTTCTGCGGGTCGACCTTCTCCGGGCGCAGCAGCCCGATCTCGTCGTAGTGCCGGAGCGTGCGAACCGATACACCGCCCAGCCGGGCGAACTCGCCGATGCTGAACATGACACGAGCATGCCCCCCTCACCCAACGGGAGAGTCAAGGGGCGTCCTGCCGCGAATTCACGTGACGGGTGCGAGGCACCCGGGTTCGTTCGGCATAAAAAAGAATTTTCGTCGTGGCACAGTGGTGCGAGTGAATGGCGTGACGGGCGGAGCATGGCCACCGGAGGACGACGGGGAGGTTCCGGCGTTCTGGCGGGCGCTGGGGGTGCCGGGGCTGGCGGACATCCACACCCACTTCCTGCCGCCGCGGATGCTGCGGCGGGTGTGGGAGTACTTCGACGCGGCCGGGCCGCTGCTGGGGCGTTCGTGGCCGATCCGGTACAAGGCGGGCGACGAGGAGCGCGTGGCGCACCTGCGGGGCATGGGCGTGCGAATGTTCAGCGCGCTGGCCTACGCGCACCGGCCGGGCATGGCCGCCGACCTGAACGCGTGGACGATGGCATTCGCGCAGGCCACGCCCGGGTGCCTGCCGTCGGCGACGTTCTACCCCGAGCCGGGGGTGGACCGGTACGTGCGTTCGGCGGTGGACGCGGGCGCGCGGATCTTCAAGGTGCACCTGCAGGTGGGCGGGTTCTCCCCGGGTGAGCCGGTGCTCGACGAGGTGTGGGGCCTGCTGGCCGAGGCGGGGGTGCCGGTGGTCGTGCACGCCGGGCACGCGCCGATGGGGACCGAGCACACCGGGCCCGGGCCGTTCGGGCAGGTGATGGCGCGCCATCCCGGGCTGGCCGCGATCATCGCGCACATGGGGGCGCCGGACTACGAGGCGTTCATGCGGCTCGGCTTTGAGCACGAGCGGATGATGCTCGACACCACGATGATCTTCACCGACTTCTTCGACGCGGTGGCGCCGTTCCCGGCTGCTTGTATCCCGTTGGCCCGGGAGCTGGGGCTGGCGGGCAAGATCCTGCTGGGCAGCGACTTCCCGAACATTCCCTACCCCTACGCCCGGCAGCTCGCCGGGCTGGCCCGGCTGGGCCTGGGGCAGGATTGGCTGCGCGCAGTGTGCTGGGACAATCCGGTGGCGCTGTTCGGCGCGCCTGCTTAGCTGATCACCCGTCAGGGGTGATGGACGCGGGGTGTGCCGCTGGTAGTCACGATACGTATGAAGGCAAGATCTGCACGTACACGGGGCCGGGCCCTGGTTCTGCTGGCCTCGGGCGCTACGATCGCGGTTGTCGCGCTGGCCGGCTGCAGTAGCAGCAAGCCTGGGTACTGCACGGACCGCGCCAACCTGGAGAACTCGGTCAAGGGCCTGACCAGCATGAGCATCAGCACCTTGAAAGCCCAGCTGTCGCAGATCCAAAGCGACGCCACCGCGCTGGTCAACTCGGCCAAGAGCGACTTCCCGAGCCAGACCAGCGCCATCTCCTCCTCGGTCACCGCGCTCAAGAGCTCGGTCACGGCGCTGCCGTCGAGTCCTTCCGCCTCGCAGGTCGCCATCGTGGGTAAGGACGCGGCTAGCGTGGTGAGCTCGGTCAAGAACTTCACCGACGCGACCAGCTCGCAGTGCGGTTAGCGAAGCGGCCGCGCCGCTGCGGGCACCGGCGCTTGAGGCTGACCGACGTCGCCAGGTTCGGCCATCCCGGTCGATGAAGCTGGCCGGCTACGCCGACCGGTACCGGCTGCGCACCGGCGACTACCGGGTCATATACGAGATTACCGACGAGCAGCTCATCATCCTGATCGTCGGTGTCGGTCACCGCCGTGAGGCCTACCGTGCGCTGTCCTGAGCGCGATCCGAAGGAGTGTCACATTCTTCCCGCGAGCCGGTTCATTGGGGAAAGGCGCGGGAGGTGAGCGATGCGCAGGTCGACGGCGGCGATCGGGAGCGCGGCGTATTTCATGGCGGCGGCGGGGACCTTCGCCGTGCTGATCCCGTGGCTCGTCACCGGCTGGCAGTTTCACCGGCCGTGGCCGTGGCCGTGGCCGGCGCAGGTGGCCCTACCGGCGCGCGGTGCCCGCCTGGCGGCCGCGGCTGCACCCCTGGACGCCCGGCGATCATCGGTGACGCAAAAAGGTCTGCGGGGCGATCTCCCTCCGCCGGCATTGCCCGGATCAGGTCCTGGGGGTCGCCGCCCAGCTTCGCCGCTGTCGGCTTCTCAGCCGTTCCCGCCGCGCATCCGCTCTCCCCAGGCGGATCGTGTACGGTCCAGCTCCCTCTCTCGCCTCGCAGACAGTTGGGAGGCTGCCCGGCGCGGCCGCGTCGGTCCAGAGCCGAAGGTCCCGATGGCACGGACCGTAGGCCGGCATTCCCGTCAGGGCAGGGTCAGGATGACGGACTGGGCGCGCGGCAGGACCACGACGGCGGCGGGGGTCCCGGCCTGCTGGATCAGGGTGGTGAAGCGGCCGAGATCGCCGGTGTTGCCCTGGATGGCGTCGTAGTGCATGGGGATGACGTAGGAGGGGGCGACCTGGGCGCAGAGCCAGGCGGCTTCGGTCTCGTTCATGTTGCCGACGATGCCGGCGGACTCGCGCATGTGATCCCGGCCGTTGATCGGGAGCATCAGCACGTCGGGGGCCAGCGCGGACACGACCGCCGGGAGTTCCGGGTACACCAGGCCGTCGCCGGCGTGGTAGAACCGGATCCCGCCGATCTCCACCACGTAGCCCAGGAACCGGACCGGGCCGCCGCCCGGGGCGAACTCGTAGACCACCGGCTGGTCGCCGCCGATCCCGTGCAGGGCGGGGACCGGATTCACGGTGACCCCGGCCTCGCGCAGCTCCTGGCCGGGAACCGCGCCGGTCAGGCGGGCCCGGTCGAGCCCGGCGGCGGCCGCGATCTCGACCACCGGCGCGGGCACCATGATCGGTGCGCGGGAGTTGACCGTGCAGAATTCGCGCAGGAACGGCAGGTCCAGGTGGTCCACGTGCTCGTGCGTGGACAGGACGAGCGTGATGTCGGCGAAGTCGGCCGCCGAGGCGGGCGGCGGGTAACGCCGGTCGTCGCGCTCGGTCAGGAACGGGTCAATCAGGATCCGGCTGCCGCCCGCCGCGAGGCGAAAGCCCGACTGGCCGTACCAGGTGACCGAGGTGGAGTACATTGGCCCGTTCCGTAAAAATGGTCTTCTATCGGTCGTCGCTGAGCACCGGCTCGGGGAGCGTGCCGGCGTTGTGCTCCAGCAGCCGCCAGCGGCCGTACCGGAAGCCGAGCACCGACCAGGAGCAGTTGGACAGCGGGCCGAGCACGCCGGACAGCTCATCGGGCACGCCGAGCACGCGCGACATGCCCAGCCGCAGCGCGGCGCCGTGACTGACCACGACGGCCAGGCCGTCGCCGCCGGTCACCTGCTCGGCGACGGCGGTGGCGGTGCGCTGGAGCGCGGCGGCGACCCGGTCGGCGACCGCGGCGGTCGGCTCACCGTCCGGCGGCGCCCAGGCCGCGTGCGCGTCGGGGTACCGCTCGCGGATCTCGGTGTCGGTCAGGCCTTCCCAGCAGCCGCCGTGCCGCTCCCGCAGGTCCTTGTCGAGAATCACCTCCAGCCCGGTCAGCCGGGCCAGCGGCGCCGCCGTGCTGGCCGCGCGGCTCAGGTCGGAGGTGACGATCAGGTCCGGGCGGAGCGCGGCGAGCAGCCTCGCGGCCCGGTCGGCCTGCGCCTGCCCCGTCTCGTCCAGCGGGATGTCGCTTTGGCCCTGGAAGCGCCGCTCGGTGTTCCACACCGTCTGCCCGTGCCGCCACAAAACCAGCCGGACCCGGTTGCTCAGCGGGACCTTCCCGGGTTGACGACCAGCTCGGGCAGCGGGATCTGGGGACAGTCCTTCCAGATCCGCTCCAGCGCGTAGTAGGTGCGCTCCTCGGAATGCTGCACGTGGACCACGACGTCGAGGTAGTCGAGCAGTACCCAGCGGCCCTCGCGCTCGCCCTCGCGGCGGATCAGCTGCGCGCCGGCCTGGCGCATCCGGAGCTCGATCTCGTCGACGATAGCGCGGACCTGCCGGTCGTTGGACGCCGAGCACAGCACGAAGGCGTCGGTGATCACGAGCTGCTCGCTCACGTCATAGGCGATTATGCCGTCCGCCAGCTTGTCCGCCGCCGCCAGCGCGGCGGTCTCCACAAGCTCGACGGCCTTCGGTGTGGCAGTCACGAGTGCTTGCCGGCCTCCTTCGGTCGCGGTCATGGTCCCTATTAGCGTCTCATAGCGGAGTGTCATTGGTCTTGGCGTACAGTTTGCGCTTGGCGATGTACTGCACGACCCCGTCCGGTACCAGGTACCAGACCGGCTCGCCCACCTCGGTCCGGGCCCGGCACTCGGTGGACGAGATGGCCAGCGCCGGGATCTCCACCAGGCTGACCTTGTCGTCGGGCAGGCCCGCCCCCGACAGCCGGTGACCTGGCCGAGTACAGCCTACGAAATGCGCGAGGGTGAAAAGTTCGTCCACGTCATGCCAGGTCAGGATCTCGGCCAGCGCGTCCGCCCCGGTGATGAAGTACAGCTCGTCCTGCGGGTTGTTGGCGGCCCGCAGTTCATGCAGCGTATCGATGGTATAGGTGGGTCCCGGCCGGTCGATGTCCACGCGGCTGACGCTGAACCTGGGGTTGGACGCGGTCGCGATCACCGTCATCAGGTACCGGTCCTCGGCGGGCGAGACCTGGCGGCCCTCCTTCTGGTAGGGCTGGCCGGTCGGCACGAAGATGACCTCGTCCAGGGCGAAGATGTGCGCGACCTCGCTGGCTGCGACCAGGTGACCGTGGTGGATGGGGTCGAACGTGCCGCCCATCACACCGATCTGCCGCATCTCTAGCGCCACCTCATTCCCATCTATCGTACCGGCTTCTTACTTGTCCAACCCGGTCAGCGATCGGGCTACGATACGAGATATGACTTCAGTGCCAGATCGCGCGCGGGTCCGGCTCACCGGCATCTCATCCCGCGCCTATGAGCATCCCGCAGACCGTTCGGCGCTGGTCGCGCTGCGCAAGCTCAGCGGCTTCGACACGCTGCTGCGCAGGCTGTTCGGCCTGTTCAACGAGCGGGCCTTCCGGCTGACCTACCTGGCCAGCGCGGTCCGAGTCTCCGAGCGGCAGTTCCCGCACGTCTACGAGCTGGTCAGGGACGGTTCCTACATCCTGGACCTGCCCGAGGTGCCCGAGTGCTACGTGTCCCAGGACCCGATGGTGAACGCCATGGCGCTCGGCCGGGACAAGCCGTTCATCGTCATCACCACCGGCATGATCAACCTGTACGACCCGGAGGAACTGCGCTGGGTGGTCGGGCACGAGCTAGGCCACATCCTGTCCGGGCACGCGGTCTACCGCACCATGCTGCTGATCCTGCTCCGGTGGGCGTCACGGGCCGCGTTCCTGCCCATCGCGCTCGCCCTCACGGCGATCATCTGGGGCCTGGAGGAGTGGTTCCGCAAGTCCGAGCTGTCCTGTGACCGGGCCGGGCTGCTGGCCGGGCAGGACCTGGAGGCGGCCCGCCGGGCGCTGATGAAGCTGGCCGGGGGCGCGCAGCTGTCCGAGCTGAACCCGGACGCGTTCCGCGAGCAGGCGCACGAGTACGACGCGGTGCCTGACCTGCGGGACAGCATCCTGAAGATCCTGCAGCTGCAGGGGAACACCCACCCGTTCGCGGTGGTCAGGTTCGCCGAGCTCGACTACTGGGCCACGCACGGCGAGTACGAGCGGATTCTCGGTGGCGACTACCCGCACCGGGACACCGACAGCAGCGCCTCGGTCGGCGATGAGGTCAGGAACGCGGCCAAGTCCTACCAGGAGTCGTGGGCCCGGTCCCAGGACCCGCTGATCGGAATCTTCCGCGGCGTCGCGGAGAGCGCGGCGCGGGCCGGCGGCGGGCTGTTCGACCGGCTGCAGAACCGTGGCGGCGGCACAGGCAGCGGCAGCGGCAGCGGCAGCGGCGACGACAACAACTAGGCAGGGACTGTGCCCTCGCCACCGGGAGTTCGGCTCCGGGTGGCGAGGGCACTTTCATGATCGTGGGAGTGCCGGGGTTGCGAGTACGAG
>Ga0208199_1000093_pt1 | contig 35214 bp, 29 predicted proteins | sample Sb_taG_FD_187705 | JGI IMG/M metagenome (GOLD analysis project Ga0208199, IMG submission 187705) | Peat soil microbial communities from Weissenstadt, Germany - Sb_50d_1_NS metaG (SPAdes) (version 2) | ecosystem: Environmental > Terrestrial > Soil > Wetlands > Peat | place: Germany: Weissenstadt... | reverse complement strand
CAGCAGCGATGCCGAGGCCGCCGTGCTCAAAGACGAACTCGAGGCGGCAGCGAGCAGCGAGTTCCGCTGGCGCAACCTGGCCAACCTGGCCGGGCTGGACTACGCCACCATCGACCCCGACGCGCCATTCCCGCCGGAACTCCTGGACAGCGCCCCCAAGACGAGCTTCGGTGCCTCCATCTACAAGATGGCCGCCGAAGAACCGGCGGCCACGTTCCGCGCCATCGCCCAGAAGCTGTCCGCGCTGCCCGGCGGGCTCGATTTCACCGGCACACCGGAGGGCCTGGCCCAGCTCATGACCGACTGGTGGGACGCGGGTGCCGCTGACGGGTTCACTATCATGCCCAACGTCCTGCCCGATCAGCTGGCCGCATTCGTCGATCACGTGGTCCCCATCCTGCAAGAACGCGGCATCGCCCGAACCGAATACGCCGGCACCACCCTGCGCGACCACGCCGGCCTTCCCCGGCCAGCGAGGCAGCCGCACCGCTAGCAGAACGGCGACTCCCCTTCCCGGCATCTCCATCATGTTTTACACTCTTGGTAACTCGTTTTCCAGATCCGTAGAGTATCTCGTGGGAGACCCGAGCAGAGGAAGTGCCGATGCCGGACGCGACGACGCCGCTCGCACGGCTCGCTGAGGTGGCGCGCCGCCCGCGGGGGTACATCGAGCACTGGCGGTCCGCCCATCCCGGCCAGCCGGTCGTGGGAGTCCTGCCGATGAACTTCCCGCGCGAGATCGCCTACGCCGCCGGCACCCTTCCCGTCGTCGTCCAGGACGACCAGCAGCCGGTGACCGAGGGCCGCTCGCTGCTGGCCGAGTTCTACTGCGGTTACACCCGCAACCTCGCCGACCAGGCCGCGGCCGGCCGGCTGGACTGTTACGACGCGTTGTTCCTGGCGGATCACTGCATCCAGCTGATCGGCGCGGCCGACGTCGTGCGCACGGTGCTGCCGGAGATCCCGGTGTTCTTCGGGATGCTCATCAGCTCGATGAGCGACACCTGGGCGCCCGGCAAGATCGCGGAGATGATGGGCGAGTTCCGGGACGAGTTCGGGTCCTTCACCGGGCATCCGGTCACCGACGAGGCGCTGGCCTCCAGCATCAGGGCGCACAACCGGGACCGCCAGCTGATCCGCAGGCTCTTCGACGAGCGCAGCTCGGGCAGCGCGGCCTTCACCCCGCGCCAGCTTCAGGACATCGTGGGCGCCAGCATGGTGATGGACCCGGCGGAGCACCACGCGCTGCTCATCGAGGCGGTCTCGGCCGCGCGGGAGGCTCCGCGAGACGACCGGGTCCGGGTCCACCTGTCCGCCCACCTGTGCCACGCGCCAAAGCGCGAGCTGCTCGACCTCATCGAAGACAGCGGCGCCATCGTGGTGGACGACGACCTTTTCCACGGCCGGCGCTACGTGTCGACCGACGTGGGCGAGACCGGCGACCCGATCGACGCCATCGCCCGCTGGTACGCGCGGCGCAACGTCACCATCCCGTGTCCCACCCGGGTGCAGCAGGACGCCGACTGGGACGCCTACCTGGTCGGCGCCGTTCGCTCGAGCGGGGCGGAGGCGGTCATCCACCTGCTGCCCAAGTTCTGCGAGCCGCACATGCTCTACTACCCCGAGCTCCGCAAGGGCCTGGACGCGGCGGGCATCCCCCAGCTGCTGCTGGAAACCGAGCACGAGGGCCTGCCGGCCGAGTCGTTCCGGACCCGCGTCGAGGCGCTGGTCGAGCGCGCCCGGCGCAAGCGGCCAGTGTCCGCCTGACACCGCTCCTAGGAAGGAACCGCCCATGGACGCCACCCAGGACCGGTCCAACCGGCTGTCCGTCACCCGCGCAGGCGGACAGCTGATCACGGACTACTGGGACGATCTGTTCACGGCCCGGGAGCAGGGCAAGCAGATCGTCTGGTACAACGGCGGAGCCCTGAACCCGTTCTTCCAGGCGGCCGGCCTGGCCTGGTGCCACGGCGAGGCGTTCGCGGCGCGGCTTGCCGCTCAGCGGCTCGAGGGTCCGGCTCAGCTGGCCGGCGCCGAGTACGGGTACAACGCCGAGCTGTGCTCCTACGCCCGGACGCACCTGGGCTGCTCGGTGCTGACTCTCCAGTCGACCGAAGGCGAGCGTAGCGGTGTCGTCGGGATGGACGACCAGAAGGAGCTCGCCGCCCGGCTGCCGTCGCCCGACTTCTTCGTCAACAACTACGCCGGCTGCAGCACCGGCCAGCAGTGGGACGGGATCTCCTACCGGGTGTTCGGCAAGGAGCTGCCTATCTTCAACATCTCGCACCCCTTCCTGTGGGGCAACAAGCCGGACGCGGGGTACCTGCGGGGCGAGGAATGGGAGTCGGCTTCCCGCTACGTGGCCGGCCAGCTGCGAGACCTGATCTCGTTCCTCGAGGCCCAGACGGGACGGCCATTCGACTACGAGGCCCTGAGCGAGGCCATGACCTACATCAAGCGCGCCGCGGAGCTGCGCCGCGAGGGCCTGGCCCTGTGCAGGGCCAGGCCCGCGCCGGCCACCTTCTGGGACTGGATCGCCTGCGTCGCGCCGATCAACTTCCTGCCCGGCGACCAGGCCCTGGTCGACTATTTCGCCGCCGTCCGGGACGAGATCACCGAGCGGCTGCAGGCCGGCGTGCCGGGTGTCCGGGACGAGAAGTACCGGCTGTACTTCGACGGCATCATGAACTGGAACAAGCTCGGCTTCCTGTCCAGGAAATTCGCCGAGCACGGTGCCGCCGTGCTGTGCGGCCGGTACATCCACAATGCCTTCTGGCAGGAGCCGCAGCTCATCGACACCGCCGATCCGATCCTCGGAATGGCCCAGCACTACCTGCTCTGCCCGACCAACCACGGCACGAAGACCCTGGACTACCTCACCCTGCGGGACTGCCGGGAGTACGACGTCGACGGCATCGTCTTCCACTCCACCCGGACGTGCCGCGCGTTCACCGGGCCGCAGCGGCTGCTGGCCAGGTCAGCCCTTGACAAGCTCGGCATACCGTCGATCTTCTTCGAGGGAGACGTCGCCGACGCCTCCTTCTACAAGGAGGAGATCCTGGAGAGCCGGCTCGTCGCGATGCTGGAGGCCATCGATGTCCGCCGGGCCCGTGGCAGCCAGCTGGCCACGGCGGGTACAGCACCCTCATGACCGGGCGCTACCTGGGAGTCGACCTCGGTTCGACCACCGCGAAGGCGGTGGTCACCGACGCCGGCGGCGCGATCCTGGGGGCCAGCACGGTGCAGATGGGGGCGGTCAGCCAGCGGGGCATGCTGCGGGCGGTCGACGCCGCGCTCGCGGAAGCGGGGGTGGCGGCCGAGGACCTGGCCGGCACGGTGGCCACGGGGTACGGCCGCCGCCTGGTGCCCGGCGCGGCCCGGACCTTCACCGAGATCACCTGCCACGCCCGCGGCACCGCCGCGATGTGCCCCGGCGTCCGCCTCGTGATCGACATCGGCGGGCAGGACAGCAAGGCCATCACGGTCGACGAGGGCGGCCTGGTCGAGGACTTCGCCATGAACGACCGGTGCGCCAGCGGCACCGGCCGGTTCTACGAGGTGCTGGCCCGGGCGCTGGAGTGCGAACTGGACGAGCTGCCTGCCCTGGCCCTGCGCGGTACCCGTGACCTGGAAGTCAGCAGCATGTGCGCCACGTTCGCGGAGACCGAGATCGTCTCGCTGCTGGCCCAGGGCCTGCCGGCGGCCGACATCGCCTCGTCGGTCCACCGTGCCACCGCGGCCCGCACCCTGGCCCTGGTGGCGCAGGTCGGCAAGCGGACCCCGGTCGTCCTGACCGGCGGCGTGGCGCGCAACCCCGCCGCGGTGCGTTTCCTCGCCGAGGCGCTGGACCTCGACGTGCAGGTGCCCGCCCGCCCGCAGATCACCGGCGCCTACGGGGCGGCGCTGCTCGCTGTGGAATCAGGGCTGGCCATGGAGTCAGCCCGGCGGGCACCGGATCTGGGAGACGCGGACATGTCGGTGCCGTTGTTTCCCGGGCCGCCCAGGTCTGACCGGTCCTGCACCGACTGCGACGGCACCGCCGCCTCGGTGGTCGAACTCGGGCCGGCCAGCACGGTCAGGCCCTTCTAGCGCGGATATTGTCCCAGTCGGCGGCCCCGGCCCGGTCCCGCCACGTCGCGGCGCGACCAGTGTCGGCGGTGCCTGGGGCCTTGGCTGTCTCGGTTGCAGTGTGGCTCATGCTGCGGCCTCCAGGGCGAGCAGGGTGCGCTTGGCGTCGGGGCCGCCGAGATAGCGGCCGATCCGCCCATCGGAGTAGATGACGCGGTGGCAGGGCACGACGACCGGCAGTGGGTTGGTTGCGCACGCGGTGGCGGCGGCGCGGACAGCCTTGGGGTGGCCCGCGAGATTAGCGACTGCGGCGTAGCTGGCGGTGTGCCCGTACCCGATCTCGGGCAGGTGGGTCAGCACGGCGCGCCGGAACCCGGCCGAAAGCCGCCAGTCCAGCGGCAGGTCGAAGCTGCGCCGCCGCCCTGTGAAGTACTCGTCGAGTTCCCGTGCGGTCGCGTCCAGGCGGACAGGAACGTCTCCGACCACGCGTCGTCGGCGTCTGCCGGGCCGAGTACGGCCCGGCAGACGCGCAGCACGGTGGCCCCGTGCTGCGTGACAACCGCCTCAAACGGCTGCTTGCCCGTCATGTGCTGTAGACGCCCTGCCGCTGGCTTTCGTGAGATCGACGTGACAATCAAATTCTGGCGGGCGGGTCAGGCCGCCGTGATCAGGCCGAGCTGCTGCAGGACCGTGAGGCCGTTCCGCCACGCAGGCGCTATCCTCCCTGCTCGATCTCTAGCAGGGCTCGTTTGCGGTCCAGGCCGCCGGTGCGGGCGCCGAACGTCGCACGATCAGGCCTGGGCCAGTGACGCGGAAGGTACAGCCCGGTCAGCGAGGCTCCGTCCGGAACGACCGTCAGCTCGCCCAGCCGCGTCGCGACCACGGTGTGCCGCCGACATACTCTCCTAGGACTGCGCCTGGCTGAGGGACCTCGGCGGCCGGATCTCGTCGAAGGTCAGCGTGCCGTCGGCGGCGTGCTGCCGCAGGACGTACTTCTGGGTCTTGCCGGTGGGCGTCATCGGGAGACCGTCGACGAAAGTCCAGAACACCGGGATCTTGTGCGGGGCGATCTGGTCCCGGAGGAACTCGGTCAGCTCCGCGACCGTCGGCCGGGCGAAATCGGCCCGCAGGCGCAGGACCGCGGCCACCTGCTCCCCCCATTTCTCGTCGGGCACCCCGATCACGGCGGCCGTCTCGATGGCCGGGTGATCCTGCAGGACCGCCTCGATCTCGGCGGGGTACAGGTTCATCCCGCCCCGGATGATCATGTCCTTGACCCGCCCGGTGACCCGGAGGAAGCCGCGCTCGTCCATCGACCCGATGTCACCCATGTGCAGCCAGCCGTCGGCGTCGATGGTGGCGGCCGTCTCGGCGGGCATGTTGTAGTAGCCCTGCATGTTCTGGTAGCCGCGGCAGCAGATCTCGCCTTGCTCGTTCACCGGAACGGGCTCGCCGGTCGCCATGTCGGCGATCTTGACCTCGAGCCGGGGCAGCGGCTGGCCGACGGTATCGGCCTGATCCTCGGGCGTGTCGGTGACCCGGGTCTGGCTGATCACGCCGTGCGTCTCGGTCTGGCCGAACAGGATGCTGAACTGGCAGCCGAGCAGCCCGATGGTCTTGCGGACCAGCGAGGCCGGCACGGACGCCGCGCCGCTCATGATCGTCTGGAGGCTGGACAGATCGCGCCGGGCCAGGTCCGGATGATCGAGCATCGCGATCAGCATCGTCGGGACCACCAGGGTGTGCGTCCCGCCGTAGGCCTCGAAGGCTTCGAGCACAAGGCCCGGCTCGAAGCCCGGAAGTATGACGAACGTCCCGCGCTTAGCCCAGGTCCCGAAGGATGTCACCGCCCCGCCGCCGATGTGGTACATCGGCATCGCGTTGACGCAGACCCCGCCGTCGCCCATGCCGGCCCGCTCGGCGACGAACGTGGCCTCGTTGACCAGGCCCATGTGATGCAGCATCGCGCCCCGGGGGAAGCCCGTGGTGCCGGAGGTGTACTGGACCTGGATCATGTCCCCGGGCGCGGCCTGCGGCAGGACCTGCCCGGGGTCGGCGCTGGCCAGGAACTCCTCCCAGGTCGCCAGGGACACGATCTCCCGTAGTTCCGGCAGGCTGGGCCGGATGGCCTCGGCCATGCCCCGCATGTCGAAGCCCCGGTAGGCATCGGCGCAGAAAAGCCCGGCAGCCCCGCACTGCTCGAGCACGAACTGCATCTCGCGGGTCCGGTACGCCGGGTTGAGCGCGACGAGCACCATGCCGGCCAGGCTGATGCCCTGCTGCAGGATCACCCACTCAGCACTGTTCGGAGCCCAGATCGCGATCCGCTCGCCGGGTTCGAACCTCGCCAGCAGGGCCCGCGCCGCCTGCTCGGCGGCCGCCACGAACTCGGCGTAGGTCCACTGACGGCGGGCGGCGGCGTCCGCCACGCAGTCCACCAGGGCCAGCCGGCCGGGCACCGTGGCCGCCGCGTGGCAGAGCGTCTCGCTCACGGTGATGTCGCGGACCTGGCCGGCTTCCGCTGGCCAGTACGAGGTCTTCAGAACCGCCCTGGCGACCATGGCGCTCCCTACCGATCGGGACGGTGAATATAGTCTAATGCTCGAATGTAGTCGTTTAGAGTAGTCTTTGTAAACGGTCTGGCGTACACCGGAGGTGCCCATGCCCGCTCCCCTGGTCCGGGACTACCCGGAATCGGCCGTCGTCATCGCCGGGGGCACCTCCGGGGTGGGCCTGGCCAGCGCCTTCCGCTTCACCGACGCCGGCGTGCGGCGACTGGCCCTGCTGGCACGGGACTCCGAACGCGGCGAGGCGGCCCGGCGGGCGGTCGCCGCGCGCTGTCCCGGCGCGCAGGTGGTATTCGTCACGGCCGACGCCGGCGATGCCGATCAGGTGCAGGCAGCCATCGCCGAGGCCCACCGCGCGCTGGGCGCCATCGACGTCCTGGTCAGTTCCGTGACAGCGGCCTACCGGCCAGAGCTGCTGCACCGGACCGCGATGACCGACATCGCGGGCATCCTGCTCGGGCAGGCACTGCCGCCGATGCACCTGACCCGCGCCGTTCTGCCGATCATGGCCGCTCGCGGCGGCGGAAGCATCGTCAACATCGCCTCGGACGCCGCCAAGGTGGCCACTCCCGGCGAGAGCGTGCTGGGTGCCGCCATGGCCGCGATCGTCATGTTCTCCCGGGTGACCGCCATCGAGGCCAAGCGCGACGGGATCAGGGTGAACGTCATCACGCCGTCCCTGATCGCGGGCACCCCGACGGCCGAAGGCGTACTCCGGGACGGCTTCAGCAAGAAGCTCTTCGAGAAGGCCGCGTCGCTGGCCCACCTGGGCGTGGCCGAGCCAGATGACCTCGCCTCACTGGTGGTGTTCCTGGGCGGCCCCGGCTCGGCACGCCTCACCGGCCAGGCGATTAGCGTGAACGGCGGGATCTCCGCGGCCTGACGGCTCCTTCGTCTACACTCGCAGTGATTGAGTATCTCTGTGTGTCGAAGATGCGAGGGAGGACGATGCCGACGCAGAGCGATGCCCTTTCTGCCCTCCTGAAGCCGGAAAGCGCCTCCCTGACGCCGGGGAGCGCCAGGTCACTGCTCATGACCGTCCTCGGCGAACTGGTCTGGCCGACGGGACAGCCGGCGTGGACGTCGGCGCTGCTATACGTGCTCAGGGGACTCGGTGTGGAAGAGCAGGCCGCACGGCAGGCCATCGCGCGCGCGGCGGCCTCCGACTGGATGGTCCCGGAACGAAGGGGACGCGAGGTCTGCTGGTCGGTCGGGCCCAGGATGATCAATATCATCGAGTCCGGCGCACCGCGGGTCTACTCCCTGAGCGATCCCTTCAGCAGCTGGGACGGCCGCTGGCTGGCCGTCCTGGTGACGATCCCGCAGTCCCACCGCAGCGCCCGGCGGTCGCTGTACTCCGGCCTGACCTGGGCCGGGCTCGGCAACCCCGTGCCGGGGCTCTGGCTGGGCCCGCATGTCGAACGGGCGGCCGAGGTGGGCAGGCTGATCGACGGGCTCGGCCTGCGCCCCCACACGATCTCCTTCGTCGGCACGGTCGACGACATCGGGATGCCCCAGGCCGACATCGTCGCGCGGGGCTGGGACCTCGGCGCCCTGCACGAGCACTACCAGCAGGTATGGGACGCGATCGCCGACCTGTCCCCCCGGGGCGGGGACGAGACCCTGTTCGCCCACGTGCGGATGATCAGCGAATGGCAGGAGCTGCCCCGGACCGATCCGCAACTGCCCGAGGCGCTGCTGCCCGACTGGATCGGCCGCCGAGTGGCTCGGCGGATCGAGGCCCTGCGGGCCCAGCGGACCCCGGCGGCGCGACAGCGGTTCGCCGAGATCAACGCCATTGACAGGCAATATATCTAGTGCTCTAATTTTTGGCGTTGGACTACGTGACCGGATGGTGACGGGAAGCAAGGTCCGCGTAACAGGAGCGGCACATGAGCCAGGCCAGCCCTGTGGGTTCTCCGGATGAGGTGGCAGACATCCGGGGCCTGCTCGGACTGGCGGCACGGCTCACGAGTGCCGAGGCTCGCCGCAGCCCTTCCCGTCCCGGTCACGGACCTCGAACACCATTCTGACCGCACGCACGCGCAGCTTCTCGGGTACTTCCGCCGCGCTGGCATTGCCCTGCATCCTCCCCAGGGGTCAGAGCCTCCAAGATCACCGGGGCGATCCGCTCGGTTATGTCCCGGACCACCACGAGAGTGAAGCGGCCGGTCGCGGTCGGCACCGGGCTGAGGCTGATCTCGACCGGGAACGGGGTTCCATCCTTGCGCAGCCCGACCGGGCCAGCCCGAGCGCCCGTTGGCCCGGCTTTGAGTGCCTGAGCATAAGGAGTCTGGTGGCTGCGGTGGGCTGTCCGCAGGTCGGCCGGGATGAGGGATTCGACTGGCTGACCCATCAGTTCGGCATGCTCATAGCCAAACATCTCCTCCAGCCGACGGTTGGCTAGCGCGAGTATGCCAGCGTCGTCGGTGAGGGCCACCCCATCGGCGAGAGCGTCGATCAGCTCCCGCAGCACCGCTGCGGTGATGGCCTCGCTCCCAGACCAGTTCCGTGGGCCAACTGCCACTGGCACCACCGGCGCCGGCGCCCCGGCGGCGACCGCTGCTTCCAGGGAGGGGTAGATGGGGATCAGCCGATCTAGCCCGTTGATGCTGAGCACGCGCCGTACGATCGGGGCAGTGACTACCAGCCGCAACTGGATGCCGCTGACGATAGCACGCTGGTAGGCACGCACCACAGCGTCCGCACCGGCGTGATCGCACGAGACTGTCGCAGTCATATCCGCGATCAGCGCGGCGGCTCCCTGGTTGATGACCAACAGCAGTTCTTCGCGGATCTGGCCAGCATTGGTTACATCGATCTGCTCCGGAAGGGCGACGATGGCCTGCCGGCCCATCCACCGCACGGGGTAGGTGTCCTGGTTCCTAGTCACCGCAGCAACCTATGCATATGCGAGGAATCGCAAGAGCCGCAATCGCCCGTTGGAAGCCGCCAGCCCCCTCCACTGGCGGTTCCTCCGGACGGCCCGGCGGCAGACGGGTCCCGTACCCTGATCTGCACAGCATTAGTCATCGCCAGCGGCGCTACGACGTGCATGTCGACGACTTCAAGCCCAAGGTCGGCGATCCGTTGCACGAGCCCGCAGAGGGCTCCCTGATCTGGCAGCTCGGCGCGAAGGGTTGTCGTGCCGGGACCGGTGCTGATCTTGCAGTCGTCGAATTCCGCGCGCAGCGTGGAGCGCGCCTGGCCCGTGAGAGTGATCTCATATGTTGTGATCGCACTATGGGTCACACCCCTCGCAGTCTGCTGGTTCGTGCGTGCTGCCAGACTGCCTGACGACTGGGTCTGCGTCAGCACCCCTCCGAGGGTGACCTGGGACCATCACCTCGTGGGCGGTGACTTTGGTCACTTCCCGCAACGCTCCGTGCCGCTATTGACTTATGGTTTCTCACGGAACTGCCGGAGAGGACCACGTGGCAGAGGACGCGATAGCGGAGCGCAGCGCCTCACAGGGCGCGCGGTTCGCGCTGACGAAGTTCCGGCCGCCAACGCTGCCTGCCACGCTGGTCACACGATCAATACTGCATGAGCGGCTGACGGCAGGGGCTGGCCAGCGCCTGACCGTTGTGGTTGGGTCGGCTGGCGCGGGCAAGAGCGTGCTGCTGTCGAGTTGGGCGGCGATACGGCCTCCGGGTGTTACTTTCTGGCTGTCGTGCGACGGGGCCGACGCTGACCCGGTCCGCTTCTGGACCGGTTTCATCCAAGCCCCCCGGGCGGTGGAGCCGGGATTCGGCGCCGACGCCGCAGACCTGCTCGCGATGGACAGCGTGATGTCGTCCGATGTCACCGCGTCGATCGCGAACGATGCCGCGAAGCTGCCTGCTGGGTCGGCGATCATTGTTGACGACTTCCATTACGCGGCGGACACGGTCGCCAGGGACATGACCGATCTTGTCGAGCGCTGGCCGGCCGAGACCGTCCAGCTGGTGCTGGCCAGCCGTAGCGACCCGCAGCTGCGACTGCACAGGCTGCGGCTAGCAGGTGAGTTGTGCGAGCTTCACGACCGGGACCTGCATTTCTCCCTGGCCGAAAGCGCCGACCTCCTGACGAATTTCGGCCTGCACGTCGCCACCGATGAGCTTGCGCTACTGCATCAGCGGAGCGAGGGATGGGCCGCGGCGCTACAGATGGCGGCGCTTTCGCTACGCGCCACCCAAGACCCGGTGCGGGCCGCGCGGGCGCTCGATGTCCGCAGCCACGCGATCGCCGAGTACTTCATCTCTGAGGTTCTTGATCAGCAGCCGCCTGAAGTGGCCCGGTTCATGCTCGACACCTCCGTGCTGGGGGAGCTGACCGTGGGCGCGTGCGCGGCCGTCACTACGAGGCAGGACGCGGCGGCGCTGGTGCGCAGAATTGACGAGGGCAACTTGTTCCTGGTGGCGCTCGATGACGAGCGGACCAGTTTCCGGTACCACCATCTGGTGCGCGAGCTGCTGCGCGCTGAGCTGCGGGCCAGGGAGCCGGCCCGTGAGCAGGCGCTTCAGCTGCGGGCGGCCGAATGGTTCGAGTCCACCGGTGACACCCGGCGCGCAGCCCGCCATTTCCTCGCGGCGCAGCAGGTCCACCGGGCGCTGGCCCTGCTGAAGGACCAGGTCATGACCGAATTCCTGCACGACCCGTCGCTGCCGGCAGCGCTGGATCTGAGCAGGGTAGACCCATCGTCGCTTGCGGATGCCCCCGATCTGATGCTGGCGGTGGCAGGCGACCTGCTGACCTGGGGTGACACCGCTCGCGCCGGCCAGTATCTCGACCTGCTAGAGCGCGCTCAGCCATCGATCTCCCCCGAGTCGAGGCTAGCGGCCCGGTTCGCGGCAATGCGTTCATTCCGCCACTTTCAGCTCGGCCAGGCGGACCAGGCCGTGCGTGAGGCTCTCGCAGCACGGGCCATCCAGGAGGAAATGCAGGTCACCGACGAATGGACCACCGCCCTGCCACTGGCCCTCGTGCATGCTTATCAGTGGCTGGAAGACTATGAGGCGGTTGAGCGCGAGGCCGCTGCGGCCCTTGCCATGTCCGGTCTCACCGAACCGGTCGAGCTGGTGCTGGTGCCCGGTGCGCGGGCGCTGGCATGGTTCGAATCCGGACGGCTGGCGGAAGCCGGTGATGCTGCCAGGGCCGCCGACGTCCAGGCACGGCGACTGGTATTCGACCAGCATTTCTTCGCCCTGGATTACCTGCGCGTGCTGTCCGGCAGCGCGCTAGAGCGGCGGGACCTAAGCACCGCGGAGCGGCTCACCGAGCAGGCGCTCTCGATATCGGAACGGCGGCGGCCCGCCTTTGAGTTCCTGGCGCTGCTGGACCGGGCCGCGATCTGGGCCGCCCGCGGGCAGGTCCGTGACGCGCTGGCAACCGTCGAGGCGGCGCGAGTGGTTCTGGCCGGGACTGGGTCGGTGCTGCTGCTGCGGGCCGATGAGCTTGAAGCGCTACTGCGCTTGTCGCTCGGCGACCCGTGCTCTGCCCGTGAACTGGCGAGCGGTCTGCCCGCCGCCCGCTGCGGCTTGCTCCTGGCCAGGGTGGCGCTCGCCACCGGCGATCACCACGCCGCGCAGGAATACCTGCAATCGCCACGGCTGGGCGAGCTGACCCTGCGGCACGCGCTGGTGCGCCAGCTACTGCTGGCCGCCGCCGCGATCGGGCGCGGCGACCCGATGACCGCTAGCATCATGGGCGGTGCGCTTGAAACAGCCCGCCACGGGCACTTCTTCAACACGGTCGTCACCACTGCACCTCAGGTGACCAGCTACCTGGTCGAGCATTCGGTACAGATGCGCCCGGACCCGTTCGCCGAGCAGCTGATCGCTGCCGCTCTCGAGGTGCGCGCCACCCAGCCGGAAGCCCTCCGGTGCGGACGCGCGCTCGCCGAGCCACTGACCGCTGCCGAGATGCGCATCCTGAAGCTCCTGCCGACCGGCACCTATCTGCAGATAGCCGCCACCCTCTATATTTCGCGCAACACGGTAAAGTCCCGGCTCCGGTCGGTATACCGGAAGCTCGGGGTGACGTCGCGCTCGCAGGCTATCGAGCGGGCAGTCGATCTGCGTCTGATTTGAGACCGTCTTCCTGCGCGGCCCGGCCACTATCGGGGGGTTCCGCGGAGCGCCCGCGTAGGTTTCAGATCCAGCCGTAGCCGATTCGGTACCACATGTGGCTGTACCAGTCGTGGTAGGGGATGACCTGGCCGGCCAGGATCGCGTAGAAGTACCAGAACATCAGCAGCACGCACAGCACATAGGCGCCGACGAGACCCGCGCCAATCGAGCGGCGCAGGGCGCTGGCCGTGGCGGGCCCGAGGATCAGCCCCAGGCACAGCACGATGGACAAGATCAGGAAGGGCTCGAACTCCAGCGCGTAGTAGTAGAACTTGGTCCGCGACACCAGCGGGAACCACGGCGCCCAGCCCGCCAGCACGCCGCACAGCACCGCGCCGGCCCGCCAGTCCCGGTGCAGCAGCCACCAGCCCAGGCAGAACAAAAGCGCCGCCATCGACCCCCACCAGATCGCCGGGGTCCCGATCGCCAGCACCTCCTGCGACCACTCCGCGCCGGTGTAGCCCGACGGGCAGTAGTGCGCCGGGCCGGCCACCGGGCCGGTGTAGCACTCGTAGAAGAACGCCACCGGCCGGGTCACCAGCAGCCAGTCCCACGGCTGCGACTGGTACGGGTGCGGTGTCTTCAGGCCCATGCCGAAGCTGATCGCCTGCAGGTGGTATTCGAACAGCGAGTACAGGGGGGAGATGACCGGGATGTTGACGCCGTGCTGCTGGGCGTAGTCGCGGTCGTAGCCGGTGCTGGTGGCGAACCAGCCGGACCAGGTGGCGAGGTAGACCGCCAGCGGGATCACCACGAACGTCACCGGCAGCCACACGGCCTCCCGGAGGCCGCCGCGGACGAAGGAGGCCAGCCCCGCCGCCCGGCGGGCGCCGATGTCCCACGCGGTGCCCAGCGCCGCGAACCCCGCGATGTACCAGGCCGCGTCCCACTTGACCGCGACGGCCAGGCCGAGGAAGATCCCGGCCGCCACCCGCCACCGGCGGATCCCGAGCCGAGGCCCGGACCCCCGGGCACCGCCGGGACGACCCGCGACCTTTTCGGCCAGCCTTTCCCGGGAGATGTCGCGATCGACGAGCATGCAGCCGAACGCGGCGAGCACGAAGAACATCAGGAAGATGTCCAGGATCCCGGTCCGCGAGAGGACGAACTCCAGCCCGTCCAGCGACATCAGCAGCCCGGCGATGCAGCCCAGCAGGGTGGACCGGGTCATCCGCCGGGCGATCCGGCACATCAGCAGGATGGCCAGCGACCCGAACACCGCGCTGGCGAACCGCCAGCCGAAGGAGTTCAGCCCGAACAGCCACTCGCCGGCCGCGATGAGCAGCTTGCCCATCTCCGGCTGCACCACGTACTCCCCGCATGCCGGCGTGCCGTTGCACGGCGCGAAGATGTTCGCGTGCCCCGCCTGGATGATCGTATTGGCGTTGCTGACCAGGTTCAGCTCGACGCCGTGGTGCAGGATGCTCCAGGCGTCCTTGGCGTAGTAGGTCTCATCGAAGACCAGGGCCCGCGGCACCCGCAGCCGGTTGAACCGCAAGAACGTCCCGAACGCCGTGACCAGCAGCGGGCCCAGCCACCCCCACGGCCGGTCATCAGGCATCGGTGAAACCAGCCGGGCCCGCAGCACCGCGGACCGTCCTGCGTCATCAGCGGCCAAGTCGGCGGCCGCAGCCGTCCCCGTCACCGGGGTCATTTTACGCGACAGGGCCGGTCCTCAGCGGAGCAGGCGGTCGATCGCGAGTTGGAGGACCTGGGCCCGGGTCTTGTCACCGTGCTGGGCGGCGATGAAGTAGCTGCCGATCACCAGGGTGTAGGCCAGCATGCTGCGGACCTCGATGTCGTTCTCGTCCGCGCAGAACTGCCCGAACAGCGAGCGGATATAGCCGATGCGCCGGTTGTCGACCCGGCGCAGTCGTTCGGCGACGTCGCGGTCGCGGCGCGACCAGTCCCGGACGGCCAGTTCGACGGCAAGCCCGTCGGGCGAGGAGGTCAGCTCGAAGAGGCGCTGCAACTTGGCGCGCGGTCCGGCCGGCTGGCTGTCGACGCGCGCGATGATGTCCTCGGTCCCGGCCTTCTCCCAGCTGTCGAGCATCTCGGTGAGCAGCGCCTGGCGATCGGCGAAGTGCCAGTAGAAGCCGCCCTTGGACACCCCCAGGTCCACGGCCAGCGCTTCGATCCGCACGGCATCCGGGCCGCCGGCCGCCAGCGCCTGCAGCGCCGCGTGGACCCATGCGCCCCGCGGAGTCCGGACCTTGGCCACCGACACATCTATACGGCACCGTATTGACAGACGCAAGTGGCCGTGCCTAGCATCATCCATACGGTGTCGTATGGATCGGGGATCAGCATGAGGCTTCCGAACGCCGCACACGAAACTCGCCCCTGGCGCATCCGCGAAATCGCGCCGGACTTCACGCTGGAGGACGTCTGGGCGCTGCCCGTGTACGGCGGTGCCGGGGATTTCCCGGCTCTGCTCGAGGTCATGGCCACCCTCCACCCGGCCCGTGACGGGTCCCCCGCGATCCGTGTGCTGTTCGGGGTCCGGCAGCGCCTCGGCAGCTGGTTCGGCTGGGACGAGGGCGCAGGCCAGCTGCCGATTCCGGGCCAGGAGGAAGTGTCACTGGCCAGCCGGCTGCCAGAGGACCTGCGCGGCACGACGGCGGGCCTGGATTTCGGCTCCCGGCTTTTCACGCCCTTGTTTCGCACCGACACCGAATTCGCCGCCGAGCTGTCGAACCAGACCGTGCACGGGGTGATGCAGCTGGCCTGGGTCGACCGGGGCGAGGGCCGCCACCAGGGACAGATGGCCGTCTACGTCAAGCCGCGCGGCCGGCTCGGGAAGAGGTACATGACGCTCATCGCGCCGTTCCGGCATCGGGTTGTCTACCCGGCGCTCATGCGGCAGATCGAACGAGCCTGGAATACCCGCGTTCCTCAGTAGATGGCGGCTGGCACCGGATGCGGTGTGAGCCGGATGCGGCGTCGTAGCCTTGGCTGGTGGGCGCGGCGCGGCTGATCTTGATCGAGGGCATGATCGGTTCAGGCAAGACGACCACGGCGATGCGAGTCGGGGACTGGCTGGCGCGCCGGGGAGAAAACGCGCGGGTGTTCTGCGAGTGCGCCGCGGATCACCCCATCCGCACCAGGGCCGAGGACCGGTTGCGGGCAGCAGCCGGCCTGCAGGCGCCCGGACCGCCGGGCAGTGCCGGGGACGGCGGGGCCGCGGGCAGCCCCGGCGTGTACGCGGCCGGTCAGTGGCGCCGGCTGGCCGAGCGGTGCCTGCGCGACCGGCAGACGATCATCGTGGAAAGCAGCTTCCTCCAGAACTCCGTCATGCCGGCTTTCATCGACGGGGCTCCCGCGCGCACGGTCAATGAGATCTTCACCAGGATCGTGCGCCAGGCCGCACCCGCCGGGCCGCTTCTGGTCTACCTGCGCCCGGCCGATATCGGCGCGGCGATCGCGCGCATCCACTGCATCCGGGGGGAACCGTGGTCGTCGCGGAACGTGGCCTTCGTGGAGAACAGCCCCTGGGCGCGCCGCCGCAACCTTCAGGGCCAAGACGCCGTGGTCAAGCTGTACCAGGCATGGGAGCCCGTGGTGACCCGGTTGTACAGCCGGTACCCCTTCCCGAAGATCATGGTGACCGACCCCCAGCACGACTGGCAGGTGACATTGGCGCGCATCTGCGCAACCGCGCGCCCATCACCCACGCGGCGGGAAACCCAGACCTGACCCAGCCCGGCCCGGCGCGACCCCAGCCACACCGCAGCCTCCCGACCGGCCCGCAGTAACGGGTCTACGACGCTTATGCGCTCACCGGGCTCGCCCGCTCACTCGGCACCGCGCTCGCGCCTTTGGACCGCTGGGCTCAGACCTGGTCCATGGCCGTCCTCCAGGAGGTCCAGGCCCAGGTCGAGGGCGGGACTTGAATGGGTGAGAGCGCCGACGGCGACGAAATCGACGCCCGTCTGCGCCACGGCTCTGGCCGCCTCAAGCCGCAGCCCTCCGCTGGCTTCCAGCCGGGCCTGGGGATAACGGCGTGCCATGGCCGCGGCTGAGCGGAGATCGGCCAGGTCCATGTTGTCGAGCAGGATGAGCCTGGCGCCGGCGTCCAGCGCCTCACGAGCCTGGGCCAGGGTGTCGCACTCCACCTCGAGCGGCAGCCCGGGTGCGGCCGCGCGTACGGCGGCGATCGCCGCCGCGATCCCGCCCGCCGCAGCCACGTGGTTGTCCTTTATGAGCGCGGCGTCGCCGAGTCCCATCCGGTGGTTCACGCCGCCGCCGCACCGCACGGCGTATTTCTCGAGCTGGCGCAGGCCCGGGGTGGTCTTGCGGGTGTCACGCACGGCACATCCGGTGCCGGACAAGGCGTCAGCCCAGGCCCTGGTCGCGGTGGCGATTCCCGACAGGTGGGTGAGGAAGTTGAGCAGGGTTCGTTCGGCGCCGAGTAGTTCTCTCAGCGGGGCGCGGATTCGCAGCACTTCGGTGCCCCCTGCGATCCGGTCACCGTCCGCGCGCAGCGGCTCGGTCCCAGGAACCCCCAAAGACCCCAGAACCGCAGTTGGCGCGATCCCGACGGCATCAAGGACGGCGAGGCCGACGGGGAGGCCGGCCAGGACGCCCGACTCTCGGGCCACCACACCCGCCACGGCCTGCGCGTCCGCTGCGGCGGTCGCGGCCGACGTCACGTCGGGCCCGTAGCGCAGGTCCTCGTCGAGGGCCGCGCGGACCACCCGCTCGGTGTCTTCGGGATCCAGACCGGCGGCGAGCAGTCGTGCCGAGATCGTCGCGTGCAGTGTCAAGTTCTGACCCCCGCGGCTGACCAGGCGGCCCGCGGCTGGCCCGCCTCCACGCGCACCACGGTATGGCGGGCCCGCGCGGCCGAGACATCAGGCGGTGCGTCCCGCCACCGGTGGCAGCCGCGGCTCTCCGCGCGGGCCAGGGCGGCCACGGCGACCAGGACCGAGACTGCGTGCAGGCTGGTCGCCTCGACGGTGGCCAGGTCTAGGCTCCTGCTGGCGGACCCGGTAGCCGCGGCCGGGGCCTGCCCCAGCGTCTGCTGGAGGCGTTCCATATCTTCGTGGTCGCGCAGGACCCCCGCGTCCCGTGACATGGCCGCGGCCAGGGCCGGCCGGACCGCGGGATTCACTCCCGGGCCAGCGGGAGGCAGCCGCAGGCTGGCTGACGGGTCAGGCAAGTCCTGCCCGAGCAGTTCCCCGGCGCGGCGTCCGGTGATCAGGGCCTCGGTCAGGGAATTGGACGCGAGGCGGTTAGCTCCGTGCACGCCGGTCGATGCGGCTTCCCCGACGGCGTAGAGCCCGACGACCGAGGTCCGCCCGTCCATGCCGGCCCGGATGCCGCCGCAGGCGTAGTGCGCGCCGGGCGCGACCGGGATCGGCTCGGTAACCGGGTCAATCCCCCGCGCCCGGCACAGGGCCACCACCGTGGGGAAGTCTCGCTCCAGCACGGCGCGGCCCAGCGCTGTGGCGTCCAGCCAGAGATGATCACCTGGCCCGTCCCCGCATCCCATCCGGTGCTGCATGGCCGACGACACGACGTCCCTCGGAGCGAGGTCGCCGAGCGGATGACGGCCGGCCATAACGCGCCGGCCCGCCACGTCCACCAGCACGGCCCCGGCCCCGCGCAACGCCTCGGTGATGAGCGGGCACTGCCCCCGGGCCGATTCCTGCCACAGCACCGTCGGGTGGAACTGCACGAATTCCAGATCTCGCAGCTCCGCTCCGGCGCGGGCGGCCAGCGCCAGGCCGTCGCCGGTCAGCCCAGCCGGATTGGTGGTCGTCGCGTAGGCCTGGCCGAAGCCGCCGGTGGCCAGAATGACCGCGCGTGCCGTCACCGTGCCCACCCGCAGCGCCCCGTCGTCGCCGGGGATCCCCGCCAGCACCCCGCCCACCGCGCCCTCATCGTCGATCAGGGCGTCCAGGACGACGCAGCGGGCGAGGATCCGGACCGGGCTGGCCCCCATGGCAGCCCGGAGTGCCCGGTTAACCTCGGCGCCGATCGCGTCGCCCCCGGCGTTCACGATCCGCTTGCGGCTGTGCCCGGCTTCCAGGTGGAGCGCCGTTTGCTCCAGCCGTGCACCACGCCCGGCCAGGCGAGCGATTTCGCTGGGGGCCTGCGATGCCAGCGCCGCCACGGCGGCCGGATCGCAGAGGCCGGCGCCCGCCTCGATCGTGTCCCGCTCGTGCAGGCCCGGGTCGTCGCCGGGGCCGATCGCGGCGGCCAGCCCGCCCTGGGCGAAAGGCGTCGCGCCCCCGCCGATGTCCTCCTCCTTGGTGAGCAGCAGCACGTCCCGGCCATGCCGGGCAGCGGTCAGGGCCGCGGTCATGCCCGCTGCCCCTGATCCCACCACCACGACGTCGGCTTCGCGTTCCCAGTGCGTCTGCGACCAGGGCAGGTGGCGGAGCTCCGGCGCGCTCACTGGTGCACCATGGCCTGCACAGCCCGCCGGGCGCGGCTGGCCACGTCGGGAGCGACGGTCACTTCCGTTACGCCCTCGCGCAGGCAGCGCAGCAGCGCGGCCGGGGTGGTCATCTTCATGTACCGGCACACGGCGTCGGGGTTGACCGGCTCCCAGCGCACGGCGGGATTGGCCCGGCGCAACTGGTGCAGCATGCCGGTCTCGGTGGCCACGAGCACGGCGGTCGCCGTGGTCGTGCGAGCGGCGTCGAGCATGCCCCCGGTGGAAAGCACCCGGGTGCGGCCGGGTGGCAGGTCGCCCTCCCCCGCCTGCCAGAGCGCGGCGGTGGAGCACCCGCATTCGGGATGGATGAACAGCTCGGCCGCGGGTTCGGCGCTGGCCTTGCGGCGCAGCTCGGCCGGGCTGATCCCGGCGTGCACGTGGCACTCGCCGAGCCAGATATGCATGTTGGCGCGGCCGGTGGCGCGCCGTACATAGGCGCCGAGGAACTGGTCGGGCAGGAACAGGACCTCCTGGTGCGCCGGGATGGACGCCACTACCTGCGCCGCGTTGGCCGAGGTGCAGCACAGGTCGGATTCGGCTTTGACCTCGGCGCTGGTGTTCACGTAGGCGACGACCGCGGCTCCGGGGTGCTCGGCTTTCCACTCCCTCACCTGCTGCGCGGTGATGGTGTCGGCGAGCGAGCAGCCTGCCTGGGGTTCCGGGATCAGCACCGTCCGGTCCGGGGCGAGGATCTTAGCGGTTTCGGCCATGAAGTAGACGCCGGCGAACACGATGACGCTCGCGGTGCTCAGCGCCGCCAGGCGGGACAGCGCCAGCGAGTCGCCGACGTGGTCGGCGACGTCCTGGATCTCGGGGGCCTGGTAGTTGTGTGCCAGGATCACGGCGTCGCGCTGGGCCGCCAGCCGCCGGACCTCCGCCGCCCAGTCTGCACCGGCCTGCTCTCCGCCAGCCTGCTGTGGGGCTGCCTCAGTACTGGTCACGATCCGCCCCTATCTCTCGCCGAAGTTTTAGACTCTGAGTGTAAAACACTTTTTGCCTCATAGTCTAAAACCGGGTAGATCAGTACCATGCGTATGTGTCAGAAGATGAGCCGGAGGCTTACGAACCTGAGGGGCGGGACGAGACGGCCGGGCCGTCCGGGCCGGGCGAACGGTTTTCTCACGAGGCGCTGGCCGTGGTCCTTCAGGTCCGCCGCAACAGCTTGCACGTCCTGCTCTGGCAACGGGGCGCGCCGCCATTCGAGGGGCTGTGGGCCCTGCCCGGCGGCCCGTTGGGGGCGGATGAGCGCCTCGGGACGTCCATGGGAAGGCATCTGGCCGCCAAGGTTGCCCTCACCGACATCGCGCATATGGAGCAACTGGAGACCCGCAGCGATCCGGGGCGGGATCCCAGGGGCCGTGTTCTGGCCACGGCCTACCTGGCCCTGATATCCGCCGACGTCGAACCGCGCATTCCCTCGGACACCGCATGGCACGCGGTCCAGGACCTTCCGCCGACCGCGTTCGACCACGGGTCGATCGCCGAATCGGGGCGGGACCGGCTACGGGCCAAGCTGTCCTACACCAACATCGGCTTCGCCCTGGCCCCAGAAACCTTTACGGTCGCGCAGCTACGGGACATCTACGCGGCCTCGGTCGGCCATCCGGTCTCGGCGACCAACCTGCAGCGGGTCCTGACCCGCCGCGGCGTTATCGAGGCCACTCCTACTGCCGTCCGACCGACTTCCCAGGGCGGCAGGCCGGCTACACTTCATCGGTTCGCCGCCCGAACCCTGGTCGTCACCAATCCCTTCGCCGCGTTCCGCCCCCCGTCCGTGCTGTCGGCAGGTGGGACCGGCGGATCGTAGTTGCTACAGGCCCGCCAGATCGGAGATGGCCGCGCGGTGCGCCTGCGGGCCGCCGGCCAGGCGCTCGGCCGACCACGCGCGGCGGTAGTACAGGTGCGCGTCGTGTTCCCAGGTGAACCCGACCCCGCCGAACACGTGGATGGCGGATTCGGTCACGGCACGATAAGCCTCGCCGGCCCGCAGGGCGGCGACATGAGTCGCCATCGGGGCCTCGGCCGAACCGTCCGCGGCCGCGATCGCGGCGTACCTGGCGGCCGCCGAGACGGCCTGGAACTCCGCGAGCATGTCCACGCAGGCGTGCGCGACCGCCTGGAAGGAACCGATCGGCTCGCCGAACTGCACGCGGTCCTTGGCGTACGCGATGGTCGCGTCGAGGCACCAGCCGATGCCGCCGGCGGCTTCGGCGGCGGTCGCGAGAAGGAAGTCGCGCTCGGCCCGGTCCAGCGCGGCCGCCGCGTCCTCGCCCTGGCCGATCAGCACGGCCGGGGCCTCGTCGAAGGCGGTGACGCAGACCCGCCGGGTCAGATCCAGGCCCAGTTGCCCGGAGGCGGTGTACCCCAGGGATCTCGACTCCACAAGGAACATCGCCAGACTGGACCCGATCATGGCCGGGACCACGACGATGTCGGCCGCGTGGGCGGCGATGACGTACCACCGGTGGCCGTAGAGCCGCCAGCCGCCTGGGGCCCGCTCGGCGCGGACACTATCCGGTCCCGGCGACCAGTGGCCGGCCTCATCGGCGGCGGCGAGGGTTCCGGTCACCGAGCCGTCGGCCAGCAGCGGCAGCCAGTGCTCCTGGGCCGTGCGGTCGCCGGCCAGGAGCACGTCGGCGGCCAGGCTGCTGGCCAGGAACGGCCCCGGATACAGGGCGCGGCCGAGCTCGGTGTGTACCACGCTCGCCTCGGCCTGGGACATGCCGAGGCCGCCGAACTCCTCCGGGATCGTCAGCCCGGTCAGCCCGAGCTCGCCCGCCAGGCGGGCGTGCAGCTCCGGGCTGTACCCGGCCCCGGTCTCCAGCGCGGCGCGCAGCGCCGCGGACGGGAGCTGGGCGGTCAGGAAGCTGCGTAGCGTGTCCTGCAGGGCGTGCTGGTCTTCGCTGAGAGCCAGGATGTCGCTTTCGGCCATGATCAGCTCCTCACGCAGGGCGTGGGAGCCCGAGGACCCGCTGCGCGATGGCGTTCTTCAGGACCTCGTCGGTTCCGCCGCCCAGCCGGTATCCCGGCGCACCGAGCACCACCGAGGTCCATGCGTAGGTTCCCCAGGCACCGGTGTCGGCGACCAGGGCTGGCCCGAGAACAGCGGCAACGAACTCTGCCAGCCGCTTCATGTTAGCGGACAAAGCCAGCTTATTCAGGGCAATCTCGGGGCCCGGCGGCTCGCCCGCCCTGGCTTGGGCGGCCATCACCTGCTGGGTGTACCGGGCGGTGCGCAGGTGGGACAGCAGCTCGCCGAACTCCTGCCTGATGACGGGGTCGGCCTGTTTGCCCGCGGCATGGACCAGGCCGATGAGCCGTTCGGTCGACAGGATGCCCGCGCCGCCGAAAGCGGAGTGGCCCATCGCGTTGCGCTCGTGGCTGAGCGTGGTGAGCGCGACCTTCCAGCCATTGCCCGCCTCATCCAGGCGGCGGTCGTCGGAGACCGCCACGTCGTCCAGGAAGACCTCGTTGAAACTCGCGCCGCCGGTCATCTGCCGCAGCGGGCGCACGGTCACGCCGGGTGCGCGCATGTCGATCAGGAAGGCGGTCAGGTTGCGATGGCGCGGCTCGCTGGCCGTCCGGCAGATGATCTCGCCGACGTCGGCCAGGTGCGCTCCCGAGGTCCAGACCTTCTGCCCGCTGACCCGCCAGCCCTCGCCATGGCGCACGGCCTGGGTCCGGACCGCAGCCAGGTCCGAGCCCGCCCCTGGCTCGCTGAACAGCTGGCAGGCGATCTGCTGCCCGCTGAAAAGCAGCGGCAGCCAGTGCTTTTTCTGCTGCTCGGTGCCGTGCCGGCCGATGGTGGGCGCGACCATGCCGAGGCTGACGGTCAGCGCCGCGTCGCCCGGCACCCGGTACTGCCGGGTCAGCCGCTCGAAGGCGCGCGCGTAGGACACGGGCAGGCCGGCGCCGCCGAACTCCGGCGGGCCGGATATCCAGCCGTAGCCGTGATCCCACAGCTCCTGCCGCCACCGGCGGATCGCGGGCAGGGCGTCGGCCTCCTGCTCAGGGTCCGGTTCCTGGAAGACGCGTACTTCGTCGTCGCCTTCGCCCCAGACGAACCGGCGGTCTCGGGCCGCCCGGGGGTAGCGCTCGGCCAGCCAGGTATCGGCCTGCCCGAGGAACTCCTCCAGGGTCGGCGTCGTCATGGCGTCCCGGCCTTGCGTGCGGCCGGGGAGGCGCCGGCGTCGCGGCTGGGCAGCGCGATCACGGCGTGGCCGGGCATGACGACCTCGTCGCGCTGGTTGACGGCCTCGGTCCTGATGTCGGCGACGTGATCGCCGTCGTCGTCGACCCGGGTGGCGGTCACCGTGCCGCGCAACTCGACGACGTCGGAGAGGTAGACGAACTTGCGGTACTGCCCCCGGGCCTGCTTGATCCAGGCGTGGTCCCCCGCCCAGTGCGTCAGCTGGTGGATCTGCGGCATCACCGCCTGTGGTTCCGTGACCGCCATGCTGCCAGCCTAGGAAAAAATACTCTACTTGTCGAGTATCTGACACTAGACTAGTTGCCGGTTACGGGGTCCGGTTCAGAGGGTCCGGTCGGCCGCCTGATACAGGCACGCCTATGCCTGCGGCCTGAGGGGCCTTACTATCTGATGAGACGGCGGCTTGATCCACTAGTAGTTTCAGGGGGCCGCGTCGGAATGCTGCAGGTAACGCTCCTGGGTGAGCAGGCAATCACCGACGACAGGGCTGGCGTTCGAGCGCATTCATCGCGTGCGGTGGCCCTCGTCGCGTTCCTGGTGGCTCATGTCGGCGTGCCCCAGCCCCGGCAGCGCATTGCCGGGATGTTCTGGCCGGACTCGACGGATGCGCAGGCGCTGACCAATCTGCGCCGGGAACTGCATCACCTGCGCCAGGTGCTGGGAGACGACCGCTCGCTCGTCGTGACGCCCCGGGATCTGTGCTGGCGCGACTGCGGGACCTGCCGCGTCGATCTGGGCATCTTCGAAGCGGAGCGCAAGGCTGCCCTGGCGGCGGCCGCGGCCGATGATGACGCGGGAGTCCGGGTCCACGCGGCCGCGGCGGTCGTGGTGTACAAGGGTGATCTGCTGCCCGGCCTCTATGACGACTGGCTGCTCGAGGTCAGGTCAGAGCTCGACCTCCAGTACGCGGACTTGTGTGATCTGCTCTGCACGGCGCGGGCGCGTACGGGTGACCTGGCTGGAGCGGTGGACGCCGTCCGCCGCCGGATCCAGCTGCGGCCGCTGGAGGAATCCGGTTATCGCACGTTGATGCTGCTGCAGGCCGACCTGGGCGATCGAGCCGGTGCCGTCAGCACCTACCACCACTGCGCTTCGGTGCTTGAACGTGATCTGGCAGTCAGCCCGGACCCGGCCACGCAGCAGGCCTTCCAGCGCTTGATGGCCGACAGAGACCCGGCAGGGGCATGCCCGCCGGGTCTCAAGCCTGATGCTCCCCGCCACGGGGTCGCCACTGCCCAGCTCGTTGGCCGGCACCGAGAACTTGGCCTGCTTCAAGACCTGTGGCGGGCCGCCGCGGCAGGCCGTCCCGGCCTGGCGCTGGTCGGCGGCGGCGCTGGCGTCGGTAAGACACGGCTAGTGGCCGAGATCGCCGAGATGGCACGGCTGCAGGGCGCGGTGGTGGCCAGCAGCCAGTGCTTCGGCATGCTGGGGCGCCTGGCCCTGGCGCCCGTGGCGGACTGGCTGCGGAACCCGGCAGTTCAGGCAGCCGCGGCGGCGCTCGATCCGCCCTGGCGCACCGAAGTCCGCAGGCTGGTGCCGGCCGGGGAGCGCGGGGAACGCTCAGCAGCCTCGAGGTCAATGGCGGATGCCTGGCAGCGCCACCGGTTCTTCGAGGGCCTCGCGCGGGCACTGATGGCCGTCGGACGGCCAGTGCTGCTCGTCCTGGACAACATGCAATGGTGCGATCAGGAGACGCTGGCCTTCCTCACCTTCTTCCTCGGCCTCGCCTCCGACACCCCGGTCCTGGTGGCCGGGACACTGCGGAACGACACCCTCGGCGAAGATCCCGAACTCGCTGACTGGACGGTCCGCATGCGGGCCACCGGACTCATGACGGAGCTTTCCGTGAGCCCGCTGGACGCCGCCGACACGGCACGGCTCGCCGAGGCGATCTCCGGACGGCCGCTGCTTGCGGACGACGTGAACCTGCTCCAGGCGACGACGGGAGGCTTCCCGTTGTACGTCATCGAGGCGGTACGCGGCAGTGCCGATCCAGGCGGCACTGCACGGCCGACCGGCGATCTCCCGGCAGTGCTGCGCAATCGTCTCGAGCAGGCGAGCGCGGCCGCCCGCGAGGTGGCCGGCCTGGCCGCGGCGGTGGGGACGAACTTCACTCTTGACCTGCTCACTGAGGCGAGTGACCTCGACGCCGGCATCGTGGTGGCGGCAGTCGACGAGCTGTGGCGCCGCCGGATCATGCGCGAGTTCCGTGACGGCTACGACTTCTCCCACGATCTGCTCCGCGATACGGCATACGCGCAAGTGAGCCCGCCGAAGCGCTGGCTCATGCACCGGCGCGTGGCGCAGGCACTCGAGCTGCTGCACGCTGACGACACGGACACGGTCTCTGCTCAGCTGGCGGAGCAGTATGCCCGCGGCGGGCGGCCGGGGCGGGCCGTGGCCTACTACCGGCGCGCCGCCGACGTGGCAGCAGGCATGTTCGCCCATGCCGAGGCGATCCGGCTGCACCGGGAGGCATTGTCGATCGTGCGCAGCCTGCCGGAGGGAAAAGACAGGGACAGGCAGGAACTCGAAGTCCTGGAAGCCATGGCAGCACCGCTCAACGCCCGGTACGGCTATTCGTCACCGGAGCTGCAGCGGACCCTCGAACGGTCGATCGACCTCGCGGAATCACTTGGCCGCAGAGACTCCATGCTCAACGGCCTGGTCGCGCTCTGGGCGACAGAATTTGTTCAAGGGCGAACCGCTGATGGCTACCAGACGGCCACCCGTGCGCTGACGCTCGTCGACCCCGGCTCCGAGCTGAGTGGCCCGGCTCATTTCGCTGTCGGCGGGTCGGCCGTCAGCCTGGGGATGCCTGCTGAGGGGTTGCGCCACCTCGAGCTCGCCGCCAAGCTGGCGAGCGGTGCCGTCTGGCTGAGCGTCGGCACCAGGGCCGACGTGCAAGGCACCGCTTGGGCGGCACACGCCCACTGGCTGCTCGGCCACGACGCCGAGGCCCTGTCCGCCTGTCACGAGGCCATCAAGCTAGCCAGGGCGATCGACCACCCGTACTGCCTGGCTGTGGCCCTCGCCTACGGCTCTATCACCCATCAGATGCGCCACGATATGTCCGAGCTGAGGGACGTGGCCGGCGAGCTGCGCGAGCTGTGCGGCCGGTATGGCTTTGCTTACTACCGCGAGTGGGGGCTGATCCTGGACGGCTGGTCCCGCCCGGACGAGTCGGGCATCGACCTGGCCCGGCGAGGCATCGGCAACCTCAAGACAGCAGGCTCATTCGCCCGCCGGCCGTACTGGCTGTCGCTGCTCGCCGACCTGCTGGCGCGGAACAACCGGCTGGACGCCGCCCGGGCGGCCCTGGACGCCGCCCTCGTCGCCGGGCGGGAACGGGACGATCTGTGGTGGCTGCCCGAGGTGATGCGGCTGCGCGCGGCCCACGACGAGGAGGAGACGGCGGCCATCTCGCGCTTGTGCTCCGCAGCGGAGATGGCGTCCGCTCACGGCAGCGTCGGCCTGCTCCGGCGCTGCGAGCATGACCTCAGCAGGCGTGGCGTTCGCACCCCGCCTCCCGGCGTTCCCCCGGCTGGCTGACGCGAGCGCACGCACGAACGCTACGCGAACGGCGCTGGTCCTAGCTTCGTGATGGCCCTGAACGTCAGGGCGCCAATTCGGAGGGACCCACATGACTGTCACATCAGCCAGCATCGCCGACCAGGCGTACGAGCAACTCGCCGCCGGCCTGCGCGGTGACCTGATCAGGCCGGCGGACGCCGGCTACGACAAGGCGCGCGCCGTCTACAACGCCATGATCGACAAGCGTCCCGCTGCCATCGCGCGCTGTCGCGACGCCGCCGACGTCATCAGCTGCGTGCGGTTCGCCCGCGAGCACGGCGTCGCGATCGCGGTCCGGAGCGGCGGCCATAATGCAGCCGGCCTCGGGGTATCGGACGACGCCCTGGTCATTGACCTGTCGCTGCTGCGCAGCACCACGGTCGACCCGCAGAACCGCACCGTCCGCGCCGACGCCGGATGCACCTGGGGAGATATCGACCACGCGACGGTGGCGTTCGGCATGGCCACCCCGTCCGGCTTTCTCGCATCCACCGGCGTGGCGGGCCTGACGCTCGGCGGGGGCATTGGCTACCTGTCCCGGCGCTTCGGGCTGTCGGTGGACAACCTCCTGTCCGCCGACGTCGTGCTGGCCGACGGCACGTTCGTGACGGCCAGCGAGACTTCGCACGGCGATCTGTTCTGGGCGTTGCGCGGTGGCGGCGGGAACTTCGGCGTCGTCACCTCGTTCACGTTCCGCTGCCACGACATCGGCGAGCACGGCACGGTCATCGCCGGCCCGGTCCTGTACGACATCGCCGACACCGCCGAGGTGATGCGCTGGTACCGGGAGCTGCTGCCGTCGCTGCCGGAAGAACTGAGCGGCTGGATTGGGCTGCTCACCATCCCGCCCGCGCCGCCGTTCCCCGAGGCGCTGTGGGGCCGCAAGGCCTGCGGCATCGTCTGGTGCTACACCGGATCACACGACCGGGCCGACCAGGTGCTCGAGCCGGTCCGGACGTACGGCTCGCCGTTGCTGGTGGGCCTGCAGGCCATGCCGTTCAGCATGCTGCAGAGCGCGTTCGACGGCCTCTACCCGGCCGGGCTGCAGTGGTACTGGCGGGCGGACTTCTTCAACGAGATCTCCGACGCCGCGATCGAGGTGCACCTCAAGTACGGCGCGCAGCTGCCGACCGGCCACTCCACCATGCACATGTACCCCATCGACGGCGCTGCCAGCCGCGTTCCCGCCGACGCGACAGCCTTCGCCTACCGGGACGGCGGCTGGGCAGGCGTCATCGTGGGCGTCGACCCGGACCCGGCCAACGCGGGCCTCATCTCGCGATGGGCCCGGGACTACTGGCAGGAGCTGCACCCGACGTCGGCGGGCGGAGCCTACGTCAACTTCCTGATGGACGAGGGACAGGACCGGGTCAGGGCGTCCTACCGCGGCAACTACGACCGGCTCACCCAGGTCAAGGAGCGTTACGACCCGGACAACACGTTCCATATCAACCAGAACATCCGGCCCGCCAGCGAGTCCAACCCGTAAGCGGCGGCAGATGTCACGACCTGTGCTGTTCGTGATCGATGACGACGTCGGAGTGGTACACGCGCTGCGAGACGATCTCGGGCTTGGCGCGCCGGGGCGACGGACGCGGAAGACGCTGGGCCGCCACGCCGTTACCGGCCGTCCTCCAGGCGGCTGGCCAGGAGCTGGGCCAGGTGGGTGCCGCTGACGTGGGCGAGCTGGTCGAGCTGGGTGCGGCAGGAGAACCCGTCGACCAGCACCACCGCGTCCTTGGCGTCGCGTACGGCGGGCAGCAGGGCGGTCTCGGCGACGGCCCGTGACACGTCGTAGTGGCCGCGCTCGACGCCGAAGTTGCCGGCCAGCCCGCAGCAGCCGCCGACTGCGGTGACCTCGGCGCCGGCGCTGGCCAGCAGCGCGGAGTCGGTGTGCCAGCCCATGACGGCGTGGTGGTGGCAGTGCGGCTGGGCCACCGCACGCACGCCGGTGAGGTCGGGTGCCGTCCACTCCGTGGTCTCGGTCAGCAGCTCGGCGAGCGTGCGGGTGGCGGTGCGCACCTGACGGGCGCGCGGGTCGGCGGGCAGGAGTTCGGCGATTTCGCCGCGCAGCACGGCGGTGCACGAAGGTTCCAGGCCGACGATCGGGGTGCCGGCCCGCACGGCCGGCTCCAGGGCCTGCAGGCTGCGCCGCAACTGAGTGCGCGCGCCGTCCAGCTGGCCGGTGGAGATCCAGGTCAGGCCGCAGCATACGGGCTGTCCGGTGATTTCCACCGCGTAGCCGGCCGCTTCCAGCACCCGCACGGCGGCCTGGCCGACCTCGGGGGTGAAGTAGTCGGTGAAGGTGTCCACCCACAGCAGCACCGGAGCCCCGGCCCGGGGGGGACGGCCGGCGAACCAGGCTCGGAAGCTCTGCGCGGCGAACTGCGGCAGCGGGCGGCGGGCGTCGATTCCGCCCAGCCGCTTGGCCAGGCCGGCCAGCGCCGGGTTGCGCAGCGCGGCGTTCGCCAGTCCCGGCGCGTGCGAGGCCAGCCGGGCCCAGCGAGGCAGCCAGCCCAGCGAGTAGTGGGCCGGCGGGCGCGGCCGGCGACGGTACTTCTGGTACAGCACCTCGGCCTTGTAGGTCGCCATGTCCACCCCGGCCGGGCAGTCCGACGAGCAGCCCTTGCACGACAAGCACAGGTCAAGCGACTCGGCCACCTCCGCCGAGCGGAAGTCCTTGACCAGCGTGCCGTTCGCGAGCTCCTGCAGCACCCGCGAGCGGCCCCGGGTGGAGTCCTTCTCGTCCCGCGTGGCCAGGTACGACGGGCACATCACTCCCCCACCCGCCTCCCCAGCCCCCTTCACTGCGGTGGTGTCGGCACGGCACTTGCCCACGCCGACGCACCGGTGCACCGCAACCGACAGGTCACCGCCGTCGTGCGGATAGGCGAAACCCAGTCCGGCGCGCAGCGGGCGGGCCTGTGGCACGCGCAGGTCCGCGTCCAGCGGCACCGGGTCGACCAGCACGCCGGGGTTGAACACGTTGCCCGGGTCGAAGATCGCCTTGACCGCGGCCATGGTGTCGATGGCCTCGGGTGAGTACATGGCGGGCAGCAGCTCGCCGCGCGCCCGGCCGTCCCCGTGCTCGCCCGACATCGAGCCGCCGTACTTGCCCACCAGCTGCGCCGCGGCCACCGCGAACTGCCGGTAGCGGCCCGGCTCGGTGGAGAACGGGAAGTCGATGCGGACGTGCACGCAGCCATCGCCGAAGTGGCCGTAGGTCAGGCCGTCCAGGTCGTGCTCGGCCATCAGAGCGCCGAAATCACGCAGGTACGCGCCCAGGTGCCGGGGCGGGACGGCGGCGTCTTCCCAGCCGGGCCAGGCCGGCGCACCCGCCGGGGTGCGGCCGCCCAGGCCCGCGCCGTCCTCGCGGATACGCCACAGGGCCCGCGCCGGGGCGCCGGCGACCACGAGCGCGTCGAGGCTGTCGGCGCCGGCGATGAGCCGCTCGGCCCCGGCGCGCGCCTCGGCCTCGGTATCGCCGGAGGTCTCCACGAACAGCCAGGCCTCACCGCGCGGCAGCCCGGGGACGGCCGCAGCGCCCCGGCGAGCCCGGAAGACCTCGACCAGCCGGGCGTCCATGCCCTCGACCGCGACCGGGCGGTGCGGCAGCAGGCCGGGCACCGCATCCGCGGCCTCCGGCATGCCGGGGTAGCCGAGCACCGCCAGCGCCACCGCCTTCGGCGACGATACGAGCCCGACGGTCGCACCGAGGACCATGCCCAGCGTGCCTTCGGTACCGGCCAGGAACTTCGCGAGATCCGCGCCGTTCTCTGGCAGCAGGTGCTCCAGGGAGTAGCCGGACACCTGCCGGGTGAACCGGCCGAACTCGGTGCGGATCATGCCGAGGTGCGCCGCGACCAGCCTGTCGAGCGCGGCGCCGATCGTCCCGGCGGCGGCCAGGCCGTCACGGCCCAGGTGCCGAGCCGCGAGCCGCTCCCCCGAGGCGGTCAGCAGGTCCAGGCTCACCACGTTGTCGGCCGCGCGGCCATACCTCAGGGCCCGCGCGCCGCAGGCGTTGTTGCCGATCGAGCCGCCGATGCTCGCCCGGGCGTGCGAGGACGGGTCCGGGCCGAAGCGCAGGCCGTGCCGGGCCGCGGCTGCGGTGATGTCGTCCAGGATCGCGCCGGGCTCGACGACCGCGGTACGCGCCTCGGGGTCTACCGAGAGCACCCGGTTCAGGTGCCGGGAAAAGTCCAGCACGACGCCGGAGCCGACCGAGTTGCCCGCGGTGGAGGTGCCGCCGCCCCGGCTGGTGACCGGCACGCCGACCCGCCGGGCGACGTCCAGCGCGGCGGCCGCCTCCTCGACGTGCCTCGGGAAGACCACCACGCTCGGCACGACCCGGTAGTTCGACGCGTCGGTGGAGTACTCGGCCCGCCGCCGGGCCGAGTCGTCAACCTCGCTCAGCCCCGCACCGCGCAATGTGGCGGCCAGGTCACGTGACGAGGGCGCCGTCGCGCCGCCTGCGCGTGCTGTGGTCATGATCTCGGATGCTATCTCCCGAGGGTGACCAGCGGCCGGACCTGTTCGCGTGCGGCCGCGGCGGCGACCGTCGCGGCTGGTACGGCGGTAGCGGGATGCGGATATCGAGGCTGTCCGGGGAGTGGTGGACGGCGACGTCCGGCCAGTGACCGGTGATCATGGCGAGTACCACCCGGTTGCCGGGCAGCACGTCCATCGCCAGCGCCGTCACGCCCCGCGCCTGGGCCCGGGTGACCAGCGTGCCCATCAGCGCCGCTCCTACGCCCCGGCGCTGCCAGGCGTCGGCGACCACCACGCCGACGTCGCTCACGCGGGCGCCGCAGGGATCCCCGTGATCCTCGGGACCGTCCGCGGCCATCGCGTGCCCGACGATGACGCCGTCCGCGACGGCGACTATGGCGTCGACGTTGGCGGGCCCGCCGGACAGCAGGTGGAGCAGGCCGTAGGCGGGCGTGACCGGCGCGAAGAACCTGAGATAGCGGCTCTCGACGGACAGCCCCGCGAAGAAGTCACCGAGCGCGGCCAGGTCCTCCGGGCGCACCGGACGGATCGCGGCGGTGGCGCGGCCATCGGCTCGCGCCGCCTGGGTTCGGTTCACGAACTCAGCATGGCCGGAATTGCTGAGTCTGTCAACTAGATTTAGCATGCGTTCATGGGAAGGTCCTGGATGCTGGATTACGACACAGCCAACTGCGCGATCGGCGCGGCCGTGGGGATCCTCGGCGAGCGGCCGACGTTCCTCGTGCTGCGCGAGGCCTTCAACGGCGTGCGCCGCTTCGACGACATGCAGCGCCGCACCGGCATGCCCCGCCAGGTGCTCAGCCAGCGCCTGGCCCGCCTGGTGGCGGAAGGCCTGCTGCGCAAGGTTCGTTATCAGGAGAGCGGTCAGCGCAGCCGGGACGAGTACCGGCTCACTGACAAGGGCCTTGACCTCTACCCGGTGCTTGTGGCGCTGATGGAGTGGGGCGACCGGTATGCGAGCGGCGCGGACGGCCCGCCGGTCCTGCTGCGGCATCGCGACTGCGGCGAACCGGTACGGCTGCAGCTGACCTGCGCGGCGGGCCACGTCCTGGAGTCCGCTCGCGAGGTCACCCCGGTGCCCGGCCCGGCCGCCCGCAAGATCGCCTGACGGTCGGACCGCGGACGGGCGTAGGGTGCTGGCATGCTGTTTGCCACCTCCCTGGTCGGGAGCTATCCGCAGCCGGACTGGCTGATCGACCGTGCCCGGCTGGCCGACCGGTTCCCGCCGCGGGTGCGGGCCCGGGAACTGTGGCGGGTCGATCCCGCCTATCTGGAGCAGGCGCAGCGCGATGCGACCGTGCTGGCCATCCGGGCCCAGGAGGAGGCCGGCCTGGACATCGTCACCGACGGCGAGATCTGCCGGGAAAGCTACTCCAACCGGTTCGCGACCGCGCTGGACGGCGTGGACATCGACAACCCCGGCACGGCACTGGACCGCAGCGGCCACCCGAACCCGGTGCCCCGCGTCACGGGGCCGATCCGGCGCAGGCATCCGGTGGAGGTGGAGGACCTGAAGTTCCTGCGCGCGAACACCAGCCGGACCATCAAGATCACCGTGCCCGGGCCGTTCACCATGGCGCAGCAGGCGCAAGACGACTATTACGGCAGCACCGAGTCGCTCGCCCTCGGATATGCCGAGGCGGTCGGCGAAGAGGTCCGGGACCTGTTCGCGGCCGGAGCCGACATCGTCCAGCTGGATGAGCCCTACCTGCAGGCCCGCTCCGAGCAGGCACACCGCTACGGCGTGAAGGCCGTCAACCGGGCGCTGGAGGGCGCGGCCGGCACCACGGCGGTCCACCTGTGCTTCGGCTACGCCGCCATCATCCACGACCGGCCCTCAGGCTATTCGTTCCTGCCCGAACTGGCCGATTGCAGCTGCGACCAGATCTCGATCGAGACTGCTCAGTCCGGCCTGGACTGCTCGGTGCTGGCCGCGCTGGACGGCAAGACCATCATCCTGGGCGTGCTGGACCTCAACGACCTGACGGACGAGTCGCCGGAGACGGTACTGGCCCGGGTCCGGCGGGCGCTGCCGTACGTGCCGCCCGACCGCCTGGTGCTGGCCCCGGACTGCGGCATGAAATACCTGCCGCGCGACGTCGCCTTCGGCAAGCTGACCGCGCTGACGGCGGCCGCCGCCCGGCTGCGAGGCGAGTTTACTTCGTAGCGGCGACCCCCAGGCAGATGAGGCCCGCCGCGACGGACACCCCGGTGCTCTAGCCCGGTGGCTTGCGGCCTACGCCGCCCCACATGGCCGAATGGGCTTGGGCCTCGATCGCCGATGCGGGCCGCCACCGCTGGACCGGGACCAGGCCCGGTTCGAGGAGTTCCAGACCGTCGAAGAAGCGCATGACCTCGGCGTGGGTGCGATGGCTCTGGGTCTCGCGGGCGAGACGGTTGTACCGCTTGGCCGCCTCGGCCATCCGCTCAGCCTCGATGTCCGAAGCCACCTGGGACAATGCCAGGTAGCTCCCGGCAGGAACCGCCGCCATCAGCTGCCTGATGATCCCGCCGGGATCGTCCCGGTCACCGATCAGGTGCATGATGGCGATCAGCATGACCGCGACCGGGCGGGAGAAGTCCAGGGTCTGTGCCGCCTGCGCCAGGATCGTCTGCGGGTCGCGCAGGTCGGCGTCGATGTAGTCCAGGGCACCCTGAGCCGAACTGGTGAGCAGGGCCTGGGCGTGCAGCAGGACGACCGGGTCGTAGTCCGCGTAGACCACACGGCAGCCGGGCGCGACGGACTGCGCTACCTCGTGAGTGTTGTTCGCGGCCGGGATGCCGGTGCCGATGTCGAGGAACTGCCTGATCCCGGCCTCGGCGGCCAGGAACCGCACCACCCGGGCGAGGAACGCGCGGTTGGCTCGCACCGAGGCGACGATGCCGGGGTAAGCCTGGAACACCGCATCGCCGGCCGCGCGATCGGCGGCGAAGTTGTCCTTGCCGCCCAGCCAGTAGTCGTGCACCCGGGCGCTGTGGGCCACGCTGGTGTCGATGACGCGCCGGGCGCCGCCGTTGGCGTCCCGGCCCGCCGCCTGTTCGGTGCCAGACATCGATGCGCCTTCCCGGTGAAGTTACCGCCGTCGCGAATATAGCGCGCGCCGGGTAGGGCGGAATCCTCCGGGCCGGGCCGGGCGGGAGCGCTCCGGCGGCCGGACCGGTGCTGAACACGTTGGATATCCCGGTCACCTGGCCGGTGGCGTAAGCGATGGCCCCGGAGACGAGGACGCCCTCCCGCCCGCAGGCCAGGATGGTGCAGCACGGGTCGGCCAGCAATTCTGGCCGGAACAGCGGTCCTGGCCCAGGGCTATCGCCACCCGCCCAGGCGATCTCCCACTGGGCCAGCTCGGCGGCGCGCCTCAGCGGGCACCTTTGTCCGTCCGGAAGAAGTGCGTCTCCGGGCGCTCGAGCAGCTGGCCATCGACGAACGTGTCGACCTTCTCGTTGTAGAAGGCGACCATGCCGGCGATGGGCAGGAGCTGGCGGGTGGGAAAGTCATATGCCCAGGCCAGGTCCTTGTGCACGACGTCGCCGGACCGGACCGACCAGTAGCCGCTGGTCACTCCCTTATAAGGGCACGCGGTCACCGTGTCGGTCGGGACCAGGTGCTCGAAGCGGACGTCGGTCCGGCTGACGTAGTACCGCGTCGGCAGGCCGGTCTCGAACACCATTACCGGGGACGCCGAGTCGGCCAGCAGCACCCCCTCGAGTTCGACGCGCACCGGGCGGTTC
>Ga0208199_1000075_pt1 | contig 39565 bp, 42 predicted proteins | sample Sb_taG_FD_187705 | JGI IMG/M metagenome (GOLD analysis project Ga0208199, IMG submission 187705) | Peat soil microbial communities from Weissenstadt, Germany - Sb_50d_1_NS metaG (SPAdes) (version 2) | ecosystem: Environmental > Terrestrial > Soil > Wetlands > Peat | place: Germany: Weissenstadt... | reverse complement strand
TGCTTGAGGTCGGCGATCAGCAGGCCGCCCGTGACGGCCAGGAAGGCCAGCGCCAGCGCCGGCGCCGCCCAGCACACGGCGGCGTTCCCCCAGGCCAGGACGCCAGCGAAGGCGAGCGCGACCGGTGCCGCGAAGCTCCCGGCCGCGATCGACTTGGTCCACGTGTACAGGCTGACCCGCCAGCCCCAGGGCGCCTGGTGGGGCACGTCGTAGGACAGCAGCGCCGCCGCGGACGAGACCGTCCGGCCCGGGTGCCCCGAGGTGACGAGTTGCGGGTCCGGCGCGCCCTGGGTGGCCCACGCGAACAGCCCTCCGTCGGGGCGGCGGGCGGCCAGCGGGTCCAGGGTGGCCTGGTGGGCGCCCTTGTAGAAGACGGCGGGCCGGGTGTTCTTCTCCGGCCTGCGCACCTGCACCGGTTCGCGGTTGATCGTCTGCGCGACCTTCGAGGCGGGATCGTTCAGGTCGCCGACCAGGATCGCCTCGGTGGGGCACACCGTCACGCAGGCCGGCTCGAGGCCCACGTCGAGGCGGTGCGCGCACATGTTGCACTTCTCCGCCGAGTGGTCCTCGGGGTTGATGAAGATCGCGTCGTACGGGCAGGCGGCCATGCACGCCTTGCAGCCGATGCAGACACTCTTGTCGAAGTCGACGATGCCGTCCTCGCGCCGGTACATGGCCTGGGTCGGGCACGCCGCCACGCACGGCGCGTCCTCGCACTGGTTGCACCTGGTCACCTGGAACGCGCGCCTGGCCTGCGGGAACACCCCCACGTCCACGGACTTGACGTAGGTCCGGGTCACCCCGACCGGCACCTCGTTCTCGCTCTTGCAGGCCGTGGTGCACGCGTGGCAGCCGATGCAGCGCGACTGGTCGAGCAGCTTCGCCCAGCGCGGCGCCGGCAGGTCGGACACGGCCATATGCCGACGGTAAGGCGCCGCGCCCGTGCCCGCCTAGCGTGCGCGCTCTTGTACCGGCCACAAGCAACGTTTGTAAGTTGCGCTGATGGCGGCAGGGTGTACATTAGAGCTTGTTAGATACCCCCATGGGTATGCCAGGTCATCGGTGCGAGGGAGAGCTCCTATGAGCACTACGGCAGGGTCCGGCGTCGAGGTGCTGGCCATCGACACGCCCGCGCTCGGCGACCGGAGCTACCTCGTGCATGACGGGGACGTCGCCGTGGTGGTCGACCCGCAGCGGGATATCGACCGGGTGCTGGCCCTGGCCGCGGCCCGGGGGGTCAGGATCACCCACGTGTTCGAGACCCACCTGCACAACGACTACGTGACCGGCGGGCTGGCGCTGGCGCTGGCCACCGGCTCGGCTTACCACGTCAACGCGGCCGACGAGGTGGCCTTCGACCGGGTGCCGGTCCGCGACGGGGACGTCATCGAGGTCAGCCCGGTGATGCGGATGCAGGTGCTGGCCACGCCGGGGCACACCTTCACTCACCTGTCGTACGTGCTCCGGGCGGCCGGCCGCGCGCATGCGGTGTTCACCGGCGGGTCGCTGCTGTACGGCTCGACCGGCCGGCCGGACCTGCTCGGCCGCGCCCACGCCGGCGAACTGGCGCACGCCCAGTTCACCTCGGCGCACCGGCTGGCCGCTGAGCTGCCGGAGGACGCGGACGTGTACCCCACCCACGGATTCGGCAGCTTCTGCTCGGCGACCCAGTCCGAGGGCAACTCCTCGACGATCGGCCGGGAGCGGCGGATCAACCCGGCGCTGATCCTGGACGAGGACCGGTACGTGACCGAGCTGCTGGCCGGCCTGGACGCCTATCCCGCTTACTATGCGCACATGGGCCCGGCCAACGCCGCCGGGCCGTCCGGGCCCGACCTGACCGTGCCGCGCCGCGCGGACGCCGCCGAGCTGCGGCGGCGGATCGAGGCGGGAGAGTGGGTGGTGGACCTGCGGGCCCGCCGGGCGTTCGCCGCCGGGCACGTGGCCGGCACGCTCAGCTTCGACCTGGACGGCAGCTTCGCGACCTACCTGGGCTGGCTGATCTCGTGGGGGACGCCGCTGACCCTGCTGGGCCATACCCCCGAGCAGGTCGCCGAGGCCCAGCGGGAGCTGGTCCGGATCGGCATCGACCGGCCGGCCGCGGCCGCCACCGGGCACCCGGGCGACTGGGCCGGCGGCCGGGCGCTGCGCAGCTACCCCGTCGCCGACTTCGCCGACCTGGCGGCGGTCCGCCACTATCGCAGCGTCGTCATCCTGGACGTGCGCCGCGACCAGGAATGGGATGCCTCGCACATCAGCGGCGCCGTGCACATCCCCATTCACCAGCTGCCGTCACGCCTCGCGGAGGTGCCCGCCGGCGAGGTGTGGGTGCACTGCGAGGCGGGATACCGCGCCTCGATCGCGGCGTCCTTCCTTGACGCCGCGGGCCGGGCGGTCGTCGCCGTGGATGACGAGTTCCAGCGCGCCGCCCCGGCCGGCCTGCCGATCGACGGCCACCACGCGCACGCGGCGGCGCAGTAGCCGGCCCATGGCATTGCGCCGCTGGCCGGTCTCACGCTCCGCGAGGCGGTAACGGTCCCGCGCCGCTGTTAAGTCATCGGATCTCTGTTAAGTCATCGGATCTCTGTCTATACCCCGTGGGGTATACTTACGTCACGTACTCATGAGAGGTGGAGAGCCCATGTGCAGCCCTGCCGTCTGCCCTCGCTGCAGGAAGATCACCTGGAGCGGTTGCGGCGCCCACGCCGACCGGGTCATGGCCGGCGTCCCCGAGGAGAAGCGGTGTACCTGCCCCTGAAGGCCGCACTCGTGCGTACGTGACTCCGCCCCGGGCCTCCGACAGCCGGTGCCTTGCCTCAGGTTTGCGGCGGGAGGCCGTCACACGCGGCCGCCTGCAGGAGCAGGGCCGCCGCGAGCCGCCGTGCCTCGCCGGGGGTGAGCCCGGCCCAGGCGCCGCCCCCGGCATCCGACGAGGCGCCGATGCTGAGGCTGACGCGCTGAGCCGGATGACGGCCTCCGCCGAGGGCGAGATGGCCTACGCTGATCTCCCGGCCACACGTGGTCCGGAAGCAGACGTGAGGGTCGGCGCGGCCGGGGCCGGAAGTTCCGATATCCATGGCATGCCTCCGCGAGCCGGGGTCACGACGCAAGCTCAGCCAGGGCACCGGCGAGCCGTCGCCCCACCTCGTCGGCCACGGGCTTGAGCTCGGGCCGCCCGGTGAGGGTGACCATGACCTGAGGATCGAGCGCCTCCACGATCGTTCCGGCCCCGGCGGCCCGGACGACGACGTTGCACGGCAGCAACAGTCCGATGCTGCGGTCGATGCCGAGCGCTTCGTATGCGGCTGGCGGGTTGCAGGCACCGAGGATGGTGTAGTCCTCGATCTGCTCGCCGAGCTTGGCGCGGAGGGTGGCGGTGACGTCGATCTCGGTCAGCACGCCGAACCCCTGCTCCCGCAGGGCGGCCCGGACGCGGCTGACCGCGTCGGCGAAGGAGATGTCCAGGGTGACGCTGCTGCCATAGCTCATCGAGGTGCCCCTTCGGCCTGCTGCTGCGCGAGGTCGGCGCGAACCTCGTCCATGTCGAGGTTACGGACGGCCTGGATGAGCTTCTCCAGGGCTGCGGCGGGCAGCGCGCCGGGCTGGGAGAACACCAGGATGCCGTCGCGGAAGGCCATCAGGGTCGGGATGGAGCTGATCCGGGCGGCAGCGGACAGCTCGGGCTGATCCTCGGTGTCGATCTTGCCGAACGTGATATCCGGGTGCTGCGTGCTGGCCGTCTGGAAGACCGGCGCGAACATCCGGCACGGACCGCACCAGGAGGCCCACCAGTCGACCAGCGTGATCCCCGGCCTGGTGACCGTCTCCTCGAACGTGTCCATAGTCAGCGCGGTGGTACTCATTTTCTTCCTCTTTTCTTCCTCGCTTCCGGATTCGGATCAACATACCCCCACCCGTATAACGAGCAGCGGCAGGGGTTATTCCGCGCCGTAGTCGGCGCCGGGCTGTATGGCTGCAAGGCATCCGCCGACCTGTTCGGGCTGACCAAGGCAGACCTGATCGACCAGGTCAAAGACATCATCACGGTCGGAGAGTTCTATGACCTCGCGGCCGGAGGCCAGATCATCTTCACCTGACCAGCGGGCCAAGCTGGGCCGGTGCCTGCGTATGCGCCGGCTCGTCGCGCGGCCATCCGGTGGCCCGCGTCGGCCGGGCCAACCGCCCGGACCCGTTTGAGCCCGGCCGGATCGTACGGGATGTCCAGGCCCCGACCCGGGAGACCGTGCGCCGCGGTCGGATCCCGGGCCGGGGGCTCTGTTCCGGCTCCCGGCGGGTCAGGGAGCTGGACGCAGAACTCGGCCAGGCAGGCCACCCGACAGTCACAAAGATACCCAAGGGGGTATTTATATTCGAGGGTCGTTGGTCCCGCGCAGGCGTGCCGATCGTCCGTCATCAGCACAGGTCAGGCGTGGCGCCGGGCGGGCCGGGCACCCCCGGGTCCCCTTTCATATCTGTATCCCTATTTGAATCGGGATTGATATTCAGATAGGATCTCCGATATGAATGAACCGGAGGGAGCGCGGCCACGGCTGACCCGCGCCGAGGCGAAGGCGCGAACGCGCCAGCGGCTGCTGGACTCGGCGGCGCGGATCTTCGCCCAGAAGGGCTTCGGCGGTGCGGCGCTGGAGGAGATCGCCGAGTCAGCCGGCTATTCGACCGGTGCCATGTACGCGAACTTCGGCAGCAAGGAACAGCTGTTCATGGAGGTGGTCGCCGCGCACCGCTCGCGGTCGGCGGCGCGGCGCATCGAACAGGTCACCGAGATCATCGACGGAGCCCTGGCCAGCGGCGCCGATCCCTTCGACGCGCTGACCGGGATGTTCGCGCAATTCGCCGACCGCGACCGGGAGCTCGCGCCCCTGCAGGCGGAGTTCTGGCTCTACGCGGTGCGGAACCCGGCCGCCAAGAAGGTGATCGCTGACAGCCTCAGCGGGCAGGTAGAGGAACTTGAGCCCGTGGTGGCGCGGGCGCTGCAGCGTTTCGGCGCCGCCCCGGACGCCGCGCCGCGCGAGGTGACCGTGATCTTGCTGGCGCTGTTCCAGGGGCTGGCCCGCCGACGCCGGCTCGACCCGGGCGCGGTACCCGACGACCTGCTGGCGCGGGCCCTGCGCTGGCTGTTCGGCGGCCTGCGCGCCGAGCATCACGCGGACGGATCCCCGGGCCGCCCGGGCGGCGTCGGTGATTCAGGTGACTGACCAGGAAGGCGATGAGCCACGATGAAGCACGGGCCCGTGGCGGCGGCTCTCCTGCTTGCGCTGGCCGTAGGGTTGACGGCCTGCACCAGTGCCGGCCCGAGCGCTCCCCCGCCCGGCCACAACGCACCGGGCAGTACGGTCTACCGCTTCGGCGTGGTCGGGAATCAGGGCAAGATCGCACAGCTCGAGCTCAGCATGCCAGCCACGGTGAGCGGCATCACCGGGGACGCGGTGCAGATCGCGACGTCGAACTCCGACAGCTACGCGCTGACCTCGAGCGGCGAGGTCTGGGCCTGGGGCGTGGCCAGCTACGGCGAGCTCGGCGACGGCCAGACCGCGCCGTACAGCACGCGCGCGGTCAGGGTCGGCTTCCCGGCTGGCGTCAAGATCATCGCCCTGGCCAACCCGATGCCGTTCGACGGCGCTCTGGCGATCGACTCCCACGGCCAGGCCTGGGGATGGGGGCTCAACACCGCGGGCGACCTGTGCCTGCCGGGGCTGGTGGAGTTGCGCCCGGCGCGGCTGCCGCTGAGCGACGTGACCTTGGCGACCGGCGCGCGGACGCATTCGCTGTTCTACTCGGCGGGCACGGTATACGCGTGCGGCAGCGGCGACGCCGGCGAGCTGGGCAACGGCTCGACGGCCAGCAGCCCGACGCCGGCCCCGGTCACCGGCCTGCCGCGTGCCGCGCGCGTGATCGCGCTGACCTCTTCCTGGGAGGGTTCGGGAGCGCTGCTGGCCACCGGCGCCTACTACAACTGGGGCTACAACGCCGCGGGCCAGCTCGGCGACGGCAGCACGGTCAACAGTGCCGTACCGGTCCAGGTCAAGCTGCCCGCTCCCGTACGGGAGGTATCACAGGGCGGCAGCGGGGCAGGCAACGGCCAGACGATCGCCATCCTGGCCGACGGGTCCGTGTGGACGTGGGGAAGCAACCAGCACGGCCAGCTGGGCAAGGCCGGCACGGCGAACTCCCACGTCCCGGTGCGGGTCAGTGTCCCGGCCGGGGTGACCTTCGTGACCGTCGACTCCGGCGGCTACGCGTGTTACGCCATCGACAGCTCGGGCAGGCTGTGGGCCTGGGGCGGCAACCAGAACGGGCAGCTGGGAACCGGCAGCGGCTCCCTCATCGAGACCAGCCCGGTCGACGTCGGCCTCCGCCTCACCCAGGTCTCATCGACCGCCAGCAACGTCGCCGGGCTCCAGCAGCACCGTTAGGCGGTCGCCGGCTGGGCGGCCAGGCGCTCGCGGCGCAGGCCCTGGACCAGTTCCTCCTGCCGGGGATCGATCGGCGGCAGCGTCCCGACCACCCAGCTGAGCAGGAGATCGGCCAGGCCGGGATTGCGGACCAGCGCGGGGCCGTGCAGGTAGGTGCCGACTACCCGGCCGGAATAGGCGCCCTCCGTCCTGTCCCCGTTGCCGACACCGGTCAGCACGGTGGCGAGCGGTTTGACCTCCGGGCCGCGCCAGGTCCTGCCCTGATGGTTCTCGAAGCCGGTGAGCTGCGGCACGCCCAGCGCGGGATCGACATCGGCTGTGATCTCGCCCACTCCGCGCCGCTCACCCCGGCCGCTGCGGATGTCGAGCAGCCCGAGCCCGGGGACGGGCTCGCCTTCCGGCCCGCCGAACTCGGTGCCGACGATCTGGTAACCGGCGCAGACGGCCAGGACGACCGCGCCCCGCCCCGCGGCCGCCGGCAGTCCGCCGCCCGCCCGGAGCCGGCGGGCGGCCAGGACCTGCGGCAGGTCCTCGCCACCGCCCAGCAGGTAGATGTCGCCGTCGGCGGGGACCCGCTGGTCGGAATTGACCTCGGCAATCTCGACCGGGATGCCGCGCAGCCGGGCCCGGCGGGCCAGCACGAGCAGGTTCCCGCGGTCGCCGTACGTGCTGAGCAGATCCGGGTAGACCCAGACCAGCCGGACGGCTGACGGCCCCCGGGATCCGTAGCCCGGGCCAAGACCGTGATCCATCATCCCTCCTGCGCGGTTCAGGCCGTGCGCCCGAGCAGCGCGCGGATCTGCTGGAACGCCGTGTAGTTGGCGATCACTTCCATGGACGGGCTGCGGGCCAGATTGACCGCCTCGTCGATGTTGCCGACCACCCGGAAGGCCACCTCATCGGCTTCCAGCCGGACCGCCAGGTCGGTCTGGCGTTCACCGGTCACGAACACCGGCCGGCCGCGCAGGCGGCGGTAGTCGACGTCCCACAGCCATGAGGTGTCCCGTCCGTCGGGAACCTGGGCGTTCACGGCCAGCGTGACCGGCACCGGGGCCGGCACCAGGATGTCGAGCGCCTCCAGCCAGCCGGCCGGGTTCTTGGCCAGCAGCAGCCGCAGGTCGCAGCCGCGGCGTTCGACGTGGGTGTACCGGCCCGCGACGGACCGGACCTGCCCGATGGCGTTCAGCGCCGGTGTGACGCCGACGCCGAAAACGTCCGCCACCGCGAGCGCGATCACGGCGTTAGACCGGTTGGCCCGGCCCGGCAGGATCAGGTCCAGCGGGCGGGACCGGCCGGTGGGGTCGATAACCTCACCGCCGGCGAGCACCCAGCTGACCGGAGGGCGCCGGTTCGGGCATTCGCCGCAGTGCCAGTCCTCGCCGTCACGCCGCAGGTGCGACCCGCAGTTCGGGCAGCACCAGGAGTCGTCGTGCCAGCGCTGGCCGGCGGCCACCCAGGTGACCTTCCGGGCCTGGCCCGCGGCCCACGCGACGAGGGGGTCGTCCGCGTTCGCGATGACCCGGCAGTCCGCGGCGGCCAGCGCCGCTCGCCAGCGCCGGGCGAGCAGCCAGATCTCGGCCGCCCGGTCCATCTGGTCCCGGCTCAGGTTCAGCAGGGTCACCACCCGCGCCCCCGTGGCCGTGAGCATGGCCGGCATGTACTTCTCGTCGACTTCCAGCACGGCCATGGTGGCGTCCGGGGCCCGGGCCAGGGCGGACACCAGGCCCGCCTCCATGTTGGCGCCGAACGCGTTGGAGGCGATCTGCTGGCCGAGGGTGCCGATCGCGGCGGCGATCAGCCGGGTGGTGGTGGTCTTCCCGTTAGTGCCCGTGACCAGGACGATCTGCCGCCCGCGGGCGAGCAGCGAAAGCAGGTCCGGTTTCAGCCGCAGCCCGATGACGCCGCCGATGACCGAGCCGTCGCCGCGGCCGGCCAGCCGGGAGGCGCGTCCGGCCGCGCCGCCGACCGTGGTGGCCAGGCGTGCGCGGAGGGGAAGACCGGGCCGCCGGGACGGCGGGCTGCTTGTACTCATCGGGGCTGATGCTATCCGGTCGCGGTCGGGCGTAGGTCAGTGTCCCAGGCCGGCCGGATGATCCGGTCGGGCCAGGACAGGACGACCTCGAGCCAGCCCGGCCCTGGCCCGTGGGCGCCGGCACCCATCAGGTGGGCCGCGTAGGGCAAGCGCGCGGCCGGGTGGATCCCCGGCGTCGCGGCGGTCAGGTCGGCGTCGAGATCCGCGCGCCCGTACTGGCCGAGCAGCGCGATGCGGGCCAGTCGCCGGTTCCGCGGCGACCCCATGGACAGCCGGTGCTGCCCGAGCGCGCTCAGCCGGTCCGCGATCCGGATGCCCGGCCAGTCCGGCAGCCCGGCCAGGCCGAACTCCAGCGGCGGCGCGATGTCGTCCGGCCGGGTCCCGGTTCCGCCGAGCGGGTTCAGCCGCTCGATCTCGTGCAGCCAGCGCAGCTGCGGGATCACCCAGGCCGGCCCGGCGCGGCATGGCATCGTCGTCCCGTCCAGCATCCGGCCGGCCGTCACGGCCACGACGGACACCAGGCACCGCGGATCGTAGTACCGCCGCAGCGCCGCGGCGCGAGCGGTCACGGCACGGTCCAGGACCGTGGCCAGGACGCACTCACGGCTGCGCGGGCCGGGCGCCCGCCAGCCGGACAGCACTTCGGCGGGCACGCGCGGCAGCGGCTGGCCGGCCACGAACGCGAGCAGCAGCGTCTGCGCCCAGAGCCGGAGCCAGGCCCGGTCGTCGTCGTGCGCGAGCAGGCCGGCCGGGTGCAGTTCGTACCCGCTCCACGGCCCAGGCCGGCCGTCGGCGGCCGCCCACGACCCGGCTCCCGGGCCAGACCTCGAGTTACCCGTCAATCTCACTCTGAGTGAATATCAGGTTACGGACTGATCCTGCTACCGTTATCGGCGCAACCTCGCCGGTCAGGAGCGGCGCCTGCGCCAGTCGAGGCGCGGCGGTGGGGGGCCGAGATTGGGCGGGGGCTGGGCCTCGCCCGAGCGCCATCCTCCCGGCGCCGCCCGGCTGTCGCCGCTCGCGCGAGGTGCCGGGGCGCGCCGGGCGGCCGGAACCGCCGTGGCGGCGGGCAGGCTCCGGAACTCCTCCAGCGTCTGCGGGGTGGCGGCGCCGAGGCCGCCGATACCCGGATTGGCGTCGGCCAGGACCACCTGCCTGCCGCCGGGGCCGGCATAGGTGACGATCATCGCGCTGGCCGGGAGCTGCTGGAGTTCGTGTTGTTCGACGAGGAACTCGCGGGACCGCTGCAAGGCGAGGGCCAGCGACTCGCTGTCGCCCGTGGCCTTGGAGGTGGTCAGGCCCCAGGCCGTGCTCGTACTGATCCCGGTGCTGACCGATCCGCTCTCGCCGGTGCTGCGCGAATCGCTGGTCTGCACGTTGCGTGAGACGCCGGCGGGCAGCGGCAGGACGCCCTGATCGGTGCGGCCGCGCCCGGTGCCGCGCGTCGTGCCCTCGGTTACCGACCACGACTCCGCCAGGGAACTGGTCGAGCCCGTGGTGCTGGTGTAGCTGCTCGCCGTGGTGTCGGTGACCGACAGCCCGATCGTCTCGGTGAGCTGGGAGAGAACGAAGCGATGCTCGGTGCCCAGCTGCTCGCTGGCGGCCTTGGCGTCCTCGGCGTTACCGAGCCGCATGAACGCCACCGCAGCGTTCCCGCGGCCGAGGCGCTGCTTGACGTGCGGCCCGACGGAGCGATAGCCGAGGACGAGCCCGGTCCCGGTGCTCTCGCACGCGTCGCTCAGCCGGTCGAGTGTGTCGCCGCGCAGCCGGTCCGCGCCCAGCACGAACAGCGTGTGCTGCCACGGCGGTCCCGGCCGCGTCCGGCGCAGGGCGTGGGTCAGCGCGACGGCCAGGTAGGTCGCGAGCACCTTGCCCTCGACCGAGCCCGCGTGCTGGCCCACGGCCGCCACGCGGAGCGCGCTGGACGGCAGGGCGACCGGCGCGGTGCCCACGGCGGCCAGCTTGCGCAGCTGGGACTCCAGGACCCAGGCCCGCTCGACGACCACCCGATCGGCCGCCCCGCGGCCGAACATCGTGGTCAGCCTGTCCACCTGCGCGGCACTGATCAGCCCGGCGGCCACATCCTCGCGCGGGTCGCCGACCTGCGCCAGCGTCCGCAACGCGGCAGCCACGCCCGCCACGGTCGCCGTGCCGCCGAGCACCTCGATGACCCGCTCGAGGATGGCGTTGTCGAACGAGAGGTCGCGCGTGGAACCCTGTTCCTCGGTCGCGCTGGCGACCAGGGAGAGCACGTCGGCCAGGTCCCGCGCGTCGAGTCCGGCCCCGAGATCGAGCCGGGGCAGGTCCTCGGGCAGCACCCAGACCAGCGGCTCGATACCGGACGTCCGGGCGAAGGCGATCAGGTCCAGGGCGACCGAACCCTCGGTCAGGTCGAGCACTGTGACCTCGGCGCCGGCCGCCAGCCGGTGCGCGGCCGCCGTGGTGAGCATCGCGGACCAGCCGGAGAGCGTGCCGCCGGCCACGTCGACCCGGTGGATGCCGCCCGGAACGGTGACGCCATACCAGCGTTTCTGGTGCTCGTAGGCGATGCGCAGCGCCTGCCACTCCCGGACCCGGCCGGCGTGCTCGGCCTGCCAAGCGAAGAGCCGGCTCTCCTGCGCCGCGCGGATCTTGCCCACCCGGCTCCGCTCATCGGCCATCCGCGACCGCAGCGCCCGCTCCCCCTGCCAGACGGCATAGCCGCACAGGGCCGCGATCAGCACGCAGATGATCACGCCGAGCCCGGCCACCAGGACGGGCAGCAGGCCGGCCGTCCCGAGCACGACGGCCGCGACACCGACGACCACGGCGAGGCCGAAGGCGGCCTTCAGCGGCCGGTCGAGCAGGCTCTCCTCGCGCCGCTGAGCCACGGCCCAGTCGGGGCTGAGCCGTTCATGTACCGGCGGGGTGGGCCTGCGCGGCGGCGGGCCCGGATCCGGGCACGGTGTCGCGTACTGCCAGCCCAGGTACAGGCGGTCGGCTCGGGGTGAGGTCATGCGGCCTCCCCGGCGGGCCGACCCGCGGCCGGACCGGGATGCGGGATTCGCGCCCGGACGAAGACCGCGCGCGGCACGAGCCGTCGCGGGTCCTTGACCATGAGCAGGAACTCGCCCGCGCGCAGCCCGGACAGGCCGTCAAGGCTGCGCGGCGTGGCCTCATCATCCATCCGGTGCGCCACCACCACGTTGGTGAGGTCCGCGAGCTCAGCCGCGGCCGGCGCGGAGGTGGTCGCCGCGAGCACCGGCAATCCGGCGCCCGGGCCGCGGGCGATGAGCTCGGTGACGGAACCGCGCGGCATCGCGCCGCACTCGGTCAGCCACACGATGCCGTCGCCTGCGACGCCGATCCCGTGCAGCGCCGCGCCCGCCGCGAGCAGGTCCTGGCAGACCAGCCGGGTGAGCATGGCCGCGATGCCCGGCTGCGGCGCACCGCCGAGGCGGAACAGGACCACGCCCCGTTCGGCGACCGTCCGGCCCAGGTCGATCTCGCCGGCCGGACCCTGGCCGGATGGACGCAGCCAGCGGCCGAACGCCGACGTCCTCAGCTCGCGGAGTTGCCGCGTCAGCGCGGCGGTAGTGGCCGGCTCGGCGTGCAGGAGGCTGACCGATACCCGGGTCCGCTCGGCCAGCACCTCACGCCGAGGGTAGGTGGCCGGGACGTGCTCCATGCGGGCCCGCATGGCCGTCGGGTTCAGCAGGTGGATGACCTCGTCCAGGACGGGCACCCGGGGGTCGCCCGGTGCGGCGTCGATCAGCTCGAAGACGTCCTCGAGGTAGGCCACGCAGCTGCGCCGGTACTGGCTGCCCGGTCCGTCCCAGCTGACCGTGGCGGCGACGAGTGACGCCCGCGGCCCGGGATCGCCATACCGGAACGGCTCGTAGCAGGCGGGCTGGATCCACGCCCCGGCCGGGTCCTGACGGCCCGCCGCCGGGTCACCGAACATCCGCAGCGGCACGCCGGACGCGGCGCAGACCGCGGCCAGCCGTCCCGGCAGGGCCGGGTCGGCGGTGAGGTCCACGGCGAACACCGGCTTGCGGCGCCGCACCGCGGCGTGGACGAGCTGCAGGCTCGTGCTCAGCACGTCCTGTTCGGCCGAGCCGCACACCGACACCCCTCCGGCCATCTCCGGCCAGGACAGCGTGACCCGGGCGCCGGACCCGGCCGTCACGCCGAGGCAGCTTCCGTCCCTGGTCACGACGCCGCCGGCCCGGATCGCCCGCCGGGTAGCGGCCCGCCGGGCGGCCGCCAGCAGGCCGGGACGGGCCGGCGGCATGTTCACCTCGTCCGTGTGCAGCCAGGTCAGCCAGCCGATCATGGCCGCCTCGGCGGCACCGGCGAGGATGGCCAGCGGAAGCTGGCGCGGCAGCCAGCCCCCGATCCCGGTGAACGCGCCGGTGAAGTGCAGCACGTGGTCGAGCTGGTGCCCGTTGGCGCCGAGATAGCCGGCCACCTGGGCCGGCCCGTCGGCGAACCCGGCCGCCGCGGCGCGCGGTCCCACCGCCAGCGTCCACGCCGCCCCGATGACGACCGGGACCGTCAGCCACGACAGCCGCCACCTGGTCGCCCTGGTGATCAGCGCGAACACCACGGCGAGGACCAGGGTCAGCTGCGCGAACAGCACGTGGCCCAGCACGGCGGCCACCACGCAGGCAGCCAGGAACTCGCCACGGCGAGGAAGGCCCCTGGGGACTAGATATCGGGCCCGCCGTGGCATCTGCTCCGCTTGTGTCGCGACCCTGGCCGACATCTCGATCCAGGGTTGCAGGTACACGGAGCCGTGTCCAGGCAGTCACCCTTTCGACACGCTTACGAATTACCGCGGCGCGCTGACCGGGGCCTCAACCGTATCAATCGCAACTCTGAACAATTCTGGTTTGAGCATGACCACGGTGAGCCCCGCCGGGATGCCGGTGGCCGAGTCGTCGAACCTGACCGTCACCGTGATCACCGGCTGCCCTGGGGACAGCCGCAGGCTCCGCGCGACCGCGGGCTGCGGCGGGCTCATCTCGACGCTTACGGCGGCCGCGCCCGCGTCGGTGAGCAGCGAGTCGAAGGACGCCTGGCCGGGATCTGCCTCCTGGTCCGCCTCGGGTTCGCCGTCTTGCGCGGCTTGGTGCAGGTACGCGGTGGACACCGCCGCCGGATCGCCGTCGGCCGACCAGACGCAGCGCACGACGCGGATCGGCGCCCCGGCCGGCAGGCCGAGCGCCCAGGCCACGTCCTGCGGTGCCGCGCGCCGCGACACGTGCCGGGTCTGGCAGGTGATCGTGGTGCCCATCGGGTCCAGCCGCGTGCCGAGCCCGCCCGCGCCCTCGACCGGGATCCAGTAGTCGGCCGGGCTGGCCCGGTACAGCTGGCCGTCCGGCAACCGCCGCACCAGCGAGCGGCGGGCCAGGTCGGTGAGCGCGGCGTCGATCTCGGTCAGGCTGACGTTGTACCGCCGGGCCAGCGCGCTGCGCCGGGGCAGCCGCCAGCCCGGCTCCCGGTGGACCAGCGCCGCCGCTATCCGGTCGGCCAGCACCCCGGTCGACCGAGCCGGTGCCTGCCTTTCACCCGCGCTGGCTTCAGCCCCCGCCGACGGCGCCTCGGACAGCGGCGCAGCCGGAGGCACGGGGATCGGGTGATCATGTCCCGCGGCGCCAGCGGTCATTCCGCATATCGCCGTGATCGGGCAAGGATCAGCCGACCGATCACTGCGAGCGGGAGCATGAGCAGCAACAGGATCAGCCCTTAATCTTGGCAAGGAAGGCAGGACGGCGCCTGCCCACGCCCATAGTTACGCACCCTAAATGAACAGGAATTGAATAAGAAAGGAACGAACAGACGGCCAGTTGATGTCATATAGGTGAACGACGCCTATCCGGTGCGGAACGCAAACCACGGGAAAGCCGCCTGCGGCAGGGCTCGGCGAGACCGGCGGCACCGGCCCGGGGGCGGGGTCGGGGCCGGGGCTGCGACGGCCGTATAACCCCTCCCACCTGGGTGCCTCGCCGGCTGGATCAGCCTCGCCGGCCGCGCTCCGGCCCGGAACCGGGCCGCCTAAGACACCAGAACTTAACCTTCTAGCCCGCTTCTGTCCATCTTTCATTTACCCGCAGGTACTGGCGACGCCGACAAACTGGACTCGCACACCACGGTTGGCAGGATGACCGGGCTGCTCGCTGCGGCCCAAGACCCGATAAACCCTGTAAGGAGTACCTGATATGCACCTTCGACGTAGACGGCAGGTGACAACGGCGGGGCTTGCGGTCTGTGCGCTAGCCCTCGCCGCATGCTCCTCATCGAGTTCGTCGTCGACCAGCAGCACCACGTCGTCGAGCAGCAGCGCATCCTCGTCGGCCAGCAGCGCCGCCCTCAGCGGCACTCTCAACGGGAGCGGATCGACGCTCCAGCTCACCTACCAGCAGGCGGCCATCTCGGCCTTCAGGTCGGTCCAGTCCGGCATGACGGTCAACTACGGTGCCGGCGGCTCGGGCAAGGGACGCACGGATCTGGCCTCGGGGGTGGTCAACTATGCGGCCTCGGACTCGCCGATTCCCGCCGCCCAGGCGTCGACCTTCAAGGGCACGGTGCTCTACTTCCCCGACGTGATCGCCCCGGTCACGGTCTCATACAATCTGTCAGGCCTCAGCAAGCCGCTGCAGCTGTCGGCGCCGGTCATCGCGAGCATCTTCCAGGCCAAGATCACGACCTGGAACAACTCGGCGATCGCGGCGGACAACCCCGGGGTCACCCTGCCCAGCACCCCGATCACCATCGCAGTCCGCTCGGACTCCTCGGGCACCACGCAGAACTTCACCCAGTTTCTCGTTGATGCCACGGGGGACGGATGGACGCTTGGCACCAGCTCGACCATCAAATGGCCCGCCACCGCCCGCGCCGGCAACGGCAACGGCGGGGTGGCGTCGATCATCAAGTCCACCCCGGGGGCCGTCGGGTACGTGGACTACTCCGACGCCAAGGCCTCCGGGCTGACCTTCGCTAATATCAAGAACTCGGCCGGCGATTACGTCACGCCGTCGGTAGCGGGGGCCTCCGCCGCCGCCAGCCAGGTCACCGTCAAGCCCAACCTGACTTTCAGCGCGATCTGGGCGCCCGGCGCCACCTCGTACCCGATCAGTGCTCAGTCGTACGTTCTGGTTTACGAAACTCAGCCGAATGCGAACGACGAGGCCATGCTCAAGGCGTGGGTCGGCTACCTAATCGGAGCAGGCCAGCAACTGCTCCCCAACCTGGGCTTCGCGCCGCTGCCCTCTAGCATCCAGTCGATGGCCCAGGCGCAGCTCAGCAAGATAAGCATGTAATAGTGAGCGTTGTGATGCAGGCAGATCAGATCGGCTCGCTGTCGTGAGCACTGTCGCGCGGGCGGATCAGGCCACCCCGGCCGGATCCGCCCGCGCCCTGTCAGAGCGGCGGCCGCTCGGCGACCGCGGCTTCCAGGTCCTCGCGCTCGCGTGCGGCCTGCTGGTGCTGGTGATTCTGGTCCTGATCGCCGTCACGACCAGCCAGCAGGCCTCGTCGTGGTTCACCACCGAGGGCTGGAAGATCTTTACGAACAACTGGAACCCCGGGGCCAACCAGTACGGTGCGCTGGCCTTCATTTACGGCACGGCCATCACGGCGGTGATCGCGCTCGTGATGGCCGTCCCGGTCAGCCTCGGCATCGCCCTGCTCCTGACCGAGGTCGTGCCGTACCGGTGGTCGCGGCCGATCGTATACGTGATCGACCTCCTGGCGGTGGTCCCGTCCGTGGTCTGGGGCCTGTGGGGGATCCTGGTCTTCGCGCCGTGGCTGCAGCACATCTATACCGACATCGCCTCGGGCGTGAAGGGCGTGCCGGTGCTCGACTCGCTGTTCGGGCAGCCGGTGAGCGGGGCCTCGTTCTTCACCGCTGGCATCATCCTGGCCTTCATGATCACGCCGATCGTGACCTCGCTGTCGCGCGAGGTCATCGCGACCGTGCCGGCCATCGACCGGGAGGGCGCGTATGCGCTGGGCGCCACCAGGTGGGAGATGATCCGCGGTGCCGTGTTGCCGCACAGCCAGGGCGGCATCGTCGGGGCGGTGCTGCTCGGCCTGGGCCGGGCGATGGGCGAGACGATCGCCGTCGCCCTGGTCATCGGCTCCTCGCCCGTGATCACCTCGCACCTGTTCGCTCCCGGCTACAACATGCCCGCGGTCATCGCGAACCAGTTCGGCGAGGCCTTCGGCCTGTCCCGCGCCGCGCTGATGGGGATCGGCGTGCTCCTGTTCGTCTTCACCATCATCATCAACGTCCTGGCCCGGGGGATCGTGGAACGCAACGCCCGGCGGAAGCGGGGTGCCTGATGGCTGTCGTCACCGCTGAACCGCAGCTACCCGACCTGCGAGAGGCGAAGGGCTGGCGGCGCACCAAGAACCGCATCATGACCATCCTGATGGTGGTCTCGTTCATCCTGGTGATCATCCCGCTGGGGTTCGTCCTGTTCACCGTGATCGCCAAGGGCGCCTCGATCATCAGCTGGTCCTTCCTGACCGGCGGCCCGATTGCGTCGACCGTCGCGCCCGCGGGCGTGGGCGGGATGGGGCCCGCGGTGCTCGGCACCATCGAGATCACCGCGCTGGCCACGGTCATGGCCGTGCCGCTCGGCATCCTCGGCGCGGTCTACCTCAACGAGTACGGCGGCAAGAACTGGCTCGCGGCGCTCATCGGGTTCATGAGCGACGTGATGACGGGCGTGCCCTCGATCATCATGGGCCTGTTCATCTTCACGATCTGGGTGCTGCACTTCGGCTTGTCCGGCCTGGCCGGCGCCTTCGCCCTGGGCTGCCTGATGCTGCCGATCGTGATCCGCTCCAGCTACGAGATGCTGAGGTTGGTGCCGAACGCGCTGCGCGAGGGCAGCTACGCCCTCGGCGCCACCAAGGCCCGCGTGACGGTGACCGTGGTGCTGCCCGCGGCGATCGGCGGCATCGTTAGCGGCTCGCTGCTCGCCGTCGCCCGGGCCGCGGGCGAGACGGCGCCGCTGCTCTTCTGCATCGGCGCGGCGTCCGAGGCGAACAAGAATGTGTTCAGCGGCGCCAATACGGCGCTGCCCTCGCAGATCTTCGCGAACGCGAACCAGCCGTACGTCGGCGCGCAGGACCGCGGCTGGGGCGCCGCGCTCACCCTGATCGCCCTATGCTTCATCCTCATGATCGCGGCCCGCCTCGTCACCGCCCGATTCGCCAGGTACTCTCGCTAGGAAGGTCATGGAACAGTCTGAGCAGAACACCGCCCCCGGCCTCAAGGCGATACCCGAGTCGGCGACCCGGCAGCCGCAGGTGCAAATGCCGGAGCCCGCGGCCATCCGGGACGCCGAGCAGACGGCGGGGCTGCCGGCGGAAGCGGGCGTACCCATCTTCGAGATGAAGGACGTTTCGATCTACTACGGCTCGTTCCGGGCCGTCACGAACGTCTCGCTGACCATCTACGAGCACCAGATCACCGCGTTCATCGGCCCGTCCGGGTGCGGCAAGACGACCGTGCTGCGCACGCTGAACCGGATGAACGACCTCATCCCGGGCGCCCGCGTCGAGGGCGAGGTGTCCTACCGCGGTGAACAGCTGTACGGCAAGGATGTCTCCCCGATCGCCGTGCGCCGCCGCATCGGCATGGTCTTCCAGAAGCCGAACCCGTTCCCCAAGTCGATCTACGACAACGTGGCCTACGGGCCGCGCATCAACGGCGAGCGCAACAAGAAGAAGCTGGACGAGATCGTCGAGCGCTCGCTGCGCCAGGCCGCGCTGTGGGACGAGGTGAAGAACCGCCTGGGCACTTCGGGCCTGAGCCTGTCCGGCGGCCAGGCCCAGCGGCTGTGCATCGCCCGCACGCTCGCCGTGGAGCCGGACGTCGTGCTCATGGACGAGCCCGCCTCCGCGCTCGACCCGATCGCGACGGGCGCCATCGAGGACCTGATGAAGGAAATCAAGGACCGGTACACGATCGTCATCGTGACCCACAACATGCAGCAGGCCACCCGGGTCAGTGACCGCACCGCCTTTTACTCCGTGCTCGTCAATCCGCAGAGCGACACCCGGACCGGCACGCTGGTCGAGTACGCCCCCACCGACCGCCTGTTCGGGGATCCGCAGGACGACCGGACCAAGGCCTACGTCACCGGCCGGATGGGCTGACCGGCCGCCTACGGGGCGGGGTGAGCCCCGGGCACGATCACGACCGGGCAGGCCGCGTGATGCATCACCTTACTGCTTACCGACCCGCTGAGGAGCTTGGCGAACCCCTGGTGGGCTGGCCCCACGACGAGCATGTCGGCGCCAAGAGAGGCGGCGGCCAGTTCTGCCGCCGGATCACCCGTCACTACCTTCACGGTGATCTCGGGCGCCGGACCTCCGAGGTCGCTCGCGGCCTGGTCCACGATTTCCTGGATCCTCTTGCGGATGAGCTCCAGGTCAACGTCGTCCCCGGGCAGGTCGGGCTCGGCCCAGTAGATCCTGGCGGCCGGGCGGGCCGGGTTCGGGTGGACGGTGACGACGGTGAGCGGGAGGCGGCGCTGCGCGGCCTCGCGCATCGCCCAGCCGAGGGCATGACGAGACTGGCCCCAGTCATCCAGCCCGACGACGATTCCGGACATTGCGGCGCTCCTACGATTCCAGATCCAATTATCCCGCTCACCAGTCTGGCCGGGCGACCGGATGAGAAACAGGGCCTGCAGTCCCGGGCCGACGGGACTCAAGGCCCGGCGGGCGCGAGGAAGGCGCGCTAGTCCGGCACGGGCCCAGAGGGCCCCGGCCCGGATCCCGCCAGGTAGACCACCCGGCGGGCGATGGTGACCGCGTGGTCGCCCAGCCGCTCGTAGAAGCGCGCCACCAGCGTCATCTCCATCGTCACCGGCAGTGCCATCTGCCCCGAGGCCAGCTCGCCGATCAGGCTGGAGTAGAGCTGATCCATTTCGTCATCGCGTTCGGCCAGCGCCAACGCCGCTGACCGGTCCCGCTGGTACCAGCAGTCGGCGGCCTGGCGCCACATGTCGGACGCGACGCTCCCCATCCGCTCGACGATCCCCCGGGTACGCGGCGAGAGATCGTCAGTGAGGAAGTGGTTGGCCCGCGAGGCGATCTGCATCACCAGGTCGTGGGAGAGCTCGAACTCGGTCAGGACGCGCAGCACGGACAGGAGGAAGCGCAGGTCATCGGCGACGGGCGCTTGCAGCAGGATCTCCCGGTTAGCCAGTTGCTCGATCTCCGGGTAGAGCGCGCTGATGACCTTGTCCCGCTCGCTCAGCCGCTGCATAATCTCGTTGTTGCCGGTCAGCAGGGCTTTGGTCGCCTCGGGCAGGTCTTCGGCGACGATGGCGAACAGCTCGATGATCCTGGCCTCGATGGCTTCCAGCTCATGCTCGAATTCCTGCCGGTGCTCAGCCATGGCCAAATCCTACTGGCCGCCTCGCTCGGCGTTCATGTCCGGCAGGTGAACAAATACCAGCGGGCCGGGGACCCTGCGCCGGGCACCTGGGCTTTCAGACCGCGGCCAGGTGCCCGTCCTGCTCGCCGTAGAACTCCTGGAACGCGGCGAACGCCCGCGCGCCGTAGACGGTGCCCGGGCCGCCGTTCATCAGGAAGGCGACGCCGATCGCCTCGGCGGCTTCCTGCGGGTTCGCGCCCTGCAGGACCGCGGCGTGGGCGTGAGCGGCGATGCAGCCGTCGCATTCCTTGCTGATCCCGATGGCCAGGGCGATGAGTTCTTTGGTCTTGCCGTCCAGCGCGCCCGGGGCCAGCGCGGAGTCGTGAAGCTCCTTGTAGCCGGCGTACACGTGCGGGATCGCGTGCCGCAGCTCGCGCGTGGGCACCCGCAGCTCCTCGCGAACCACCTTGCCGTAGCTCATCGTCGCTCCTCCGGAGGATTGATCCATACCACCGGGAGTATCCGATGACGGCCGGTCACCGCCGGGGTCCTTCGTCCCGAAGACGCGAGCCACTGGTCCCCCGTCCAGGGTGCGGCCGCCGGATGCGATACCGCGGCCGCGCCGTTCGGCCTGGCTAGGCTTAGATCGTCACGAGGCGCGGCTACCGGGACGCTCGTAGCGGCGCGTTCAGCTCAGCAGCTGTGCTCCGCTGGGGCCAGTGACCTGCTGGAGCATGGTGAGGGCGAGTTGCCGGACCTGGGGCGGCAGGGGCACGTAGAGGTTCGCGGCGGCGTACGCCTGGCCGTCGTGGGTGAGCCAGTCGATCATGGTGACCAGGGCCTGCCCGGTGGCCTGGCTGGGCTGGCGGGTGTAGATCAGCGCCCAGCTGTAGCCGCTGATGGGGTAGCTGCTGGCGCCGGGCTGATTGACGATGGAGAAATCGGTCGGCGTGATGTCGGGTTTCTGGGCGGCGGCGGCGGCAATGGTCTGGGTGGACGGGAGGACGTAATTTCCGGCCTGGTTGCGGATAGCGGCGAACGGCAGGACCAGGCCCTGGGAATATGCCTGCTCGACGTATCCGATGGAGAAGGGGGTGCGGAACACCGTGGAGGTCACACTGCCGTTGCCTTCGGCGCCTTCCCCGACCGGCCAGTTGAGCGTCTTGCCGGTGCCGACCTTGGCCGCCCAGGTGGGGTCGACGCTGGACAGGTAGTTGCTGAAGATGTAGGTGGTGCCGCTGCCGTCGGAGCGGTGCACGACGGTGATCGACGCGCTAGGGAGCGTGATTCCCGGGTTGAGGGCGGTGATGGCCGGGTCGTTCCAGTGAGTGATCTGCCCGAGGAAGATGGCCGCGAGGACCGGGCCGGTCAGGCGCAGCCGGGCGCCCGCCGGGAGGCTGAGGTTGTAGGCCACGCCTTCGGCGCCCAGCGCGTCGGGCACCTGGGTGAGCGGGCCTCCTTTGGCGGCTGCTAGCTCGCTGGCGTTCATGGGCACGTCGGAGGTGCCGAAGTCGACCTGCTGGGCGCTGATCGCGGCGATGCCCGCGCTGCTGCCCACGGCGGAATAGTTCACGGTGACCGCAGGGTGCTGCTGATGGTATCTGGCGAAGGCCAGGGCGAAGAACGGGGCGACGTACGTCGAACCCGCCCCGGTGAGGGTGCCCGGCCCGTCGCTGGGGCCAGCGCTGGCCGCGGTGCTCGTGGCGCTCGTGGTGGTCGTGCTGCTGCACGCGCCGAGGGCGAACAGGATGATCGCCGCGGCGGCTGCCCTGATGGCGGGGTGCCGTGTGTGGTGTGGCTGAGGGCCGGGCTCTCTGGTGTGCCCTGACATGGCTGTTCCTCTGCTTGAAGATCCGGGGCGGGTTAGCGCCGCTGGGTGGCCCGGGTCCAGGCCTGTGCGCCCATCTGGACCGCGTCCCAGGGGCTGCCGAGCGGCGGGGTGTAGGACAGGTCCAGGTCACTGACGGCGTCAACGGTCATGTTGTTGAAGATCGCGGCGGCGGCGATGTCGATGCGCTTGGCGATCTCGGCGTGCCGGTGCCCGAACAGCTGCAGGCCGAGCAGCCGCCCCGTGGTGCGGTCGCCGGTGACGCGCATCGTGATGCGCTGGCTGCCGGGGTAGTAGGCCTTGTGGTCATCGGCCTCGAAGGCGACGGTGACCGGGTCGAACCCGGCCGGGGCCGCTTCGTGGTCGCGCAGCCCGGTCCGGGCGGCGGCCTGGTCGAAGATTTTCACCACCTGGGTGCCCAGGCTGCCCGCGAACTGCCGGTTCCCGCCGAGCGCGTTCTCCCCCGCGACCCGGCCCTGTTTGTGCGCGGTGGTACCCAGCGGCAGGTACGTCACGCCGAGCAGCCGGTGATGGGTGATGACGCAGTCCCCGGCCGCGAACACGTCCGGCAGATTGGTCCGCATCGTCGGGTCGACCGCGATCGCGCCCCCCGGGCCGAGCGTGGCCCCGGCGTCGGCGGCCAGGCTGGTCTCAGGCCGCACCCCGGTCACGACCAGCACCATGTCCGCCGCGCGAGTGACGGCCGTGCCCTCGGCCGTGGCGGCCTGGACGTGCAGCCGCCCGGCCTGGCCGGGCAGGGCCTTGCTGATGGCCTGGACGGTGGTGCTGGTCAGCACCTCGACGCCGTGTCCGGCCAGCTCGGCGTGCACCAGCGCGCCGAGTTCCGGGTCGACGGTGGGCAGCACCTCGGGCAGCTGCTCCACCTGGAGGACCGCCAGGCCGCGGACGGTCAGCGCGTCCGCCATCTCTAGGCCGACGTACCCGCCGCCGACGATAACCGCACTGGCTGGGGCGGCCTGCTCCAGGGTGGCCATGACGGCGAAGGTATCGCCCATCGAGTGCAGCAGGTGCACCCCATCATCGGGGCCCAGGGCCTCTGGGCCGGTTAGGCCGGTAATCGGGGGCCGGACCGGGACGGCACCGGTGCCGGCGATGAGCTTGTCGTAGCCCAGCAGTTCCTCGCCGCCACCGGTGGAGCTGACGAGGAGCTTGCGGCCCGCAACGTCGATGCGCTGGGCGGTGGTGTCCAGCCGCAGCCGCATCCCGGCGGCTTCCAGGTCGGCTACGGTGCGGTGGGCCAGGTTGCGCCAGTGGGTGACCTCGCCGGAGACGTAGTAGGGAATGCCGCAGATGGAGAAGTTCGGGTAGGCATCCTCAAGGACCACCGTCACATCGGCGGCCGGGTCGAGCTCGCGGGCGCGCAGCGCGGCGCTGATCCCGGCGTCGCTGCCGCCGATCATGACCAAGTGCATGGCAGGGCTCCCTCTAGTTTTCTGCTCAAAGCGACTGGACCGGGCGGGGCGGGCCGGCTGCGCCCGCCCGAGCCGATCACCACCGCGGCCAGGAACGCGCTGCCGAGGAACTCGGCGGCCAGCCGTCGCAGCAGCGGGACGGGCGCACTGGTCACGGGGCCATCTTGACAGAGGACTCTAGCTCAGTCAAGATTGAGTCAATGCCTAATGATCGAATCTCTGAGCTGGAGCGGCGTGCGGTCCTGCACGCCGCGCTTTCCGACATTGCCCGGCTCCAGATCACCGACACGCTGCTGGCGGGGGACGCGTCCCCCTCCGAGCTGGCCGCCATGCTGGCCATGCCATCCAACCTACTCGCCCACCACCTGCACGTGCTGGAGCAGGCCGGGATCATCACCCGCCGCCGCTCTGAAGGCGACCGCCGCCGCACCTACCTGCAGCTGGTCCCCGGCGCCCTGGACTCGCTGGCGCCGCCCACAGCCCGCGCGGCGCTGCGGGTGCTGTTCGTGTGCACCGCCAACTCCGCGCGCTCGCACCTGGCCGCCGCGCTGTGGCGCCGGGCCAGCACCGTCCCGGCGGTATCGGCGGGCACGCATCCCGGGGCGGCGATCGATCCCGGCGCCATCGCCGCCGCCGCACGCCACCGCCTGGCGCTGCCCCGGGTGCGGCCCCGGCACATCAGCGAGATCCGGCGCGAGGGTGACTTGGTCATCACCGTGTGCGACCTGGCTCATGAGGAACTCGGCGAGGCCCTGGCGGTGCACTGGTCCGTACCGGACCCGGTGCCGGCCGGCGACCCGGCCAGCTTCGACGCGGCGCTGGCCCAGCTCGCCGATCGTGTCGGGCGCCTGGCACCACGCCTGGCGGCCGTCTCCTGACCCGGTCACCTTCCCACGCAACCGGCCGGGGACGGCGCGATAGCGGCGAGAGCGGCCAGTGGGACCTGGTGGCAGATCGTCGCCAGGCGCCGGCTGGGGCGTAATCGAAGGCCGCCAGGCCTGGGCCGGGAAAACCTGTGGCTGCGCAGCCTGCTAAGAGTGCCCCCAGCGCACTGGCCAGCCGACAGGCGCGTCTACAGCAGACGGCCGTACCGGCAAGACGGATCTCAACTGAGTCCAGCCCGCCAAGGCCGACAGGGGGGACTCACGGCCGGTGCACAGGTGACCAACGGCCCGGCTGCCGTGTGCCCCGCAGGGCATACCGTCATGGCTGTGAATACTTCAACGATTATTGCATCGAGCCCGGTTGAACTGACAGCCCGCCTCGCTGCGCTGGCCGACCCGGTGCGGCTGCGCATCGTCGGGGTGCTGGCCGGGGGCGGCCGGTGCGTGTGTGACCTGCAGGAGAAGGTGCCGGTGGCCGCGAACCTGCTGTCCTATCACCTTCGCGTGCTGCGCGACGCGGGCCTGTTGACCGCGGCCCGCCGGGGGCGCTGGATTGACTACCGCCTCGATGGTGACGGGTTCGCCGCGTTGTGGGCGCAGGCGTCCGCGGCAGGCGTGCCGCTGCCCGGCGACCGGGTCATTACCGGACGGCGCGGGTCGCCATGCGAGGACGACGGCGTGGGGGTGTGCGGTGAGGCACGCTAACCCGACCGACGGACACGACGGACACGAGAATGCCATGCCCGTGATCAATGTCTACGAACCAGCCTTGTGCTGCAACACCGGGGTGTGCGGCCCCGACCTCGACCAGGCCCTGGTGACGTTCACCGCCGACTTCGATCACCTCAGGGGCCTGGGCGCGGACATCTCCCGGCATAACCTGGCCAGCGATCCGGTCGCGTTTGCCGAGAACGACAGCGTGCGCTCCTTCCTGGAGGTGGCCGGATCTGAGGGACTGCCGCTGACCATGGTTGACGGGGTAACCGTCGCCACCGGCAGGTACCCGGCCAGGGATCAGCTGCTCCGCTACGCAGGCCTGGCCAGCGCGGCACCTCCGGCGGGCGTGACCGAGCTGGGACTGACCGCCGTCACCGGCGGCAGCTGCGGGCCGGCCGGATGCTGCCAGGGAGCGAGATGAAGTTCCTGGAAGCCCCACCGCGGTTCCTGTTCTTCACGGGCAAGGGAGGGGTCGGCAAGACGGCCGTCGCCTGCGCCGCAGCCTTGCGCCTGGCCGGCCGCGCCAAGCGGGTGCTGCTGGTCAGCACTGACCCGGCGTCGAACGTCGGGCAGGTGCTCGGCGTCACGATCGGCAACACCATCACCTCGATTGACGAGGTGCCTGGCTTGTCCGCGCTGGAGATCAACCCCGGGCAGGCAGCTGAGGCCTACCGCGAACGGATCATCGCCCCGGTGCGCGGCCTGCTCCCGGACAAAGAGCTGGCCATGATCACCGAGCAGCTGTCCGGTTCGTGCACGACCGAGATCGCCTCGTTCAATGAGTTCACCGCCCTGCTGGCCGACGAGAGCCTGATCGCCCGGTATGACCACGTCGTCTTCGACACCGCGCCGACGGGGCATACCATCCGCCTGCTGCAGCTTCCCGGGTCGTGGAATGACTTCCTGGCGGCGGGCAAGGGCGATGCGTCCTGCCTGGGCCCGCTCTCTGGCCTGGAGAAGCAGAAAGCCGTGTACGCGCGGGCCGTCGGCGCGTTGAAGGACCCGGCCCAGACGAGGATGGTCCTGGTCGGCCGCCCGCAGGCTTCGGCGCTGGCCGAGATCGAACGCACCAGCGGTGAACTCGGGCAGATCGGCATCGCCGGCCAGTACGTCGTCGTCAACGCTGTCCTGCCCCAGACGACCGGTGAGGACGACCTCACCCGGGCCGTGCGGGCCAGGGAGGCCAGCGCACTCGCCGCCATGCCGCCCGCGATCGCCGGCCTGCCGCGCGACATCCTGGCCCTCAAGGCGGCGAACATGATGGGCGTGGAGGCACTGAGCACGCTCTTCAGTCCCGCAAGCATGACCGCCGCGGCCGACGCGCCCCCATCGCCGGATCTCCCCGATGCGGCCCTGGCCAGGCTGGTCGGCGAGATCCTGCGGGCCGATCACGGACTGGTCATGTGCATGGGCAAGGGCGGGGTCGGCAAGACCACCATCGCCGCGGCCATCGCTGTCGCGCTGGCCCAGGCGGGCCGCGAGGTGCACCTGACCACCACCGACCCGGCAGCGCACCTCACCGAGACACTGCACGGCACCGTCGCCGGACTGCAGGTCTCCCGCATCGATCCCGTCGCAGCGGTCCAGGCCTACCGCGACCATGTGATGGCGACGAAAGGCAAAGACCTGGACGAAGCCGGACGAGCGGTTCTAGCCGAGGACCTGCTGTCCCCCTGCACCGAGGAGACCGCGGTCTTCCAGCAGTTCTCCAGGGTGCTCAGCGAATCCAGGCGCCGCTTGGTCGTCGTCGACACCGCACCCACCGGGCACACGTTGTTGCTGCTGGATGCCACCGGCTCCTACCACCGCGAGGTCGCCCGCCACATGGGAGGCTCGATGAACTTCACGACCCCCCTCATGCGCCTGCAGGACCCAGCCCAGACCAAGGTCATCCTGGTGACCCTCGCCGAGACCACACCGGTCCTGGAGGCCAAGGGCCTCCAGGAGGACCTGGAGCGCGCGGGAATCCATCCCTGGGCATGGGTCATCAACAACTCCATCAGCGCCGCCCGCCCCGAGGCGCCGTTCCTCCGGCAACGCGCTGCCAGCGAGGCCGGGCCGATCCAGCGGGTGAGCGCCCTGGCCGACAGGATCGCCCTCGTCCCCCTCCGCGCCACCGAACCCACCGGGCAGAAACGCCTGGCCGCACTGGCCAATCTCACCCGCCAGCCCGCCTGAGTAACTGATGGACTCGGGGCGCGGCCGGAACCCCAACCAGGGAAGCGTGCGCAGCTGGGCCGCAAAGCCCAGGCGATCGGCCGGCCCGCGGCCGCGACCTGGATCGATGAACGTCACGTCAGCTAGCCCGATCCCGGCGAAGGCCAGGTAGAGCCCGGGCAGGTCACCGACCCGAGCCCACCCTAGCACGCAGCCGCCGAGCAGGGATCCTGCGGTCATCGGCCCCGCGCGGTTCAGCAGCATGCGGCCGCGGAAGAGGCCGGCCCACCGGCGCTGCCGGCGTCGGCGTCGCAGCACCCGGGGGCGCCGTGGTCGTGGTCGTAGAAGGTCTCGCTGTCGGCCAGGACGGTGTAGACCTCCCAGCCCTCGCCGTCGGGCGCCCCCTGGACCCAGAACTTATCCTGCCGGGCGTAGCAGCAGGTGGTATCGCGCTTGTCCGCCGAGGCGAGCCCGGCCGCGGTGAGCCTGGCCTGCTCGGCGTCCACGGCGCCGGTGTCGGGGACCTCGATGCCGAGGTGGTTGAGGCTGCCGCCCTGGCCGGGGTTCTCCAGCAGGACGAGCTTGAGCGCCGGGTCGGCGACCGCGAAGTTGGCGTAGCCGGGCCGGAGCTTGGCCGGGCCAGTGCCGAACAGCTTGGAGTAGAACGCGACGGCCTGGCCGATGTCGTTGACGTTGAGGGCAAGTTGCACGCGGCTGGACATGAGAACCTCCAGGGATAAGAGATCGATAACTGTCTATATCCGTTCTCCCGCCGAGTTTGCCATGAGACATCGATCTCTGTCAATATAGATCCATGGCTAAGTCTGCGCTGGAGCTGAGTCCGGCCGACAGTGCGGCGTGCTGCCCGCCGCTGTCCCAGGTGCCGCTGTCGGCCGAGCAGGCCGGGAAGGTCGCGCCGCTGCTGAAGGCGCTGGCCGAGCCGGTACGGCTGCGGCTGATGTCGCTGGTGGCCTCCCATCCGGGCGGCGAGGCCTGCGTGTGCGACCTGGCCGGGGCGTTCGACCTGTCCCAGCCGACGATCAGCCACCACCTGAAGGTGCTCCACGAGGCCGGCCTCCTGGACCGGGAAAAGCGCGGCGTGTGGGTCTACTACCGGGCCCGGGCCCAGGCGCTGGGCAGCCTCGGCGCGCTGATCGGCCACCCGCCGGCCATCTGAGCGTGACATGCACCAGCCAGGATCGTCGCGCTGCGGCCCGTTCGGCCCATCAGTCCTTACCCCGCCGGGTCGGCCAGCGGCCAGCGGTGCGGTACCGGCGTCGCAGGTCAACGCCGAAGACCGCTGCCTGGGCCGGTCGCGCCGGGTGCGGCGGTCGGGGACGGGCAATGCGCGATCAGGTCCGTGCCAGGGGGATGCCCGCGTGCAGCAGAAGCCAGCAAGGGCGCGGCCCGCCCTCCGCGAGGGGGCGGGCCGCGCCCTTAACGTGGCTGACGGCGGTCAGATGGTGACGTCGACGGTGGTGACCCGGCCGTAGTCCGCCTGCACGGAACGCTCGGCCCGCAGGCCGCCGGGGGCCAGGACGCGCAGCGTCCACGAACCGGGCGCAGCGAAGAACCTGAAGCCGCCGTCGTCGCCCAGCGGGACCTCGGCCACGAACTCGTCACCGGTGCCGAGCAGGCGCGCGTATCCCGGACTGACCACGGCGCCGGCGCGCGTGACCTTGCCCTCCACTACCGCCTGGCTGCCCGCGGCAGGCGCGGTGACCCCGCCGGCGGGCGCGCCGCACCCGTCAGCCGTCGCAGTGCTGACCGGATTCGCTTCGCTCATCGTGCCTCACCCAGCTCGATCGGCACGCCGACCAGCGACCCGTACTCGGTCCAGGAGCCGTCGTAGTTCTTGACGTTGGGCAGGCCGAGCAGTTCGTGCAGGACGAACCAGGTGTGCGCGGAGCGCTCCCCGATGCGGCAGTAGGCGATGGTGTCCTTGCTGAAGTCCAGCCCCGCGTCGCCCCGGTACAGCTGGCGCAGCTCGTCGTCGGCCCGGAAGGTGCCGTCCTCGTTCGCGGCCTTGGACCAGGGCACGTTGCGCGCGGTGGGAATGTGCCCGGCCCGCTGAGCCTGCTCCTGCGGAAGGTGCGCCGGGGCGAGCAGCCGGCCCGAGAACTCGTCCGGGGACCGGACGTCGACCAGGTTGCGCTTGCCGATCGCGTCGATGACCTCGTCGCGCAGCGCGCGCAGCGAGCGATCCTGTTCCCGGGCGGTGTAGCTGGTGCGCGGCCGCTCGGGCACGTCGGTGCTCAGCTCGCGCGAGTCCAGCTCCCACTTCTTGCGGCCGCCGTCCAGGAGCAGGACCTGGTCGTGCCCGTACAGCTGGAAGTACCAGTAGGCGTAGGCCGCGAACCAGTTGTTGTTGCCGCCGTAGAGCAGGACCGTGTCGTCGTTGGAGATGCCCCGCTCGGACAGCAGCGCCTCGAAGCCGGTCCTGTCCACGAAGTCGCGGCGCACCGGGTCCTGCAGGTCCTTCTTCCAGTCGATCTTGATCGCGCCCGGGATGTGGCCCTTGTCGTAGGCGCTGGTGTCTTCGTCTACTTCCACGATGACGACGTGAGGGTCGCCGATATGGGCCTCGGCCCAGTCGGCGTCCACGAGGATGTCGGAACGACTCATGGTGAAATTTCCTCTCTTGTTTCAGAAGCTCGCGTTACTCTGGCCGGTCACTAGGCGGACGGCCGGACCCGCAGGTTCCGCTGGATGAACAGATACACCTGGCAGCCCAGGCAGAAATCGAAAGCCGCGTTGAGAAACGCGGCGATCAGCGCGAAGGCGGTGAAGACGATGCCCACCACGGGCGCGCCCAGCGCGTAACCGAGAACGCCGCCGGCCGCGAAGACCATACCCACCCCCTGCGAGAATCGCGGCGGGGCTTCGGCCTCGGTCCTGGCGGGCGGCCCGAGCCGCGGCCGGACGAGACGGCGGTACACGACGCCGTACGGCGCGTACCGCAGCCCGAGCACGGCGCCGATGGCGAATACCAGCAGCTGCGCACCCAGCAGCCAGGCGCTGCCGGTGATCAGGACCACCGCCAGCACGACGGTGGTGATCACCGCGCCGAACCGGGGCCCGCGCGGGTCGATGTCCATGGTCATGCTCCTCGCCATCAGACGGCTACCTCCTCAGCCGCCGCCGCGCCTCCCGACTGTCGCGGGCGCGGGCATCAGCCGAACGCGGCGCCGCGGGGCCCGGGAATCAGGGCGGCCGGACGCGGACAGATGGCGGTGGCGACGTGGCAGAAGTCGACGGCACGCCGCTTGGTCAGCACCTTCGCGGGCGGGAACATCACGAACCCGATGGTATTCGGGCGAGGTCCAGCTGTCACTCCACGCCCCCGTGCGGACCGGACCCGGGGATCACCGGGCCGAGCGCGGCGATCACGTCGGCCTTGCGCGGCAGGCCTACCGCGCGCCTGACGATGGCGCCGTCCGGTCCCAGCACCAGGATGGTGGGGGTGCTGTTGATCCGCAGCCGCCGTACCAGGTCCAGCCGCGAGGCGGCGTCGATCTCGACGTGGGTCACGCCGTCCACCATGGCCGCGACCTGGGCCAGGATCTGCCGCGTCGGACGGCACGGGGCGCAGAACGCGGTCGAGAACTGAACCAGGGTGGCGTGAGCGCCCAGGCTGCTGCCGAGGTCGGCTTCGGTCAGGGCGCCGGCTTCCGCGCGGTTCGCCGTCTCTACGGTCCCGGCTGAGGAACGGAATCGCCCGGCGCGGCGGCGCAGCGCCACCCCTAGCACCGTCGCCACGAGCAGAGCCGCGGCCAGCGCGATCAGCCCGCCAGTCACGACCAGAGACAGCACCGGCGCCGCGGGATCCATTCCCGCCGCCGGCCGCGGCGTTCCCGTCAGGTCGGCGTGACCGTGAGCAGGGTCTTGTTTCCCGCCGTGATCACGAACTTGCTGATCGACCCCGCGGTGCTGGGCATTGAGCCGGCGTACCAGACATGACCCTCGTCCCGGGCCGTCGTCCAGGCGGCCACCTGGGTCCGGGTCCCGTCGGGGTGAACCACCCACATCTGGCACGTGGTCCCCGCCGGAATGTGGTCGACCAGCACCTGGAACGCGTTGCCCCACAGTTGCTGCGAGTAGGCGACGGTGGCGGTCGCGCCGGTCGCGTGGCTGGCTCCCGTCACGCTCTCCCAGACGCCCGGCCCGGCCGAGACCACCTCGGTCCGGGTGACCGTGGTCGATGTGGCGGCCTTCAGCCCGCCGAACAGGCCGCCGGCGATCGCCACCACGGCCGCGGCGGTGGCCAGGTAGCGCCACCGGTTCCTGCGGCGCCTGGCTTCGGCGAGGCCCAGCACGGTGCCGAGCAGCTCCTCGGGCGGATCATCGGCGGCGAGCGGGCGGACGGTGTCGTCGGCGCAGATCCGGCTGATCTCGTCCGGGTTGACCCGGGCCAGGAGCGCGGGCAGGCCGGCCAGGCCGGCCAGCTCGTCCCGGCAGTCGCGGCAGGTGACCAGGTGAGCATCGACGAGCCCGCGCTCGGCGGGGTCGATGGCACCGAGCACGTAGACGCCAAGCGACAGCCTGGCCTCCGCGCAATCCCATGTCTGCTGTGTCATGGCGCCAGCCCTCGCTCCTGCAGCGCCAGCTTGAGTGCCTTCAGCGCGTAAAACGTCCTCGATTTAACCGTACCTGCCGGTATGCCCAGCGTGGCCGCCGCCTCCGCCACCGAGCAGCCCCGGTAGTACGTCTCCACGATCACGCGCCGGTGATCCGGGCGCAGGGAGGCCAGGGCGTCCGCCACGGCCCACGATTCAAGCGTCCGGTCGGCGTCGTCGTCAGCCGGGAGTAGTTCCAAGGCCGCCTGCCCGGTCTCAGGCGGACGTGCCTGCCGCGCACGGTAGGAATCGACCGCGAGGTTGCGCGCGACCGCAAACAGCCATGGCCTGGCCGGCCGGTCGGCCAGCGCCTCGGGGTGGCGCCACGCCCGCACTATCGTTTCCTGCACAAGGTCCTCCGCACGCTGCCTGTCTCCGCCCGTCAGGTGGAGGGCGTAGCGAAGCAGGGCGCCGCCGTGTTCGGCGTACAGGGCCCGGACGAAGGCTTCGTCTGCCACCCGCCCTGAGCGGGGCGCGGTTCCCGCGTTTGGCACACCATGGTGAACGCGGGGCGCGGCCTGGTGGTTCAATTCGCCGGGAAAATTCCTCCCTCCGGGCCCCTCAGGACTCGGACGGCTGGGTGGTACGTGCTGGCTCATGCTCACCCGCTGCGGGTACGACTTCGGAACGTACTGGTGTGACCACTCTAGGGCGTTATCCACTCAGTGTGCCCCAATACCCGCGGATTGCCCAGCCCGTAAGACTTCCGACACCTAGCCGCCGGCGAAGGGGGGCAGCACCTCGATCCGGGCCGCTTCCGGAAGGACCAGGTCGGCGGGCAGGCGGCGGCCCGCGGGCACGCCATCGACCAGGAAGGAAGATGCCGCCAGCACCGAGCGCAGGCGCTCGTCATCCCCGCGCCGCTCTACGATCACATCCAGCGCCTCGGCCAGCGTCTCCGCTTCGAGCGACTCCGCGGCCACGCCCGCCGCTTCCTTGGCCGCGGCCCAGTACTGGATTGTCACTTTGGCCATTTCGGATATCCTCTTGTTAGCGGACCCGGGCGCTGTTGCCCCCGGGTCCTTGTCTGTTTATACAAGTAGCGAGGTGCGCCCGCACCAGCGAGTGGAGGTGCCATCGAGTGAGTGACCTGCTGCTGATCACCGCTGCGCTCGAACCGTCCGCCGAGGTCCTGCCCGCTCTGGGGCTGCTGCTGCACCCGGTCCGGGTGCTGCCCGCGGACGCTTCCGCCCTGGTCGAGGCCCCGCCTGCCGACGCGGTGCTGGTGGACGCGCGCCGGGACCTGGCGCAGGCGAAAAGCATCTGCAGGCTGCTGAGCACCACCGGCCTGGACTGCCCGTTGTTCGCGATCGTGACCGAGGGCGGCCTGGCCGCGGTCAACGCGGAGTGGGGCGCGGATGACGTGATCTTGCACACAGCGGGCCCCGCTGAGGTGGAGGCCAGGGTCAGGCTCGCCCTCGGCCGCCGGGCCATCGCCGCGGTGCAGGAGGCCCCGGACGAGATCCGGTCGGGCGAACTGGCCATCGACGAGGCTACCTACGCGGCCCGGCTGCGTGGCCGGGTCCTGGACCTGACCTTCAAGGAATTCGAGCTGCTCAAGTTCCTCGCCCAGCATCCCGGCCGGGTCTTCACCCGGGCCCAGCTGCTGCAGGAGGTCTGGGGATACGACTACTTCGGCGGCACTCGCACGGTGGACGTGCACGTCCGGCGGCTGCGGGCCAAGCTCGGCCCCGAGCACGAGGCGCTGATCGGCACCGTACGCAATGTGGGCTACCGCTTCGTGCCGGTCAAGACCGAACGGGCCGAACGCGGCGGCGAAGACCGGACCCGGAGTGCCCCGGGCGGCGCCGGGCCGGTCCGGGGCTCGGGCGCCCGCACCGCGGCATCCGCCCGGTAACCCATGACGCAGTGGTCGATCACCGGCGGCAGGCTCACTCCGGCGCAGATCACCAGCGTCCTGAACCTGGCCGGGGCCGCGGCCGCGGCTGACTCGGTGGCGCCGCTGTCCGAACACGTGCTGCTGCACCTGCGCTACGACGCAGCCGCCCCCGAGAACCCCGGCGCGGACCCCGTGCCGGGCCGTGATCTCGTACTGACCGTGGACGGCGAGATCGCCGGCTATGCGTACCTGGATTCACCCGGGCACTCCGATCCCGACGTCAGCGGCGAACTGGTCATTCACCCGCTCCACCGCGGCCACGGGCTGGGCCTGGCCCTGGTGCGCGAGCTGATCGCCCAGGCGGGCGAGCGCCGGGTCCGGCTCTGGGCGCACGGGGACCTGCCCGCGGCGGCCCGGCTCGCGCGGGCGGCCGGGTTCGAGCGGTTCCGTGCCCTGTGGCAGATGCGCCGGTCCCTGCGTGACCCGCTCGAGGCGCCCCGCCTCCCGGCTGGCACGACGCTGCGCACCTTCCGCCCCGGCCAGGATGAACCGGAGTGGCTGAGCCTGAACGGCCGCGCGTTCGCCGAGCACCCCGAACAGGGCGCCTGGACGCGGCACGACCTCGAACTGCGCGAACAAGAGCCGTGGTTCGACCCGGCGGGCTTCTTCATCGCCGAGCGCGGCGGCGTCATGACCGGCTTTCACTGGACCAAGATCCCCGGGCCCGTGGACGCGGACCAGGGCATCGGCGAGGTCTACGTGGTCGGGGTGGACCCCGGCGAGCGCGGCACCGGGCTGGGCCGGGCCCTGACCCTGGCCGGGCTGCACTACCTGCGCGACCGGGGCCTGACCGAGGCGACGCTCTACGCCGACGAGGACAACGTGCTGGCCATCCGGATGTATGAGGGACTGGGCTTCATCCGCTGGAGCACCGACGCCATGTATGGGCAGTGCCGCTAGTTCTGGTGGATGCCCAGCGCCTGGTCGAGTTCGGCGGGGGTCAGCGGCCGGTCGGCAGCCGCGACCGCGCTCAGCACCTCGGCGTAGAGTTCGATCTCATCAAGGGCGACGCGGTCCTGAACACGAAGGTCCAACTGCCTGGGAATCGTGCTCACCTCCGGCGCTGATCGCTTGCGCCCCAGGTTACGTGCCGACACTGCTCCTCCGCATGACCCAACAGGGCCATTCGCTTACCACCTTCACGTGCGGTTTTACCCAGCCAGACGGTAACGATTCCGCCAAACTGCCGCGCAGTTGCCGTCAATCCGGTAGTGCGCAGTCACAGAGGGCACAGCGGCATCTCTGCCCAAAGTACTCACATGCCGCAACAGCCTCATATGGGACATATGGGTCTAAATGGGGGCAGTAGTTCGTTTCGGTTGCGCAGGGGAGTGACAACCGGCCAGAGTCATGCTCGTATTGCCCTGTCCACTCCGTCCTGAGCACGCTGACTACAGAAACAGCGGTCCCGCTCGCCACTTAGGCGGTTCTGCGCCTTACTAGCACCGCTAACCTCCGGACACCGTCTCCCGCCTACTTCGGACTACTTGATCTCGGAAAGCCATGAATGACAACAGTGATCTCCTGCCGAACCTCGTGCACGAAGATGCATTCGAAATGCAGATGCGCGGGTACAGCCGCCGCCAGGTGGATGAGTTCATCGCCCGCTGCCGCAGCCAGATCCGGGACCTGGAACAGCGACTTGCCCGTGCCCTTGACGACCAGGAGGAACTCAAGCGCGACCTGGCCACGGCGCGCCAGCAGGCGCTGGGCGCCAAGCCCGCGCACGAGGAGGTAAGCGAGCGCATCGCCCAGATTCTCAAGCTAGCCGACGACGAGGCCAGGTCCCAGAAGTCCAAGGCCCACGAAGACATCGTCCGGCAGCGCAACGACGCCCAGCAGGAAGCGGACAAGGCCCGCGCCGAGGCCCGTGAGCAGGCCGAGCGCATGCTGACCGCGGCTCAGGAACAGGCCGAGCGGGCCATCACGTCGGCGCGGGCCGAGGCGGAAAAGACGCTGAACGCCGCCCGCACCGAGGCCGATAACACCACGTCCGACGCCAAGAAGAAGTCCGAGGCGGTCCTGGCCAGTGCGAAGGCACAGGCCAAGAAGGCGCTCGACGAGGCCACGGCGCGGGCGACCGCCATTCACGACGGGGCGGAGCGCCGCCTGAACCTGCTGTCCACCAGGCACGCGGACACGATCAAGCGGCTTTCCGACATCCTCGACGGGGTGTCCTCGCTCGTCGCCGCGGAGACCGCCCGCATGTCGCTCGAGGAAGAGGTCGACCAGGCCACCGCGAAGGGGATCGCCGCGGCCGAGTCCGCCAGCGCCGCGCGCCCGGCCGCGGCTCCGGCGGGCTCGGCCGGGCCCACGGGCCCGGCCGCCGCGAACGGGCCGACGGGCCCGGCCACGCCCAGCGCGCCCGCGGGTCCGGGCACCGCGGCCGGCCCGCGTCCGGCCGCGCAGTCACCGGCCGCGCAGTCACCGGCCGGCCCCCCGGCGGCGTCACGCCCGGCCGCCGCGGCCCAGCCCTCCCCGGCCACACCGAGCCAGACCGCCCCGGGCTCCCCGCCTGCGCCGGACAAGCGCGCGCCGGGGCGTACCGGGGTCCTCAACTCGGACGAGCACGGCGACGGCGTCCGCCTCGTGCCGGGCAGCGACAACTAAACGCGAGCGCCCTGCTCATTTCCGGCGATCAGGCGTCATCCTCGAGACCCTGGGCCAGCAGGTCCAGGCGTCTCAGGATGACGCCTTCGCGTAGGGCCCAGGGGCAGAGTTCGAGCTGGTCGGCACCCAGCAGGTCCAGGGCGGCGTCCGCGACGATGGCGCCCGCCGGGAGCTGGGCCACCCGGCTCGCCGATACGCCAGGCAGCTTGGCCCGCTCGTTCTGTGACATCGTGGGCAGACGTTCGGCCAGCGCGGTCAGGTCGGCGTGCCGGAGGGCGCGCTTGACGTACGGGCCTTCGCCGGACGGGGCCGCGCCGGCGATCCTGGCCAGCTGGCGGAAGGTCTTCGACGTTCCCACCACGTGATCGGGCGGACCGTGCCGCAGCATGCTGCCGGTTTCCCGGCCCAGCTGCGCCCGCACGTGCTTGCGCAGACGGCGCACGTCCGGCGCGGCCGGCGGGTCGGCGGGGATCCAGTCCCTGGTCAGGCGGCCGGCACCCAGCGGCAGCGAGGCCACCGCGTCCGGCTCCTCGTCGGGTCCCGAGGCCAGCTCGAGTGACCCGCCGCCGATGTCGATGACCAGCAGCCGTCCCGAGGACCAGCCAAACCAGCGCCGCGCGGCCAGGAACGTGAGCCGCGCCTCCTCGTGCCCGGTCAGCACGGTAATCTGCGCGCCGGTCTGGTCCCGGATCCTGGCCAGGACCTCCTCGCCGTTCTTGGCCTCCCGGACCGCCGAGGTCGCGAACGCGATGAGATCCTCGACCCCCTTGTCCTCCGCGATGCGCAGCGCCTCGACCACCACGTCGCGCAGGCTGCGCTCACCCGGCCTGGACAGCGAGGCGCCGTCGTCCAGGTGATCCGCGAGCTTCAGCTCGGCCTTGTGGGAGAAGGCCGGCAGCGGCCGGGCGCCCGGGTAGGCATCCACCACGAGCAAGTGCACAGTATTCGACCCCACGTCGAGCACCCCAAGTCGCATACTCTGACGCTACCTCGCTAGTGATCCAGAAAGCCTGGCTGCGCCGAGGCTGTCGCATCTGATGGCGATCCGTCCCGCCTTGGATACTACTTTTGCCGGCTTTTCAGATAATTTATTCCGAACGGCCGGTGGTGCGCGTACCGAGGAAAGGTTCTGTGGGACGGAGGCCCGCCATGCGAAACGGCGAGGTGTCCTACTGGTGGCAGGCCCGCGGCGTGCCGCCACGGCGGCCGCCGCTGCCGGGCGGGACCGAGGCCGACGTGTGCATCGTCGGGGCCGGCTACACCGGCTTGTGGACGGCCTACTACCTCAAGCGGGCCGACCCCGGGCTGCGGGTCATCGTGCTGGAGCAGGACTTCGCCGGGTTCGGTGCCTCGGGCCGGAACGGCGGCTGGGTCACCGCGTCCCTGCCCGGCTCACGTGCCCGCTATGCCCTATCCATTTCCGGGCATCCGCGCGGCCGCAGCGGCGTCCGCGAGCTCGAACGGCACCTGCGGGAGACGGTCGACGAGGTGGCCCGGGTGTGCGTGGCGGAGGGCATCGACGCCGGCCTGGTCAAGGGCGGCACGCTCACCGTCGCCACCTCGCCCGCGCAGGACGCCCGGCTGCGACGCCAGCTGGAGCACGAACGGTCGTGGGGCGATGGGCCACGGATCGTTAGGTATCTCGATAAAGCCGAACTGGACTCCAGGGTGCAGGTGACCGGGGCCGTCGGTGCCCTGTTCTACCCCGATTGCGCGCGCGTGCAGCCGGCCGGCCTGGTCGCCGGCCTCGCGGACGCGGTGACCCGCTCCGGCGTCCTGCTGCATGAATCGACCCGGGTGACGTCGATCTCAGCTGGCCTCGCGCGCACCCCGGCGGGTGACGTACGGGCGCCGTACATCCTGCGGTGCACCGAGGGGTTCACCGCGGGCCTGCCCGGCCAGCACCGGACGCTCCTGCCGATGAACAGCTCGATGGTCGTCACCGGGCCGCTCAGCCACGCCGCCTGGAAATCCATCGGCTGGGAGGGCTGCGAAACGCTCAGCGACGAGGCGCACGCGTACATGTACGCGCAGCGCACCGCCGATGGCCGGATCGCGCTCGGCGGGCGCGGCGTCCCGTACCGCTTCGGCTCCGGGCTCGATCACGACGGGGCGGTGGCGGCCTCGACCGTGGCTCAGCTGGGCCGGATCCTGCGCCGGATGTTCCCCGTGACGGCCGAAGCCGGCCTCGACCACGCATGGTGCGGGGTTCTCGGCGTGCCCCGGGACTGGTGCGCCGCGGTCATGATGGACCCGCGCACCGGCCTGGGCTGGGCCGGCGGCTATACCGGCCAGGGGGTGGCCGCGGCCAACCTGGCCGGCCGGACGCTGGCCGACCTGGTACGCGGCGTGCCCAGCCCGCTCACCACGCTGCCCTGGGTGGGCCATCGCTCACCGCGCTGGGAGCCGGAGCCCGCCCGCTGGGCCGGGGTCCACGGCCTGTACGCCCTGTACCGCACGGCGGACCGCCTGGAATCGGCGGCCCGCTCGCCGCGTACGTCCCTGCTCGCCCGGGCGGGCGACCTGATCTCCGGCATCCCGCACTAGCCCGCCGCAATGGGGCCTTACCGGATGAACCGGAATCGTGGTTCTATCGGCAGGCTCCGTCAGAAGATCTTCTTGTAACCGCTCTTGTACGAGATGTACCCGTGGCTGTTGTAGCTGATGACGTAGGTCTTCAGGTGCGAGGAGTAAGGGATCGTCCCGAACCGGCACTGGGTCGTGCCGTGGCCAAAGGCCACCGCGCCCAGGTTGCGCGAATGGGAGCCGCTGGAGTTCGTCGCCACGACGACCGCCCCCACCGCGAACGCGCTCCCGGTGTCCTTGGCGCAGACGTTCACGTAGATGCCCTTGCTGGTCTTCTTGTAATTGCCCCAGGAAGATATGCCGCTGTGGCCGGGGAAGGAGAGCTTGTGCGTGCTCGAGTGCGGAGCCGCGGAAGCCGGCAGCGCGCTGAGAGCGAGCATCGCCGCGGACGCGGCGATGACAGAGAGTCGGCGCAGCATGGGAACGGTGTACCTCCGTGTCATCTCTGGCGGGGAGAGCCAAACGTAGCAGCATCCGGAGGGCCGGCGCACGGAAAACGGGGCCGGCGTGTCCGGTGACGGGCCAGGTCGGCTCGCTTGACCCTGGCTAATGCGCTGATTACCCTCGTGATCACCATGTGGGGCATCGCGGCGAGACATCTGCTCAAGCATTTCAAAATTGGCATGGTGCTGCTCGCCATAACGATTGTCCTGTCCCTGGGCTGGTCCTACCTCTCCCACCTGTGGTTCGCCGTCATCGTGGCCTGCGGAGGCAGCGTCGCGCTGCTGGGCGTGGCCAGCCACGACGGGTGGCGCCAGACCGGCCGGGCCGACCCGCCCCCGCCGAAGGCCGCCAAGGCCCCGGCAGGCGGCCTGCGGTCCCCGAAGGCGCAGGCCCGGAGCCGCAAGCGCGGCGAGTTGCTGCACCCGGACGCCACGGTCACGCTGTCCGACGAGCGCGCGGAGACCGGGGTCGACGACGTGTTCGCCACCTTGAACCGTGAACTGGTCGGCCTCCTCCCGGTGAAGCAGAAGGTGGAGGAGGT